>ERZ780117.834-NODE-834-length-11273-cov-1.762614_pt1 | contig 11273 bp, 8 predicted proteins | sample MGYA00510985_ERZ780117 | MGnify/ENA primary metagenome ERZ780117 (study PRJEB29588, sample SAMEA2159553) | human gut metagenome | biome: human gut; feature: human-associated habitat; material: faeces | place: Denmark | collected 2008/2010 ...
TGAAAAACCAATAGAGTATCTAAAAGGCGTTGGGGAAAAACGTGCCGAATGTTATGAGAAATTAGGCGTAAAGACAGTATATGACCTGCTTTGTCATTATCCAAGAAGTTATATTGACTATACCTCGCCTGTTCCCATAGCCGACGCACCAACTAACGAGCCTTGCATAGTAAAGGGCAGAGTAGTTAAAAAGCTCCCTGAAGCCCGTATTAGAAAGGGTCTGTCAGTGTACAAAGTCATTTTTACCGATGACGTCACCGACCTTGTAATAGTTATCTATAACAGCGAGTATATGTATAAACAGCTTGAAGTGGATAAAGAGTATTACCTCTGCGGCAGGATAACAGGAAACCTTGTGCGAAAAGAGATAAATTCTCCTGTGATACTTTCTGCCGATACGGAAGATAAAGTCCAGCCTGTATATCACCTCACAGAGGGTCTTAGTCAGCAAATGCTCAGAAAAACAGTAAGGCTCGCCCTGAATGTTTTTAATAAGAATATCTATGAGCCGCTGCCAAAAAGCATAATGCAAAGGTATAATTTCTGTTCTCTTGAATATGCTTTGGAGAATATACATTTTCCAAAAGATATGCACACCTGCGAGCTTGCGAAAAATCGCCTTGTCTTTGACGAGCTTCTTGTTTTGCAGCTTGGTATGCAGCTTATGAAAAGCCGAAGCCGTGAAAAAAGCGGCTTTGTGCTGAAAATGCAGGATATGGACAGTTTTTATAACGCTCTGCCTTTTATCCTTACAAACAGCCAGCAAACCGCCATAGAGGATTGTGTCAGAGATATGCAGAAAGAACAGCCTATGAACAGACTCGTTCAGGGCGATGTTGGCTCGGGTAAGACCGCAGTTGCGGCAGGAGCGGCATATTTTGTATATGAAAATGGCTGTCAGAGCGCACTTATGGCGCCTACTGAGATACTTTCCGAGCAGCATTACGAGACACTCAAAGGCTTCCTTGAACCGCTAGGCGTAAAGGTGGCACTGCTCACAGGCTCTATGACCGCAAAACAGAAAAAGCTTGTGAAAGAGGGGCTTGAAAACGGTGAATACGCCGTTGCAGTGGGAACACACACTCTTGTTCAGCAGACAACGAAGTTCAAAAAGCTTGCCCTTGTCATAACAGACGAGCAGCACCGCTTTGGCGTTGAACAGCGTGCGGCACTTGCTTCAAAGGGTGAAAATCCCCATAAGCTTGTTATGTCAGCCACGCCTATCCCTAGAACTCTTGCCCTTATGATATACGGCGACCTTGATATTTCTGTACTGAAAGAGCTTCCTAAGGGCAGACAGCCCGTTGAAACATATGCCGTTACAGGAAAGCTTCGCGAGCGTGCTTTTAACTATGTGAAAAAATATCTTGACGAGGGCAGACAGGGTTATATAGTCTGTCCAATGATAGAGGAAAGTGATATGGACTTGCAGGACGTTAAGACATATGCTAAAAAGCTTTCTCAGGGAACGTTTAAAGATTACACTGTGGGACTTCTTCACGGCAGAATGAGCGGTGCTCAGAAAGAACAGGTCATGAACGACTTCAAGGAGCATAAAATAGACCTGCTCGTTTCCACAACAGTTGTGGAGGTAGGAGTTGACGTGCCTAATGCGGCAATAATGGTAATAGAAAATGCTGACAGATTTGGTCTTTCCCAGCTTCACCAGCTTCGTGGTCGTGTGGGAAGAGGTAAATATAAATCAAGTTGTATCCTCATTACAGACAACGTTAATGAGGAAAGCGTGAAAAGACTTAAAATTTTGGGCAAGACTAACGACGGCTTTAAGATATCTGAGGAAGATCTTAAACTCAGAGGTCCCGGTGACTTTTTCGGAAGCAGACAGCATGGCCTTCCTGCATTGAAGATAGCGGATATGTCACAGGATATGGATATACTAAGAAAAGCACAGGAAGCCGCACAGCTTATCAGAAACGCAGACCCTAAACTTGAGCGTACAGAAAATATATATCTAAGAGAGCTTGTGTATAAACTCTTTGATAAAACTATGTCAGATAATTGAAAGATGTAAAGTTTGAAAACTTTATCGTGCAAGATGAGATGTAAAGCATAAAGACTTTATAAAGCAAAAGAATAAAACGGAGGTAGTTATGGAGGCAATAAAATTTTTAAAGTACATTCTGTCGAGAATAGGGATAATGATCGTTCTTACGCTGTTTTCAGCCTTTGCAGGCATTGTGCTGATACCGGCTCTGGTTACGGTCTTTCCGTCAAGCACATCTGCTTTCAAAAGCTTTATGACAAATAGTAATGTAGACTCATTTATAGGCTTTGCGGTCATGCTTATATTTTTCTTAAGACTTTTTTATGACGACGGCAAACGCCATGCCGCATATGAAAATTGGAGCTGGGTCAATATTACAATAGTGTATCTTCTTATGCTTCTAGTGTATTTTATTCCTGCAATATTCAGGGATTCATTCAGTCAGGAGGGCAAGGGAGATATCTTCTATAAAGTGCTTTATTATCCGTGTATATGGCTGAATGAAGGCGTGGGCATGAACTACCTTGTAAGTGTGATCCTCGGCATAGGACTTCTTCTTGCAGCGTCCTATTGTTTCTATCTGATAGCCTATAAAGTGTATGTTCATAAGCATCCTGTCATTCTCAAAAGTATGAAATCTTTTAGTGCGGGCAAGACAGATAATAACGTATAAATTGTATTATTTGAACATAAATAAGAGTATTTACTATCAGAAATCTGTATGAACTCGCTTTGAATGTTAAATATAATTTAAAATGTTAGTTTAATTATTCTATTTGTACAAATTCGATAAATTTGTGAAGATTATTTTGTAAATAAATTAACGCTTAAAAAGCACTCAATCACTTGCGAAAAGATGAAAATAATGTTATAATTATAAAAATGCGTTTTGTGTATTTTTAAAGTTTTTTGTTGTGAATGCACAAAATGTATAAATAAGTGGAGGTGTATCTACATATTATGAAGAAATTTTCCTATGTTGCTAAGGATACCTCGGGAAAAACCATAAAGGGTATCTATGAGGCTGAGGATGCACAGGAAGTACTGGACAAGATCCACGAACAAGGTCTTTTCTGTATAAGTTATACAGAAGCATTGGGCGGTGCAGGCAAACAATCTGTGCACAAGTTCAATACTAAGGAACTTGCTTTCTGCTGCCGTCAGCTTGCGGCAATGATGACATCGGGTCTTACCATTGTTAAAGCGCTCGACATTCTCTATAAGGAAGAGGAGAATAAGGGTGCAAAGGATGTTTGGAGAAGCGTTTATGACGATGTTCAGAAAGGTCAGAGCTTTACCGAGGCCCTCGATACAAGAAGAGGAAGCTTTCCGGACTTTTTCATCTCAATGGTAGACGCAGGTGAGACCTCAGGTACGCTCGATATGACAATGCAGCGTCTGAGCGATTACTATGCAAACTCAAACAAGTTGAACAATAAGGTAAAGAGTGCGATGACTTATCCTATCATACTTGGCGTTCTTTGTATCGTCATGGTAATCGGTATGTTTACGTTCATCATGCCTATATTTGCAGGTCTTATGCCAGAGGATCAGATGCCTGCACTTTCTAAGGCTCTCTTCTCATTCAGTGACTTTTTCAAGGCAAAATGGTATATCATTCTTATCGTGGTCGTTGCTTTGATATTCGGTTGGATATACGCCTTGAAAGTACCGTCAGTCAGACTTAAATTTGACTACATAAAGATAAAGATGCCTGCCGCCGGAAAGCTTATGGTAAAGATCTACGAGGGTCGTTTCGCAAGAACTCTTTCATCACTTTATTCAAGCGGTATCCCAATGGTAGAGTGTCTTGAACGTTCGTCAAGAATACTTGGAAATGCTTATGTCGATAAGATGTTCATTCAGGTAGTTGATGAAGTTAAGCAGGGCGCACCGCTTTCAGCGTCACTTGCAAAAACAGAGATATTTGAAGGAATGTTTACTTCCATCATCTATGTCGGTGAGGAATCAGGTGCTCTCGATGAGATCCTTGAGAAAACTGCTGACTACTATGAGGAAGAAGCAGACGCAGCCGTTACAAGACTTGTAGGACTTATGGAACCATTGCTCATCGTATTCATGGGTGTTGCGATCGGTCTTTGCCTTGCGGGTATCTTCCCACTGCTCTACGGTTCATTGTCAGGTCTGGAAAACTAAGGGTCTGCATTTTATGTTCGTTAATTTTAAATATCTCCTCTCCTTTAAAACGGAGAGGGAAGATATTTGTTTTGAAAAATAATTTAAGAGGTGAAGGAATAAATGCTATCATTTGATATTTCTGATAGACAAATCAACATTGTTAAAGGTGATAACTCCTCTAACAAGATAAGGATCGAGAGATCTTTGCAGGTAGACATTCCTGAGGATATGATCCTTAATGGTGAGGTCATCAACCTTTCAGGTCTGTCTGAGTTACTGCTCACTCAGATCAAGGCTGAGGACATGATGGATAAGGACGCTATCGTTACTTTTTCATCGAGCAACATCGTATTCAAGGAGCTTGTAGTTCCAAAGGCAAAGGGTAATGAATTCCTGCTTATGGTACAGAACCATATGAGCCAGGAAATGGGTATCACAGATGAGTATTCTATCTCATATACAGTAGTAGGTGAAGCAGGTGAGGATAATCCCGGTGCAGTGAAGGTACTTGCAACAGCTTGCCCTAGTACGATAGTTGAAAGCTACAGAAAGCTTTATAACATTATGGGCATGAACCTCAGATCTGTTAACATCGGATGTAACTCTATCGCAAGAATCGTTCTTGCTGACAAGTCCAACATGGAGAAAATGCCACTGTTGGTTTGCCAGATCGATAAGAACTTCCTTGGTCTTACACTTTTTGAGAATGGACAGATGGCATTCGCCAGATACGTTCCTATCTCAGAAGAAGATTATGATTCTGACGATTATATCACTGAAGCTCTTAATGAGAACATCTTCAGAATGGAGCAGTTCAATAAGGCAAGAGGCGGTTCAGGACTTGAAAATGTTATTCTCTATGGCTTTATCGAGGATTACATCAAACTAGTTGACGCTCTTGACGGTCTTGATATAAAGGCTTCCGTTCTCGGTGTGCCTGCTCAGATCACAGGTTTCGAGAACTTCGAGTTTACAGTATTCGCTAATGCTATCGGTGCTCTCTATAAGAGAAACAAGGCTACAGAGAAGATCAACCTCCTCGAAGTCGATCAGTCCACAGGTAAGGGCGGCAACAGCGGAATGGGTTCGCTGCTCATGACAGGCGGTATCTTCGCTGCGGCAGCCGCAGTGCTTATCGCAGGTGCAACACTTGTTATTAATCTCAGGAAGAGTTCTATCGAGAAAGATATAGACAAGACTAATGATAAGATAGCTGTTTGCAATGAGAAGATCGCCCAGAACCAGATACTTCACAATAAGATGAAGATCATGCAGGATTATTCAAACTATGTTACATCAGCAAATGCAGCTCTTGAAACACTTCCGGTCGTGTCAAGTGAGATGTTTGACGACATCAAGGAAGCTCTTGGTTCTTTCAAGTATGAAGGCTTTACATATAACCTTGAAGCTGGTACAGTAACACTTACTAAGGTTGAGCTTGATGATCAGTCAGATGTAAAAACAGCAATCGATGCCCTTGTAGGTACAGGACTCTTCCAGGAAGATGTAGGATACAACGGATATTCGATCGGTGAAGACGGCAGCTCAGGCGTAACGCTTGATTCGCTGACACTTTATCTTAAAGAAGAGGGCGAGGGTGAATAATTATGAAGTTGAATTATCGTGATAAAATGATTTTGATAGTAGTATTCGTACTGCTTATAATTGTTGCAGGTTTTATGCTTTTTATTAAGCCTGCCATTGATGAGTGTAGTCAGGCAAGTAGTGATCTGGAATCAGCAAAGGTTCAGCTCAGCGAGCTTGAAGATCAGGTAGACAAGGATAAGAACCTTGCCGCTGAGATTCAGACACTTTATACAAGCACCTCACAGGTCGCAGCTAACTTCTATGATTATCAGGTAGCATACAAGGCTACTGATAAGGTTCGTGAGCTTTTTAATGTTGATGATGTAAAGATCAAAAACTCCAATATGACTATTTCATCATACGGCAGCACAGTTCTTTCGCCTTTTGCTTATGAGTCAACAGCAACAGCTACTGATTTTGACACTAAGGTAGATGAATACAATAATGCAAGCACAACTGATTCATCAGCTGCAGATGCAAACACAGATGAAAATGCCGCTAATACCAATGAAACAGCTGCACAGACAATAGGTTATTATAGCCTTAACATTCAGTTCAAAAGCTCGCTTTCAGGTTTCAAGAATTTTGCTGATAACCTGACTACAAACAACGAAAAGAGCATGGTGATCGAGAATGTAAACATAGAAAATGTCAACGAGAGCGAGATCTCAGGCTCTATGACACTGAATATGTACGTTCTGAAGAAGCTTGCTGATCCTTCTGCCAGCTAAGAGAAAACTATTTGGTAGGATAAGGAGTATTTCTTATCCTGCCAATTAGTGCTATATAATGATTAAAAATTTTATATAAGTAATCAACCTGTGTAAAATGAAAAAAGTATAGCATAAGTGATAATAAAACTAAGAAAGGTGGTTAATATGAAGAATACTCCGAAGAGGAAACAAAGAAACAAACCCGGAGTCGTGCTTTTCACAGCGGTTGCTGTCATGCTCATGCTGTCAATACTTTTGACTGCAACTGTTTCTTTTGTTTCGGTAAATAGGACAAAAACAAATGATAACTATAAGAGCAAACAGGCTTATCTGACAGCTTCATCTACTCTTGAAAGCTTTATTAATCAGATACAGACTGATACTGCTCCAACTAATGATCCTACTGCAAAGGCTCAGCAGAAAAAGGCCATAGATAACCTTAAAAAGCTAGCAAGTGCTAATAGCGGAAAGGGTACAACTACTAATGTCAGCTATAATGGATCAAATGGTAAAAGCGATAATATCGGTACCACAAAGATAACTGTAGCACAGGAGGGTACAAGTGTTGCAAATATCGTTGTTACCTGTGAAACTACTTATCTGGGAAAAACTGAAAAGGTAGCAGCTCATATTTCCACGCAGTCAGTTACAAAGCCTGCCGAGTATACAAATACTATCGAGCTTGTTGGTAACGGTGGCGCAGGTTACGATAACCTTAACGTTATCGGTGATATGGCTGGTATCAATAATACCACTGGTAAGGTCTATAGATTTACAAACAATACCAGTATCTATGGTTCTTATCTTATGTATGGTTCTTTGGAGGTTTCAACTCAGCCTCTTATCATGCTCAAGCCTAGTCTAGTAGATGAAAAGCAGGGTTCAACTGTTACAATTTCTGAAAACCTTGATGTTTCAAATGAATTCCACATTAACTCCACAATGGCAAGAGCAGACGGATATAACTATGTTAATATCGGTCAGAAGCTCTCTACTTCAAACCATATGGACGTTGGTTCTTCAGGTTTTGATGTCGATTTGTTCTGTTGTGAAGCTAACATTGGCGGAAATGACTATACACAGTATGGTAACTTCTACGTTTATAAGGGCGCAGGTGCTTATAATGGCGATGCAACATTTGGTGCAGCTGGTCAGACGATCAATGGCTCTCTCTATGTCGAGGGTGATCTTAATGTCACAAAGTCACTTAAGGTAACAGGCTCTGTTTATGTTACCGGCACTATCACGGGTAAAGATAAGATTGTCTGCCAGGCTTCAAATATTCATGAAGGAGCTGTTCTTAGCAAAGCAGGTCGTGACGCAAAGCCACAGATACCTGTATCTGCTGATGCCTATGTATATTATCCGGAAGATTTCTTCATGAGCAATGATACTAATGTGACAACGATCTCTGATGAATATCAGGCTTTCTATGATGGCTCAAACACTAAAACTTTCAATACCTTTGCAAGCGATCCAAGCTATTGGAATAATGTTGACTACACGCTTACTGAGCCAATAGACCTTACAGGAACAGGAGCTAAGACTCCAGTTACAAGCCGCTACAAATTGAGAATAACATCAAGCTGTACATGGGCATCTGATCTTTCGTTCAATGATTATGGCAATGGTTCAAGGATCCTCGTTGATGTTTCTGATTCTTCAGGCGATATTGTTATAAGACTTCAAAATGGTCTTAGTCTTGATTCAAGCTGGTCTCCAACTATAGTTGTCAGAAATCGTTCAACTATAATTGATACAACTACAGGTGACAGAAAATACAACTGCTATTTTGTTTCAGACTCAGGCAGTGCTATTACACTTAATGGTATCGACTCAGTAACAGGCAAGTCCAAGCATTCGGGTTCAAGCGCATGTAACTATAACTTTAGTGGCTTTAAAATATTTTATTTTTATACTTTTGTTCGGATGTTTAACTCTGATACACTAAAAAATACTAAGGGTAATCCTGGTGCTCCACAGAGCAGCTTCATCCTTAATCCAACATCAGTGGACGTTGCAGGCTCTTACAGACCATCAAACAGCAGTATCATTTTCTTATTTGCTGAGAACACAACGCTTAGCGCCACAAACAACAGTTTCTTCCAGGGTTCATTCTACTCACCAGAAGCAATGGTTAATATAGCAACAAGTGGTCTTAGTGGACTTAATGTTACAGACTCAGCAGGCGGAAAAATGACCGTTCAGTGCTGTGCAGTCGGTGTAGTTATCGCAAACAGCTTTGGTAACGCCAATACAGCGTTCTATGTATACACTAAGCCTTCAACTACTTCTGTAATGCAGAATGCGAAGGGCGGTAAGGACGATTCAGCATTCGGATATACTCTTGACAGATATGATCACTATTAATTGAAAGGAGTATACTCATGAAAAAGAACAGCAAAAATAAAAAGGGTATGACTCTTGTAGAGGTCATCATAGCAATGGCACTTTTGTCAGGTATGTCAGCTATGCTTGTTACAGTTGCTGTAGCGGCAAAAAGACAGAATCTTGAAAACTACTACCGCAACAATGAAATGTATACTCAGGCAGTAAATGCCGAGCAGTATAATGATAACAAGACCGTCAATATGAACGAGTTGAAGGTAAACAAGTTCTCTTCAAGCGGCAAAACTACAAATGAGTTTGCCCTTGAGGCTGACTTTGGAAGCGGCATAAAATTCAATACTACAGCCTATGGCTTTAAAGCAAAGCTTAATAATATTGATGAAGACGCAGGCTATCAGCTCAAATTTCTTCAGGGTAAGGACATAAACATTACGCCTAATCCTGAAAAGAGCGTTTACTGGGTAAAGTTTTATAACAATTCAGGGGCAGATATGGATTTCTATGCTCTTACGCCTGAGCTTACAGGCGGAAAGTTCTTTGATGTAAATAATAACTCATCAGGAAATTCACTTCTTATCCCTATCGGTGACGGTGGAAATCAGCAGTTTGGCGTTGTGCTTTCAGGCGTAACAGGAAGCGATTATTTCGGCTTCTCACAGTCATCTGATCTTTACAGCAGCGCTCCAACAGCCGATGCAGCTGCATTTAAGATCACAGATGCGACCTTTGACCATTATCTTGAAAAAGATGCGTCAGGTAAAGCTACAGGTTATGTAGTTATCCATTATATGGGTGGTTCTGATTACAAAAACCAGGCTGAATATGACGATGCACAATCAACACCATAAGGAGGGAGGATCTTGAAAATGAATAAAAACCGCAAGGGTTTTACCCTTGTTGAGCTTATCGTTGTGGTAACGATTTTCGGCGTGATCCTCGGAGCTATCCTTAATATGATTAAACCTGCAAATAACGTTTATCATGACGCTGATGCTCCAGGCGCGGCACCTGTTCTACGGTCTGGCCATGCTGGAGCGGTACAAGGGTTACGGCCTGCGCAGCTTTTACATGATCTTTGCCATGAGCGACGAGACCTTTTCCATCACCTGCTCTGCAGAGCCGCCGCAGGGGATCGACCGGGGCTGGTTCATGTTCTTCATCACCCTGCTGGATCAGTGCTACTGGGTGGCCAGTGCCGGTCTTGGCGCGGTGGTGGGCTCAGTGCTGCCCTTCAGCACCGAGGGTGTGGACTTTGTGATGACCGCCATGTTCACGGTGATCTTTCTCAACCAGTGGGAAAAGGACCGGCAGCACTACAGCGCCCTGATCGGCCTTGCCGCCCCATTGGCGTGTCTGGTGGTTTTTGGCTCCAGCAGCTTTTTGCTGCCCTCCATGGGATGCATTCTGATCCTGCTGCTGGCTCTGCGTAAACCGATCGAAAAGGCCGAAGGCACCGAAGCAGAAAAAAGCGGCGAGGAGGTGGGCGCATGACCGCAGTCCAGATGGGCCTGACCATTGCAGTGTGCACCGCCGCCACCATGCTCACCCGCTTTCTGCCCTTTGTGGTGTTCTCTTCCAAGGATCAACAGCCGCCGGAGGTGGTGCGGTATCTGGGCCGGGTGCTGCCCGCCGCCATTTTTGGTATGCTGATCGTCTACTGCCTGAAAAGCGTCACCCCCTTTGCGGGCAGCCGTGGCATTCCGGAGGCCATCGCCCTGCTGGTAACGGTGGGCCTGCACAAGTGGAAGCATGAGACCCTGCTCAGTGTCGCAGGCGGTACGCTGTGCTATGTGCTGCTGGTGCAGCTGGTGTTCTGAAAGGAAGAAGCGCGCTGCCGAGCAGGAAGATTCCTGTACGACAGCGCGTTTGTGCATGGAACGATCCGCTGACAGCGAACCGGAGCAGGACCGTCCGAAAAACCGATGCTTTGCGACCCGGTCACGGAAATTTTTCAAAAAAAGGTGTATACTGTAGAAAAATGCATCCGAAGGAGGGTCTTCCCATGCCCAGCATCATCATTATAGGTTCCGGCCCGGCAGGCATTTCCGCCGCTCTGTACGCTGTCCGCGCCGGTGTGGATACCACGGTGCTCACCAAAGGCCCCGGTGCGCTGGACCGCGCCGAAAAAATTGAAAACTATTACGGCTTTGCCGAGCCGGTCTCCGGTGCGGAACTGGAACGCCGCAGCATCGAGAATGCAAAGCGCCTTGGTGTGAGATTCGTCACAGCCGAAGCCGTGGGCCTAACCTATACGGATAAACTCACCGTAGAAACAGTGGATAAAAATTACCCGGCGGACGCTGTGATCCTTGCCACGGGTGCATCCCGGGCGGTGCCGCGCATCCCGGGCCTTGCCGGGCTGGAGGGCCACGGCGTGAGCTACTGCGCCACCTGCGACGGGATGCTCTACCGGGGCCGGGCGGTCACAGTGGTGGGCCGGAGCAAGGACGCCCCCCAGGAGGCCAACTACCTGAAAAGCC
>ERZ780117.838-NODE-838-length-11217-cov-2.669056_pt1 | contig 11217 bp, 5 predicted proteins | sample MGYA00510985_ERZ780117 | MGnify/ENA primary metagenome ERZ780117 (study PRJEB29588, sample SAMEA2159553) | human gut metagenome | biome: human gut; feature: human-associated habitat; material: faeces | place: Denmark | collected 2008/2010 ...
GGAGAGTCTATCCGTCGTTTCCGTCGTTTGGCCATGGCAAATGCCATCCGCGATGCAGAGAAAGACCGCCCTGTATTGCTGAACAACTGGGAGGCCACACACTGCGATTTTGATGAAGACCGCTTGAAGCAACTCTTTGATGGTGCCCGCCAGGTGGGTGCTGAACTTTTCTTATTGGATGATGGCTGGTTCGGTAATGGACCTTACTCCCGTGATGATGACAAGCATGGTCTGGGAGATTGGGACCCTTCTACCAAGAAGTTACCCAAAGGTCTGTCATATATTGCCAAAGAAGCATTGAAGCGTAAAGTTGGCTTCGGTATCTGGCTGGAACCCGAGATGGTGAATCCTCAGAGTGAACTTTATCAGAAACATCCCGATTGGATCATTACTCAATCCAAACGTGAACCGATATTGGGTCGCCATCAGGAGATACTGGACCTCACCCGCCCCGAAGTACAGGCTTTTGAATGGGATATTATCGACAAAACCTTGCGGCCTAACCCGGATATCACTTATGTGAAGTGGGACTGTAACCGTTACATCACCCAACCCGGATCTTCTTATTTGCAGCCTGCCGATCAAAGTCATCTCTGGATAGACTATAATTGGGCGCTTTATCGTCTGATGGATCGTTTTGCCAAAGGCTTCCCCAATGTGATGGCCATGCTTTGTGCCGGTGGATCGGGACGTGTGGACTACGGCGCAATGCCCTATTTCCACTCCTTCTGGCCCAGTGACAACACAGACCCGTTGGGACGTATCAAGATACAATGGGGCTTCTCACATTTCTTCCCTGCAAATACGATTTCTGCTCATGTGACTCGTATGGGTAAACGGCATTTGAAGATGGCAATCGATGTGGCATTGAGCGGTGCATTCGGAATAGACCTGGCATTGGATAAGGCTACGGCTGAAGAACGCGCGCAAATTGCCGATGCTGTGAAATTGTACAAAGAACGTATCCGTCCGTTGGTGATGCATGGTGAACTTTATCGCCTAGTTTCTCCTTATGAGTCCCCATTAGCTTCTTTGAGTTATGTTTCAACAGATAAACAAAAGGCAGTCGTTTACTTCTACCAGACTAAAGATGGCAATGAACCCCGGGTAATGCTGGGTGGCCTGGATGCCCAGAAAAAATATCGTGTGGAGGAAGTAAGTCTGGCAAAGGGAGTGACTTCCCGTTTCCCTGCCAATGGCAAGGTCTTTACAGGAGCGGAACTGATGGAAAAAGGTCTGGAGAATCCATTGAATACCCAGTTTGAGAGTGCGGTATTGATATTAATAGCTAACAATTAAACACAATAACCTTATGAACTTGAGAAGAACCTTATTACTTTTCTCTTTCATCTTTGCCGGTTCGCTGGCCATTGCACAACCGAAAGATCGTTGGATTATTCAGGATGATGGAGCCATTCGCTGGAATATCAATGATAATATTCCACATGACGATCATTTGGAAATGAGTGGGCAACAACTTTCCGTTGTCCTTCGTTACGGTGTGGATGCACAAAAGCGTTTCCACCTGAACCGAAGTCTTGTTTTCCCTATGCTTCGCATGCATCCCAATAAGACACAGAACAATCTGAAGCAACGTTTCGATGTGAATATTCCCGCTTTGGTGACAGTGGACGATCAAACCTTGCTGAATGAAGAAGTACGTGATGTTACCTTCAATGGCATTATGCGTGTGGAAAGTAGTTTCGGTTATATTTACCGGCGTAAGGAACTGAAAGATGCCGTGCAATTGACGCGTGTACTCTATCCCTCCACCAATGCCGCGCGCTATTGTGAGGAATATACTTTCAAGAATAGCAGTCCGAATCAGATAACGCTGCGAGTGCCTGAGTGGAACGTAACATATACTACTCCTGAGGAAGCCGGTGTATATGGTGCTTATTGCATCGAAGCCGGTCTTTCCAAAAGTGGTGTCTTTGTTTTGAAACCGGGAGAGACGCTTGAGTTCTATGCAGTCTTTTCCGGAAGGAAACTGGTGGATGCCTCGTCCGGACGAAACGATGCCGGTCTTTCACACATCAATATCCTTAGTGAACGTGCCGCGCGTGAAGCGCTTATCAGTCAGTGGTGGAGCAATCTGGTTTTGGATACACCCGATCCCGTACTTAATCGCATGTTTGCCTTCGCCAAACTGCGTGGCGCTGAAAGCATCTACCGCACGAAAGGTGGATTGATGCATGGTCCCGGTGGTGAAGCCTATTATGCGGCTGTCTGGGCTAACGACCAGGCAGAGTATATCAACCCCTTCTTCCCTTTTCTGGGTTATGAGATTGGTAATGAGTCCGCATTGAATTCTTTCCGCCACTTTGCCCGCTATATGAATCCGGAGTATAAACCTATTCCGAGTTCCATCATCTCCGAAGGTGTCAGTTTCTGGCATGGTGCCAAAGATAGGGGGGACGGTGCAATGATTGCTTACGGTGCTGCACGTTATGCGTTGGCTCGTGGAGATAAGGCGGAAGCGCGTGAATTGTGGCCTCTGATTGAGTGGTGTCTGGAGTATTGCAACCGTAAACTAACTCCTGCCGGCGTGGTTGCATCGAATTCAGATGAATTGGAGAACCGCTTCCCGGCTGGTGATGCAAACCTCTGTACCTCTACGCTTTACTACGATGCTTTGCGTTCAGCCGTTATGCTGGGGCGTGAATTGGGAGTATCGGCAAAGCAGTTGAATACGTATCGTAATCAAGCAAATGCTTTAGAGAAAGCCATAGAAAAACATTTTGGTTATGAGATAGAAGGTTTCCACAGTTACCGCTATTATGAAGGTAATGATATCCTGCGTTCCTGGATTTGTATGCCTCTTGTTATGGGTATCTATACTCGCGCACAAGGCACTATCGATGCTCTCTTTTCGCCCCGCCTCTGGACGGACGACGGATTATTGACGCAAGCCGGTACCGAAACCTTCTGGGATCGTAGTACGCTCTATGCTCTGCGTGGCACCATTGCTGCCGGAGAAGTGGAGAAAGGTATGAACTTCCTCAAGAAGTATTCACATCGCCGTTTGTTGGGCGATCATGTGCCTTATGCCATTGAAGCGTGGCCCGAAGGAGATCAGCGTCATCTTTCTGCTGAAAGCGGATTGTATTGCCGTATCTATACCGAAGGTCTGTTCGGCATTCGCCCCACAGGATTACGCAGTTTCGAGATGACTCCCCGTTTGCCACAGGAGTGGGAGTATATGAATCTGAATCGTGTACGTGCTTTCAATTCGGAGTTTGATATTCGGGTATCCCGTGCAGGAAAGAAGTTGCATGTAGAAGTATTGAAAGGCGGCAAGTCAGTGCTGAAGAAGAGCGTGACGGAAGGGGCAACGATAAAGGTGAATTTATAATCTATTTGTATAAATTTATAGTCAATTTCTCTTTTCGAAAACGCGATTTTTAACTACTTGATTATCAGGAATGTTAAGGTAGCACATAATGAGTATACGAGTGAATAGGGTTCGGTATACGACTGAACCCTATTCAGTATACGACTGAAATAGGATAAGATTACGACTGATCTGTACTATAAAATTATTCTGTAACTATTTAGTGACGCCGGACTAACCTTTCTTTTCTCCTTATATTGTTTATTTCACCTTAATATTCTATGTTATTTCCGGGCTTTTCTTATTTTTGTGTGCAAAACATATCTATACTGATGAAAACGAAAATATTGATGATCTTTCTAATTTGCTCATTTCCGGTCTTGTGTTTATGGGCTGAGCATTCTAAATATTCATTCTACTATAGTCAGAAACTGAATGAAGGAATTTCCCAACTCTCCGTGATGACCATTTGCCAGGATACCCGGGGATACCTTTGGCTGGGGACACGTAATGGACTGAATCGTTATAATGGAAGTGAGTATACCGTTTTTCGTCACCACCCGGGAGATTCTCTGAGTTTGGCAGACAATGAAGTCAATGAAATACGCGAAGATCATAGCAAGAATTTATGGATAGGTACCAGTCGCGGATTAAGCCGGATGTGCCTTCGTACCGAACGTATCCGCAACTATTTTAATGTAGATGGACTCTCCAGTGCAAGTATTCTTTCTCTTTTAGTTGATAGTTCCGGCAAAGTATGGGTAGGTACCCGCAGTGGGCTTTGTTGTTATATTCCCGAACAAGACAATTTTAAAAGGGTGGAATTTGTAGAGAACTTCAATAGTTCCGTCACTGCCTTGATGGAGGATAAGGCAGGCAATTTCTGGATAGGTACGGCAGTGAATGGTGTTTACCAGTGTAACAAACAGATGCAGGTGATTAATCACTATGACCGTCGTGCCGGCTTACCGGACAATAGTATTTCCACTCTTTATGAAGATTCTTATCATCGCATCTGGGTAGGTTGTCAATTTGGCGGACTGAACCGTATTGATGTCCGTAATCATAAAATAACTTCTTATGTATCTGCCAACAGTGGCCTGAAAAATAATTATGTCCGTTGCCTTGCCGAATGGGATGGAGAGATGCTGATTGGTACTTTCGATGGTATTTATGCTTATGCACCGTTGAAGGATCAGATTCGTAAGGTGAGTAGTTATGACGAACCCGGGCGTGGCTTGGGGCATTTTTCCATTTATGCTTTTTGCCGTGATCATACCGGTACGTTGTGGATTGGTACTTTTGCCGGTGGTGTCACTTGGCTGAGCTCGCTTACCGACCGCTTCATTCATCATACTCCGGGGAAGACGGTGAATCAGCAAACGGGAATCTATGGTACGGCTTGTGTCGATAAACAGAAAAACTTATGGATAGCTACTGAGGGGTATGGATTACTGCGATATGAAATTTCGACAGGGGAAGGGCAGTTTTATCTGATTGATAAGGATAGCTATTCCGTGCATAATTCGAATGTTATCAAGACGGTATATGCTGAGGATGACTGTATCTGGTGCGGTACGGTATTGGGTGAGGTCTATCGTTTTGATCTTGCTACCCGGCGTTTTTCTTTATTCTATAAATATCCTATAGAACTTGCTATTTATGGTATTGTGCGTGATGCAGACGGTAATTTATGGGTAGGAACTTCAAAAGGCGGATATGCACTGACTTGCTTTACTCCTGCCGGTGAGCGGAAGACAGAGTTTACCGGACCGAAAGGGGAGAAATTGCATTTTTCCTCGGTTCGTTGCATGGAGGAAGAGAGTCCCGGTGTGCTACTGATAGGTATGCGTTCTGCCGGACTATACCGTTTTAATACCCGTACAGGTGAAATGACTGTATTTCGTACATCGCGCCCGGAACAGAAAATGCAAATTCCAAGTAACTATATATCTTCTATATTATTAACCAGATCCGGTGATGTATGGGTATCTACTTATGGAGGCGGTATTTTCCAACTGGACAAACGGGGAGGTGTGCTTCGCTGGGTAACAGAGAAAGAAGGGCTGATGGGAGGGGATATTTGTAAATTGCTGGAAGGAGCGGACGGTAATCTATGGATGAGCTCATTACAGGGAATTTCCTCTTATTCTCCGTCCACCGGGGAGATTAAAAACTTTCCATTCAATAATGGTATTCATTTGCGTGAATTTACATATCGGGGTGGGGTAGCCATGCCGGACGGTACATTGTGTTTTACCGGTAATGATGGCTTTATCACTTTTTACACACCGGAGATGCCGATGAATCGTTTTGTACCGCCAATCGTATTGGAAGACCTGTTGGTGAATAATCGTGTGGTGCGTGCAGACGATGGAACTGGAATCTTAAGTGGATTGCTTAATGAAGCGGAGGTTATCAATCTGCAGTATAATCAAAATAATCTGTCAATAGACTATAAAGCGTTGAATTTCATCAATTCGGAGATGAACCGGTATGCCTATAAGTTGGAAGGATATGATAAAGACTGGAATCATGTGGGAGAACGCAGCACGGCTTACTATACCAATCTGCGTCCCGGCACCTATCTTTTTCATGTCAAGGCTTGTAATAACGATGGGGTATGGAATGAGGAAGGGAAGACTTTGAAGATTGTGATTACACCGCCTTTATGGGCTACTTGGTATGCTTTCCTGATTTATGGACTATTGCTGATAGGAGTGTTTTACGCAATATTCCATTATTTCAATGCCCGTCGCCGCTTGAGGGAAAGGTTGAGAATGGAGCAGAAAGAGAAACTGCAACAGGAAGAGTTTCATCAGGCAAAGATGCATCTGTTCACGAATTTTGCCCATGAGTTACGTACTCCCTTGACGCTAATCATCACTCCCTTTGAAGAGTTGGTGAAGCGAATGGATATGACTTTGGAATTGCGGGATAAACTGATGGTCATTTATAGGAATGCCCAGCGGCTCCTTTTATTGGTCAATCAACTGATGGACTTGCAGAAAAACCAGAGTGGTACGATGGAATTGCAAGTCACGGAGAATAATGTATATGAATTTGTCACGGAGATCTATTGTGCGTTCAATCAGATAGCGCAAACCAATGAAATCACTTTCACACTGGATTGCCGGGACCGGGAGTTCCAGGCCTGGTATGATAAAGTGCTGCTTGAGAAGGTCGTATTCAATTTATTGTCCAATGCATTCAAGTATACTCCTTCCGGTAAAGACATACGTATGTTGGTTAAATGTATTCCGGCGGGAGAGTTGGAAGAATCGTATCGAAAAGAAGTAGCCCCTTCTGCCCTGTATATGATGTTGCAGGTTGTGGATGCCGGTTGTGGAATCCCACTGCAGGAACGGGATAAGGTGTTCACACCTTTCTACCGGGTACCTGAAACGGCTGGGGTAAATGTACCGGGTACAGGTATCGGGCTTAGTCTGGTGTATTCCATTGTGAAGCTGCATAAGGGAGTGATTCGTATTGAAGACCGGGAGGATGGGACGGAAGGAGCACGGTTCATTGTTTTGCTGCCTGTTTCCCGTGAAGCTTTCACTGAGGAAGAGACGGATTCTATGCCTGTGGAAACAATTGGCGATACGGCATTTGCACAGCCGGTGGAGAAACCGCAAACATCTCCCATTGGAGAAATAGCACCTAAAAAGCCGGTGGTTCTCTTGGTGGAAGATGACAAAGATGTACGGGATTATCTGCATAAGTCCTTGGAAAATGACTATGAAATCATTGAAGCGGCAAACGGTATAAAAGGATACGATAAGGCGGTACAATTCTTCCCTGATTTAGTGCTGAGTGATATTATGATGCCTAAGCGGAATGGGCTTGAACTCTGCTCCATGATTAAGAATGATATTCGTATCGGACATATCCCGGTAATACTGATGACTGCACGCTCCATGGTGATGCATATCAGGGAAGGTTTTGAGGCAGGGGCGGATGATTACGTGATTAAGCCTTTCAGTATGGATGTGCTTCGGATACGTATTCAGAGCCTGCTGCAGTCGAGAGAGCAATTGAAGAAACTGTATGGCAAACGCTTCTCGCCCGAAGTGGTAGGTGTAAGTACTACCTCGGCGGATGAACGCTTCTCACAGAAACTGTATGAGATTATAGAGAAGAATATATCTGACCAGAATCTGGGTATAGAGATGCTTTGTGACCAGATCGGTATTAGTCGCGCCAATCTCTATCGCAAAATCAAAGCTATATCAGAGCTTTCGCCCACGGAACTGATACGTAATAAGCGCTTGGAGGTGGCCTTGCGTTATCTGAAGGAAACGAATATGAGTGTTTCGGAAGTGGCAACTTTGTTGGGATTCAACAGTCATTCCTATTTCTCCAATTCGTTTAAAGCGTTCTATGGGTTCACACCTACCGAGTTCGTACAGATGAACAGTGCGAACAAAGAGAAGATGTAAGACGAAAAATAAGATTTAAGGCGGAAAGGAGTTTCCGCCTTTTTTGTCTCAAACGGTTCTCACTACCGTCTCAAAATGCTTACTACATTTGTTTTGAGACATTATTGCAAGTCAATGATACACGATTTATAACCCTCAGACCGGTGATGCCCTATCTTTGTGATGTGAAAAACAAGCTTAATTCAATCACTATGAAGTATAAAAGTCGTAGCATCGCAAAGGTTATAGTACCTGTATTTTTAGTGGTATCTCTATTTGCATTTACTACTCATACCACGGAGCAGCCGGAAGGAACTCCATTGTTTATAACGGGTATCACTCCTTATAAATCCGGAATGATCGTATCTCAGAAGGGCGTTCAGAAGGTTTCTATTTATTCATCAGATTATAAAGAACGCTTGCAAGAGTGGGAACTGGATGAAGTCCCTACCGGAGTTGCTACAGATGGAGATCAGATTTATGCAACGGTGGCAGGTGAACATAAGAATGGTGTTTATTTCCTGTCTGCTTCCAATCCTTCGGAAAAAGTCTTTGTGGAAACAGCATCCGGTGCTTGTGCTCCGTTGGTAAATGCGGGTAACGGCAAGTTATATATTTGCAACCAGTTTGCCGGTACAGTATCAGAATTGGATAAGAATGGAAAGAATGTGCTAAGAACGGTGAAAGTATTGCGTGAACCGAAATCAGCTGTCTTTGATAAAGAAGGAAAACACTTGTTTGTTACTAATTTCCTGCCTATGCAACGGGCGGATGTGGATACTGTAGCTGCTTGCGTATCAGTGATTGATATGAACAGTTTCCGGAAGATAAAGGATATTCAACTGGCCAATGGAAGTAATGCCCTGCGTGGAATGTCGCTTTCTCCGGACGGGCGTTATTTGCTGGTTACTCATAATCTGGGTCGTTTCCAGGTTCCGACATCCCAGTTGCAACAAGGCTGGATGAATACCAGTGCTATCAGTATTGTAAATCTGGCTACTCTGAACTTTGAGGGTGCCGTGTTGCTGGATGAACCGGAACGGGGTGCAGCAGGTATATGGGATGTGAAGTGTACGGATGATAAGATTGTGGTCAGTCACTCCGGTACCCATGAGGTCAGTGTGATAGATTATCCCACATTTATTCAGAAGTTTGAGCAGTATCCTCAAAAGGATGCTTTGGCGTATGATTTACGCTTTTTATATGGTATGCGTAAACGTGTAGCGTTGGTAGGCAATGGACCGCGTTGCATGATGCTGAAGGACGGAACGGCTGTTGTTCCTACTTATTTCTCTGATACATTGAATATCGTGGACTTGAATACGGCAAATGTTCAGTCGGTTGCCATGGTGAAGAATCGTACGGAAAACAGAATACAGCGTGGTGAGAAATACTTTAATGATGCGGAACATTGTTTCCAGAACTGGCAGTCGTGTAACGGATGCCATCCGGGTGATGCACGTATGGATGCCATGAACTGGGACTTGATGAATGATGGCATTGGTAATTCGAAAAACTGCAAGAGTATGTTATTTTCCCATGTCACTCCACCGTGTATGATTTCCGGTATTCGTGCTAAAGCGGAAGTTGCCGTCCGTGCAGGATATAAGCTCATTCAGTTCAGTGATTTGCCGGAAGAATTTGCAGAGTGTGTGGATGAGTATCTGATGTCATTGAAACCGGTTCCCAGTCCGTATCTGGTAAATGGCGAACTTTCAGAGAAGGCTAAACGGGGACGTAAGGTTTATGAAAAGTTTAATTGCGACGAATGTCATTCCGGTCCCTATTATACGGATATGAAGATGCATCGTATCGGCGAAGATATCGAATTTGAGAATGGGTGGGATACTCCGACACTGCGTGAAGTCTGGCGTACGGCTCCTTATCTGTTTGACGGACGTGCTGCCACTATGGAAGAAGTGTTCACGGTACATAAGCATGGCATTGAAAAGAAAATATCAGCTAAAGAAGCGGAAGAACTTGCCGAATATGTGAATTCACTTTAATAGAATAAGAAGACCATGATTACACACGAAAATATAGAGATTATTCATTATTTCCTGTTGGTTGACAAAGCTCCCTTTAAGGTGATGTTGGCGCAACTTCTGGCGGAATATAAAGCCATTCATACTCCTGTACGTATAGTGATATTCGATGCGCCGGTGGATAATGAAGAATATGTAGCCCGTTTTGCTTGCATCAGGGAAGCGGTGAAAGAGCTTTTCAAAGAGAAACAACCTTCCGTAAGCTATGTGGCACAACCTCCTCAGAGTATGGGATTGGTGATGGAAGTGCATGAAGTGCAACTGACAGAACAAGATCACATTGAATATCGGATGCTGGGAGATTTGCCTTATATCACTATCGAAAGAGAAGGTTGTAAACGCTTGTTCCTGAGTGGTGTGACGGGAGATGTACTGCATCAGAGCATCCGTGAGCAATCTCATGAAGTATTCTCCAGGATAGCCAGGGTATTGGAAACGGAAGGTATGCCGGTTTCCTCAATCATACGTCAATGGAACTATATTGAAAAGATAACAGCTTGCGATGCAACCGGCCACCAGCATTATCAGGATTTCAATGATGCACGTTCGCTATTCTATAATGGTGTGGAGTGGACTACCGGTTATCCGGCTGCTACCGGTATCGGGACTCAGTGGGGCGGCATTATGATTGATGTGGATGCCTTACTCTGCAAAGATGGAAGTGTCCGGGTCCTTGGGGTGGATAATCCTTTGCAGATTGCCGCTCATGCTTATTCACAGAATGTATTATTGGGAGAAAAAGATGCGGCTCTTCCTCAAAAGACCACTCCGAAGTTCGAGCGTGCCAAGGCTGTATGGAAAGAGGATCATGGTTTCGTATACGTATCGGGTACAGCCGCTATTCGTGGTGAGCAGAGTCTGGAAGGCGTTGGTATTGAACAGCAAACCCTGACTACCTTGGAGAATATAGAATATCTGGTATCCCGTGATAACCTCAATCGTTCCGATATTCCTGCTACGGAGAATGCTACCCTTATCACCTTCCGCGTGTATGTGAAATGTTGGGAGGATATGGAAAAAGCAAAACAAGTAGTGACAGAGCGATACCCCGATTTACCTGCCATTTATACTTTAACCGATGTGTGCCGTTCGGAACTATTGATAGAGATAGAAGGAATGGGAGTGCTTTGCTGAGGCTGATTATTAACCATTAAAATAGATAAATACATGAGATTAAAAAAAGTATTAACCCTGGCATTAATTGCCGCCTGCGGTATGGGACTCGCTTCTTGTACGGCAGAATCTAAAAAAACAGAACAAGTTATGACACAGGAAAAGGCAACGTATCAGAAGAAGTACACGAATGCTGACTTCTACAAAGACGGAAAGTTTGACCAAGAAGCTGCTAAAGAATTTCTGAAATCTAGGCGTAAGGAAAAGAAAGAGTAGTCTTTAGTTCACAGGTCTCTTTTTCAAA
>ERZ780117.839-NODE-839-length-11195-cov-2.923698_pt1 | contig 11195 bp, 9 predicted proteins | sample MGYA00510985_ERZ780117 | MGnify/ENA primary metagenome ERZ780117 (study PRJEB29588, sample SAMEA2159553) | human gut metagenome | biome: human gut; feature: human-associated habitat; material: faeces | place: Denmark | collected 2008/2010 ...
TGAAGCTACGTATGCCAGATGAGCAACGGTGTCTTCCACACCGATACGGTTAAAATCATAGATTTGGCAGCGGGAAAGGATGGTTGGCAAAATCTTATGCTTCTCTGTAGTAGCCAGAATGAAGATGGCGTGGCGTGGCGGTTCTTCCAGTGTTTTCAGGAAAGCATTGAAAGCCGAGGCAGACAACATGTGTACCTCATCGATGATATATACCTTATATTTACCTATCTGGGGCGGAATGCGTACCTGCTCTACCAGCTGGCGAATATCGTCTACGGAGTTGTTGGACGCGGCATCCAGTTCATGAATATTGTATGAACGCTGTTCGTTGAATGCCGTACATGATTCGCATTGGTTACACGCTTCTCCATCAGCCGTAGGAGTCATGCAGTTGATGGTTTTGGCGAAAATACGGGCGCAAGTGGTTTTTCCCACGCCGCGCGGACCGCAGAACAGGTAAGCATGTGCCAGTTTGCCGGTGGCAATGGCATTCTTCAGCGTAGTGGTCAGGGCACGTTGTCCCACTACCGACTCAAAGGTGGTAGGGCGGTATTTTCGTGCCGATACGATATAGTTTTCCATGATTTGGGATATTCTTGTCCGTTACAATTTGTGCAAATGTACACAAAAAAAAGGAATTTCTCAGTTATTCCTCTTATCTTTGTAGGCGAAGAATCTCTCCCGGGCTTCTTTAATTATTAATTTTTTCATTCTTTAATTTGTTTATCAATGGATAAATTAGCGACACTTTGGGCCTTTGTTTGCAGGCGTAAATACCTGATTACGCTTGTGGTGTTTGTGGTTATTGTCGGTTTTCTGGACGAGAACAGCATTGTGCGCCGCATGGGCTATGCGAATGAAATCAGCCGTTTGAATAATGAGATAGAGAAATACCGGGCAGAATATGAAGAGAACACAGAGCGATTGAACGAACTAGCTGTGGACTCCGGTGCCATCGAACGCATAGCGCGTGAGAAGTACCTGATGAAGAAACCGAATGAGGATATTTACGTATTTGAAGAAGACATCGAAAAATGAAATCCCTGATACCTGCTTTGTTTACTGTAGGCGCTTTGATGGTGCTGTTTGGTGCTGCCGTCTATATTACCGGTTGGGAGCCTGCTCCCTATGTTTATACGATTGGTGCCACTATGGTAGCGTTGGCACAGATCAATTCACCTTCCAAGAGCAATAGAGCCAATGTGAAGCGCCTTCGTCGCCAACAAATATTTGGTGCGTTGCTGTTGGTACTTACGGGTGCATTCATGTTCTTTACTTATGGAAACGAATGGATTGTATGTCTGACGGTTGCTGCCATACTGGAGTTGTACACGGCTATCCGTATTCCACAGGAAGAGGCGAAAGAATAATGCTAAAACGTAAATCCTATCCCGATATAGTATCCTAACTTCTTTGACTGATTGGAATAGTTGAGTTCCGCCTCGATAGGTCCTATGATACTATTGTAGCAGTACCCTATACTGCCGCCCGCCAATCCGTGTGTATTTGTTCCGCCAAACAGATTTTCTATCTTGTTGGCTGTCCGTCCATAACTGCCCCGAACTACGATATACTGATTCTTGTAAGTTCTTGCCCTGACTCCCAACATTCCTGTCAAGATGGCATCCGGACTCATTTCGATGTGATTGATACCTGTGAAAGGGATCTGTTGTTCCATATACCGTCCCGGCACATTACCGCCCACGAAGTTAGATATGGCCAATGACTGCGTATTCTTTCCAACCACCCTTCCATACACCGATGGTATGATGGTGAATACCCGGTTTGGTGAGAAATATCCGCTCCAATGAGTTTGGAATACGGACACGGGACTGTTCGAACCATACGTTACCATGTTATCTGTATAGAGCCTGTACGCTGCTTCCCATTCCATTCCTTGAGTAGAGAATCGCTGATTATTCAGACTATTGTACATGATACTCGCCTGATAACTGAGCAAAGCCTTGTCACTGGATCTTGTAATGGAAACGTCCGGTCCCGAGGGCCAGTCATGGTAATTGAATTTCTCGAAGTGGATTCCCGCCTTGACAAGCATTTTATACCAGCTCTTCGTGAATCCGACCCAAGCCATGTGATGCACGTAGGTCAGATTCATCAGTCGCTTACCTTCTTCGTAAAGATTAAAATCATTGTATCCTATCTGATATCCTGTATTTATATCCCAGCTTTTTTGTGGTGAGTAAGTATATTCAAGCCTTCCAAAGGTCCGCTTTCCTAACCGGGTAGTGAGGCTTAACTGCGATTTCTTCTGTGCTCCGAAATAACCCCTCGCATTCAATAACAATACTGCCAGTTCTTCATTATCAAACCGTCCTCCAATATTTATAGTATTGACTGGTTTTTCATGGGGAGTGATTTGTGCTACGGAAGGTATCGTATCCAGCATAGCCCGTGTTGGTATTTTGAACGGTCCGGGATATTCCGCCCGGTAATTCGTACGGATACCTATTTCTTTTTTCAGTGCAATCAGCTTGTCCCAGTCTTTCATGGCGGCTTCTTTACCTCTGCGCATCAGGGTATCCAGTGCCTCGTGGTTGAAACTTGCCGCTGAATAACCGTCTACATCTACCTGAATATGGATGTTGCTGTCCTTCACATTTTTCCTGTAACTCTCTTCTCCCACCAGATTCAGAATTTGCCCGAGTACATTCGACATGCTTGTCAGCTCATCCGCTTTCATTAACGGATTTTGTACATCGACTCCGATAATAATTTCCGCTCCCATTTGCCGGGCAATGTCTACGGGATAATTATCCGTCAGTCCGCCGTCCACCAATACCATGCCATTGAGATAAACAGGGGCGAATACTCCCGGAATGGACATACTGGCGCGCATGACAGTTGCCAGAATACCGTTGTGGAAAACGACTTTGCTGCCATTCACGATGTTATCCGATACACAGGCGAATGGAATAGGCATCCGGTTGAAAGAAATGGAGTCGTGATATCCCACTGTCAGTTCGGAGAGTAGCCGGGAGATATTTCTTCCTTTTATAATTCCGGCATCGGATACATGTGCCGATTTCCCTGCAATTGGTACAGACAGCAGGTATTGTTCTTCTCTTAGCTTCTCGCTCAACAATGTGGTTTCCGGATCAAGGGCATCGGAAAGCAGATATTTCCAGTCCTGTGCATTGACAATGCTGTCCAGTTGTTGCGGGGTGTAACCAATGGAGTATAGGCCGCCTACGATGGCGCCCATACTGGTGCCCACTACGTAGTCTATCGGAATGCCGGCTTCTTCTATCACTTTCAGTGCTCCAATGTGCGCTACTCCTTTGGCGCCGCCGCCACTCAATACTATTCCCACTTTCTTACGGTTCTGTGCTCCGAGCGTACAGGCAGAAAACAATACTATAATTAATAAAGACAAAGATTTATAGTTCATACTTAAGCTTTTCTTGTTTTTCTGATAAATAACAAATAAGAAAGGATTTTTCTCACTTAGTAAAGAGTTAATTCTCACTAAGGAGAGAAAAGGAAGCATATAAAGATAAAAAGGAAAATGTGAACATAAACAGTCGATATATGGATAGCCTTCCTATACCATAAGCTACTAACTTTGCCCCTATATTTCAAATGACTGATATGAAAAGGTTACTATTCATTTTTTCCTTCTTTTGCCTGTCGGTTACTGACGTAGGCGCCCAAAACACCCTGACGTTAGAAGATTGTCTCAAATTGGGTATAGAGAACAACCTGACTTTGCAAAGTAAGCGTAACGAGATACAAAAAGGAAAGTACGGCATTTCAGAAAACCGGGCGAAACTGCTGCCACAGATCAATGGCTTTGCCAACTACAATGACAATTTCGATCCACCTGTATCCGTCACCGACGGGTCTTCCTACGGTACGCCCTACAATGTTACCCACACCTTGCAATACAGTGCCAACGCCGGGCTTCAACTGCAGATGCCTCTCTACAACCAGACTCTTTATACCACCATTTCCATAGCCCGGACGATGGATGAAATGAACCGTCTGACGTATGAGAAAGCCCGGGAGGATCTCATCCTGCAAATCTGCAAGATGTACTATCTGGCGCAGGCCACTGCCGAGCAGCTTGTGCTGGTAAAAGCCAATATCGCTCGTTTAGAAGAATTGAAGGACATCACGCTGGCATTCTTCGACAACGGTATGGTGATGGAAGTCGATGTGAAGCGAGTTAACATCAATCTGGAAAACCTGAAAGTGCAATATGACAATGCGCAAGCCATGATGGAACAGCAGCTGAACCTGCTGAAGTATATTATTGACTACCCTGCCGGTGAGGCGATTGCCTTGACGCCGGTGGATACCGAAAAAAAAATTCCTGTGGCTCTGACCGGGCTTTCGGAAAACCTGTACGAACTGCAATTGCTGCAATCGCAAAGGCTACTGGCCGAACAACAGAAGAAAATGATAGATTACGGTTACCTCCCTTCACTCAGCCTGACGGGGAGTTGGATGTTTTCCGCCTACACTGACAAGGCTTATCATTGGTTCCATTCCGGGGCCTCCGGGCGGTGGTATCGTTCCTATGGTCTGGGGCTGTCCTTGCGTCTCCCCATCTTCGATGGTCTGGACAAGCGATACAAAACGAGAAAGGCTCTTGTCGACATCGAAAACATCCGCCTGGCACAGGAGAATACACGGAAAAGCCTGCAAACCCAATACCTGAATGCCACGAACGACCTGATGAACAACCAGCGTAATTTCAAGAAACAAAAGGACAATTATCTGCTGGCCGAAGATGTATATACCGTCACCATGGAGCGTTACCGTGAGGGCATCACCTCGATGACCGAATTGCTGCAAGACGAAATGCGGATGAGTGAAGCGCAGAATAACTACATCAGTGCACACTACAATTACCGGATTACAAACCTTATGTTGTTGAAAATGACAGGGCAAATAGAATTATTAGTAAAATAAACCGTTAATCAATATGAGCATGGAAGCAACTGAAAATAAGTGTGCACCCAGCACACATCAGAAGAAAGCAAAGAAACTGAAGAAGTTACGCCGTTGGCAGATTACCGTCAGTTTGCTGGCGATAGCAGTCATGGGGTGGGGAGTGATACAAGTGGTCTGCCTCTTCCTGAACTACAAACGGACTGAAGTCAGCAACGATGCACAGATAGAACAGTACATTTCTCCTGTCAACCTGCGTGCATCGGGATACATCAGTAAGATTTACTTCACCGAACATCAGCGGGTGCACAAAGGCGACACGCTGCTTGTGCTGGACGACCGCGAGTACAAAATCCGGGTACTGGAAGCCGAAGCCGCCCTGAAAGACGCCCAGGCAGGTGCTACGGTGATGGGTGCCACACTGCAAACCACGCAGACTACGGCATCCGTTTACGATGCTTCTATCGCTGAAATAGAAATCCGCCTGGCCAAACTGGAGAAAGACCGCCAACGCTACGAGAACCTGGTGAATCGGAAAGCCGCCACACCCATACAGTTGGAACAAATAGAAACCGAGTATAAAGCCACCTATAAGAAACTGGAAGCCGTGAAACGCCAGCAAAAGGCGGCACTCTCCGGAGTGAACGAGGTGTCCTATCGTCGGGAAAGCACCGAAGCAGCCATACAAAGAACGACTGCGGCGCTTGAAATGGCGCGGCTGAACCTTTCGTACACCGTAGTCATAGCCCCCTGTGACGGAAAGTTGGGACGCCGGACACTGGAAGAAGGGCAGTTCATTACGGCCGGGCAGACCATCACTTACATTTTGCCCGACACACAGAAGTGGATTGTAGCCAACTATAAAGAGACGCAGATAGAAAACCTGTGCGTAGGGCAAGAGGTAACAATCACCGTAGATGCTATCAGTAAAAAGGAGTTCACGGGAAAGATTACCGCCATTTCCGGAGCCACCGGATCCAAATATTCGCTGGTGCCTACCGATAATTCGGCCGGAAACTTCGTGAAGATACAGCAACGCATACCGGTACGCATCGACTTCACCCATCTGTCAGCCGAAGACAACGAAAGACTTGCGGCAGGCATGATGGCAGTTGTGAAAGCTAAACTCTGAGCCTATGCCCTCGTATCCTAAGAACTATCCTTTCTACAACTGGGTGCCCAAGCCGCTGGGTATCCTCATCATGTTGTTGCTATTCATCCCAATCCTCACAGTAGGGGGCGTTTATTCCGTCAACAGCACCGAGATGATGAGTGGACTGGGCATCATATCCGAGCATATACAATTCACCAACTTTGTCACTTCCATCGGGATGGCGGCTTTTGCTCCTTTTCTTTACCGGCTGATGTGCATTCGACGGGAGAAGATGATGTGCCTGGTAGGATTTTCGCTCATGTATGTCTTCAGTTATATTTGCGCCAAGACGGACAGCATTTTTTTGCTGGCGCTTTGCAGTCTGCTGATGGGCTTTCTGCGGATGGTGCTGATGATGGTTAACCTGTTCACCCTTATCAGGTATGCGGCCGGTATGGAGGCCACCCGTAACATCACTCCGGGGCTGGAACCCGAGGATGACAAAGGCTGGGACAAACTCGACATAGAGCGGTGCGTCAGTCAGCCAGGTATCTACCTGTTCTTTATGATTTTGGGGCAATTGGGTACATCGCTTACCGCTTGGCTGGCTTTTGAGTACGAATGGCAATATGTGTACTATTTCATGATGGGGGTGGTGTTGCTCTCCATCCTGATTATCTTCATCACGATGCCCTATCATAAGTTCACTACCCGTCGCTTTCCCATCAACTTCCGCCAGTTCGGCAATGTGGTCGCATTTAGCGTCACCCTGGTGTGTATCACCTATGTGCTAGTTTATGGCAAGGTGCTCGATTGGTACAATGATCGCTCCATCCGTACTGTCAGCTTAGTGGCTATCATTTTCGGTTGCGTATTCTTCTATCTGGAGAAAGGTCGGAATTCGCACTATATGTTACTGGATGTCCTCCGGTTGCGTACCATTCGCTTGGGGGTGTTGCTTTACCTTCTGCTGATGATATTCAATTCGAGCGCCATGTTTGTCAATGTGTTTACGGGGATTGGCATGAAACTAGACAATTACCAGAATGCTACGTTGGGCAACTGGTGCATGGCGGGTTATGCAATTGGGGCCCTCTCTTCCATGTTCTTGGGTTCCAAAGGCGTGCATTTCAAATATCTGTTTGCGGCGGGTTTCCTGTTTCTGGGCCTGTCAGCGGTCTTCATGTACTTTGAGGTGCAGAGTGCCGGACTATACGAACGGATGAAATATCCGGTCATTATCCGCACCACCGGCATGATGTTTCTCTATGCTCTGACCGCTGCCTATGCCACACAACGGATGCCCTACAAGTACCTCTCCACTTGGATCTGCGTGATGCTTACCGTGCGCATGGTGCTGGGTCCCAGCATAGGAGGAGCCATCTACTCAAACGTGTTACAGGAGCGCCAACAGCATTACATTGTCCGCTATGCGCAAAATGTAGATATGCTGCATCCCGAAGCCTCCGCCTCGTTTATCCAGACCATGCAAGGAATGCAGTATCAGGGAAAAAGCAAGCAAGAGGCACTTAACATGGCTGCCCTATCCACAAAAGGGCGTATTCAGGTACAAGCCACGCTGTCTGCTGTAAAAGAGATGGCTGGCTGGACTATATACGGCTGTCTGTTTTGCATGATATTTGTACTTATTATTCCATATCCTAAACGAAAATTGTTAACTTAGCGCAGTCTATTTAAATACCCCGTAATTTGCTATAGTATGGATACTCAGCAAGAACGTTTGCTCCATCTTGACCATGCTCTGTTGAGTGGAGAGAATATTTGCAGTTCCGAAGGGATGCTTCGCAGTTTCCCTTCCTCTTTCAAAACCCCATTCTGTATAAATGGGGTGGGCGTGGTAGTCTGTCGTCAGGGTAGTTTCTTATTCTCCCTGAATCAGAAACTCTTTTCCGCTAAGGCGGGCGAAACACTTTTCATCCCTGAAGATTCGCAGCTTCAGGTGCTTCAGGAATCGGAAGATATGGAACTCTTCATTTTTGTCTATCAGATAGGGCCGATACGGGACATCATTGGCAATTCAGTGGTATCCATGTATTTGTATTCTCATCTTGCTACGGAACCCTGTTATGTATGGAACACTGGTGAAGAAGAGGAAGTGTTGAAGTACATGTCCTTGTTGGACAGTACTCTGCATGTAGAAGAGAATACCTTTAATTATTATGAGCAGAAGCTACTTTTACTGGCTTTGACGTATCGGCTTTGTTCGGTCTACAATCGCAAGCTCATCACCGAAAGAGCTTCTGTGGGGCGCAAGCATGATATCTTTATCCGCCTAATCCAGTTGATAGAGCAGCATTACAAAGAGCAGCGCGGTGTGGAGTTCTATGCCGATAAACTTTGCCTGTCGCCCAAATACCTGTCCGTGTTGTCCAAATCCATCTGTGGGTATACGGTGCAGGAATTGGTTTTCAAGGCCATTATTCGCAAAAGTATTTCGCTGCTCAAGAATACGCAACAGACCGTGCAGGAAATATCCAACTACTTCAACTTCCCGAATGCCTCTTATTTCGGCACTTTCTTCAGGAAACAAACAGGAATGTCTCCGCAGCAATTCCGTCACTCCTCTTTTGTGCTCCGATAGCGAATGGGGGATGTCCCCAGGTGTCCTTTTACATATTTCCCGAAGAAAGATTGATTCGGGAAGTTGAATTCTTCCGCAATCTCTTTGATAGACTTGTCCGAATGTTTTAGCCGGTATTTGATGTGCTCTATCGCAGTCTCATTTATCAAATCCAGAGGAGCCCTTCCGCATGCTTGTTTGATGACCTTTGAAAAGTGTTTGGGCGTATAGCAAAGTGCATCGGCAAAGTAAGTCACTGAACGATGCATACCATTGTCTTTCGACAACAGTTCCATGAACTTCCGTAAAATATGGTCAGCCTGTTTGATGCCCTCTTTCGATAGTTTGGCTTTCTCCGAATCGGCGATTTCTTTGTTGAGGTAACCCATCATCTCGCAAAAGATGGCGGCAAACAGATGCTGCACCACCGCTTTATGATAACAATGGGGTTCATCGTTAATTTTCGCCAGGATTAACTCTCCATAGTGTTTAAAAATGCTGTTGTCATTTTCCCTGTTAATAGATTTCACCGGATTGTTGTGGATATGGATGGCAGTGTCCCACGTATCTTTTTCTACTTTGAGGATACGTTGCAGGAATCGGGTGGAAAATCCTGCAAGCCTTACTTTATATTTAGGACTCATCATTGTATGCCCGATAATGGTGTTGGGAAGGCCGAGCAGTAAGTCGCCCGGCTGTAGCTGGTAGGTCCGGTTGTTGATATCCAGTTGTATGCACCCTTCTATACAAACGGCAATAAGGAAACACTCCAATCTGACAACCTCATTACTATAAGGTATTCCATCCAGACTGTTGACTATCGCAAAGTCATCATCTATATAGTCAAGAATATGCTGACTGTTCTTAAAGTCTTCTATGGTTACGGTCTTAATGTTCTCTTTTTCCATATTATTTCATTTTTCTTTTTGCAAAGTTGGTAAATTATGGGGAAAACAGGATGTCCTATTATCCTTTAATATTGTTCTATATGATGCTTATTGATAATTAGTTAGCTTTAAAAGTGACGAATAACGAAAATGGGACATTCTTGGGGGAAAATTGATCACTATGGCTTTGTTCCTTTCTCCTACATTTGTCCCAGTTTTAATAAAAAGACAATTAGAGTAAGTATGATTACAGTGAACAAAAAATGGTTACGGCTGATAGGGATTGTCGGTTGTACAGTGTGGATGGCATCTTGCAAACAGGCAACGGATGCGGGAGTGAAACCTTCTTTTGCAATAATGGAAGTAAAAGCGGCGGATAAAGAACTTTCCACTTCGTATTCGGCCACTATCCGTGGGCGGCAGGATATTGATATCTATCCGCAAGTATCGGGTACTATCGAAAAACTTTGTGTGACTGAAGGACAGACGGTTCGCCGTGGACAGTTGCTTTTCGTTATCGATCAGATTCCCTACAGAGCTGCGCTCAAGACTGCCGTTGCCAATGTGGAAGCTGCACGTGCTGCAATGGCGACTGCCGAACTCACCTACAACAGCAATAAAGAGTTGTATGCACAGAAAGTAGTTTCAGAGTTTAGTCTGAAAACAGCTGAGAACACCTATCTCACTGCCAAAGCACAGCTGACGCAGGCCGAAGCCCAGGAAGTGAACGCACGCAACAATCTTTCCTATACTGAGGTGAAAAGTCCCAGTGACGGAGTAGTGGGGGCATTACCCTATCGCGTGGGTGCATTGGTAGGTGCCAACCTGCCGTATCCGTTGACTACGGTCAGTGACAATTCGGACATGTATGTCTATTTCTCCATGACTGAGAATCAGTTACTTGCCCTTACACGCCAGTATGGTAGCATGGATGAAGCTCTGAAAAACATGCCGGAAGTGGAACTGATACTGAATGATAATTCGGTATATAATAAGAAAGGTGTCATAGAATCCATTAGTGGAGTTATCGACCGTCAGACGGGTACTGTAATGGCACGTGTGGTATTTCCTAACGAATCACGCCTGCTTCATAGCGGAGCATCCGGTACGGTAGTGGTGCCCAGCATCTATAAGGATTGCATTGCCATTCCGCAGGGAGCCACTGTACAGATGCAGGACAAAGTTGTGGTATATAAAGTAGTGGACGGCAAAGCAGTCTCTACACTGATCACTGTAGCCGGAATTAACGATGGGCGCGAATATGTGGTGCTCAGCGGATTACAATCCGGTGATGAAATTATATCGGAAGGTGCCGGATTAGTGCGTGAGGGCACACAAGTAAAATAAGAAGGGAGACAAATTATGAAAGGAAATGTATTTATAAAGCGGCCGGTGATGGCTATCTCCATCTCCGTGCTGATTCTGGTCATAGGGCTTATTTCGCTCCTTACGCTGCCGGTAGAGCAGTATCCGGACATTGCACCTCCCACAGTATATGTAAGTGCTCAGTATACGGGCGCTGATGCCGAGGCAGTAATGAACAGCGTCATCATGCCGTTGGAAGAGAGTATTAATGGTGTGGAGAATATGATGTATATCACTTCCACGGCATCTAACTCCGGCCTCGCTATTATACAGGTTTACTTTAAGCAAGGTACAGACCCTGATATGGCGGCAGTGAATTTTCAGACACGTGTAGCTAAAGGAAAGGGGTTGGTTC
>ERZ780117.859-NODE-859-length-11003-cov-5.593898_pt1 | contig 11003 bp, 10 predicted proteins | sample MGYA00510985_ERZ780117 | MGnify/ENA primary metagenome ERZ780117 (study PRJEB29588, sample SAMEA2159553) | human gut metagenome | biome: human gut; feature: human-associated habitat; material: faeces | place: Denmark | collected 2008/2010 ...
GCGGTTGCTGACAACTTCCAGGTCGGCCAGGATCAGCTCCAGGTCGATGGCGTCAATATCGCGGATGGGGTCAACGCTTTCCGGCTTGTTCACATCCTCCACAACATGGATGATGTTGTCATCGTCAAAGCAGCGCACCACATGTACAATGGCATCGCACTCGCGGATATGGCCCAGGAACTTGTTTCCCAGACCAGCGCCCTGGCTGGCACCTTTGACCAGACCGGCGATATCCACAAACTCCACAATGGCGGGGGTCTTTTTGTCTGTCTGCCAGATCTCGGCCAGTTTGTCCAGCCGGGCATCAGGGACCGGAACAATGCCGGAGTTCGGCTCAATGGTGCAGAACGGATAGTTGGCTGCCTGAGCATTCTGGGTGCTGGTCAGCGCATTGAACAGGGTAGACTTGCCCACGTTGGGCAGACCCACAATACCTAATTTCATATATACTCATTCTCCTTCGATTTTTCCTTGATTTGCAAGGGTTTTCGGGTTTTGGCTTTTCGGCTACTACGCCATTTTTACGCCATTTTCGCATTGAGTTTTATGTCAGAAAACCCTTTTGACTCAAACTGCCGTACAGCTTGGTCGAGCGAATCGGTAGTTACATGAACATACCTATCCATCGTTGTCTTGATACTGGCATGACCCAATAGCTTTTGCAGCACTTTCGGCTGCATACCACTTTCGATGGCTCTTGTGGCGTAAGTATGGCGTAGAGCGTGCATACAAAAGCGATTTATCCCTGCTTCGTCGCAGAGCTTGTAAAGGTGGGTATCATAGGAGCTGTTCTTCGCTGGCTCTCCTGTACGCCAGTTGATAAAAACAAGGTCACGCATAACAAGCTGTGAGGTTGTGCCTGTGCGCCTGTCTATGTATTCAAGCGTCTGTGAAAGCAAGGGAGACTCTTTCCTGTTATCCCGGCTATCCCAAATGCTTTTCAGAATATCGTAGGCTCTGTTCGTCAAGGGAATTGTGCGATAACTCTGTTGAGTCTTTGGAGGACCTGCACGCCAGTATTTTTGAGCGTGCCTAAACTCCAAAGTCTTGTTGACCGTAAGTGTTCGTTTTTCAAAGTCAATCGCATCCCAAGTTAATCCAATCATTTCGCCAGTACGCAAGCCTGTTTCGAGGATAAGGGCGTATTGGTTATAGTTGTGGGAACGCTGGGCAACTTCAAGAAAACGTTGTTGGTCATCGCAAGTAAGAAACTTTATATCATCCACAGCACGAACTGGCTTTGTAAACCGCACACCATCCATTGGGTGTCTGGCAATCAAGTCATTCATTTTCGCCGCCTTGAACAATGTGCCCATAGCAATATAGGCTTGTCGGATAGTAGAACCAGCATAATCAGCGTCCATCCGAATCAAGACTTGCTTACAGTGCATGGGCTTGACATTGGCAATCGCCATTCTACCGATAACGGGCTGAATGTTTTTGGAATATCGCTCCCGATAATTGCGGAGCGTATTAGGGGCTAAGTCACCTACTATATTTTCAATCCAGAAACTAAACCATTGGTCAACCGTTGTTTCGGTGGCAACAAAAACTTCTTCGTGCTTGTCGGCATATTTCGCTTCTTCCATCCAATTCCTTGCTTCGGGAATAGTCTGAAAATATTTCTCATGCCTTTTTCCTGTTTTATCAACAAATCGTGCGCTGTATAAACCGTCCTTTCTTTGGTAGATACCCTTACCGCAGTCTTTTCCTTTGAGATTTTTTCCCATGAAATGCTCCTTTCCCTTGAAGGGAAATGGACGCACTGCTACACGATAAGTATAGCAGATTTTGTCCATTCCCTCAAGTAGTTATTGTGAAAAACTCTCCGGCAATTTGTAAATTTTTCGGAACTTCTTATATCACCAGTTTCTCACTGATGAATTGCTCAAATTCCTTTCGTTTGACCAGCTTCTTTGTGCCGACAAACAAAACGAAGGGGCAGTTGGGCGAGCGGAGCATACTGTCGATCTTGTTGATGCCGATGTTGCTGTATTCTGCCGCCTCCTTGGTGGTCAGTGTCATTTTCAGATGGATCGGAACGGTGCCGATGCAATTCTCCATGTAAAAGCTCCTTTCTTGGGTTTATCAGCCGAGCAGACGAGCCGCCGTTTTCAGATTGTCGGCAGCGGTGCTTTTGCGGAAGCTGTCTCCATCGAACATGATCGGGACGCAGACCTCCAAGATGCGGTCATAAATTCGGCGGTCATCCAGATCGACAGCTTGCTTCATAACGGAAAGCGGGATATTCGTGGTGACGATCATGGGCTTGCCGGTCAGCAGCCGTTTGTCAACCACATCGAACACTCGCTCCTTACCGAAGCTGGTGTTACGTTCTGCCCCCAAATCATCCAGAATGAGGAGGTCGGGGCGCATAAGCGATTTCATGTAATTGTCGCGGTCCGAACCGAAGTTACCCTGCATACGGTTGACTACATCAGACATTCCCACAAAGAGGACGGACTCCAGACGGTCAATCAGAGCGTTGGCAATGCATCCAGCGGCATAGGATTTTCCCGTGCCGACATTCCCGAACAGGAGCAGCCCGATTCCTGCTTTTTTGAACTCGTCCCAGTTCTGCGCGTAACCCCTCGCCTTTGCAAGCTGGGGCGTTGTAACTGCGGCTGACTCAAACCGCCAGCCAGCGGCGGGCATATCGCGGAACGCCTCGCTGCGGAGCATCGTCATGTAAGACATTCTCTCATATTCCCGACGCTCCGCTTCTTCCCGTTCTCGGCGTTCGGCGACGCACTTGCACATAACCGGGTGCTTGGTAAAGCCCTGTGCCTGAAGGTCTGCGGGGTAAAAGGCTTCTTTCGGCGTATGGCACTTGCCGCAGTATTTCAGCCCATCAGCGGAATTGATGTAATCGTCAGGTGCGGCATTAGCCGCTTCAACGGCATCAACCATTTTTGTAAAAATCGGATTCATAGACACTCTCCCTCGTTATCGTCGTAAGTGTAGTTTTTCGCTCTCCTGCCCTTGCTGTCCTCGTCCAACCACTTCTTGATGGTGGCGTAATGATTGGCATAGTGCCTGTCATTGGAAGCCATGTACCGGGACAGCCGCTCAATGTATTCGGCAGCTTTGCCGGGATAAGCCGTCTCCAGCCGGGAATATTCCTCTCCTGACAGAAAAACATTTTGATACTCTCCATATCGGCGGCGCGTACTCTCTACTCTTTCGGTCTTACTCTGTTCTTTATATTCTGTATTAGTATTACTTGTGGGCAATTTCTGCCCATCAAGAGGGGCGGTTTTCTGCACTTCTGAAAGGCAGCCTTTGCCCATCAGAGGGGAAGAAAGCTGCACCCCATCGGGTATTTGCAGAAACAGCCTGTTAGCCTTGGTCAAGCCCTGTCGGACGCGAGTCAGCAGCCCGGCATTTTCCAGTTCGCACAAGGCGGTTTTTACCGTTCTTTCGCTCCGATTCAGGTCATTCGCCATCTGCTTGATTGTGTAGATGACATACACATTTCCGTCCTCTGATACCCACCCCGATTTTTGCGAAAGCATCGTGCGATTCAGAAGGAGGGCATACAGCAGTTTAGCGTTGATGGAATGTTCGCTGACTACCATAAATTGTGGCAAAGGAATGAACGGTGGGAGCGAGGTATCAATCTTGATATAGATGGCGTATCACTTCCTTTCGGTGTCTGCGGTATTCATGGTGGCGTTCCATCGGGTCCGCGAGGGGAGTACGCAGATGTACCACCCTTTTTTGCCCTCTTGGATTGATAATGCGGGCAAATAACGACAACCGCCCGGAAACTCTGCTTGCAATCGTGGACGCAGCGGCGGCAGAGCGTGTTGTACGCCTTGCGTCCCCGGTCATTCAGGAAGAACGACCATTCCAGCTTTTTTGATTTGCTCATGCGCGGCATATCTGTACTCCTTTCCCGAATTACAATTCGTTTCTCTGCTGTACTTTCAGCAGCTCCCATACGTCAGCCATCCGTTCTTTCAGCTCGGCAACGTCGGCATCGTAGAAATGCCCGGTGCTGTTGATGCGGCGGCAGACGTGGTTGATGTTTGTGGCAATCCTGCTGACAGCGGCAGCTAACTTTTTCTGCTCGGTGTAATCGACCTTGATGATGTACCCGTCAATCAGCATTTTCCGGGCATACGCGCCGAAGTTGCGGGTGCCGAGTTGATTCATCTTGTGGCGAACTACGCTCAATTCCTGCTCATTTAGGCAGATTTCCTTGCGGATGGGTCGTGTGCGGTCTGGCATATCAAAGAACTCCTTTCACTTTACAACGGACACCTTTTTGCCGTTTGTTGAGTATGGCGGCAAAAATTTTTTCCTTTCACTTTACAACGGACATTTTTAAGTCAAAACGCAGGTATCGAAACGGAAGATTTTCAAAAAATATGCGCCCCTGCTTTTGCGAAAGCGGGAGCGCGTTGTATCTGCGGATATGAGATTTGAGAGAGTAGCAAGCACATCCGGTGTCCGTACACACCGGAAAAATGAGCGGTTCAGCCTTGCGCCCGAACTGCTCATTTTGTTGTTGGGGAATCCCCACACCCCTTTCATGTCTGAATTGAAAATACTTCCTGAACTTTTCAGAAGGCCCTTGCTTTTATTCGCTTTGACGATTATAATTATACTGTGATTTTATAAGCAGACGCGGAACTTAACTGCAACAGGAGTGCTACCCATGAAGTATTTATCTATCGCGCAAACCGCCGAACGCTGGGGCATCTCCACCCGCCGTATTCAGATTTTGTGCGGCGAGGGGCGCGTCCCCGGTGCTATCCGCATTGGCTCGGTCTGGGGGATTCCAGAGGACGCAGAGAAGCCAGCGGACGCGAGAATCAAGAACGGCAAGTATATCAAAAAAACTGCCGAAAATGAAAAATAAGCCGCAGATTATATCAGCGACTCTAACTCGAAATAATGGGGTCTATTCCACCTCGCGGGTGCGAATGGGCGCACTGACCCCTTGGTTACGACTCTACCTAAATCGTCTGATTGTGTCAATCAGGTGCAAAAAATTTTTGTGAAGCTCCGAAAAGCCTTGAAATATAAGGATTCTTCAGCTTTCGGAGCTTTCACACCCGTCCTACTCATTGAGTCATTTTAGGACAAAAATCGACATTTTATTCAAAGATGTGAGCCAGTCGTTTCTGACTGGCTCTTTGTTATGCTGTTGCAAACAGATCATCGAACTTCCAGATGATTTCTATATTCTGATTGTCCGTGACATTGATACGCTCAACCGCATCATACATCAATTCTTTCAGAGCTTCATCATTCATGGAGCTTGTACGCTCAACGATTGCTTGTTCCTGCTTTGCCTGATTTTCCTTTTCAAGAAAATCTTCATACGCAGCTTCTGTTTCTGCAATCAGATTTTTCAGTTCTTCCATACGCTTTTCACGCTTAGAACGGAGAGCGATGAACTCCTCCTTGGTTATGCGTCCCTCACGATAGTCAAGGTAACTTTGAACCTTCTGGGTATCACCACTTTCCAACTCGCTTGCAAGTACCTTCAGACGCTGTCTGAGCAAAGCTCCTTCGGAAATGGTATTCTGAGTTTTACCCACAGTTTCGACCGTCATAACGGCTATTTGAGCCTTTAACGCAGCCAGAACAACTTCTTCAATATCCGTCCTGTCCCATCTGACTGATTTGCACGGTTCTGCATCGGTGTCCCAATACGGAGTTACGCAGTAGAAGTGGACATCCGTGCCAAAGGTTCTTTGGAGCTTACGACCGCAATGAGCGCAATAGAATGGAAATGAGTTTTCTTTGTTCTTCTTTGTGTGGGGTCTGACCTTACGCAGAGCCGCCTGTGCTGCTTCAAATTCTTCTGTTGTCACAATGGCTTCATGGGCATTCTCATGGTAAATCCAATCTTCCTTTGGCACTCTACGCTGTGACTTCGCACGGATCACCATGCTCTCACGAGTGTGATTCACCATACAACCGGTGTACTTGACATTCTTCAACATATCCAATATTCGGTTATGTGTCCATAACGCTTTGGAAGGGCTGCCTTTTCTTCTGGCAACACCTTTGTACTGTTGCGGAGTAAGGATGCCCTCGGCATTTAACTCTCTGGCAACCTGACTGGTGGATTTACCAGCGATAACATCAGTAAAAATCCTGCGTACAATCGGTGCCGTTTCAGGGTCAACAATCATTTGGTGCTTGTTTTTCGGAGAAACCTTGTAGCCATAAGTACAGCAAGTGATGTAGCCACCATTACGCTGTTTTGTTCTCATAGCTGACTTCACCTTTTTGGAAAGGTCTTTACTGTAGTAATCGTAAATCAGGTTGCGAAAGGCAATGTCCATACCTGCGGTATTGCCAAGATACTTTTCGCTATCGTAATGGTCGTTAATGGAAATCATTCTGACACCAAGGAACGGAAAAATGTGTTCCAGGTAGTCGCCTACTTCCAGATAGTCACGACCAAAACGGGAAAGGTCTTTGACAATCACGATATGGATTTCACCGGCACGGATAAGATCAATCATCCTCTGAAAGTCCGGTCGCTCAAAGTTCGTGCCACTAAAGCCATCGTCGCAGAACTCCATCTGCGGCAGATTAGAAAGGTAAGGGTTCTGTTCGATATGTCGCTGGATCAGCTGACGCTGTGCAGTAACGCTGTTACTTTCATCCTTCGCCCTGTTGGTTCTCTTGTCCACATCTTCCAGAGAAAGACGGAGATAGATGCCAATGCACTTTTTCATATTACGCAACCTCCTTCCTGAGAATGTCGATAGTATCGTAGATAGCCTTGAACTCGTCCATGTGGTTGAACTCAATACTCAGAGAGCTATCTTCGTTCATCTTCATAGAAACAATCATTGCATCCACCATTTCGGCAGTAACCTCGGTGGCATTGTGATATTTCTTTACAAGTTCAGCCCATTTCTTTTCACCACGGAGCTGTTCTTCAAATCTGTTCGTGGTTCCTTCAAGCTCTGCCAACTGCTTTTCCAAGCGTTTGATCTCGCCCAGAATGACTTCACGGGTCTGTGCATAATCCTCATCAGAGATAAGACCCTCACGCAAATCTCGATAAAGCCCTCCAAACAACCCCTTTTTTTGGTCGAGCTTCTTTTTCAGAGACTTGAGTTCATCTTTCTGTCCATTCTGCTTCGCCATGGCTTTCTTCATAGCCAACAACTGATGCAGACTGTCCTGCATATCTACAAACAGGTCAAGTTGTGTCTGGATTGTAGAAAGCACAGCTTCATCCAAGTCTGCTTTACGCATCTTTTTCGCATTGCAGGCTCTTGCGCCATGCTCGGCATAGGTCGGACACTTAAAGGTAAAGTACACCTTATCTTTCTTTGTGCTGAAAGAACGGACAAGTTTCATTACAGAGCCACAGTCAGCACAGGTGAATTTCTTCCCATAGATGTTTACGGCTTTCGGTAAGTGGTCATACTTACCGCTGTTTGCCTTTGACTTTTCAGCGGCAGCATTGTTGATAGCCTGAACCTTATCGAACAGTTCCTGTTCAATAATAGGCTCATGGGTATTCTCAACGATGATCCAGTTCTGTTCCTCTGTACGATGGAAGGAGATACCGGCATATAAACATTGAGAAGCCTTTCTCTGAGCCAAATGACCCAGATAAGTAATATCCTTCAGAATCTCGGTAATCATGTGCTTGTTCCAGAGGATAACACGGTCTTTTTGGTTGTTGTTCGTAACAATGCCACGGTTCGCTTTGTACTGCCCCGGAGAGAGAACACCACTGTCATTGAGCTTCTTATTGATGCCCATGTAGCTCATACCTTCGCTACGCCACAGAAAAATTTGCTTTACAACAGGTGCGGTTTCCGGGTTAATAATCAGCTGATTCTTATTGTTTGGGTCTTTCAGGTATCCATACTTTTCCCATGCACCAATAAAGTCGCCGTTTTCCATCTTGCTTCTTAGGGCAGATGATACCTTGCGAGAGATGTCTTTGGCGTAGTAATCGTTGATGATATTGGAAAGGGACACAGAAAGCTGACCGCTTGCTTCTACGGTGTCGGTATCAAAACCATCATTGATAGCAATGAAACGGATACCGAAGAACGGACAGATTTTTTCAAGGAACTCACCGGTCTCGATATAGTTACGTCCAAGTCTGGAAAGGTCTTTTACTACGATGCAGTCAATCTCTTTTGTCTGAACTGCTTCCATCAGCTTCTGCCATTCAGGACGGTCAAAGTCCGTTCCAGTGTAGCCATTGTCAACAAAGGTTCCTGCCAGTTCCAGATACGGACGATTGCTTACATACTCATTGAGCAATGCCAGCTGATTTTCGATGGAATCAGAGCTATTCAGATTATCTTCACGAGAAAGACGAGCGTAGATAGCAGTCTTGTGAACGACAGTAAACTGTTCCGCAGCAACGGTCTGACTGGCTAATGCCTGTTGACGGCGCTTTGACGGTCTTGCCATTTAGCTCACCTCCCTTATGAACGAAATCACCTTCTTTGCGTCGGCTTTCGCTTTTTCTTCCTCCAGGAACTCCATAATCGCCTGGAACTGATCTGCGTTATTCAGAACAACATGAACCTTCTTATCCTCGGTAATCTCAATTCTATCAATGAAATTGACTACGACTCTGCGGTTCAGTTCCTGAATGTTTTCGTATTCTCTGAACTGTGCAAGCCAGCTCTGCTGTTCCGTGAGACCGGAACTGATTTGATTTTTATTACCTACCAGACGGGCGATAGCTTCTTTGGCTTCCTGAATGTTCTTGTCGAACTCAGCCTTAAAAATAAAGTATTCCTCACGAGTAATCATTTCTGTCTTGAAGTCCTCGTACACATGAGCTTTCATCTGCTTGTTGTGTTCGATAACTTCTTCCTGTCTGGCAATTTTTGAAGCGATACGCTCCATTTCACGGCGCTCCCAAGAGATACCGTTCAATTCCCCAAGGGCAATTTCCAAGTTTAAGGCAAGAGAAACCTGTGCCTGAATGACCGCAAGAGCAGCATCGTAAACAACCTGTTCCTTTACGGTGTGTGCATCACATACCTTGCGATCCACCTTATTGGCATTGCAAACGAAGTACACATACTCCTTGCCTGCGGACTTGGTTTTCTTTCTGGTCATGGTACTCTGGCAATCAGCACAGAACATCTTGCCTGAAAACAGATGCACAGAATTATCACCCGAAGGACTTCTTGTGTCCTCAAGCATGAGCTTCTGAACCATATCGAAAACAGAAGGAGAGATAATCGCATCATGTGCGTTCTCCGTTCTCATCCAATCCGCTTCATCTTTTGTGGTTCTGCTTTTGATTTTATGGTTTGGAGTCGTTGTCTTTCCCTGAACCAGAGTGCCGGTGTACATCTCATTTTTCAAAATGCGATAAATCGCTTTTGCGCCCCAATCGGTCTGAATCTGTTTCTTGAAACCAGACTGGTATCTGGAGCCACTCTGTCTCTTATATTCATAAGGGGACGGAACACCGTCTTTATTCAGCTTGTCTGCAATCTGTGCAGGACTGAAGCCATCCATCTTCATGCTGAAAATGCTCTGGATGACCGGAGCAACAGTCTGGTCGATGACCAGTTTGTTTTTATCATCGTCAGATCTACGGTAGCCGTAGACCACATGACTTCCAACAAATTCGCCATTTCTTCTCTTGGTCTCCAAGTTGGAACGAATCTTGATGGAAATATCTCTGCTATAAGAGTCGTTAATCAGGTTTTTGAACGGAAGAATGATTTCATTGCCTGCCTGCTGAGACTGTGCAGAGTCGTAGTTGTCGTTGATGGCAATAAAACGGATGCCCAGGGACGGGAAAATCTTCTCAATGTATCTGCCGGAATCAATGTAGTCACGACCAAAACGGGAAAGGTCTTTGACAATGATGCAGTTGATTTTTCCTGTTTTGACCTGTTCCATCATTCGCTGAAAGTCAGGACGGTCAAAATTAGCACCTGTATAACCATCATCGCAGAACTCCTGAACCAAAGTGATCTCAGGGTTTCTGCTCAAATAATCTTCAATCAGCTTTCGCTGGTTAGCGATACTGTTGCTTTCTTTCTTCTCGCCAGAAGAAAGGTCACCATCTTCCTTCGATAAACGCAGGTAGATGGCGGCATAGTAAATCTTATCAATACTTTTTTGCATAGTGTGCCACTCCTGTTTGTTAATCGTCCGAAGCTGAAAAAACAAACCGGAGTTTTCGCATGATTTTGTCCAAGGCTATGTTACCATAGCGGACTGCGAAAATCCAGTTTGTCACCGCATTAGTATCTCGCCAATTTCTGCCAACGGATTTATCCGTTACATAGAAGCAATCATGTTGATGAAGTTGTCAGTAATCGTATTTTGCGTATTTGCAAACGACACTCTCACAACCGTGTTGCCTACTTTGAACTGGTAAGGATTTTTAATCTGCTCGATAAAGGATTTGATTCTTTCCTCACTCGGCAAAGAGCGATCAATTTTCACATCTCGAATATCCACCAGCTGTTCAGCTGCTGTAGATTTTGTCGCTTCACTTCTTGTCATCTGCAATCACCACCTTCGTTTATCATTCTTGCCAAAATCTCCCTGAGCTATTCATGGAACCTCATCGGCAAAAGTATAGGCAGCCCCACAAAGGCGGGTCTGCCCATAGTTTTCACTGACGAGAGGATGTATTCAAATCCAGACTGACAAGCAACGCTCTATTGATACCGAACATTTCCTGTCGGGTAACTCTACCCAAATATCTTTCAATTCGCTGCTTATCAATGGTTCTGATTTGCTCCAACAGCACCATAGAAGGTTTGCTGAGAGCCGGATTTTCTCTAATCAGAAAATGGGTTGGCTGTTTTGTCTTTTTTCTGGTTCTGGCTGTGACGGTTGCCACAACCAGAGTAGGGGCGTGCCGGTTGCCGGTGTTGTTCTGAATAACAACAACCGGGCGAACACCACCTTGTGCGTGGTGGTCACCAACGCCCTTACCGGCAAGGCGGAATATATGTATCCCAAGGACTTCCACAAACGGGCCTGCCCCATTCTGCGGGCCAGCTGCGCACTGCACG
>ERZ780117.861-NODE-861-length-10968-cov-11.176120_pt1 | contig 10968 bp, 6 predicted proteins | sample MGYA00510985_ERZ780117 | MGnify/ENA primary metagenome ERZ780117 (study PRJEB29588, sample SAMEA2159553) | human gut metagenome | biome: human gut; feature: human-associated habitat; material: faeces | place: Denmark | collected 2008/2010 ...
CCTGCAGGCGGAGCAGTGCCAGTGCCAGACGCTCTTCCTCCGTATATCTCTGCGAAGAGCGGCGTGCCTTCCAGGGCGCGCGCACCGGTCGGCAGTGCAGGTTCACCTCCTGCACCAGCCTCTTCTCGGCGCGGAAGTTCACGTTGCCCACCAGGATGCTGCGGGCATTGCGGTGCCCTCCCTCTCCGTCGGGCTCTTCGCGTTCCTTGCCTGGCTGCAGGGCCAGCGACGGGGTGAAGGTGCCGATGCCGTCCAGCTTGACGGAATGTCCCTGTGCCAGTTCGTGCACCATTTCGTGGGCTATCATTCGGATGAGGCCCTCGATTTCTCCCTCCGAGTAGGTCGACTTTCCGCGGATACTTTCCGCCAGTTGCTGGGTAGTAATCTGCTCTATCTGTGCGAATTGCGGATAGAGGATGCGTTCGCCCGTACCGTTCAGGTCGGGCATTTCTTTCATGACATAATAGCTTCCCATAGGCTTCTTTATTCTGTTTCTTGTACTTGAAAACTTTTCCTCTACGGCTTTTTTCTTGAACCGCAGTCTTCGTTCTTATAACCGTAGATTTCGGTTGTATAGCCGAAGTCTTTGTTTTTATAACCGCAGGCTTCGGTCGAAGATTGCATACTACAAAGATAAACTTTATATCGGGGTTTGCAAAGGTTTTTGGGGGGAATAACGGACATTGTTTGCAGGGTGGATAGACGAAACGTCGCGATAAGGTCGTGGATATTTGCTTTTGTTGGATAATTTCATGAGATTCCTGTCGTTGTTTTCAATCTCTGTTCAAAAGCCGTTCAACAGTGCTATGGGGAATGTTTCAAACATTCGGGGGGTATGTTTGAAACATTCGGCCCGTATGTTTGAAACATAGAGCCTTTGGGTTTGAAACCCGAATTTGAGGGTGTTTGTGCGAATGGGTGGACAGGTGAAGGACGGTGTAAAGAATTTGGATTGATTTTCTTTGCAAAAAGAATGGAGAATCGGTGGCGTTTCAGAGATAATTATTATCTTTGCGTGTGATGGAGAATGGTGAACGATGCAGAGACGCGCATACACATAAGTGGGATTTGCTTGTTTGTCAGTTTTCGAGTTCGGGTATTTGGTTGATTGGAAAAAATGTCTATGAAAACTCTGAAACAGTTCAATAACATTACGGAACGTGTGGTAGACGATTTGAGGCAGACATTGTCGTCGGGCAATGGTCAAATCTCTGTTGCGGCGGCCAGTTTCTCCATCTATGCCTACGAGGCATTGAAGGAGGAGCTGGAAAAGGTGGAGTGCGTCAACTTTATCTTCACTTCGCCCACCTTTACGACCGACCGGGGCGAAAAGCAGAAAAGGGAGTTCTATATACCCAAGCTGAACAGGGAACGCAATTTGTTCGGCTCCGATTTTGAAATCAGGCTGCGCAACCAGCTTACCCAGCGCGCCATAGCGCGCGAATGTGCAGACTGGATTCGCCGGAAGGCTCGGTTCAAGACGAATGTTACGCACGGCTCCATGAACTCCTTCTTCAACATCTGCAAGGGGGAGGAAACCTATACCTACATGCCGTTCAATGAGTTTACCACGACAGAACTGGGCCTCGACCGGGGAAACAATATCTGCCCGATGGTTGTGGGTATGCCCGGCCATCGCTCCACGGATATTTTCTTGCGGAATTTCGCCGAGCTTTGGAAAGACAAGGAGAAGTTTCAGGATGTGACGGAGAATGTGATAGAAAGCATTGAGACGGTGTACAAGGAAAATGCTCCGGCCTTTATCTATTTCATAACGCTTTACAACATCTTCAGCGAGTTTCTGGAAGACATCAGTGAAGATGTGTTGCCCAACGAGGCTACGGGGTTCAAAAACAGCGTTATCTGGAACAAACTTTTTAACTTTCAGCGCGATGCGGCCCTGGCCATCATCAACAAGCTGGAAAAATACAACGGTTGTATCCTGGCGGACAGTGTGGGGTTGGGCAAGACGTTCACGGCTCTTTCGGTTATCAAATACTATGAGAACCGGAACCGGAATGTGCTGGTACTTTGCCCGAAGAAGCTGAATGACAACTGGCAGACCTTCCGCTCCAACTATAAGAACAACCCGGTGTTGGCAGACCGCCTGCGATATGATATTTTGTTTCACTCCGACCTGTCGAGAGATAGAGGGCTGAGCAACGGGCTCGACCTGGAACGGGTCAATTGGAGCAACTATGACTTGATTGTCATTGACGAAAGCCATAACTTCCGCAACGGCGGTCGGTTTGATGCTGAGGATGAAGACGATGGTTTCAAGGAAAACCGCTACGCCCGCCTGATGAACAAGGTTATCCGCAGCGGTGTCAAGACCAAGGTACTCATGCTCTCGGCCACACCGGTGAACAACCGCTTCAGCGATTTGAAGAACCAACTCCAGCTGGCCTACGAGGGAAAGACCGAAAACATCAACGGCCTGCTGGATACGGACAAGAACATCGACAGTATCTTCAGGGATGCCCAGACGGCCTATTCCAAGTGGGCCAAGCTACCTCCTGAAATGAGAACTACGGAAAAACTGGTAGATTCATTAAGCTATGATTTCTTCCAGTTGCTTGATGCTGTCACCATAGCCAGAAGCCGCAGTCATATCATCAAGTATTACAATACCAATGATGTGGGCAAATTTCCTACCCGTCTGTCACCTGTATCACGCAGACCCAAACTTACGGACTTGAACGATGCCATCACTTTTGCTGATATAGCCGGATTGCTCGACAGATTAAATCTTTCCATCTATACACCCTCATTGTTTATATTCGACAGTGTAAAGGATAACTATGGGATTGATTTCCAAGGAGAAGGACTTACCGTAGATGGTCGTGAAAAAGGTATTCGGAAGTTGATGGCTATCAACCTGCTGAAGCGTCTGGAAAGTAGCGTGAACTCATTCCGTTTGACTTTGACCAGAATACATGATTTCATAAAAGACTCCATTACGGCCATTGATAAATTCCAGGAAAGCGGTGTAGGAACAATAGACGTAACAGATTTTTCGGATGATTTTGATGCTGAAGATAACGAGAATGATCCATTTGTGGGGCGCAAATCAAAAATCAATCTTCGAGATATGGATTATGTAAGTTGGAGACGTGATTTGAAGGCTGACCTGGAAGTGCTGGAGCTGCTTATCCTTATGCTGAAGGATATTACGCCCGAGCATGACACCAAATTGCAGCAACTTGTAGCTGACCTGAAACACAAGTTTGAACACCCCATCAATGGCATCAATAGGAAAGTACTGATATTTACAGCTTTTGCCGATACGGCAAACTATCTTTATGAGCAGCTTTCCGGCAGGATTCTGAACGATTGCGGGCTGCATACAGCCCTGATAACCGGCAGTACGGAGGGAAAATGTACGTTGCCGAAGCTGAAATGTACGTTCAACGATATACTGACCTACTTCTCTCCGATATCAAAAGACCGGGATGCCATTCATCCGAATGATACCAGGGAAATAGATGTACTGATTGCAACCGACTGTATCAGTGAAGGACAGAACTTGCAGGACTGCGATTATCTGATCAACTACGACATCCACTGGAACCCGGTGCGCATCATCCAGCGTTTCGGTCGTATAGACCGCATCGGAAGCAGGAACGATGTCATTCAGTTGGTGAACTATTGGCCGGACATGGAGCTGGATGATTACATCAAGCTGAAAGGGCGTGTGGAAAGCCGGATGAAAGCTACGGTCATCACCAGTACGGGCGACGACAATCTGCTGTCTGACAATGAGAAAGGCGATTTGGAATACCGCCGCAATCAGTTGAAGAAGCTGCAGAATGAGGTGGTGGATATTGAGGATATGGATACCGGTGTCAACATCATGGACTTGGGGCTGAACGAGTTCCGCCTGGACTTGCTGGCCAACCTGAAGGAACACCCCAACATGGATCTGACCCCTTTTGGCATGAGTGCGGTGGTCGGTGCGTCCGAACTCGTGGAGCCGGGCGTAATGTTTGTGCTGAAGAACAAGAACAACGGTGTGAACATCGACCGTTCCAATCTGCTGCATCCGTTCTACATGGTTTACCTCTCGCATACCGGCACGGTTCTCTGCGACCATCTGTCACCCAAGAAACTGCTCGACAAGATGCGCTATGCCTGCAAGGATAAGCCGGAACCCGATAAAGCACTTTGCCGGCAGTTCAACAAGGAAACCCGCGACGGCAAGCACATGCGGCATTACAGCGACCTGTTGCAGTCGGCCATCGAAAGTATTGTCACCGTCAAGGAAAAAAGTGATATAGACGACTTTCTGAATGGCGTGCAGGGCAATTTGTTTGCCGGTGAGATACGTGGTTTGGATGATTTTGAGTTAATTTGTTTTCTGGTAATCAAGTAAATAGTCTATGTACGGTCTTCCCCTATCTACCGAACGGAAACAGCAGCTGCCCAAAAAGGCAATCTATGCGAAGTTTGAATGGAAACCTGCACAGCGGGAACATTTCGATGCCGACATTGCACGCATCGACATCGTGGCGGTGGTCTCACCGGGCACGGTGCCGGGGCTTGGCGAGGGCCTTGTCGTGAAAGAGTTTTATCTGCTTGCGGTACAGCTGAAGCGCAGGGAGTATGACATTCAGAACATTGCGCAGCTCACAAAACTCATCCCGCAAAATATGGTCTTTGCCCTTCAATACGATAATCGGACGCAATTTGCTGTCTTCCATACGAAATTGTTCACGTCGGCCTGGCAGCCCACAGAAGAAGCCGTTTTGCCGTTGTCGGGGTTGAGCCTCGATGCCGTTTGGGAGAATATCGTGAAAGCAATCGGGCAGATTGAGGTTGCCGAAGGCCATACCTTGACCGAGCAGATAGTCGTTGATGACCAACGGGCCAAGTTGCTTGCCCAAATAGCGACACTCGAGCGCAAAATGGCGAATGAAAAACAGCCTCGCCGCAAGCGGGAATACTTTGAACTGATTAAGAAATTAAAGGAACAGATATGATGGAGAAAATATATTTATCGAAAGCTTGCAAAAAGATTTTGCGAGCCATTAGAGACAAACAATATAATGATATTCCCCATAATGACACGGCAGATTTATTACTCCTTGAGCAAAGTGGTCTGATTGATGTGGTATGGTGTGAGTTTGGATATGCGATTGTTGCTAATCTTAGTTCCAAAGGTATTATATATTTGCGTACTAATCCAAAACTTAGTAATCCGTCTATTTTTGACGATAAAAAGTTTTGGATAAATACGGCTATTTCTTTAATAGCTATTATTATATCCATTATTGCATTGTTGAAATAATAAATGAATTACAGTATATCATGGACAAACTGAAAATGCAGAGCCTTGATGTGATAGGCTCCAACATAAAGAAAATACATCAATTGTTCCCGAACTGTGTGACGGAACGGTTGGGCAAGGATGGTAAACCTGAGTTGGCTATCGATTTTGAAAAGTTGCAGGCCGAATTGTCAAACGAGATTATCGGCGAAGGAGAGGAACGCTATCAGTTTACCTGGCCCGACAAGCGTGCGGCCAATCGGCTGGCCAATACACCCACAACGATGACCTTGCGCCCTTGCCGCGAGGAGAGTGTGGACTTTGACCATACGCAGAACCTTTATATTGAGGGCGACAACCTCGATGTACTGAAGGTGTTGCGTGAAACCTATCTGGGTAAGGTGAAGATGATTTATATCGACCCGCCTTACAATACCGGCAATGATTTTGTCTATAACGACGATTTTGCACAAAGTCGCAGCGAGTTTGAGGAGACCAGCGGACTGTTCGATGAAGAGGGCAACCAAACCATAGACCCGATGCAACGCAATACTGAGAGCAACGGGCGTTTCCATACAGACTGGTTGAATATGATTTATCCCCGCTTGAAAGTCGCTCGCGACTTGTTGTCGGATGACGGGGTGATCTTTATCTCAATTGACGATAACGAGGTTGAAAATCTTAAAAAAGTGTGTGATGAGGTCTATGGAGAACAGAACTTCATCGACATATTCAATTGGGCAAAAACAGAAACTCCTGAAAATCTATCAATTAAATGCAGGCAGATTATTGAATATGTAATATGTTACCAAAAAAAGAAAGATGAAACTCGATTTAGAGGAGTACAAAAATATTCAACAAGTTCAAATGGATTATTAAATCAACCTAATCCAATCGGGATTCTTAAATTCCCAGCGAATGTGGTTCAGACCAAAATTCAAAATAGGATTATTCCTGCAGGTAAATATGGAACTGATAAATATGATGTTGAATTGCTCAATGATGTTGAAGTTAAAGATGGTTTATTCATAAGTGCATTTTCTTTAAAAGCAAAGTTTAAATGGCAACAATCGTATTTAGACAACGAATTGGCAAACGGAACAATCATTTCAATTCCCACAATGAAATTTAGTCCTGCATATGAAAAAATGGAATATGCGCCCGAAGTTCCTACCAACCTAATTAATAGTAAGGTGGGGGTAGATACAAATGAGAATGCAGGAGAATATCAATTGAACTTATTCGATAAAAAAGTTTTCAATTTTCCGAAACCTGTAAGTTTAATTAAATATTTATTGGGATTTTTAGATGGTGGTACTGATGATTTTATTGTCCTTGATTTCTTTTCCGGATCAGCGACAACCGCAGAGGCTGTAATGCAACTGAATTATGAAAAGCCGAACTCAAATAGGAAATATATTATGGTTCAAATTGCGGAAGATCTTTATCGCAGTTTAGCTACGACTTCTTCAAAAAGCCAAAAAGAGATTATTCAAAATGCCATAGATTTATTAACAACTCTAAAACGACCAACCACCTTGTGTGAACTTGGCAAGGAGCGTATCCGTCGTGCCGGAAAGAAAATAAAGGAAGAAAACAAGGATAAGGAAGGAATCGAAAAGCTCGATACCGGTTTCCGCGTGCTGAAACTGGACAGCAGCAATATGAACGACGTCTATTATACGCCGGAAGACTTCGACAAGCATACCCTTTTCAGCGAAAACGTTAAATCGGACCGAACGCCCGAAGACCTGCTGTTCCAGGTGATGCTCGACCTCGGCATAGAACTCTCGGCCAAGATTGAGTCTCGACAGATAGCAGGCAAAACAGTCTATCTGGTAGACGACTATTATCTGGTGGCCTGCTTCGACCGCGATGTGACCGAAGCCACCATCACGGAAATTGCCAAACTGCACCCCGTCTATTTCGTCATGCGCGATGCCTCGGCCGCCAACGACAGTGTGATTGACAACTTTGAGCAACTGTTTGAAGCATACAGCAAAGATACGGTAAGGAAAATCTTGTAATCAGAAAGGATAGAAGAATGGAAGAGAACAAGATGATTATCTATACCTCCACTGACGGGCAGACCAAGATTGATGTCAGACTGGAAGATGAAACCTTGTGGCTTACACAAGCGCAAATGTGTGAACTGTATCAGACCAGTAAATCGAACGTCAGTGAACATATCAAGCATATCTTTGAAGAGGGGGAATTGGACGAGGAGTCAGTTGTTCGGAAATTCCGAACAACTGCTTCGGATGGGAAATCATATAATACCACATTCTATAATCTCGATATGATTATAGCACTGGGGTATCGCGTCAAGTCTGTGATAGCCACCCGTTTTCGTCAATGGGCTACACAGCGGCTGAAAGAATACATGATAAAAGGCTTTACGCTGGACGATGACCGGCTGAAAAAGTTGGGTGGCGGTGGCTATTGGAAGGAATTGCTGGAACGTATCCGGGATATTCGTGCTACGGAGAAGGTTTTTTATCGTCAGGTGTTGGAAATCTATGCTACAAGTATAGATTATGATCCCCGCGCTTCCGTAAGCCAGGAGTTCTTTAAGAAAGTGCAGAATAAAATTCATTATGCGGTTCACGGACACACGGCTGCCGAACTGATTGTGGAACGGGCAGATGCCGAAAAAGATTTTATGGGTTTGCTGACGTTTAAGGGTTCTCAACCTACATTGGTAGAGGCCAAGACTGCCAAAAACTATTTGGATGAAAAAGAACTACGTGCGATGGGACAGCTCGTTTCCGGATATCTGGATTTCGCAGAGCGTCAGGCCGAGCGTGAACAGCCGATGACCATGAACGATTGGGCAGAATATCTGGACCGGATTCTTACGATGTCGGGAGAACAACTTTTGCAGGGTTCCGGTAGTGTATCACATGCTGAGGCCATAGAGCATGCTACCAACGAATACCGTAAATATAAACAACGCACCATAAGCGATGTGGAACGGGATTATCTGGACTCTATCAAGGCTATTGACAATTTGAGGAAGAAAGGTAAGAGGGATTAAACAGAAAATGGATCAAAATGAAATTCAAGTTTAAGATACAACAATACCAGACCGATGCCGTGGAAAATACGGTGGCGGTATTTCAGGGTCAGCCGTCGCATACGCTGTCGGCCTATCGCAGGGATTTGGGAACCTACAAAGAACAGAGGATCACATACAAGGAGGAAGAGACCGGCTATGGCAACCACCGTTTGGAGCTGGATAGGCAAACGATGCTTCGGAATATCCGCTTCGTACAGAATTTATACGATATAACCCCTTCGGAAACATTGGCCACAGGGGTGGCGCCTGTAAATCTGGACATAGAGATGGAGACCGGTACGGGTAAGACCTATGTCTATATCAAGACGATGTTTGAGCTGAACAAACAGTATGGGTGGAGCAAGTTTATTGTCGTGGTGCCCAGTATAGCCATTCGAGAGGGCGTAGCCAAGAGTTTCACCATGCTGGAAGAGCACTTCATGGAACTCTATGGCAAGAAAGCCCGGTGGTTTGTTTACAATAGTAGCAACCTGCAGCAGTTGGACAGCTTTTCGTCAGACTCGGGATTGTGCGTGATGATTATCAATACACAGGCCTTTGCATCCTCCATGAAAGAAGGAGGCCGCAGTAAGGAGAGCCGCATCATATACTCCAAGCGCGATGAGTTTGGAAGCCGCCGTCCGATTGATGTGATTGCGGCCAACAATCCTATTGTCATCATGGACGAGCCGCAAAAAATGGAGGGGGATGCCACCCAGGCCGGTATCAAACGGTTCAATCCGCTGTTTGTGCTGAATTATTCGGCTACGCACAAGACCAGGCACAACACGGTCTATGCGCTCGATGCACTGGATGCCTACCGCCAGAAATTGGTGAAACGCATTCATGTGAAAGGCTTTGAGTTGAAGAACCTGCGGGGTACAAGCGGTTATATGTTTCTTGACAGTATCGAGCTTTCGCCCAAACGGCCGCCCATGGCCCGCATTGAATTTGAAACCAAAACGGCATCGGGCACCATCGTGCGGAAGACTAAGACCTTCGGTACAGGTGATAATCTGCAAAATGAATCTGATTTGGCCGAATATGAAGGCTTTACCCTGTCTGAAATCAACGCCAAAGGTTATGTTACCTTCCTGAATGGCGTCACGCTGAGGCGAGGTGAAGTAATCGGAGACACGAACGAGCTGACGATGCAGCGTGTACAGATCAGGGAAACCATCAAGTCGCACTTTGAGAAAGAACGCCAGTTGTTCAAGCGGGGTATCAAGTGCCTGTCGCTCTTCTTCATCGACGAGGTGGCGAAATATAAGAGCTACGACGAAGACGGAAATGAAGTGAAGGGCGTGTTCCAAAAGATATTTGAAGAAGAGTATGCACGCCTGGTAAGCGAAGAGTTCCACATCTGGGACGAGGACTATAATGAATACCTGCGTCGGTTTACACCCCAAGAGGTACATCGCGGCTATTTCTCGATAGACAAGAAGACCAATCGGGTAATAGACGGCAAGGTGGAGAAGAAGACCGGCCTGTCGGATGACATATCGGCCTATGACCTGATATTGAAGAACAAGGAACGTCTGTTGAGTTTTGATGAACCTACCCGGTTCATCTTCTCACACTCGGCACTGCGTGAAGGCTGGGATAATCCGAATGTGTTTCAGATCTGTACGCTCCGGCACTCCAATTCAACTACAGCCAAGCGGCAGGAAGTGGGGCGTGGTCTGCGCCTCTGTGTGGATAAGAACGGAGTCCGTATGGACAAGGAATTATTGGGAGAAGAAGTACATGAGGTAAACAAACTGACAGTCATAGCCAATGAAAGTTATGTCGATTTTACCAGCGCATTACAGAAAGAGACCCGAGGGGTGCTGCGCGAACGTGCCGCCAAAGCAACCGTGGCCTATTTTACCGGCAAGCAGATAAAGATCGGCGAAGAGCTTCATACCATCGATGAATCGGAAGCAAGCCGCATTATCATCTATTTGGAAGATAACAGCTATATTGACGAAGACAAGCATATCACTCCTGAATACCGTGAGGCGGTGGTCAACGGCAGCGTGGTCCCTCTGCCTGCAAAGTTACAGCCGATAGCTGAGGGAGTTACCCGACTGATCAATTCTATCTTTGACCCGAAAGCTCTCGATGATATGGTAACGGAAGAGAAAACCACTATTCCGGAAAACAAATTGAATGAAAACTTTGGAAAAGAAGAATTCCAGGCATTATGGAAGGAAATAAACCACAAATATGTTTACACGGTAAACTATGACAGTGACGAGCTGATCGAAAAAGCCATTCTGCACCTCAATGCAGAGCTGAATGTCAAACAGCTCCGTTATATCATGGTAGAAGGGACGCAGGATGAAAAGCAGGTTACGGAATTTGGTGATACCCGATCGCAATCGCATCAGCTGACCGACGTCTGTACCTCAACGGTACGTTACGATCTGGTAGGCGATATTGCCAGGGGAGCGAACCTCACGCGTCGAACCGTTGTGAAGATACTGCAAGGCATCAAAGAAAGCAAGTTGTATTTGTTCAAAAACAATCCCGAGGAATTTATCCGGAAGGTTATCGGTATTATCAAGGAGCAGAAGTCTACGATGATTGTAGAAACAATCCATTATAACAATACTTCGGTAAATTTTTACCGATAAATTATAATTAAACAATAGAATCGGTG
>ERZ780117.862-NODE-862-length-10963-cov-2.713880_pt1 | contig 10963 bp, 5 predicted proteins | sample MGYA00510985_ERZ780117 | MGnify/ENA primary metagenome ERZ780117 (study PRJEB29588, sample SAMEA2159553) | human gut metagenome | biome: human gut; feature: human-associated habitat; material: faeces | place: Denmark | collected 2008/2010 ...
TAAATTTTATCGAACTATCTAATTGTAAATAACCTGATGGTATTTTTATCTCTGACACTTCATATTCACCTACTGGTAGTAATAATGGTGTTACAACAGTTCCTTGTTCATCTCTTATATTATCATAACTTCCCTCTGCTACTACTAAATTTCTTGAATTAGTAGTAAATGAACTATAAACTGTACTACCCACTTTTTGTGTTATAATTTCACCTTTTTTATATAGAATCTTCCCATTTCCTCTGTCTACTATGTCCTTTGCTGCTTTTATTTGAAATGTTGCACTATTTAAAGATACTATTTTTCCACTATCTGCATCTTTCTTCACTAATTTTATATAAGTTTCCATTTGTTCGTTATTTACATATAAATGTTTTATCTTCTTAGCGATTTCTACTATTTCTTTGCCACATCTTGAACTTCTGACTCATCTTCTGTAATTGAAAAGGTAAAATCTGCTGCACTTTCATAATCTTTTGGAGTTGTTGTTTCTTTTACTATAAATGTTCCATAAGGTAAAACATTTTGTGTATAAGCATCTCCATTTTCATCTGTTACAATACTTTCATAGCTTGGTGCTATTTTTTGTGCTTCAGCAACTCTTTTTGAATCTACTTTTACACTATTTCCATACTCATCTAATCCGTTCCATATTTCTGCATAACTATATCCTGCATCTAGTGATTTTTCTACATCTGAATATAATTTCATTGTAAATTCTGCACCTTGTAAGCCTGGTACTAATCCTGAATTTTCTTTTATTCCAGATTTATAAATATGGACTTGCATTGATTTTACCTTTTCTTTACTTGTTGTTTGACCTGTAATAACCTTAGTATGTTGGTCTTTATATGTTAGATTAACTTCATATTCCGTTTTATCTATCATATATCCAATCGGAGCTTTTTCTTCTTTCACTAAATATTTTCCTAAAGGTAATCCTGTTACATCTTCCATTTCTCCCTTATTGTTTGTTGTACGAGTAGCAACTAAATCACCTTTGCTATAATATTTTTTTGTTTTTGCAACATTATATATATCTTCATTAGCATATACTTTGTATATAGCATTTTCTAGTTTGGCATCCCCTTGAGCTACTGAACCTGTTTGCGTATCTCTTTTTGAAATAGAAATACTTCCAGTAGGTTCTTCATTTATAATTGTCTTAGATGTAGTTTCATTTGGCTTTACTTCAATTGTATAAGTGTTTGTATCTAAAACATATCCCTCTGGTGCATAAGTTTCTTTAATTGTATATGTTCCTTTTCTTACTTTTTCTATCAGTAGCTTTCCATTACTTACTGTAAAACTCTCATTGTAATTATTAGGACCTTTTACGTTAAATATAGCGCCATTAACTAAATCATTATTTGTATTTGTTTTAGTTAATTCAATATTTCCTAAAAGATTAATTTTTAAATACATTGACATAGTTACAGGATCGTTATAGTGCATAGAATATAATTGATTTTGTACTCCTTCTCTAAATTGAAAAAATACACTTGTATGATTATCTTTGGTTGCTTCCTTTATGCAGCCCCAGTCCTTCATCATTGCATCAGTTAATCTAAATTCTTCTATATTACAATCACTATTTACAGTAATAGTCATTGTATTTTCTCCCTTGTTATGTTGAAATCTAATTCCATTAACTGTTTTATCCAAAGAAGTATAGTCTGCAAATACTCCGTTTGTATCTGTAAGAGTTGTACTTTCACCTGCTTCAACAGTTGTTGTAACATTACTAAAGCTTGGCTCTTTTTTAGCATTAGACATTTGTTGATTAATTCCTGATTTAAAAGCTTCATATTGACTTTGAATACTTGAGTCTATAAATCTTGCACTACTTTGTCCTAACACTTCCCAAATCATTTGCTGAGTAAAAACATAATCTTGTTTTACCCATTTCATATCACCAGCTAAAATCCCCCCATCAACTACATAGTCTGGATATTTATTGTACCATCCAAAATAAGCAACTTTACATGCTTGTTTCATCTTTGGATCTGTAGGTTTTATGTGAGTTGCATTTTCTATTTCTCCTGTCGTTGAGTCAACAAAATGTTCTGCACAAAAAACTGTTAATCTTTCTTTAGTTGTGGTATTTATTAATCTTCTTATAAGAATTCCTACACTACCTTTGCTATCAGTAGTCTTCATTCCTGAATCATATTGTCCTGGAACCCATCGACCACTTCCAGAATCAGATACTGCAAAAACAATAGGTTGTGTAATACTAAATACTGTTAATATCAAAAGTATTACAGCTAATATTTTCTTTAATTTTTTTGATGTTCTTAACATTCAAACTCCTCCTTTAACGAAAAAAAGAACAAGTATCATTTTACTTGTTCCAGTTTTAATTATTATATTTTTTAATTTTTACTATACATATTTATTGTCCATTTATGACAAATCGGACAGTCCCATGTTTCATATCCACTTGGACAATTTTTAATGTATTGCTCGTAACTTATTATACCATTACTCCATTTATCTCCCCATTCTTTTACCTTTTTATCATATGTTGCTATTGCTTCTTTCTCTGAATTAAACCAGTTACTACTTGAATGATTACATTTTGGAGTTTCTTCTGTTTCTTCTGTTTCTTCTTTTTTAGTATCATTATTTATGATACTATTATTATTATTGTTGTTATTTTTTTCTGTTTCTTTTGTAGGGTTAGAATTCGTTATTGGTTTCGAATTGCTAACTTCGTTTTTACTACTACTTTGTTTAGGTGTTGTATTATCTTTCTTTTCTGTTTTTTCTTCCATTTTTTCTAGTATTTTAATTTTAATATTCTTTTCTGTTTTATTACCATAAATGTCTTCAATAGCTACAACTGTTTCATATTCTCCACTAGCATTAGAATCTATTTTTGATAAATCTATAGCATAATCTTTTAATTCTGATAAATCTGATGCCACTATATAATTTTTAAAATCAAAAGTAGATAAATCTGTATCAAATGGTATCTCTATATTATCTTTTACAGATAATTCCGGAGCAGTTGTATCTTTAACTTCAATTTTTTGTTTTAAAATCTTCTTTTTATAATATACATTTATCTCATATTCTCCAACTGCTGGATAATCTTTATCTTTTTCATTTTCAATATTGTTTTCTATACTAATTTCTTGTTGATTAATAAATTTATATTTTGATAAATCTACTTTTGGCTTTTCTCCTAATGCATTATTCATTTCTTCTGTTAATGCATTCATTCCCTTTAAATCGTTTTGGCTTGCTTCTGCAGATTTTGTTTCTGCATCTTTTGCCTTCGCTATTATTCCGTTATTGCCTAGCACTAAGTTAATACTTACTCCCGCAAGTATTAGCAAAACAACTATGGTAACTACTAGAGCTATTAACGTTATTCCGCTTTTGTGTTTTGTTATTTTTTTCTCGTGTATTTTTCATATTTTCCTTACTTTCCTCTCTTTCTTTTTCTCTCATTTGTTGAGCTCCTTTCTTAGCTTTTCCATGTGCTTTTTCTACACAAAAATATTATTCTTTTTTATTATACTTTATTTGCTATGTATATTTCAACTATTTCTTTCATTTGTAATCTAATTGTAATTTTTCTATAGCTTGTCTTTTTTATTTGAAAAATATTTAAGCTTAAAAACATTAATTTTTTATTTTATTGATGTTTTCTAATTCTCTCCCACGCATCATTTTCTAAAGACCTTTCTGCTCTTTCTTCATGTTCTTCAGCACGCTCTGCAGATTGTTCCTCTGCCTGTTCTTCTCTAATTAATTCTACTTTGTCAGCATAACAATCAGCTTCTCTTTCTGCAAATTGTTTTTTGTATTCATCTGGTGCAATATTTAACGCTTCTGCTTCTTTTGCAAGAGTTGTGATCGTTCCGTCATGTAAAGTTATTTCTTGGTCCATATCAATTACAACATCATTATCGGGGTTATCATCAACATTTCTTAACTTAGTTTCAGATGTTTCTCCAAGTTGATGCTCTGTTTTATCTATTGTTTCTTTTAATTCAGCATCGGTTGTTCTGCTGTCATTCATAAACTCCTGAACCTCTCTTGTAGTAGGCTTTTGTGTTGATGAATTCACAGTACTTCCTATATATTTATTTTCGTTTGGACTACGTCTTATATATGTAGTTTCAATTATTCCATATTGTCCAATAGTAACCGAAAAACCTTCTCTTTGATTAGGCATTGTAAACAATGCTGATGTTTGTTGTTCTTTTACTTGTGAACCGTCTCTATTTATAGAATATATCGATTTTCCAGTATTTACTCCTTGTCTTTCTTCCAAACCTTGAACTGGTTCCATCTTTCCATCTTGTGTCATTCCCCAGAACGAATAAAGCGAATTTCCACGCGTTTGACTATTTGCAGATACTACAAAAATTTTAGAATATTTCCCTGTAACATTTGCTATATCTTCAAAACTTTTCTGGTCTGTAATTCTTTCGTGCGGATTAATTTCAGAGCAAGATTTAATATCATCTTTAGCAATTCCTGACTGCTTTGCAATTTGTTCCATGCTTTCTTCTTCATTTTCAGGTTCTTGTTCGTTATTTACCTCTTGGATATTCTCTTCTTCACTCATTCCTTGCTCAACTGTTTCATTTTGTTTTGCATTTTCAAGCTCTTCTTTGCTTAATTTAAAATCTTCAACTTCTTGTTTTGAATTTATATCTGGAAGCTTTCCACTTACCTCTTGTATTTGTGGTAATTCATAATGTTTACCATTCATAGAATGCAAAAGTGCATATATTGAAGGGTTCAAAGACTTCATTTGCTCTAAGTATTCGCTAGAAAATTTTATATTTGAATTTTCATCTATCATCGCAATAGGAGTTCCATTTTGATATAACAAAATTCTATTTCCATAAAATTTTTCTGGCTCCTTTATGTTTACTGGATATATATCTTGCAATCCATACATTATTGGGCTTTTTTCACTTTGCAGCACAATCTGCTTATAATATGATATTTCATCAACAGTATTTTTCTCTTCACCTTGGTATGCTTTATATAAAATTAGCATGTTTTCTTTTATAATATCTTTTTCAGATTTATTTGGTGTTTTATTTTCTTCCATAGAAATTTTCTCCTTTTTCCTTTATTGGCATAAGAACCATACACCATAGTCTAAAGTGCCATTTCATAAACTTATTATATATCAAAATTATAGTTATGTCATTACTTTAATGCATTTTTATATTTTAGTTAAGAATAAATCTGAAAATTTCCAGTCTTTACTCAATACTTTATATCTCTCTATAAAAATTAAAGCAACCAATTTATTAGATTGATTGCTTTTTATAAAAATTATCCATTCTTTAAATAATCTATGTTACCCATTGTTTCTGCAGCTTCAGCTTTTGCTCTTGCCTTATATTTTTTAGCAGTATCTGCATCAATTGGGCCATTTGTTCTTTCACTCATGTTTCTTTCAAGTTTGCTTGCCAAACGATTTTGTGCTTTGGCAATTTTCTCGTCGTTTTCGAAAGTTGAATCACTGTATTTGCTTGCTAATTGCATAGTTGCTACAGTTTTATTGTAGTTAGCTCCATGTCTTTCTGCATTTCCAACGCCTCTAGGATTCTTCTCATCAAGTTGTTTTTGTAACTTAACCGCCCTATCCAACATTTTAGCATCTGTAACACCTGAGTCATAAGACAATTCTGCTCTTTGTCTTAATTGTGCATCAAGTTCAGATTTCTTAATAGAAGGATTCTTTTCAATAAGTCTATTTCTATTTTCCTGGTTTGACATGTACGATCTTATATAATCGTTTCTTTTTCTTTCAGGGCCAGTTCCTCTAATTGCATCATCAAGGAATCTTCCCGCAGCATTGTTTCCAACAATTGTATTTCCAACAGCACTGTTTAATCTACCACCTGTTGCATAACCAGCTGTTAATCCTGCACCTAAACCTTTAAGTGTATCACTCATGTCTCCTCCAACAATACCAACTCCAAGTCCTAACGCACCCATTGTTGTCATCATAGCTGCTCTACCTGCAAGTTTAGCTCCAGTTTTACCAACGCCCTTTGCAATACCAGACCAACCACCAGCGCTTTGGACTCTGCTATTTATAGCTGAACCTAAGTTTCCTTTAGCACTATTTGCTTTTGCTCTAATTGCTGCAAATGGATTTTCTTCCGAATTATTGTTGTCTGCATTTTGATTTTGTTGTCCATTTTCAGGCATAGCAGGGTTTTCTCCAGACTGCATTTCTGGATTTTCCAGTCCATTGCCTTGTTGTTCATTGTCTGGTACTTCTCTAAATTGTACTCCATCAATTACACCATCATCACTCACATGTACGCCATTGCTATCTGTTTCTTCATTGTTTTCATTTTCCGTTGCATTAGCAGAAGCAGCTCCTGCTGCAGCTCCAATACCAGCTGCTGTAGCCGTTTGTGCAGCATTTTCTACTCCATTTTCCATAGCAGCTCCAGCTAGTGTATCCATAGCATTTGGCTTATTAGGATTACTAAGTCTTATGCCTTTTTCTCCTTTAGGGCCATCTCCTCCGCCTTTCTTAGGTTGTGGCGGACCTTTTCTAAGCATATTAAACGCTTGTGAAGCAAGTGCTCCACCTGCAAACCCACCAAGTGTAGATTCTGTGTTTCCTTTTATTCCAAACATCTGCTTTACTATCTTTTCTGCAGGTACTATAAAAGCTAGCGCAACTATTGCATATAGCAAATTGTTTGCCGCAACAGATAATGCAGATGATACAAATACTGTGTACAAAAGCATATGCATTGGCTGTAATAAAGCATAAAACATGTATTCTTTAAACCAGTAATTAAATGCTTGTGCTTTTCCATCTCTTATCTTATCTAATGGGTATGTTAGAGCAACTAATGGTGCAATCATTGTAAAAAATGCAAGCATTAGTAATCTTTTTAAATACACAAATGCAAAATATACTGTGTAAACAGTTAAAGCAATATATAAGATCGAATATCCAATTTTTAAAGTACCACCTTGGTAATCCGCCTTCATTCTTGCCACGCCAGTAAAATTGCTAGAGAAGCATACCTCAGTTCCCGAATCTTTAAATGTAGTTGTACCGTCTGTTTCGGTTAAACGAATATTAACCTCCTTTATCCTTCCCTGATTTGTTCTATCTCCGGCTAGTACATCTGTTACGGTTTCACTCATAGTCATTGTAAATGCCATAATATAATGTAAGAAGAATATTAAACATAATGCAACTACCCAGTCTACAAAAAATTGTTTATATTTTGCCTTATCTCCTGCACTAGAACTTATAACAATTCTAATGCCAATATATAATAATGCTGATAAAAGCCCTACTATAGCTATATTTCTCAAAGCCACATACCATGTTGCAACAGTATCTCTCAATTGTTCCACAATTGATTTTTCACTTCCACCAAGTTCCTGATTATGGTCTCCTTCAGTTTTAAAAAAGTTAGCATCAAGAGCCGATACATTCCCAGCAAAAATTTCCGCAGGTGTAAGTTTTATATTCGGGATTCCATATTTTCCTGTTGCAGTTTCAATATATTCTTCTGCAATATCAACTTGTGGTACTCCAGATACCGGCTTATTTTCATTCAATACCTGTATCATTTTTGAATGTTCGAATACGCCTAAATTTAAGAAAACATCCGATTTATCTCCTATTATATTACGTTGCAATAGATAATTTACCCCATCTCCTATTCCTTGAATAAGAGCAGCAATTGGGCTTAACAGAAGTCCTCCAATTCCGTCCTTAGTTGAACCTTCCAAGTCCGAATTAACCCCATAATTATATGATGTATCTACACTCGCATACCCATCATCATCTACTTGTATGTTATATTTTGTTTTTTCTTCTTCAGTAGGTTTGATCTTAACGTCACTTATTGTATAAGCTGTGTTATCATACGTTTCTTTATTTACATATAAAGTTTTCTCATCGTTTGCATGATTTTTCAACATTTCAATAGCTTGCTCCGCAGTTATATTCCATGCACTGCATAATTTCTTTACTGCTGGACTAGTATCCTTGTTATATAAATCTTGCTTTGTATCAGTTCCACCAATTGATAAATCCTGATACTCCTTAATCGACATCCAGCTCTCAACTGCCCAAACTTTCCCACTCATAATAAAGTTGCACATTATCATTATTATAATAATTGCCATAATCTTTTGTATTGACTTTTTGTTTATTATCTTATGCATTACTTCCTCCCTCTATTATGATTTTCTTTGATTATTTTCCATCATCTTGTTTAAGTTTGTTTCAACAAACTCAAACTCTTTTGCAGTTGGTGTTATTTGCAATATTGCAGTATCTCCTCCAACTTTCAATAATCCTTCTCCTTTGTTGCAGGTTACTAGAAATCCTGCTTCACCTTCGCTAAGTTTAAATACTTCTTTTAGGTATTGAATTTCAGATTTATCTTGTGCTAGTAATAGCTTTGTGTCTGATGATGTTAAAACTGCTTGTACTTCTGGTTTCTCGTAGAAATCTTGGAATCTCTGAGAAATTATTGCAAGCGATACGTTTCTTTTTCTCGCACGTCTAGCCATTGTGTTTAAGAAGTCTACAGCTTCTGGGTATGGCAATAACATCCATGCCTCATCAACTAGAACTCTCTTCTTAGCAGCTTTTCTTCTATCTTCACTGTTTTTCTTAACGTATTTTTCCCATATCCAAGAAAGTAATATTTGTTGTGCAAGTGGTCTTGCAAATCTTTCTTCTAGTTGTGATATGTCTAGGTTTATAAATAATGTTCCATCTAATAAGTCAAATGTAGATTGACCGTCAAAGTATGCCATTTGGCCATCATATTCTCTTATGTATTGTTTCATAACTTTTAACAAATAGCTGTAATGGAATCTGTAATCAGGGTTTGTATTGCTTTCTGCATTTCTTTGTAAACGTTTATACCACGAGCCAATTGTTGGCATTTTCTTTCTTGCTCTTCCTAATATGTCTCCGTTGCCTCTTCCAGCTGCTTCATATAAGCTCATTGGGTCACTTGTTATTCCATATGCTGCATACTCTTGTGCAACAGATTCTGCAATAATTTGCTTTGTTACCTCATTAATATCTTGGCTTCTTGTACTACCTCTTGCCATTGTAAGTAGCGCTTGTGTAACGTCCTCTACTTTGTTTTCTACGTTTAATACAGCTCTTTCTCTTCCTGTTATTTCGTCTTTTACAACTTCGGTTTCTATATCAAAAACATTTATAACTGTTTTTGAGTTAGGGCTTAGTACAACGTTTATTCCGCCTAAACTTTCCGCAACTATGCTATACTCGCCTTCGGCATCTAGTGCTAAGCTTTGTATTCCCATAAGTACTGCAGACCTTGAAATTAAGGTCTTCATTGTTACAGATTTACCGGCACCAGACTTAGCAAATATAACCATGTTATAGTTTGTAAGTGAGCTATGGAAATTGTCAAATAATATTGGTACGCCAGTTTGTTTATTAAATCCAAGTGGAATACCTGTTGAGTGACCAACTTCTGATGTAGTAAATGGGAATACTGTTCCCATAGATCTACGGTCAAATGTATGCGTTTTCCTTATTTTATCTTCCGCCAAAGGTAAATTGCTTTGGAAAGCCTCTTCTTGCATTGCCCATGCACTTTTTATTCCAACCAAAGATTTCGACATTTCTGTTGCTAATAGTTTAGTAAGCTTGTCTAAATCTTCCAAACTATATGCAAACAGTGTAGACACTACAGATGCTTCATAAAGTTTATTAAAACCTGCTGCAATCTCATCTCTTAAGCTTTCTGCTTCATATCTTTTTTGAGCTAAGTTGCTCTCTCTATTGATATTTCCTCTATCTGCTGCAACAATTCTTTCTGTTTCTAGCTCATTTATCGTTCTATTCAACTCGTTTTGAGACCTAGATTCTTGAATTGGTGTTATATATATTGATGTATTTATGTCTCCAAACATATACATATCTCTAAACAATTCAGGGAAAGTACACATTCTTGGAAGAGATGATACAAAAAAACTACGAGCGAATCTTTTTGTATTAGAAATTATCTCTAAATGGTCTATATTTGATGCATCTATTCCTGATGGTGCGATTAATTCTTTTATAGATTTCTTTTTTAATATTGAAACATCTTCTTCTCTATATTCTCTAAATTGATCTTGTAGATCTTCTTCTTGTTGTTTTTGTTTTTTTGCCATCTTCTTCTCCTCCTTCTTTTTCCTTTGTTTTCTTCTTTTTACTATCATTGTCTATTTTTTCTATAGCAGCCTCTGCAACATCTGCTCCTACAGATCTTTTGTTTTCTTCAATTAAAGCCTTAGCCATTTGGTCAATTAATGCATCAAGTTCTGCTTCTTTTTGTCTTACTTTTCTTTGTTTTTCACTTTCTTCAATTACGTCATATATTGTTTCATTTGCTTTCTTTATTGCATCTTGTTCAATTTTTAAATCAAGTTCTTTCATTCTCTTACTTAGAACATCTGGTGCAGTAGAATATAAGTCTTCATAACCTGCATTTAGTGCTCTTCTTAAATTAAATGTTTCTGATTCGTCTCTGTTATATGCAGCATATAGTAATTCTGCAAGTTCCGTTGAATCCAATATTTTACTATTTATTCCACATACTGAAAGTGAACTTATAATTGATTGTGCTTTTGTATATAATTCAGAAAATGCTAAACTTGTTATTTCGTCTTGTTGATATGCTCCACTTGAAGCCTCTTCTGGATAGTATGGAATTATTACATAATAGTGTTTGCTTAATATACTTTTATTTAAACTCATTCTTTCTGTATTGTTGATTATATCAACTCCATATTCGTACAAGTTTCTTTGTCTTATCAATTCATATTTTTCTTTGCTTAATTCTTCATCTGTAAATTGTCCAGAACGAACCTTTTGGTTGTATTCCATCTGTTTTGATGCATATTGTTTAGAAATATCATCAACTCTTACTTTATATGTATTTATTCTCGCCCCTAAGTTTAC
>ERZ780117.870-NODE-870-length-10876-cov-3.372701_pt1 | contig 10876 bp, 9 predicted proteins | sample MGYA00510985_ERZ780117 | MGnify/ENA primary metagenome ERZ780117 (study PRJEB29588, sample SAMEA2159553) | human gut metagenome | biome: human gut; feature: human-associated habitat; material: faeces | place: Denmark | collected 2008/2010 ...
GAAAAAGCCTGTGAGATCCTGTGGGATATGGCGAAGAAGGGCTGGCTGGATGAAGTGATTGTGAAGCAGGTCGAGGATTGCTTCCGGGGATAAAAGACATTATAAAAACAGAGGAAAAAACAATGATAGAATTGGGACACTAATCTTCTGCATCGGAAGCAACCTCGTCTGGCGGCATATCTGCCGTGGAATTTTTAGAATAATAAACTGTGTACTGGTCAATCTAAACAGCTGGATGAACCTGACAGAAACCCGAACCTCAAAGAACCCCAGATCATGTTTGACCCCAGATGAATGCTATTAATCGGAGAGGGAAAAATAGGGGGATTGAGAGTGATCCCCTTAAATAGCATATTTTGAAATATAGTTATTGCATAATTAAAAAATATAGAGTATGCTTCCTCTATAAGTACATATCACTTATGAATTTTCTTTATCAGCGAAAGCTGATGTCAACCTGCTTCCCCGGGAAATCAGGAGAGGCAAACCCCACACAGAAACCAGTTGTATCAGAAAAACAGGTAAGTTATAATGTAGGAGGAAGCTATTTGAACACAGAACTGAAGAATGCAGTAAAAGCAGCCGATCTGAAAGCGCAGTATGATGCAAGAGTGAAGCGGCTGGTAGGACACAAAAGAATCCTGGCACAGATTTTGATCAAAACCGTGGATGAATTTAAGGGAATGAATCCCAAAGCAGTTGCAGACTGTATAGAAGGAACCCCTTATATCAGTGCGGTACCTGTGGAGCCGGGGCTGACCAACGCGGTACTTGACCGAAACGGACAACGTATTGTCGGTTTTAATACGGAAAACCAAGAGATCAACGAAGGACTGGCACGATTTGATATTGTCTTTTATGTACGGACGAAGGACGGTCTGTCGCAGATCATCATTAATGTAGAAGCACAGAAAGACGAACCAGGGGAGTATGAGATTTTAAACCGGGCGATTTTTTATGTCAGCAGACTGGTCTCTTCCCAGAAAGAACGGGATTTCGAGAATTCGAGTTACAATGACATCAAAAGAGTCTATTCTATTTGGATATGCATGAATATGGAGGAAAATACCATGAGCCATATTCATCTGACCAAAGAGGATCTGATCGGTTCCTATGAATGGAAAGGAAATCTGGATCTGATCAACATCGTAATGATAGGACTGGCGAAGGAACTGCCGGAACACGACGAGACCTACGAATTGCATCGTCTGCTAGGAGCATTGCTGTCCCAAGAACTTACGGTAGATGAAAAGTTGAGCATTATAGGAAATGAATATGATATTCCCATAGAAGAAAATATGCGAAAGGATGTGAGCGCTATGTGCAATTTAGGCGAAGGAATTGAAGAAAAAGGCATTGCCATCGGTCGAGAAACGGGGCGTATAGAAGGTGAAGCAGGTTTGATTATAAAAATGCACAAGAATGGTCTGTCGGCAGAGCAGATAGCCTCAGCCACAGACAAGGAGATAGAAGAAGTGAAGGCAATTATTGCCGGAAGAATTTGACGCAGGTACAAGGAAGGCAAAAAACATTATGGACAGCTTTATAGAAGCTTTATATGGACGATCGGAAGAAACTATTCCGGAGGAATACGATTGGTTTGCTCCGCTATTGGGTGATTGGGAATTTGATTATAAAGATAAATTTATAGATGGTGATCGTAGCAGGCCGCAGCGCCAGTTAAAAGGAGAGTGGATTTTCAGACGGGTATTGAACGGGATAGGTATTGAAGATATGTTCATATGTCCTTCCAGAGCGACGAGGGAGACTTCTCCACAGCCGGATGGTGAGTATGGTGTCGGACTTAGAATATATAATTCAAAGACCCATTGCTATGATATGGTATATGCATGCAAGAGTAAATTTACAAATTTGTGTTTTACCATGGAAAATGGAATATTGACAGGAACCGTTTTGGAAAAGCCCAATCGAAAATGGCGTTTCGTGGAAAGAAATGAAAATACATTTCACTGGCAGAATATTACCATACAGGAGAATGGCGATATTATTGTGAATTGTGAGGCTTTCGGAAAAAGAAAAGATGACGCGCGATCCGTATAGAGCGGCAAGTGTGTATTGGAGTAAAGTGGTGGAATGGAGATTAGTATGAGGCATATGCAAAAAACAGCATATTACCATCTTCCCGGTCTGTTTGAATTCTATGAATTATACAGAATGTTCCTGCCGTTGTTTCGGGAACACCGGGAATATTTTTACGACTGGTGCGACATTGGTTCCATCTACGGAGCACCGCCGGACTGTATCTGGGGCGGCGGCCGCGTCTCACTGGAGGATCACGATGCAAGAGAGGTGCTGGCGTTGTTACAGGAATATGGCATTTCAGCCCGTCTGACCTTTAGTAATTCCCTTCTTCGCGAGGAACATCTTTCGGACAGAAAATGCAATAAACTCTGTGCTCTGTTCGCGAAAAATGCAACCCCGGAGAATGGCGTGATCGTCCATTCGGAGCTGCTGCTACAGTATCTGAAAAGTCATTATCCGGAGCTTTATCCGGTATCCTCCACCACAAAAGTCCTGACGGATTTTGAAGCGTTAAAAAAGGAGACCGACAGAGACGATTTTCGCTATGTTGTACCGGATTTCCGCCTGAACAAGGCTTATGAAAAATTAAATACGCTGACAGAACCACAGAAAGACAAAGTGGAATTTTTGTGCAATGAGTGTTGTTATTTCGGCTGTAAGGACAGGAAGGAATGTTACGAAGCCGTCAGCCGCAGGAATCTGGGAGAGGAGCCGGATTTTAGTTGTACCTCACCGGGGGCGGAGGAAGGCTATCGTTTCTCCAAAGCCATGAAAAATCCCGGATTTATCAGCGTGGGAGATATTCAGAAGATCTATCTGCCTATGGGATTTTCCAATTATAAGATCGAAGGCCGGGGACTGGGCAGTGCACTGGTTCTGGAATTTTTACTGTACTATATGACAAAACCGGAGTACCAGCTGCAGGTCAGAGAAGAAATCTATCTGGACAATATGCTGGATCTGTTTTAATTATTTGAGTCACCACCTCATAAATGAGCAAAATTAGCTGCGTAGCAGCGAGAAAGAACGAGCCAGCGAACGTTTTGCGAATGTATGGGTGAGGTTTGAATAATTACGATTTACTATAATGAGGAGTACTATCATGGAATACGAAGCTAATGAACCAAAGCATATTAAGGTAAGAGGTGCAAGGGTTCATAACCTGAAAAATATAGATGTGGATGTTCCCCTGCATAAAATCGTGGGGATCGCCGGGGTATCCGGTTCGGGAAAATCTTCGCTGGCACTGGGTGTCCTCTATGCAGAGGGCTCCAGACGTTATCTGGAATCCTTGTCCACATATACGAGAAGACGTATGACCGGTGCGGCGAAAGCGCAGGTGGATGAAGTCCTCTATGTTCCAGCTGCTCTGGCACTGCATCAGCGCCCCGGAATTCCCGGGATCCGCAGTACCTTTGGAACCGGAACGGAGCTTTTGAACAGTCTGCGTCTGATGTATTCCAGACTGGCATCCCACCGCTGTCCTAACGGACATTATGTGCCTCCGACCCTGAAAGTAGCGGCGGAGCAGGAGATCCTGTGCCCGGAATGCGGAGCGAAGGTACATGCTCCCAGCGCAGAGGAACTGGCATTCAATTCTCAGGGAGCCTGCCCGAAATGCGGCGGTACGGGAAGTGTGCGGACTGTGGACCTGGATTCTCTTGTGCCGGATGATTCCCTGAGTATTGACGAGGGAGCGGTGGCACCCTGGAACAGTCTCATGTGGTCTTTAATGACAGATGTCTGTCGGGAAATGGGAGTGCGGACGGATGTGCCTTTCCGGGAACTTACAGATCGGGAAAAAGAGATCGTCTATCACGGTCCCGCGGAGAAGAAACATATTTTTTATAAGGCGAAGAAGACCAATCAGGCGGGAGAACTGGATTTTACATATTTCAATGCGGTATACACGGTAGAAAATGCTCTAGCAAAAGTGAAAGACGAAAAGGGCATGAAGCGTGTGGAAAAATTCTTAAAGGAGGACATCTGCCCGGAATGCGGCGGCAGCAGACTTTCGGATGCGGCCAGAGCACCGAGACTTCGGGGTATAGGGCTTGTGCAGGCCTGCCAGATGCCCCTGAAAGAACTGGTGGACTGGGTAGCGGGAGTGCCGGATTCCCTGCCGGAAGAGATGCGGCCTATGGCGGAATCTATCTGCGAATCCTTCCAAACTGTGGCCAAAAGGCTGATGGATCTTGGACTTACTTACCTGTCTCTGGATCGTGCGGCAGCCTCTCTGTCCACTGGGGAGAGACAGCGGATGCAGCTGGCACGTGCAGTGCGGAACCGTACCACAGGAGTGCTCTATGTGCTGGATGAGCCTTCCATCGGTCTGCATCCTTCGAATATTGTGGGGTTGAATGCGGTGATGCATGACCTGATCGCCGACGGCAATTCCATTATTTTAGTAGACCATGATACCCAGATTCTGTCCGAAGCGGACTGGCTGATCGAGATGGGACCGGAAGCCGGTGCCGGAGGCGGCTATGTGATCACACAGGGTACGATTCCACAGGTAATCGCCAAAAAGGAGTCCATGATCGGTCCTTTTCTGGCGCAGACTGCGGATATGCGTATCCGTAAATCCGTCGCCTGGGAGGAAATATTTGCACCGGGAAAGCTTCATTTGTCCACAGATGCCATCCATACGGTAAAACCTCTGAAAATAGATATTCCCAAAGGAAGACTTACGGTCGTTACCGGTGTCTCCGGCTCCGGGAAGACCACCATGGTGCTGGAAAGCCTGATTCCCGGACTGGAAGCAAAGTTAAACGGCGAACATTTGCCCGGCCATGTAAAAAGTATCACCGCGGAGGGTATCGCCCATGTAAAACTGATCGATGCATCCCCCATCGGTATTAATGTGCGTTCCACGGTAGCCACTTATGCCAATGTGCATGACGAACTGCGGAAGATCTATGCGAAAACCGCGGATGCAAAAAATAAAAAATATAAGGCGGGAGATTTTTCTTACAATACCGGAAAACTAAGATGCCCGGTCTGCGACGGTACCGGACAGATCAGCCTGGACGTACAGTTCCTGCCGGATGTGGATGTGCCCTGCCCGGAGTGCGGCGGTTCCCGCTATGCCAGAGAGGCATGGGACATCTGCTATGCGAACAAACGGGGGAAACGTTATTCTCTGCCGCAGATGATGGAGATGGATGTAACGGCGGCATTGCAGGCGACAGAGGACTGGAAAGTCGTGCATCAGCGTCTGGAAGTGCTGAAAAATCTGGGACTGGGATATTTAACATTAGGCGAAGAGACACCAAGCCTCTCCGGCGGGGAGGCTCAGCGGTTGAAGCTTGCCAGCGAAATGGGAAGAGGACAGTCGGATTCCGTATTTGTATTCGACGAACCGACGATCGGACTGCATCCGTTAGATGTACAGACTCTGTTGCAGGTATTTCAGGCGCTGATAGACAATGGGGCAACGGTACTTGTCATTGAACATGATCTGGATGTGATCCGCAATGCCGATTACATCATTGATATGGGACCCGGTGGTGGAGAAGACGGCGGCAGAATTGTCGCTGTGGGAACTCCGGAGCAGATCAGGGCAAATGCCGACAGCATTACGGGAAAATATCTGTAAAAAATCAAAAACCCGGATACGGCAGAGGCATCCGCTCACCGTACCCGGGTTTAAAAAACTGATTTTTACAGAATCACCTGCTCCAGCTTCTCACGGAAGTCTGCTTCGGACATGGCGCCGACGAAGTTGGCCACGGGTTGTCCGTCTCTGAAGATCACAAAATTCGGAATGCTTGCCACGCGGTACTTCTGGGCGATGGTCATGTTCTCATCCACATTGATCTTGCCGACCTTTACTTTTCCCTCGTAAGCTTCTGCCAGCTTTGCCACGGTAGGAGCCATCATCTTGCAGGGATTGCACCAGTCTGCGTAGAAATCTACCAGAACGGGCAGAGGGGAGTTCAGAACTTCTTCCTCAAAATTAGCAACGGTAAACGTATATTCCATAAGTATCCTTCCTTTCTGTTATCTGTTGTTGATAGTATCTCAAAAATAAGATTCTATATTCGGGGCCTTATCTGTAAATAATATATTTGCAGATGGGATTGCCAACGGAGGAAAACTTTTCCTCGTATTCGGTCATGACGTTCCCCTCCATCAGCGCGGCATCGTTATGCAGATCGTAGGTGATCACCTGCGCTTTCCATCCGGCGGGCTCCAGTTCCTCTATTGCAAAATCAAACAACGGGCGGTTGTCTGTCTTGAATTCCAGCGTACCCTCTTTTTTCAGGATCACATCATAGCGGGCCAGAAACTGTCTCGAAGGAAGTCTTCTCTTCGCATGACGGTCCTTGGGCCAGGGATCGGAGAAATTCAGATAAATGCGGTCCACTTCACCTTTTCCGAATACCTTATCGATGTCTTCTGCATCCATACGGATGAATTTCAGGTTGGGAAGCTCGTCCTCTTCCATTTTCTGGATCGCGCGGAGCAATACGCTGGAATATTTTTCAATTCCCACATAATTAATCTGCGGATTCTGCTTTGCAAGGGTATTTAGGAAACGTCCTTTTCCCATACCGATCTCAATATGGATCGGATGATCGTTTCCGAAAATCTCATGCCAGGTTCCGGGGCATGCTTCCAGGGTATCTTCCGGTACGACATAGGGACTTTCCGCAATAACTTCCCGGGAACCGGTAATATTTCGTAACCTCATGGTAATCTCAGCCTTTCTTATAGTAATCTGTATTGTCAATGTACTTTATCTGAGAAAGCTTGTCAAGTCACAGGCCGGGGGATTATACTGGCAGTAGGAGGAGAAAATTTATGAAATGGATGATTGCATCGGATATTCACGGATCGGCATATTACTGTCGAAAACTGTTGGAAGCATATACGGAGGAAGGGGCCGACAGGCTGCTTTTACTGGGGGATATTTTATACCACGGCCCCAGAAATGATCTGCCCAGAGATTATGCGCCCAAGGAAGTGATCGCTTTATTGAACGAACGGAAAAATGATATCTACTGTGTACGCGGTAATTGCGATACGGAGGTGGATCAGATGGTGCTGGAATTTCCGGTGCTGAGTGATTATTGTGTACTTGCGGAAGGGACGCAGGCAATCTATGCCACCCATGGACATATCTATAATGAGCAGAAACTGCCGCCATTGCATTCCGGAGATATTTTACTGCACGGTCATACTCATGTGCCGAAATGCGTTGTTCATGAGACAGAGCAGTATATCTGCATGAATCCGGGGTCCGTGTCGATTCCCAAGGAAGAAAGCTGGCACGGATACATGATCTGGGAAGGCAAAAATTTTGTGTGGAAAGACTTCGACGGACAGGAACATTTACGGTATTCCGTATAGAGAATGACAGCGTTCGCAGAAGGTCTTAAAAAGAATTAAAAAATAGAGATAAGACTTTGGTTTTTAGGTAAAATGGTGTATGATAAAGAATACGCATTATCATACACCATTTTATTTTGAAGATATCAGGAAGGATTTATACATGCAGTTTTTCAGGCATTTTTCATATAGAAGTTTTTTAACCAGGGCAGTGATGGGAATCAGCGCTCTCTGCCTTTTTGCATCTCAGGGGCTTAGTGTCTCTGCTGCAACGATCAAAGAAGAGAACATCGCCCGCAATCAGGCACTGGCCATTCAGTCCAATGAAGTGGCAAACTGGCCTACGGGACCGGTAGTCAGCGCAGAATCCGCCATTTTGATGGATGCGGATACCGGAGCGATCCTTTATGCCAAAAATATCCACGAAAAGCTCTATCCCGCCAGCACAACCAAGATTCTGACTGCCTATATCGCGCGTCAGAACAGCGAATTAAATGAGATGATCGAATATTCCGATACCGCGGTGCACAGCATCGACTGGCGAAGTGATTCCAACATCGGCATCAAAGCCGGTGAAGCGATCACGATGGAACAATCCCTCTACGGTCTGCTGGTGGGCTCCGGCAGTGAATGCGGCAATGCCATCGGCGAACATATCAGCGGCAGTATGGAAGCGTTTGTAGATTTAATGAACCAAACCGCAAAGGAGCTCGGCTGCACGGATTCCCATTTCGTCAATACCAATGGCAAGCATGATGACAATCACTATACCTCCACCCATGACCTCGCTCTGATCGGGCAGAAGTTTTTCTCCGATGACGTGCTTTGCCGCATGTCTGACACGGTAAGCTACAAAATCCCGGCGAGCGCAACGCTGTCACAGGATCTGATTCCGAACAGCAAAAACAAGCTGCTGCCCGGTAAAACCTACGCTTACGAATATCTCGTCGGCAGTAAGACCGGCTACACCGCAAACGCTCGCTCTAACCTCGTTTCCTGCGCCCAGAAAGACGGGCTGAAGCTGATCTGCGTCGTTATGATGGAGGAGTCCCCGCAGCAGTTCAAGGATACGATAAGCTTATTTGATTACGGTTTCAGCAACTTTTCTTCTGTTACAGCATCCAAAGAAGACACCACCTATCAGGTAAAAAACGGCGACCTGTTCGCAAATACGTTCAATCAGTCCGACATCCTTTCTATCGACCCGGATGCGAAAGTTCTCCTTCCGGATACGCTCACCTTTGCCGATCTGGATTCCGAGCTGAGCTATGATAACCTGAAGGATGGACAGGCCGCTGTCATCCACTACTCCTACGAAGGTCAGGATCTCGGCAGCGCGCCGATCCTCTTTTCCAGCATAACGCCCTTTGATTTCAGTGCAGAACCGGTTTCTGAAACGGAAAGCGCAGCCATCGCAACAGCGGATGGCTCTTCCAAGGCAGATGCGAACAGCGTACAAAGCAGCGCTTCTAATGCGCAAAGCAGCACAGACAGCTCCGGCACGGATGGCAATGTGAATGCTTCCAGTGCAAACGGTTCCTCCGGCACACAGGGCGGCACGAGCGCGCAGACTGGCACCGCAGCGTCTGAATCCGTCGCTTCCACAACTTCTCCGACCGCAGTTTCCACACCGGGGGGAAATGTTATTTTCTTAAACGTCCGTAAAATTTTGCTTGCAGTCAGCATTGTCGCGGTTATCCTGATCGTCATTCTGGTGATCCGTTCCATTCTGATCGGACACAGCCGCAATCGCAAGCGCCGCGATATCATGAAACGACATCGCAGCCGCAAAGATGAAATCATCGACTTCGACCGTTACACCGATCCCTTCGCGTAAGACACAGGACGGGATGCACAAAAATGCCGCAGACCATTTCTTTTGAAACCGGTCTGCGGCGTTTTTTTCGTATTATTTTATTATATGGACTCCCCGGCGTATCTCCGATGTCAGCGTCCCGCCTCACCGTTTCCCGAGCTTTTCCTGCGCTTCGCGGTGTCTGTGCTCCTTACGCAGCTGGCGGATGTGATCTTTTCTCTCCATCAGGGCGGCAACCTCTTTCTCTCCGACCAGCTTCGTCGTCTTGACGGCGTAAACCATGTCATCGTCCGCTTTTTTCACGCGGATTTTTCCTTTCATCCAACCGTGCTTATCGCACCACGACAGACTGTAATAGTGCTTGCCGTTTGGCGAGAACCAGCGGACTTTTTTGCGAAGGTTATGATGGCACAGATAACATCTGGTTGAAAGAACCTCTTTATCCGCCATCAACGCCTCCTTATCCGGAAACGGTCGGGAAATATATTTTGCATAATTATCGAATACGACATGCACCTCGCTGCGGTGATTTTCCGGCAGCTGGAACGTGTCGAAGGAAACCCGCTGCAATGCAATCGGGTCTTTGATCATCTGAAATACCCGTGCGGTATACACCGCATCGCTGATCGCCCGGTGAAACGGAATATCCTTTGGAATCTGCAGATAATCTACCGCATATTCCAGACTTCTGCGCACCTTCTGATCTTCGTAGGCGATGGAAAACAGCTTCTGAATATCATAGAACCGGACAGGTCCTTTTCCAAGGGGCTCCATACCGAAAAACCGCATATTTTTCTGAAGCTCCGTCAGATCCTGCGGTCCCCAGGTACCGAACATGAAATCCTCGCCGCACCACGCCAGAAAGTCCTTCATCACGACATCAAAGGTCCGACATCCGGAGAGGTCTTTCATATGGATGCCGATCAGCTTTTCCGTAATATGGTGCATGGTATCATAAACCTGCGGACGGATCAGCTCCTCAAAGGTATCCACAATTTCCATCCGGCTGTTTAATTTTACCGCACCGATCTCAATAATTTCAAACGTAAGCAGTCTGTTGCGGGCATCGCGGCTATCAGACGCCTGATTCCATTCCAGATCCAGAACCACATAATCCATTGATTGTTCCTCCGCCCACTACAACATCGCCATCATAAAGTACAACCGACTGTCCGCAGGTAATTGCCCTCTGGGGCTCGTCAAAGACCAGATGAATGCTGTCCGGTCCGGTGATCTCTGCGTTCGCCCACTGCTCCTGGTGACGGTAACGGATTTTCGCTTTGATGCGCTGCGTGCCCGTCGGCACCTCGCCGCTGATCCAGTGGAAATCCTTCGCCGTCAGCTCCTTCGACCACAAATCCCGGTCGCGTCCAAGGACTACCGTATTGGTCTTTGGATCGATCCTGCACACATACATCGGCTCATGCAGGGCTAGTCGCAGCCCTTTGCGCTGTCCGATCGTATAGCAGATAATTCCCTTATGCTGCCCCAGCACATGTCCTTCCTGATCTACAAAATTGCCCGGCTCAAAGCTTTTGCCGGTGTATCGTTCAATAAATCCGGCATAATCTCCGTCCGGCACAAAGCAGATATCCTGGCTGTCATGCTTGCGCGCATTGATCAGTCCCTGTTCTTCCGCCATTTCCCGGATCTGCGGTTTCGTCATGCCGCCACGGGGCGAAA
>ERZ780117.872-NODE-872-length-10870-cov-7.012020_pt1 | contig 10870 bp, 12 predicted proteins | sample MGYA00510985_ERZ780117 | MGnify/ENA primary metagenome ERZ780117 (study PRJEB29588, sample SAMEA2159553) | human gut metagenome | biome: human gut; feature: human-associated habitat; material: faeces | place: Denmark | collected 2008/2010 ...
GGATAGCGGAGAAATTCCAATCGAACTCGGAGATAGCTGGTTCTCCTCGAAATAGCTTTAGGGCTAGCCTTGTTTAGTAGCATGTGGAGGTAAAGCACTGAATATGTGAGGGTTCTTACCAGAATACCGATCATTATCAAACTCTGAATGCCATGTGTGTAAGAACAGGAGTCAGACAGTGACAGCTAAGTGCCATTGTCAAAAGGGAAAGAGCCCAGACCAACAGCTAAGGTCCCAAAATTGTAGTTAAGTGGAAAAGGATGTGGGAATTCATAGACAACCAGGATGTTGGCTCAGAAGCAGCCATTCATTTAAAGAGTGCGTAAAAGCTCACTGGTCGAAGTAGGCCTGCGCCGAAAATTACCGGGGCTAAACTACATACCGAAGCTTTGGATTTGGTACGTAAAGTATTAAGTGGTAGAGGAGCGTTGTATAAAGATTGAAGCTATACTGAAAAGAGTAGTGGACGATATACAAGAGAGAATGCCGGAATAAGTAGCGAGAGCACAGTGAGAATCTGTGCCGCCGAAAACCTAAGGTTTCCTGGGGAAGGTTCGTCCGCCCAGGGTAAGTCGGGACCTAAGACGAGGCTAAAGCAGCGTAGTCGATGGAAAGCAGGTAAAAGATTCCTGCACTACCGAAATGCGATATACAATATATCATGACGCATCAGAAGAGTCTAAGCGAGCAAATGGAAAAGTTCGTACCGCAAGGTGGAGTGAAAAATAGTAACGAAGTAGATAAATCAGGTGACAAGAAAAGTGATATAGGAGCATAGAGGTACTCGTACCGTAAACCGACACAGGTAGGAAGAAAGAGAATTTTCAGGCGAACGAGAGAATCATTGTTAAGGAACTCGGCAAATTAACCCCGTAACTTAGGGATAAGGGGAGCCAATAGCGATATTGGTCGCAGAGAAATGGCCCAAGCAACTGTTTAGCAAAAACACAGGTTTCTGCCAAATCGAAAGATGAAGTATAGGAGCTGACGCCTGCCCAGTGCTGGAAGGTCAAGGGGAAGAGTAAACGTTTCGATGTGAAGCTCTGAACTTAAGCCCCAGTGAACGGCGGCCGTAACTATAACGGTCCTAAGGTAGCGAAATTCCTTGTCAGGTAAGTTCTGACCCGCACGAAAGGCGTAATGATTTGGGCACTGTCTCGACAATGAACTCGGCGAAATTGTAGTACTAGTGAAGATGCTAGTTACCTGTGATAAGACAGAAAGACCCCATGGAGCTTTACTGTAGCTTGATATTGAGACTAGGTAAGAGATGTACAGAATAGATGGGAGACTATGAGATAAGGACGCCAGTTCTTAAGGAGTCACCTTTGGGATACCATCCTTCTTTTACTTGGAATCTAACTAGTTGCCATGAACTGGTAATAGGACAGTGTCAGGTGGGCAGTTTGACTGGGGCGGTCGCCTCCTAAAGAGTAACGGAGGCGTTCAAAGGTCAGCTTAACACGGTCAGAAATCGTGTGATGACGTGCAAAGGCGTAAGCTGGCTTGACTGCAAGACTGACAGGTCGAGCAGACGCGAAAGCGGGACTTAGTGACCCGATGGTTGTGAGTGGAAATGCCAGAGCTCAACGGATAAAAGTTACCCTGGGGATAACAGGCTTATCTCCCCCGAGAGTCCATATCGACGGGGAGGTTTGGCACCTCGATGTCGGCTCATCGCATCCTGGAGCGGTAGTACGTTCCAAGGGTTGGGCTGTTCGCCCATTAAAGCGGCACGCGAGCTGGGTTCAGAACGTCGTGAGACAGTTCGGTCCATATCCGGTATACGCGCAAGAGATTTGAACGGAGTCTTCCTTAGTACGAGAGGACCGGGAAGAGGGGACCTCCAGTGTACGGGTTATCGCGCCAGCGGTAAACGCCCGGTAGCTGTGTTCCAAGCGGATAAGTGCTGAAAGCATATAAGTACGAAGCCCACCGTAAGATGAGATCTCTCATGACACAAGTCAGTAAGTCCCCGTGCAGATTACACGGTTGATAGGTCAGAGATGTAAGAATGGCAACATTTTCAGTCGACTGATACTAATAGGACGAGGGCTTTTCCTAACTTAGTTAGGTGATTGCGTTTGTTTATAATCCTTATGCAGCTTTCAAGGTACAGTGAGTACTGTTTAAAAGACTTGCTGGTGACCAAGAGTGAGGAAAACACCCGTTCCCATCCCGAACACGGTCGTAAAGACTCACATCGGTGAAAATACTTGGCGGGCCACCGCCTGGGAAGATAACTCGTTGCCAGCGCCTATTTTTAAAGAACCAATAGAGAGTTTCTCCTATTGGTTCTTTTTAATCTTTATAATTATGAAAATATTTCCCTGTATAACAAAATTATTTACCCTTACTGCTCTTTCCGGATCTATATATTTTGGAGCTATAAATAGTCGTGTTTCTGCTCAAAATTTAATCAAGGATACTGTTGAAATAAAAAATAAAGTACCTCCTGAAGGCACGTGTGCAGATGTTATTTTATCTAATTCTCCGAATCCGCATCTGTGTTATTTAGGAGAGGATAGAACTGCAAAATTTGTTGTTTCTCTTTCAAACAATGTTTTATACTATTACGATAATGCAGGTAAACCTGTAAAAGCATATTCTGTGGCTACCGGAAAGCCTTCTACTCCGACTTATCCTGGTGTTAGAATAGTGTCGCACGTTGAAACTTACCCTTATTCATCAGCACCTCGTTCTACTAAAAGAAGGCGTAATCCTAAAAGTTACGGATCGCATATTATTATTTTAGATAAAGTAGATGTAAATACAGGTGAAAGGGCTATGACAGGGCAATTTATACATGGCAATAACGATTCAACAAGTATTGGAAAACGTGTTTCTAAAGGCTGCATAAGAATGAGTAATAAAGTTATTGATTTTTTGTCAACTGTTGTTAAACGCGGAGATCTTGTTATTATAAAAAAATAGCTGATCAAAAACAAAAAAAAAGAGCTTTTTGCAAATGCAGAAAGCTCGGTTGGAATTAAGAATAGCTGGAAGTATGAAAAAGATTTATATTATTATTAAATGTAAATTGTCTTTTGAAAACAATTAAACAGTCGGGCTATTTTTTGTTTTTTATTGTATAATTTGCTTATGCGGAAAAAGTATCAAAATAAAGTCATTACTTTTATATTTTCTTTATTGTTTATTGCAGGCGGTTTTATGTATTTAGGTCTGAATTATGTGCCTAAGAGCTTATATAATACTCAGACAATGAAAAGCGGTCAAACAGAAGCATATTATGTTGAACAGTGGTGTACGCCGAGCTTTGGCAAAAAAGAGTTCAGACTCTGGGATATGACAAGAGTTGATTGTCTTACAAAGGATTATGCAATAGAGTTTGATTTCGCAAAAAAATGGGCGGAAAGTGTAGGACAGTCATTGTATTACTCGGAAATGACTCATAAAAAACCTGCAGTTGTTTTAATTTTGACAAACTGGACTGATATGAGGTATGTAAAAAGAGTTGAAAGAGTAAATAAAGATATTCAGATTTTTTTAGTTAAAGCATTTTGATTTATTTGTCTCTATATTATTGTTGACTTGTGCTGCTTCTTGTAACCTGTAATAATGTTAAGGTTGTCAGCAAGGAGTATAAGTTATGAAAAATAAAGTATTAAAAGGCGGTATTAGTAATTCTGTTTATATCTGGCATTCATCAGTTGGCGCATGCAAAAAATGTATGGAATTGGATGGAGAAACTTTTTATAATAAGGAAGATATTCCGTCAAAACCTCACCCAAATTGTAAATGTTATGTTGAAGAAATTTACGAAGACAATAGTTTATGTGATTGTGCAGAACTCTATGAAGAATTAAAAAATATAATAGAGAATATGAACATTCTGGAATCTGTGGTAAATTCTGAAGTGTCAGGGCTTAATAATGATGTAAAATCCGTTGAAAGCCTAATGAGTGATATTGAGAATGATATTCAGTTATTATTACCTGAGTACGGTAAGCATCTACCTGATTGTGAAAACTTTATTGATAATGATGTGGAACAGCTTTATTCAGAAAAGTTTGAATTGCAAATTTTAATGAATGATATTCTCGGGCTTCTTGCACCGGTTCAAACGATACTTGGAAGTATAAATAGTTTTGTTTCGAATTATATTTCGCTGCTTTTGGAAAGGGACGGAACAATGGATAAATTTTATCATTCAAAAGCAAATTGTGAAGCAGCACAGCGTGGAATTCTCGGTGAAGCTGTTGCAGTCGGTTTAAGCGATTTAAAAGAATTTTATGATTCATATACTTATGTGCATACCCATCATGTTAGTGTCGAAGAAAGAATTGCCGATTCAGAACGTGATCAGGAAGCAAACAGAGAGGGGCGTTTGCGTGGCAGAAATAATCCTTCATGCAGCTGTGAAGTTTTAATGTGGGATTTACGCCCGAAACACAGGAAATATTATTAATTAATTTTTTGCATAATAGTTTATTATGTATATATGAAATTAAAATTTATTGTTATATGCTTTGTATTAATAATTTTTGGTATTGCTCTAAAGCCTTTATATATAAGATTTGTTGAACTGAACATGTGCATGGATCTTGGTATATGCAAAGAAGGATTAATGATAAGAACAGGAGGCGGAATGAAAAAAAAATTGAATAAAGATATATGCATTCAAAACAAATGGAAATGGGATGAAATAAACAAATATTGTCATATAAGAATTTATTATTGACAATTAAAAAAAAATAATTATTAAATAAATATGGCTATACTGGAGTTGTTTAGATTTAATAAGGTTTGCGAGCATTCTAAAGTAAGGCCCGAAGTTGATTTTTCCTACTGCCCTGACTGCGGGGAATTGATTGAAAATCAATGGTATCTTATCAGGTGTTCCTGCTGCGGTGTAAAATTAAAAGGTATTATTAAAAAAGGAAAAATTATTCCTGCAGAACATTTTTGTCATAATTGCGGAGGGCATGACTTTTTAATAGAAAGAATTAATAAAATTAATTTTATTGATATAAGTTATGCTGTGCTGGTTAAGGCTGTTATTGAAAATAGTACCGATAATTTTACGCAAAGCTGGGTTGAAACAGATTTTAGAACATCAAATTACAGACCGCGATTGCTGCCAGAATACTGATTGCATCAGCGAGAAGCCCTACAATTAGTGCATAACGGAGTTTGGAAATTCCGACAGCCCCGAAATATACAGCCAAGACATAAAAAGTTGTTTCACTCGAACCTATCATAACAGCTGCAAGTTTTGTTGCATAAGCATCAGGTCCGAGATTATGTGCAATATCAGAAAAAACCCCTAGTGCTGCAGAACCTGATAAAGGTCTTACAAGCATAACAGGAATTGTATCTGCAGGAACATTAAAATGTGAAAGTACAGGAGAGCATAAATTACTTATCATTTCAACAATTCCGGATGCTCTGAACATTGAAATTCCGACAATTATTGCAACAAGGTACGGTATAATATTAACTGCAACTTTAAATCCGTCTTTTGCTCCGTCTGTAAAGGTTTCATACAATGGAACTTTTTTAAACAAGCCCATTGTTAATATTAAAATTAGTATTGCAGGAAGTGCCCATAAAGATATTATTTGCATAAATTTCTGAAACATTAAACCCTCTCCCGCATTTCTATAACTCGCAGGCTCGTTAAGAACTGCTCCCTCTCACAAAGAGAGAGGGATATATTACCTGAAAAGTTTTGTCTGTTAATTAACACTGTTTTCCCCTCCATCAGATTTTTGTTTCTCCTGTATGGAGGCCGCCTGTTGGGGCTGCCAGAAGTTCTGGAAAATTTTTGCAAGTACAATAGCACTTACAAAAGCAATGCTTGTTACAAGAAGCGTAGGAGCGATAATTTCTGTCGGATTTTTGTATCCGATACTTATTAAAACAGCAATAACCGTTGCCGGAATAAGTTGAAATCCTGCCGTATTCATTGCCAGAAACATGCACATAGCGTTTGATGCTGAATTTTTATCTTTGTTATGTTTTTGCAATTCTTCCATAGCCTTAATTCCGATTGGAGTTGCGGCATTTGTAAGCCCGAAGGCGTTGGCAGAAAAACTCATTGCAATATCTCCTATGGCAGGAGAATCTTCGGGGATTTCGTTAAACAATTTTTTTGTAATCGGATTTATTAATTTTGCAATAATTGTTATAAGTCCGCATTTATCTGCAATTTTCATCATTCCAAGCCAGAAGGCCATTATTCCGATAAGAGAAAATGCGACTTTGACAGATAATTCAGCACCGGAAAGTATTGAATTAACAACAGCATCTAATCTTCCGTTGATAGCACCCACAATAATAGAAATTACTATTAAAAAGTAGAAAATGTAATTCATAAATGTATTAAATCATTAATATGAATGGAGGTCAATTTTTTTAGTTATCTTCTGTGGTGTCCTGGAGGCCTGTCGTGATCTCTATGCCTGTGATGATGTGGTGGCTCCGGCCTGAAGGGGTTATACAGCGGAGGTAGCGGATATAAACCTGGGCTGTTGAATAAGTCCATAAAGTTTGTTACATTTCTGTAATCTAAAAAGTCTTTCATGATCGCTTTGTATTCATTATAATTTATTGTATTCGGGTTTGAATCATCTTCGTTATAAGTTTCTGCCAAGTCTTGAAATTGATTTCTTGTATACTGGCTCTGATACTGTGTATAGATGTTATAAGGATATACATTATATCTTGTTTTATTGTTTCTGTCAGTTCTTACAACTTCGTTTGCAGAAATTGTCCCGTTTTCGTTTAAATCAATTTCATTAAAAACTTGTTCCATAGACTTTCCGCCGTTAAAGGTCTTTAAGTCTCCAATAATAAAGCAATCAGGTACTGAAGCTGGGGTATGTAATGTGGCGGGAGGCTGAAAAGTTATCGGCGGAGTATAGTAATAATACTGTGCATCCGCGTTTGTTGCAGGTACCGCAGTTGCAAGTGCAATCGCGGCTGCTCCTGCCGCATTTTTAAGTTTATTTTTTTTCTCACCGGAAAAATAAGCAGTATTCCTTTGATAATTTTGTATTGCTGAAATTCTCATAAATAATATCCCTCATTTAAGACCATATAAATATGATATTAAATAAAGGAATTTTTTGTTTATTCATTAAGAAAATTTTACATTATTTTATTTTTTTGTTAATCTGTGATAAATTTGTTTAATTATTGACGGCTTTTTAAACGGTTTATTCAAATCTTCTATAAGTTTCAATCTTTTAACATTTTCGTTATAAGCTTTGTACCAGCTTTTAACTACTTTTATCGGGTTATGAACTGAAGGGCCTGAGATGTTTTCCATTGTTTTAAAACATCTTAACTCTATTCCTTCAAGTTTACGTTTGGAATCTCTCGTTATATTACGTCTGTCTTTTGTAGCTCCTATAATTGCATTTATTGTTCTTTGAATTTTCATATCTGCCTTTCTATCGGGGTAAAAACCGGTCTTTTATATATATTATAAAAGACCGGTAAATATTATTTTTTGCTATTATTAATTTTATAGGAATTAACCGCAGCAGCAGGAAGATGCGCATGTACATCCTAAAGCTTCTTTAGCTTCTTCTAATCTTACTTTGATACGTCCGTCAACAGCAATTCCTTCTCCTGTAGTTTCAGAAATTAACAGCGGGTTAATATCTAATTCATCTATGAATTTGAAATCGCTTACAAGTTGAGACAATCTCAGTAAAGTTTCCTGAATCTGGTTGATCTGTGCAGGTTTTGTACCTCTTGCACCTTCTAACAATTTGTAAGCTTTTACGGATTTAATCATATCCATAGCATCAACATCTGTTAAAGGAGCAATTCTGAATGTTACGTCTTTCATAACTTCAACGAATACACCGCCTAAGCCAAACATCATCATAGGACCGTATTGAGGGTCTGTTGCGATACCGCAAACCATTTCGCGGCTGCCTTTTACCATTTCTTGGATGATAACGCCTTCAAGACCGTCTAACAATCCTTTTGATTCCAATCTTTCAAGAAGTGCTTTGTATTCTTTTCTCAATTGTTCTTCTGATTTGATGTTAACAACAACACCGCCTACGTCTGTTTTGTGTGATGTTGTTTTAGAAGTCATTTTCATTACAACAGGGTAGCCGATTGAGTTTCCGAGTTCAACAACTTCTTCTTCATTTGTTGCAAGACCGTATTTGCAGGCACGGATTCCGTATGCCTGTAATACATCGATAGATTCAAGAGTTGTAAGCTGTGCTCTGCCTTCTTTGATAGAGTTTGCAATAATTTTTTCAACTTTAGCTCTGTCAACATCATAGCAAGGAATTTTGCCTTCTTCTCTTTCCATCCATAATCTTTGCTGGTTTAATCTGTTCAAACCGTCAGCAGCCTGTTCTGCGTACATAAAGAACGGCATATTAACATTCATATCAGAAAGTTTTGAGAAGAATTCATTCTTGGTCATAAATACGCCGATAATCGGTTTTTGCGGATTTTTAGCCTTAATTTCCATTAGAGCCTGAGCAACATCAATATCTTTCAAGCCTAAGAACGGAAGATAGATTGTAATAATCATATCAACGTTTTCATCGGCAATAACTGTTTCAAGAGTTTGTTTGTAGTGTTCGATAGGAGCTGATGCAATCATATCTATCGGGTTTTTAACAGATGCTGCAGAAGGTAAGAAGCTTCTTAATTTTTCTTTTGTTGCATCTGAAATTTTAGCCATTTGCATACCGTATTCACATACAGCATCTGTAGCCATAATTCCGGGGCCGCCTGAGTTTGTGATGATAGCTACTCTGTCGCCTTTTGGAATAGGGCAGTTTGCAAATACTTTTGCAGTTTCAAAAAGGTTTTGCAAAGAAAATTCTCTGATAACGCCTGACTGATGCAATAATGCTGCCGCAGCTTTATCAGCACCTGCTAAAGAGCCTGTGTGAGAAGACGCAGCTGAAGCACCTGCAGCAGAACGTCCTGCTTTAAGAGCCAAAATCGGTTTTTTCTTTGTAATTCTTGATGCTAATTTTCTAAAGTTTGCAGGGTTTTGAATTGACTCCATATACAAAAGAATCTGCTGGACATCATCGTCATTTTCCCAGTATTCAATAGCTGTTTCAGCGTTAACATCAGCCTGATTGCCGATTGAAATAAATTGTGCAAAACCTAAGTTAAGGTCTTTCAAAATATTCAAAATACCGCCGCCTAAAGCACCTGACTGAGAAACAAAGCCGATATTTCCGCGTTCAGGCAGAGATTCTGCAAAGCAGCCGTCCATTCTGATTTCAGGGTTGGTGTTTACAACTCCTAAGCAGTTAGGACCAACACATCTCATTCCGTATTCTTTAATTTTTTGAACTAATTGTTTTTCAAGTTCAGCACCTTCAGCTCCTGTTTCTTTGAAGCCTGCAGTGATTATACAAATACCTGTAATGCCTTTTTCGTGGCACTGGTCAATTGTTGATAATACAAATTTAGCGTTAACTACAATAATTGCAAGGTCAACTTCTCCCGGGACTTCCAGTACAGAAGTGTAAGCCTGAAGCCCTTCAATTATTCCGCCTTTAGGGTTTACAGGATAAATTTTTCCGTTGAATTTGTATTCCTGTAATCTTTTCATAATATCCGAACCGATGGTGTGGTCTTTTGTTGACGCACCAATTACCGCTATTGATTTCGGTTTCATGATTTTGTCTAAATTACTCATTTTTTACGTCCTTTCTTCGTAATTTAAAGTTCTTAGTTTTATATTTTTATGTAAATAAATTTTTTATTTTACCCCAAAAAGTTTTTGACTGTTCTTCTTTAATTCGGGATAATTTATTTCTGTGGCTGTAACTTACAAGTTTTGCAGTACCTATAACAGCTTCGGGATGTGCAACCGTTTTCATTGATGTTACTTTTTGAGCTTCATATCTTTCTGTTTCTTTTGCATTTTTGGCAGCTGTTATTCTTACATTATTCCACCAGTTATTTTCAACAAAGATATCAAATTTATTATTTTTTATAATATTCATTGTATTTAACTGTTTGACAGCCTGTTGTAATTTTTTGCTGCCGTAAGGATTTCGATATTGCTTAATAAAAACAGCTTTGCCTTGAAAATTTGTTGATTGAATGTTTTGAACCTGCATAATGTTCCTTTCTAATATCCGTTAACGATCCACTCTCTGACTCTGAATTTTGCGCCTAAATCATTTGCGATTTTTTCGCATTTTTCAAGGTCAAGATGTCTTCCTTTGTAACCTTCAACAACGCTTGCCGTAACTGATATTCCTTCATCAGAGCAGGCTTTTATAAACTTTTTCATCTCTTCGTAAGCTTCCGTAAATTTTGGTCGGGAAAGTTCATCATATTCTTCTTTTGTAGCTCCGTTTAAGCTTACCGAAAATTCATCAACAAGGCCTTTTAATTCCGGAACGACATTTCTTTTGTAAACAAAATTGGCATGTCCGTTTGTATTAACTCGAATTTTTGTTTGGGGGTAATTGTCTTTTATATATTTTGCAGTTTCTTTCAAAACATCTAATTTCATCATCGGCTCGCCGTATCCGCAGAAGATTACTTCTTTGGTAAGTTCAAATTTTTTAAATTGTTGAATTACATCATCGGCAGTTGAATTTTCATTATCAAGCCATAGTTCCTGTCCTTTGACATCGTTTTTGTCTTTCCTAAGGCAAAAGATGCAATCATTTGTACATCTGTTAGTAAGATTTATATAAATTTTCCCATCGAGTAAATATACTAAAGTGTTTGCCATGACTAGCCTTTCGATAACTAAATTATCGCACGGGCAAAATTTTTTTACAAGTAATTTGCCTTGAAAAATATTAAAAGATATATTATAATAAGAATATAAGTAATATATGAAAGGAGTGCTTTATGAGAGATTTGTTAAGAAGTATTAATCGGGGGG
>ERZ780117.873-NODE-873-length-10835-cov-3.577273_pt1 | contig 10835 bp, 9 predicted proteins | sample MGYA00510985_ERZ780117 | MGnify/ENA primary metagenome ERZ780117 (study PRJEB29588, sample SAMEA2159553) | human gut metagenome | biome: human gut; feature: human-associated habitat; material: faeces | place: Denmark | collected 2008/2010 ...
TGCATACAACTTGACTTCCTGCACTTCTGTCAGCTAGAAATGCCCCCCCCCCGATACTCGTAAATAATCTAATCTTTTCATTTGCTTACTCCTTCTTTTAAAACTTTTACTTTATATTGTCATTATAACAATATTTTTAATAATTTTCAACATAAAAAAAACTGACTTTTAACGATTAAATCGAAAAAAAGCAGTACTAAAAGGAGCGTTAAAACTTTTAACGTATTATTTACACTTTATATTCTGGATACTTCCACACTCTCTAATATTTTAACAAAAAAAGGAACTTTAACAGTTTTTCCTCGTCTGAAATTTTAAAGGATTTAGCCTTCTGTTGTTAATTCTTCCCAGATACTCGGAACTACGATTAACGCAGTATAAACGATGAAACCGAATAGAATTAAGTTGATAGCTTCCATGATAAACACTCCTATCTGTTAAGCTTAAGCGAACCGAAACGACATATATAATCCGCCTTAATTCTATTATACCCATGCCCTGCAAAAAATTAGCATTTTTTAATAAAATTTTATTTATAATAATAGTGAGGACTTATATGAAAAAGAAAATAGAAAAATTATTTAATAACCTGTGCTGCTCGCAATGCAAGAACAGTTTTGACGAAAATTCTATAACGATTAAGCGGGAAGAAGAAGGATTGACAGTAATTAGCCTTGAATGCAGGCACTGCGGGAAAAATTTTGGGGTAGCTTTTTTAGGTTTTAATGACATTGATATTAAAAGTTATGAGCCACTAGAAGTACAGGAAGGCCCCGAACCCATAAATTATGATGATGTAATTGATGCACACAGATTTATCCAGAATCTGAAAGGCGACTGGCAGAAACATTTACCGCAATAATGGAACGAACTATTCCATTTAATAAAAAAAAACTTTATCAGCTATGAAATCAGAGGCTAAACCATATATTTACCCTATACCGTAGCGGATAACCTTATCATTTTCATACGAAAAAATTTTTACCTAAAACAGTAAAACTACTGCCATTGAGAAGAAACATCCCTATATAAATATTCCATATTTTGATTATTAAGGACCCATGCAGTACAGCCTGTTCCATTTCCGCTGCTCTGACCGTTATATTTACACGTGTACCCGTTTACTCCACCGTCCCAGCCTTGAAATCCCATTGGTCTTATGCCATCTTTTGTAATATAAAATCCAAAATAATCAACACCTGACTTATTAGGAAGAGCATCAGCATTCAAATCAACATATAAAACGGCACATATATTTGAATACTGCATACCTGAAGAATAGCTGCACCCGCTTCCGGCACTTGTTAATGCAAAAGAAACCCCGTTATTTAATATGCCTTTTGCATATACACTACGATTTTCAGGTGCATATCCATATTCCTTACCGCTAAAAGTTATATAACGATCCGCAAAACATCCTGCATTTTCTCTGCAAGATTTAGCTTTTTTCAAATAAGGCGCAAATATATCGTAGAACTTTTCTGAACCTTCCATTTGAGCCCTTTCACCAATATCCCAAAATTCTGCAGGTCCATTTTCTTGTTTTGCCATTAAAAAAGCTTGAGAAAATATTGAATATGCTTGTTTTAATCGTTCAACAAATACTTTTTCTCGATACTTATTTATCAAAGCAGGCATAGTCATCGCAGCGACAACTCCAATAATACCTAATGTAATTAGAACTTCTGCGAGAGTAAAACCTTGAACAGGAGCGGTTAAATGCCCCCCCCCCGAAGCTCTGATACCAATGAATAGTTCATAATTCTGCTCCTATTATTTTACGCTACATTAATATTATAACAACATTTTTAATAAAAATCAATATTAATTAAACAACACACCTGCAATAGCGGCTGACATATAGCAAGTTAATGTTCCGCAAATTAAAGCTCTGACACCGAGTCTTGCAAGATTTTTTCTCTGGTTTGGCGCAAGTTCACCGATACCTCCTAATTGTATTGCAATAGAACCGAAATTCCCAAAACTGCATAATGCAAAACTTGCAATTAAAAAGCTTTTATCAGATAAAGCCTGTGGAAGATGCGTCATGTCAAAATATGCAACCATTTCGTTTAAAACAAGTTTCGTTCCCATAAGAGAACCTACCGTTGTTGCTTCACTCATCGGAACCCCCATAAAATATGCAAATACCGCAAATATTTTGCCCAATATAAGTTTCAAAGAAAGATGATTTAAGTCAAAAGATACAAAATTTATATGGAGATATTTTACAATAAATATTCCCAAATGCCCTAAAAACCAGTCAATCATGGCGACAAGGGCAACAAGGGCTAAAATCATGGCAATAACATTTATTGCGACCTTCATACCCTCCGATGCGCCCGAAGAAATTGCATCAAAAACGTTTATATAAGGCTTTTTTCGTTTACTATAAGTTATTTTAATATCCTCGCTGGTTTCCGGAGTACCTGTTTCCGGATATACTATTTTAGAAATTACAAGCGCACCGGGAGCTGCCATAATTGAAGCCGCAAGAAGATATTGGGCTGGAATTCCCATTCCAATGTAAATCGGCATAGTAGCTCCTGATATACAGGCCATGCTTCCTGCCATTGAAGCAAGTAATTCCGAACGCGTCAGCTTTGCAAGATATGGTCTGATCATAATCTGTGCCGCTATCTGTCCGACAAATGCACTGGCCACATTTGATAAAGCCTCAGCCCCGCTCACATTCATTAATTTATTCATTGCCTTGCCGAAAAGCGGTACTATTCTCTGCATTATTCCGTAATAATACAGGATATTAACAAGAATCATCATAAATATTAAAGAGGCAACTAATTGAAGTGCAAAAACCTGAGCTCCTTCACCAAATACCGCAGTAATTTTATGTTCAGTCATCAAAGGGCCGAATACAAATGAACCGCCTTCCTTAGCAAATTCTAGGATTTTTTGAATAAATAACCCGAGATTATAAAATATTGCACGCCCTAAAGGGACTTTAAAAATAAAAAGAGCGAGTAAAACCTGCAGTAAAAAACCGGTTCCGACAGTTTTATAATTTATAGCCTTTTTATTATTCGACAATAAATAAGCTATCCCGAATATCAAAATAATTCCCAATAATCCAAAAAATCTGCTCATATTTTTACCTTTTATATACTTTTTATTCAATTTTACTTAAAAATAATATAAAAAACTCTAATTATTAAAAAAAACTTTACTTAATATTTCTTCATAAAATAGCAATTTGCTATTGAAAAAAAACATGTCAGCATTTTACTATATAAGGCGGGGAAGAAATTTTCTGCAAACTATAAAGAATTGTGTATATATTTTATAAATTGAAAAGGGTGTAAATATGCGTGTTTATTCAGTTATGCCGAATTATCAGGCAAAAAGTATCAAAAGAAACGACAGAGTACAGTCAGATAATCAAACCATTCCGGTTGCAATGAGTGTGCCTCTCTCCAGGAGTATGTCAGGCACTTTATTAACTTTTACCGGAAATGATGAAAAACATATAAAAGAATTTGCATCCTACGCACCGGAAAATAAAAGGTTCGGTTACGATGCAGGCGGTCTGGGCGTTGTTACTCAGGAAGCTCCTGTAAGCTGGAGACTACACGAAAACGCAGATATAAGAGATTTTGCACCTTATCATGCTTATGACAACGGAGACGGCGGAGTTAAAGCTGTAAAAGTAAGAAAAGATGCTAACGGTAAATATATTACATCATATAAAACAGAAGAATTTTACCATGCATCCCCTGACGAATCTTTAGAACAATTAATGCAGAGAGAAAAAATTCAGCTTAAAGACGGCGAAGAATTTAGATTTGTAATACAGAGAAAACCTAATGACAAAGGGATGTCAAATGTAATTGTCCTTGAAGAAGCAGAAGATTTAAAAGGTAAAGTTTCAAGACCTTCAACAAATTCTGTTTCAAAAATGGAAACTATCCCCTATAGAGTTTTCAGAGCTCTGAGCGTTGCAGATACTGTTGATGAAGCAATTGATAAATACAAACAAAAAGTCTTTAATGAACTCAAAAAACCTTATGTAGAAAAGTATAATGCACAGGTTCGCGAAAAATATAAAGATGAATATGCCGAAGCTGAAAAGAAAGATAACGGATTTTTAGAACAGGCTAAAAAAGAACTTGAAATTAAAAAGAAAAATAATCCTAAAATAAATTATACATTACATGACTACAAAGAAGAAAGAGAAAAAGTAGAAGCTAAAATCAAAAAAGAAGTTGAAAAACTCGTTAATGAAGATAAAGAATTAAAAGAAGAATTTACAAAGAAACTGGAAACTCCTGAAGTAAAAAAATATATTGATGCTATAAACGCCAAAGCAGCACCATATAAAGCTGAAAGGAACTCAGCATACTTTATTCATACAGAAGGTCTTGCAAGATTTGAATCACCTTATGGAAATGATAAAGCTTATTATTCAAGAAGTGCAAAAGTAAAAGTTAACGGCAAACTTCAGGAAATAAAGACTGATCTTGCTTATTCAGACAGCAATAGAGCATTTGTAGATTTGCTGCCTAAAATGAATACGGAAAAACACGGTTATTACAATCCTGCCAATATATGGCTTCACGACAGACCGGGCTTTATGACAATGAATTATATAGCCGACGAATCTCATTTCGGAAATAATTACTGGAACGGCGTCAAAGCTGATGGACGTTTCCATAACCCCGGAAGAAGCTATCAGGGAGCTGAAAGCAGTCCATTTGACTTCTTTAGAATGATTGCAAGAAAAGAAGATGTTGAAAAATTAAGCAAACATCCGCAAATTGCAAAACTGCGTGAAATTGAAGCAAACTGGTCAAGAGCTTCTAAAGAAGAAAGGCAATTTGCATATCAAATTTTTGAACCGTTTATGGCAAATTTCCGCGATGATTATATAGATACCGCAAATGAAGTCCGCACATACAATTTGTCTATGGTACCTGTTGCCGGAACTAAAGTTAACGGTAAAAATATAAGCTGCGGTACAGTATCCAGAAATTACGGTAAAGAAATGAAATCTCTTGAGACACCTGATATTGCACAGTTTATGACAACAAAACTCGCAGAGATTGAAACAAAAGATATTACAAACGGAAGCACTCCGGCAAATTTAAGACTGAATGATCCGGCAGCGAACTTCTGCAGAGGTAATTTTATAAACGGATTAACTCAGAAAAAGGCCGGTTTTACAACTTATGAATACAAACCAGTTGTTGAAAACGGAAAAATTGTATCAGATAACCTTGATGAGGTATTAAAGGCTAAAAAATCAAATACAAAATGGCTGCTTGATACACTCGGAGAAGCTTATGACACGGGCAGTGTCAACGGATTAACACGTATGTTCTTTACTGAAAGCCAGATTTCAGGAGATGGAGCAGGCGTGATAGGGCATTTATCCAAATATAATGAAGGTGATATGCTCTTTATGGGCTGGGGAAGACCTGACCCTCAAAAAGGTTATCCGTCAACTTTTCAGGCTTTCTTAAATTTCTTAAAAGATCCAAATGTTGATAAAGAAACTAAAAAACATTGCAAACTGCTTGTCGGAGCCGGTGTATGGGAAAACGAGGCAAAAGACTTCAAATGGGTTAAGGATATAATCAGACAAATTGAAGAACTTGACGGCGGAATATATAAAGGCAATGCCTGCTATGTTAACGGCTTCTTCCCGAACAGACTTGTTGGCTGCGCAACATATTCAATCTTTACATCAAGATTTGAACCATGCGGAATAACACCCCTTGAATCGTTTGCAGCAGGTACTCCTGTTATAAGTACAAAAACGGGCGGAGCTCCTGATTTTATCACTGCAGCAAGAGGCTATTTAACCAAAAATCCTTACCTCATCAACATAGATGCATCTAAATTCTCGAATTTATCAGGCGAAGAACTCGGAAATGCAGTTGATGCGGAAAGAATGCAAAGAAATGCTGCAGAAATAAAAGAGTGTATTAAAGATGCTGTATCTGACTACAACATCAAACCTGAAGAAGGCAGACTTTCAAAATTTGCAGAAATGGTAAGAAATGGTCTGCAGCAAAAAATTGACTGGCACGAAAATGCTGAGTACAACGGCGGGAAAACTGCAAATGAACGCTATATGACAGAAGTATTTGAAGTAGACAAAGGCATGGCAGCCCGCAATAGATCAAAAATGGGTCGTATGGTCGGTGAAAAATTCGGTATAGCAGATGCTCTGAAAGAAGGCGCTTCAAAAATCAGAAACAAATGGACCAAAATTATTATCGGAGCCGGCATCGGTATTGCTGCTGTCGGAACTGCAGCTTATGCGTATATGAAACGCGGTAAAAAGTCCGATAAACAGGCTGAAAATACAAACACAACACAACCTCCTGCAGAAAACAATACAGCAGACAAGCCAAAGCTAGATAAAGCAGCTTAAAATATCAAGAATTTAAAATATCAACTAAATCAAAAATTACGATGAATCTTTCGATAAGGTCATCGTAATTTTTTGCTTTTAATAATGACCTGAACAGAAAGCCGAAAAGCATAGGCTTTTTCTGTCTGATAGCAATCAAAACAACATTATCTTTGTAAGATAATTCAAACCCTTTGGCAGTATAAACTTCCCCGAATCTTTTTACAGTATTCCAGAAAACTTCACTGATGAATTCCAAATTTTTATTATTCTTTGCAAATATATACAGATATTTATTCATTTCTTCAATATGCGGATTTATTTGTCTGAAATTATTAAATTTTTTCTCGTTTTTAGAAAACATTATTACATGGTTATCAATACTTTTTCCAAGCTCAAACTCAATTAGAGTTCCTTTGAACATATCAGGTTTATTAACACCCTTAACAGGCATTTTTAATCTTGAATCCGAGATTATAATGTTAGTACCATTATAAAAGCCGAAAAAACTTGATACATCTTCCTGAGTATCGAAATTATGAAATAACTGAGAATCAATAATTACATCAGTATTATGATTTTTCGGCCATTTTTTAAAATTTGCAAAGGGAGGAAGAAATAACGGAAGAACTTTTTCATAAAGCAAAGCCTGAAAATCTTTTCCTGCAATAATAAAATTAACTATACTTTTTAATATACACGCATACATCAAAAATAAAATTAAAGGAATAAGAATAAATTTATAAATAGGGCTAAAGTTTACAAACATTACAATAAATGCAAGAAATAAACCAGCTAAAAAGTACAAAGATGATGAAAGTACAACTTTTTTTACTATATGAATTCGTTCACTTTCCAATATTACGATTTGCGGTAATATTTTTTCATCAAAATATTTATAATATATATCTTTTTTATCTTCCATAAAAATTATCTTAACACACTAATAAAAACAATTAAACTTTTTTGTGCTAAAATATAAATACAGAGTATAAGATTAAAAAGAGGGAAAAAAATATGTCAGGACACTCAAAATGGTCAACCATTAAACATAAAAAAGCAAAAGTAGACTCACAACGTGCGGTCGTGTTTCAAAAATATTCAAGAGAATTAATTGTTTCAGCAAGACTCGGAGGTCCTGATCCTGCAGGAAATTTCCGTTTAAGAACAGCTATTGAAAAAGCAAAAGCAGCAGGTCTGCCAAATGACAACATTAAACGTGCAATTGAAAAAGGTGCAGGTGCAGGTTCAGCAGATAATTACGAAGAATTAATATATGAAGGCTACGCTCCCGGAGGTGTTGCTGTTGTAATAGAAGCAATGACCGATAACAGGAACAGAACCGCCGGCGATATAAGAAGCTTTTTTACTAAATACAACGGAAGCTTAGGAGCAACAGGATGCGTAGGCTGGATGTTTGACCAGCGCGGAGTTATTACTTTTGATGAAAATACCGATTTTGATAAACTTTTTGAAGCATCAATAGGTCTTGATGCCCTTGATGTAACAGAAGAAGACGGGCAGTATAAAGTTATAACATCGCCTGAAAATTTTCAATCTGTTGTTGAAGGCCTTGAAGCAGAAGGTTTCAAAAGTTTATCAGCAGAGCTGACAAGAATTCCGCAAAATACTATAGAAATTACTGATGAAAAAACAGCAGATCAGATATTGAAACTATTGGATAAACTTGAAGAACACGATGATGTTCAAAATGTCTATGCAAATTTTGATATTTCAGATGATATTTTGCAAAAACTGGAAGCATAATGCCGCAATTAGAAGATATTGAAAATTTATCGGAAAAACTTAATGACACGTATAATGCAGCAGGTATTACACGTGTACTTGAGGAAATTTTTTCATCTGTACACATATACATTTACGATTCGACATCAGAAACTTTACGTGATTTTTCCAGAAGCTGGATTTCTATTGATGAATTCGGGCATAAATATCAGACAAAAAATTTATATAGAGTTTTTGAAAAACTAAAAAATATTACCTGTACGGAAGAAAATGACTGTCTTTTTTATGGACTTTATCAGGGACAAAAGCTGATTGGAATGATTAAATTCGACAGTATTCCGGATAAAGAGAATTTTGCGCTTTTTAAAACAACATCATATTTAATTTCATTAAAAATTCAAAATGTTATTCTTCTGGAACGGATGCAAAGAAATATAGATTTTCATGATGCAATGAAAAATATCGCAAAAATAATAGAAACACAGTATGAAACCGGCTATATTATACCTATTATAGGTGAAATGATTGATAAATTTGTATCCGAACATTTAATTTATATATTCATAAATAATAAACTTATATGGCCTTCTGCCTGCAAGGACAAAAAAATATTTGAACTTCTGAAATGTATAACAAACAAATCAGAATATGTTTTAACTCCGGATAAAAAAATCGGTCTTTTCCCGCTGATAAGCGAAAATAAACTCTTAGGCTGTATCGTAACCAAAAGTACAGATAATGTTTTGAGCGAAAAAGAAATAAGCTATATAGAACAGCTTACAAATCAGGCAGCAACAACAATTAACAGAGCAAATGTCTATGCGGAAATCTTAAAACACGCAACACTTGATGCGCTCACCGGGCTTTACAACAGACATCAGCTTGAAGAACGTATAAAGCAGGAAGTCTCCGGAGCAAAACGTCAGAATCGGAGCTTATGCACAATTATGACTGATGTTGATTATTTTAAAAACGTAAATGATACTTACGGACATGCATCAGGCGATTTAGTTTTAAAAACAGTATCAAATGTAATAAAACATCAGCTAAGGGATTATGACATTGCAGGCCGTTACGGAGGGGAAGAATTTGTCATAATTCTTCCGTTTACAAAATTAGAAGAAGCTGAAATGGTTGCCCAAAGACTTAGAAAAGCAGTTGAAAATACTAATATTGATATTTCAAAAGTAAACCCTGATGTGCAGAAAAAAAATATTAATGTTACAATAAGTCTCGGGATTTGTGAATACAAAAACGGAGATGATGAAAAATCTTTATTGCAAAAAGCAGATAAAGCACTGTATAAAGCAAAAGAAAACGGAAGGAACAGAGCAGAAGTATATGAAAAGATTTCAACAAATTTGCCGTAACCTTGATGATACAAAAAAACTTGCACAAAAATTTGCGCCGCTTTTAAAAGACGGATGCTTTATAAACCTGTATGGAGAAATAGGCGCAGGGAAAACCGCATTTGTAAAACTTGTTGCCGATGCACTGGATGTCAAAGAAAAAGTTACAAGCCCGAGTTTTGTAATCCTTAACGAATATCACACCGGCTCAATTCCGATTTACCATTTCGATTTATACAGATTAGAAAATGAAGGAATTAAAACAATTTATGACGAATTGCGTGAATATTCCGAAGGCAGATGCGTAACTTTTGTAGAATGGGCAGAATTTAATCAAAATGAAGCTCCATTTAACCATATAAAAATTAATGTAAAATATAATGATGATGATTCAAGAATTTATGAATTTGAATCGGCAGGAAAAGATGAGATTATTGAAAAGCTCAGCATTCTTTAATAAAGCAATTACGCGCCACCTTTGTTATAGGGAAGAAAACCTTACAAACGGTGGTGGTTAGTAAAATGCCTCCCTTGTAAAGGGAGGGGTACCGCGCAAGCGGTGGAGGGATTATGATAACACTCGCATTTGATACATGCTTAGACAAAATGTATACAGTTTTAAAACGGGATGGAGAAGTTCTGGCTTCCCGCATTGTAGAAAACAAAGATAACAAATATCATTCGGCATTTTTGATTTCAACATTACAGGAAATAATGAGCGAAAATAAGGTTAAACCGCAGGATATAAGTTTAATTGCCGTAAATATCGGTCCAGGGAGTTTTACAGGAATACGTGCCTGTGTAACAGTTGCAAGAGTAATGGCTCAGCAGTTGAATTGCAAAGCTGTCGGAATTTCATCGCTTGAAATTCTTGCACAGCTTGCTCCAAAAAATCCTCTGGTTGCTCTTGATGCAAGAAAAAATTGTGCATACCTTTATTACGGCGGTGAAATTAAAGGTGCTGTACAATTAGATGATGTTCGTGAGATTATAAAATCAGGGGATTATACTGTAATTACAGATGATAAATTGCAGCCTCTGCTCGGCGGGACTTCATATCAGGCAAATAATTATGCACTCGGAGAAATTCTTGCAAACCTTGCAGAAAAAAAAGAAGATGAAGGGAACTGGCGAAAACTTAAACCGCTTTATATCCAGCCGCCTCCAATGGGAGCGTAGCCGCTCCGCCCCACACATTTAGTAACAGGTAGGTTGGGATAAGCAAAGCGTTCCCACAAAAGTTTTTTATTCCCTCCCCAAACGGGGAGGGATAGGGTGGGGTGCAAACAGAAAGAACAGAGGGCAAGAAGGCAGGTTAATTACAGAAGGTCTTTTTTGTGCGCAGCACCGATAATAGCTTGACATCA
>ERZ780117.877-NODE-877-length-10806-cov-3.727002_pt1 | contig 10806 bp, 9 predicted proteins | sample MGYA00510985_ERZ780117 | MGnify/ENA primary metagenome ERZ780117 (study PRJEB29588, sample SAMEA2159553) | human gut metagenome | biome: human gut; feature: human-associated habitat; material: faeces | place: Denmark | collected 2008/2010 ...
ATCTCGCTGATACAGGCTTTGCCGCAAATCATTACAACTATCGTGCAGGCGATTCCTCAGATCATCTCCGGCATTGTCAATGCATTGGTCGGAAACATCGATAAGATCATCATGGCAGGTGTGCAGTTGTTTGTTGCGCTGATTGAAAACCTTCCCACCATCATCGTGGAGATCGTCAAGGCCGTGCCGCAGATCATCACGGGCATCGTGAAAGCCTTCGGCTCTCTGATGTATAAGATCGTGGAGATTGGCGGCAACATCGTCAAGGGACTGTGGAGCGGTATTACCCAGCTTGCCTCGTGGCTGTGGGATAAGGTGTCCGGGTGGATCTCGTCCATCTGGGACGGCATCTGCGATTTCTTTGGTATCCATTCGCCCTCAAAGGAGATGGCGTGGGTCGGCGAAATGCTGGTCAAAGGTCTTGCAGGTTCCATTGACGACAACGGCGATGAAGCGGTTAAAGCCGCAGAAGGGATGGCAGAGGACATCAACGGCGTCATGGGCGATCTCGCCCACGATATGCAGACAGCCCTGCCCACGGACTTCGATGTCAGCGGCAGCTTCCGTTCGGCGGTGGACGGTGTGACCGGCAAGGCAGCATCCGCTTTCACCATTGCCCTGAACATTACGAACTTCAACAATTACAGCAGTGAGGATATCCGTCAGCTCACCAACGAAGTCATGGAAACGGCGAACCAGTTCGCCCAGCGGAAAGGAGTGGTATTCGCATGACCTATTTTACCTACAACGGCCGCAGTTCCGCTGATTTCGGCCTGCACATCGAGAAAAAGGATGTGTTCTCCGCACCGGAATACGATGCGGAGTTCATTTCCATTCCCGGCAGGAGTGGAGATATCATCAATCCCAACCGCCGATTTTCCAACATCAAAGTGACCTACACGGTGTTCCTCGCACGGAAGAATCCCGCCGCCCTTGCCTCCGTCCTGCGGGACATCAAGGGCTGGCTTTATTCCGAGCCGGACAGATACCACAAACTCACCGATTCCTACGATGCGGAGTATTTCCGTTACGGAGTCATATCCGGTGCGCTGGATATTGAGGAGCAACTGAACAAAATCGGCTGCTTCACCGTGACCTTCAACTGCAAGCCCTTCAAATACAGCTTTGCGGGGCAGGAGGTTTTAGCAACCGGCACCAAAAGACTGTCTGTGACCAATCCAACTGCATTTGAAAGCCGACCGTACATCAAGCTATATGGCAGCGGTGCGGTTACACTCACCATCTCCTCGCCCGATAGTACGAGTTTGTGGACGATTTCAGCCATTGACGAATACATCGAAATCGACAGTGAACTGATGAACTGCTTCAAAGGCACCGCCCTCAAAAATGACACCGTCAAAGGTGCGGAGTTCCCGGTTCTCAAACCAGGTGTTTGCACCATCAACTGCACCGGCAATGTGACGAGGATCGAGGCCATTCCGAGGTGGTGCTGTCTATGATTCCTGTACTCTACGCTGCAAACGCCACGGACTTCAGTTCATTCGGCCACGGTGCGCTGACGGATACCATTTCCTGCGAAATCACCGAGGAGCGCAACGGTGTGTTTGAGTGTCTGCTCAAATACCCTGTCAGCGGTCAGCACTACGGGCTAATCACCAAGGAGTGCATCATCAAGGCAAAGCCCAATGACACCGCCGCCGACCAGGCGTTCCGCATTTATCGCATCACGAAGCCCTTAAACGGCATCGTCACCATCTACGGTCAGCACATCTCGTATGACCTCGCCAATATTCCGGTGATGCCGTTTTCGACGGAGAGCCGTTCTCCGCAGCTTATCCTCTCGCAGCTTCTTGCCGGAGATACACGCTTCACGGGCTGGACGGACTACTCGGATGCAAAGGCGTTTTCCGTCACGCAGCCGAAAAGCGTCCGGGCGTGTCTCGGCGGCACGGAGGGTTCCATGCTCTCCAAATGGCACGGCGAGTTTGAATGGGACAACTTCACGGTGAAGTTCCATTCGCACCGTGGGCAGAAGACCGGCGTAATCATTGAATACGGCAAGAACCTCACCGCCCTGGAGCAGGACGAGGACAACAGCGGTGTATATACCGCACTGCTCCCGTATGCCGTGTACACCCCGGAAGGCTCGGACACCGAAACGGTGGTCACGCTGCCGGAGGTAACTCTCCCGATTGTGACCTCGGAGATCGTCCGGGCGAAAACGCTCATCATGGATTTCTCCGACCAGTTTGACGGAGTTGTGACCGAGGAAGCCCTCAGAGCCAAAGCAAACAGCTACATCAAAGCCAATCCGCTGGGAGCGACCATCCCCACGGTGAAGGTGTCCTTTGAGCCGCTCTGGAAACAACCGGAGTATTCGGCACTCCTGGAGCGGGTCAACCTCTGCGATACCGTCACCATCCGGCACTCGCTTCTGGGTGTCAGCGTGTCGGCTATGGTCATCGAAACCGTATACGACACCCTTGCCGAGCGGTACAAGAGCATTTCCCTCGGTCAGAGCAAGTCCAGCATGATCACCACCATCTCCGAGGTGCAGTCCACGGTCGACAAGGTGGAGTCCACGGTGGGACGCTTTCCAAAGCTGCTCCAAACCGCCATAGGCAAGGCCACCGGGCTTATCACCGGCCAGAGCGGCGGCTATGTGGTTATTAACACAGACAGCGAAAGTGGGCAGCCCTACGAGCTGCTCATTCTGGACGCTCCCTCCATTGACGAAGCCGTGAACGTCTGGAGGTGGAATGTGGGCGGTCTGGGCTTTTCCCGTAACGGCTACAACGGTCCCTACGAAACTGCCATCACGTCGGACGGGCAGATCGTTGCGGACTTCATCACTTCCGGCTCCTTGGTGGCGAACATTATCAAGGCAGGTGTCATCCAGTCGCAGGACGGCTCGTCCTGGTGGGACTTGGAGAGCGGCGAGGTCGTGCTTCGTGCCTACGCCACCAGCAAGGAGGTCACCGAGGTCAGCGACCGCATTACCACCATCGAGGAGCAGAAAATGCTCCGGCTGGTCATCATCTCATCCAACGGGAACATCTTCAAAAACGGAAATGTAAAAACATTGCTTTCCGCCAAGGTGTACTCCTGGGACGAGGACATCACCGACACGCTGGACGCCAATCAGTTTATTTGGACAAGAGTGTCGGAGGATACAGAAGCGGACAAGGTCTGGAATGAACAGCATTTCGGCGGCGCAAAGTCCGTGGTCATCACCGGTGCGGATGTCAAAGTCCGCGCCACTTTTTATTGTGACCTCATCGACACCACGACCAGGCAAAGCCTGTTATAACGGAGGAATTTACTATGGGCAACCGCAGAACCCACAACAGGAACCGGCACAGCGCCCGTTCCTGATACAACAACTTTAAAGGAGGCTTCTCACATGAGCAAAGCACAAGGTCAGTTTACCATCATCGACTACAATGACGCACTAACACTGACGGGGTACATCGGCTCGAACCTCGCCAAGACTCAGATGTATAACCCCGACAACGGCAGTTATACCCCGGACTGGAAAACGAAGAACCTCGTTCTGACACCCAGTCTGTATGTTATCGGCACCACCGCCGACCAGATCGCCACCGCCAATGTCACCTCGGTCAAGTGGTATGTGGGCGACAGCAACACCGCCATTACCGCAGGTACAAACTACGGACTGAGCGGTGCCAAGAGTCACATCCTCACGGTCAAGGCCAATGTCATGGCGGAACTGCCCGGCATCGACTATCGCTGTGTCATCACTTACAAGGACGAAAGCACCGGTCTGTCGCTGACCCATCCGCTGACCATTTCCTTCTCCCGTGTGGTCAACGGTTCCGGCATCGTCGACCTGCTGGTCACCACACCCAACGGAAATGTGTTCAAGAATGAGGAGGTCGCCAGTCTGACCGCCAAGGCCGAGCTGTGGCGCGGCTCTACGGTAGACACCACCAAGGTCAGCTACAAGTGGGCGGTCATGGACGCTTCCGTCACCGCTACTTCTTCCACCGGCTATGATGCAGACTTCGGCATCGGCTGGCGCAAGCTCTCGGATACCGCCGACAAATACACCGGCACGGCCACCAATACCCTCACGGTCTACGCCGCAGCGGTGGACAGCTACACTGTGTTCAAGTGCTGCGCCCAGGATACGGATTCCGCATCCGCTTCTTATAACACGAAGTTTTTCGATGTGGCGACCTTCATCGACAACTCCGACCCGCTGCAGATCATCGTCACCTCCACGGGCGGCGATGTGTTCAAGAACGGCCAGGGTACGACTGTGCTGACCGCCGTCTGCTATCAGGCAGGCTCCGAGGTGGACGCAGCCGGAAACGGCAGTTACACATGGACGAAGTACAACAAGGACGGTGTAGTCGACACCTCTTGGGGAACCAACGGCAGCAAGACCGGTAAGACCCTGTCGGTGTCCAGCGCCGATGTGGATACCAAGGCAACCTTTATGGTCGTTGTGGCGCTTTGAGGAGGTGGTGAGATGATCGCATCAGCACAGTTCACGATTATCAGTCTCTGCGATGTGGTCACCTCGGACACGCCGCCGGAGAACCCCTATGAGGGGCAGCTCTGGGTGGATACTTCCGTGACCCCGCCGGAAACGAAGATATGGGACGGAAATGAATGGGTGGTGCAGAACGACATTGAAACGATCCGCACCACCATTTCCATTCTGACCGAGAAGGACGCACAGTTCCAGCAGACCATCGACGGGCTGAACAGCTATGTGGCGACCCTCACCGAAACCGTGGAAACAGTGTCCAACGACCAAGGCATCCTGGAGGAACGGGTGCTGAACTCCGAAAGCCGTGTTTCGGAATTGGAACACACGGTGGATGGACTGTCCGTCACCATGCAGGAGCAGTACATCGGCGGCATCAACTATGTGCAGAACTCTTCCGGGCTGAACGGCATCACGGATGATTGGAGCTACTCCGGTACGGTAAAAACCGACACCTCCACCGATACGCAGAACAACACCATTTCCGACTCCTGCTTTGTGTTGGGAGCCTATTCCTCGTTGTCGCAGTACATCCGAGGGGTAGTCCCCGGCACTTATACGATCTCGGTCCGGGCAAAGAAAACCTCGACCATGTCCGGATATTTCTATGTGACCTACAACGGAAACAAAACCAAGTACCTGTTCAATAAGTCCACGACGTTTGACTGGACGGATTACTCCGTAACGCTCACGGATGTGACCGACCCTACGCTGCGAATCTACTGCTACTGTCGGGATGCGTCCATCTACCTCGCCGACATCATGATCTCCGAAGGGGCGATCCCCCGAAAGTGGACACCCGCACCCAACGAAATCTACACGCAGGAGGTTAAGATCGACAAGCGGGGCATCGAGGTATCCAACAGCGCATCGTCTCAGCGGACGGTCATCACGAACACGGAGTTCGCCGGTTACTACAACGATGAGGTGATCTTTACCCTGAACAAGGACGAAACGCAAACCAAGAAAACCACGGTGGACGGCGAGCTGACCGTGGGCAAAACGAAGTTTGTCCCGATGCCGACGGCATCCGAGGGGTTGAACATCGTCATTCTGGATTAAGGAGGGAAAGCTATGGCAACTTGGAAAAGCGCGGCATACGATGGGCGCTATCTTCAACTGGACATTTCAGAAAGCGTGAATGTGGTCGGTAACAGCTCGACACTTTCCTGGACGCTGACCTCTACCGGTGGCGCATCCACTTACTACACCATTGACACGACCACTGTAACGATCAATGGTACGACCGTATACTCAAAGGGCCGTACCTATTGGGATGACCGTGTTTTCCCGGCAAAGAAAGGTTCTGTCAGTGGCACGATTACTGTAGCTCACAACAGCAACGGCAGCAAAACGATTGCGGTCGGATTCTCGACCCGTGTTTATATCTACGGTTCACAGGAATACGGCGGCAGCATGACGCTGACTACCATTGACCGCTCTGCTCCCACAGTTACATTCAGTACATCGAATGTCACGGCAAACGGGTTCAAAATCTCCGCTACATCCTCTGCCACGGCGGACGTCTGGCAGTACAGCACAAACGGCGGTTCGAGCTGGACGCAGTTCTCAACGACGGCATCCACCAGTGCCAGTGTGACGATCACCTCGCTCTCACCGAATACAAGCTACACGGTGAGGGTCAGAGCAAGGCGGCAGTACAACCATGTCTACGGCACTTCCGGCAGTTCCACGGTCAAGACACTGGGCGGTGCTGTGGTGAATAGTGTCAACACGGTGACGGCGGACAATGCCACGGTTTCCATTACCATCAATGTGACCGTGTACGAAGCCTCCTACACCAATACGCTGGTGCTCAAAAACGGCAGCACGACCATCCTGACTATTTCCGGGCTTTCCTGGTCGAAGGGCACGGCGAACCGCACGGTCACGCTGACATCGGCGCAGAGAACAACGCTTTTGAACGCTATGGCATCCATCAAGTCGTTCACAGGTACCTTTGCGGTTTCGTCTTACAGCGGGTCTACGCAGATTGGCAGCACCTCAAGCAAGACTGCCACGGTACTGACCACGGCGACCAATTCTGCTCCGACCATAAGCGGATTCACTTATGCCGACAGCTACACGACCACGAAAAACCTCACAGGCAACGACCAGCTATTCGTTCAGAACTACTCGACCCTCAAGGTCACGCCCGGAACGGCAACTGCAAAAAACGGTGCCAGTATTTCCAACTACACAGCTTCCTGCAACGGGCTGTCATCCTCTAACACTACCGGCTCTGCCTTATCTGTTGGAAAGATCGCCAAGTCCGGCAGTGTAACGGTCACGCTCACGATCACGGACTCCCGCGGTTATACCGCCAGCGTTTTCCAAACTATTACGGTCATCCCATACGCAAAGCCGAAGGTGTCCTCGGTGACGCTCCGACGAACCAACGACATTGAAGCGGAAATGCAGCTCAAATTCAGCGGCTCTATTTCTGCTGTGACCGTAGACGGGACGCAGAAAAACAGCGTGGTTTATGTGCGGTATCGGTACAAGAAAACCAGTGAGAGCAGTTACGGTAGCTACACCAGCATCTATTCCGGCACGACAAAAAGCGGAACCTCTTTTAGCTACTCCAATTTGGAACTGTGCAGTCTGGATGCCAACAGTTCCTACGACCTTCATCTACAGATCCAAGACAAACTCTATTCTTTGAGCAGTCTGGATCTGTATTTTACTGTTCCGCAGGGTACGCCCCTCATTGCGCTTCGGAAAAAGAAGGTCGGCATCAACACGCCGGAGCCACAAGCCATGCTGGATGTTGCCGGGGATATGCGGGTGGATGGCTCACCCCTTGCGGATTTTGTCATTCAGCAAGGGACAAGCGGCATCTGGAATTACCGTAAATGGAAAAGCGGTACAGCGGAATGTTGGGGTCAGTATTCCTTTACGACCGCCATTTCGACGGCATGGGGCGTGCTCTATGAGAGCGGCGCAATTGCGCTCCCTAATTTTCCATTTACCTTCGCGGAAATTCCTCATGTCCATATCTCCACGGAAAACAGCAATTACGCCATGTTTGTGGAGCGAGGCAGTTCGAGTAGCTGGTCTACAACGACCAACCCCGGAAAGATATTTGCCGTAAGACCAAATACGGTACCATCGGCAACCTACAAAGTATCAATCTATGCTATCGGAAAAGTGTGACGCTCCGGCGTCACTTTTTTCATATCCATTTTTAATCTCAAAGGAGGACAAACAACATGAAAGAATTCTGGACGACCATTCAGGTGGTATTCGCCGGTATCGGCGGCTGGCTCGGATGGTTCTTGGGAGGATGTGACGGCTTGCTTTATGCGCTTCTGGCTTTCGTAGTCATCGACTACATCACCGGCATCATGTGCGCCGTGGTGGACAAGAAGCTGTCCAGCGAAGTCGGCTTCAAGGGCATTTTCAAAAAGGTGCTCATCTTCGCCCTGGTCGGCATCGGGCATATTCTCGACACCCGCGTCATCGGCAGCGGCTCGGTGATGCGTACTGCCGTCATTTTCTTCTATTTGTCGAATGAGGGCGTGTCCCTGTTGGAAAACGCCGCATACCTGGGACTGCCCATTCCGCAGAAGCTGAAATCCGTTCTGGAGCAGCTTCATGACCGTGCTGAAAAGGAGGACGAATAATATGGCTTACACGAACAGCCCTCTGGTGTCCTACACCAAGCTCAGCCCGAACCACTCCGGACAGCGCACCCACAGCATTGACCGCATCACGCCGCACTGCGTGGTGGGTCAGTGCAGTGTGGAAACGCTGGGCAACATCTTTTTGCCGACCTCACGGCAGGCAAGCAGCAACTACGGCATCGGTGTCGACGGGCGGGTCGGAATGTATGTGGAGGAGAAAAACCGCTCTTGGTGCTCCTCCTCCGCAGCTAACGACCAGAGAGCCATCACCATCGAGTGCGCCAGCGACAATTCCGAGCCTTATGCTTTCAAGGATGTGGTGTACAAGAGACTCATCGAGCTTTGCACCGACATCTGCAAGCGCAACGGCAAAACCAAACTGCTCTGGCTCGGCGATAAGACCAAGACGCTCAACTACACCCCGAAATCTGACGAGATGGTTCTGACCGTCCATCGGTGGTTTGCGAACAAAAGCTGCCCCGGCAACTGGATGTATACCCGCATGGGTGAGCTGGCATCCAAGGTCACAGCGGCTCTCGGCGGTGATGTGAAGCCTGCCAACCCGGTCAAGCCCACCGGGTCTATCAAGGTCGGCGACCTCGTGACTATCACGGGCAGCACCTACTATAACGGCAAAGCCATTCCCGGCTGGGTGAAAAAGCTCCGCTGGTATGTGGTCGAGGTCAGCGGCGACCGTGCGGTCATCAACAAGGATGAATCCGGCAGGTACGCCATCATGTCGCCGGTCAAGACTTCTGCACTTGCCATGGCAGGCACGAAACCCTCCGAGGATTACCGCATCCACACCGTGGTGCATGGTGACACCCTCTGGGCAATCGCCAAGAAGTATCTCGGCAACGGCAGCCGCTACAAGGAAATCGTCAGTCTGAACGGGCTGAAGAGCAATGTCATTTACAGCGGCATGAAGCTCAAGATCCCGAATAAGTAAACCGAACCTATCAACGCTCTCTGCGGATCATTCCGTGGAGGGCGTTATTTTTTTGCTCTTTTTTCGTTCAAGATGGCCATTTCCCTCCAGTGGGTAGTGAGAGGGGCCCCTCTCGGACTGGAGGACAATCTCATGACAAATGAGCAAAGAGAAAAGATAACGGCCCTGCGGCATCAGGGCTTTGGATATACGGCCATCGCCAACAGCGTCGGACTGTCAAAGGACAGTGTCAAAGCATATTGTCGATCCCACGGCCTCGCCGGTGAGAAGGCAGAGAGCCACAGCCTTGCGGAGGTTCCCACGCAGCTTTGCCTGAACTGCGGCAAAACGCTGATCCAGTTCCCAAGACGGAAACAGAAAAAGTTCTGCTGCCCGGAATGCCGGACGGCATGGTGGAACGCTCACCCGGATGCTGTGAAGCAGAAGGCCGTTTATACCTTTATCTGCCCAGAGTGCGGGAAGGAGTTCACGGCCTACGGAAACGCCAAGCGCAAGTACTGCTCCCACGTCTGTTATATTGCGGCCCGGTTCAAAGGCGGTGATGCCTGATGAGCAAGGAGGAGCTCCACAACGATATGCTCTACCATGCAGCGATTTCAATGGCGAAATCCATGCTCGAAAAGGGCTTGATCACCGAGGAGGAATACGCTGAAATTGATACAATTCTGCTCGAAAAATACCGACCATATTTGGGTACATTATTATCCGAAAACGCTTGATATTCCTGCCTTTTAGAGTGATATATAGACACTACCGGAAGGAGGGATATCATTGAAAACAGTAGAGAAAATCGAGCGAAAACTGCCGGTTCTGAAAACAAGAAAGCGAGTCGCTGCCTACGCCAGAGTGTCGATGGAATCCGAGCGGATGCAGCACTCGCTTTCTGCACAGGTGAGCTATTACAGCGCACTGATTCAAAAGAACCCCGAATGGGAATATGCTGGCGTTTTTGCGGATTACGGGATCTCCGGCACCGGCACCAAAAAGCGTGAAGAGTTCAATCGCATGCTGGCTGAGTGTGAAGCCGGAAACATCGACATCATCCTCACCAAGTCGATCCAGCGTTTTGCGAGGAACACCGTGGACCTTTTAAACACGGTCCGGCACCTGAAGGACCTCGGCATTGAGGTGCGCTTCGAGAAGGAAAACATCAATTCCTTGAGCGGCGACGGAGAGCTGATGCTTTCCATCCTTGCTTCCTTCGCACAGGAAGAAAGCCGCAGCATTTCCGAAAACGTCAAATGGGGTACGATCAAGCGGTTCAAGCAAGGCATTCCCAACGGCAAGTTCAGCATTTTCGGGTATGAGTGGCAGGACGACAAACTGGTCATCGTACCGGAGGAAGCAGAGATCATCCGTTGGATGTATGCCGAGTACATGAAAGGCGCATCCCGGATTGAGATTGGCAGGGCCTTGATGGACCGAGGCATTTATACCCGGCAGGGAAAGCCGTGGGTGGACTCCAATGTGAAGGTCATCCTGACAAACATCACCTACACCGGGAACATGCTCTTCCAGAAGGAATACTGTGAAGACCCGATCACCAAGCACCGTAGGAAGAATTACGGCGAGATGCCACAGTATTTTGTCGAAGACACTCATGAGGCAATTATCCCGATGGACGAATGGCAAGCGGTACAGGCCGAGTTCAAGCGCAGACGGGACCTTGGTCCCTTCGGAAACAAGTCGCTGAAACTATCGGCTTTCTCCACGAAGATCACCTGTGGCTGCTGCCGAAAACACTATCGCCACAG
>ERZ780117.878-NODE-878-length-10767-cov-3.151232_pt1 | contig 10767 bp, 9 predicted proteins | sample MGYA00510985_ERZ780117 | MGnify/ENA primary metagenome ERZ780117 (study PRJEB29588, sample SAMEA2159553) | human gut metagenome | biome: human gut; feature: human-associated habitat; material: faeces | place: Denmark | collected 2008/2010 ...
CCCATCAGTATCCTACCGGTGCGGTCATGACCATCGGTAGAAGAGCAGAGCTGTTACGCTGGGCGGAAAAGGAACCGGACCGCTATCTGATCGAGGATGATTACGACAGTGAATTCCGCTACCGAGGAAAACCGATCCCTTCCCTGCAATCCTCGGACAAACGGGGCAAGGTGATCTACATTGGTACCTTTTCCAAAGCGATCGCACCGGCGATCCGTGTCAGCTATATGGTGCTTCCGGAGAGTCTGTTAGAGGTCTACCGCAGGGATTGTTCTTTCTATTCCTGCACAGTGTCGAGAATTGACCAGCGGATCTTAAATGAATTTATCCGGGACGGCTATTTTGAACGGCATCTGAACAAGATGCGGATGCACTATCGTGCCAAGCACGATCTGTTGCTTGCAGAGTTAGAGCCGTTTAAAAAGGCTTTTACAATCTCCGGGGAGGATGCGGGACTGCATCTTCTGCTGACGGCGAGAGGAGCTGTCACAGAAGCACAGCTATTGTCTGCTGCGACGGAAGCGGGGGTAAAAGTCTATGGCATGTCGGAAAATATGGTGGAGACCGATGCCCCGAAGGCAACGATACTGTTGGGATTCGGAAGTGTGAGTGAGCCAGAAATGAAAGAAGGTCTTCACAGACTGCAAAAAGCATGGCTGTAAGACCTTCTAAATAGGAATCCTTATAGATTCTTATTCTTCACTGATGGGAGGTTCTGCGTCCTCGGCATCTTCCTCGTCGAAGAACTCTTCTACGTTTTCCACGGTTTCATCCTCTTCCCCGGACAGATCAGCTGCCTGCTCGGAGAGGGGAGTGAAATCGGATGCATCAGTGTCAGCATCTGTGGTATCTGCCTTCTCGGGGGCAGAAGCATCGGGAGTCTGTGCGGCAGTATTCAGAGGAACATAATTGCGAGAGAATTCATTGCTCTCTTCGAGATCCTCATGGAAATCATCGTAATCGTCATCTGCTTCGGAAGATTCCTTCAGCTTGGAATCCTTCTGTTGCATATAGTAGTAAGCAGCTGCGGCTGCGGTACCTACTGCTGCGGTGAACAGCAGAAATTTGCCAAATTTTTTAGCCATAGGGTTGCTCCTTCCATGTTGTAGTGTATGTAACAGTTCGACTTCATATACATTTGTCCATACAACTATATGATAAACCTTATTGACCAAAATGAAAAGGGATATGTTACGTTATGAATGAGAAATTTTTTGATCTAAAAAAGGAAAAACAGGACAGGATGATCAATGCAGCACTGAAAGCATTTGCTCTTAGCGGCTATCGGCATGCCAGCACCGATGATATTGTGAGGGAGGCGGCTATCAGCAAGGGCTTGTTATTCCATTATTTCGAAAGCAAACTGGGAGTATATGCATTTGTCTATGATTACAGCGTCCGTTACCTGCTGTTGGAGCTGTCTACGGCGGTGGATGCGAAGGAAACGGACCTGTTTGCTCTGATGCAGCAGGTGGAATGCGGGAAAATGCATGCTATGTGCCGGTATCCCTATCTGCAGCAGTTTTTAAACCGGGCACAGTCTGAGAATGTAAGCGAAGCCCTGTTAGCTGCCGAAGAGAGCAGACGGCGCCTGGAGGACGCTTACGAAGCCATCTATGAAAAAGCGGATCTTACCGCGTATGCTTCTGCCAAGGATGCCCAGAAGCTTCGTAAAATGCTGGAGCTGACCATTAAGGGACTGATGAACGAGCGGATTTTAGAGGATGCTTTTCAGCCGGAGATGTTGTATGAAGAGATCACAGAGTATCTGAACTTAAGCAGAAGGCTGGCGGAACGTTCCACACAGCCCTCTGACAAAGAATTTTCGGAAAAATAGCATCCTATTTGCATCGTAATTCTGAAGGAAATGATAACTATTTAGACATCTTGTAGGCGGGATCTGCGGGATATCCGCCTTTTAATTTCTGCATGCCGCGCTGGATGGCATCTTTGGAATTCTTCCAGTCGGCGTCCTTATTTCGGTAATCGAATTTCTCCACCAGCCAGGACACATCCTCAGAGATCCGCTGCATGTTCGCTTCCATGATGGGCAGGAGACAGTCGTAGAATTCTTGCTTTTCCTTATCGGAGAGCTTGCGGTCTGCGGCTTCGCAGAGGTCTCCAAAGTGAGGCAGGCAGAAGCCTTTGCCGTCTTTTATTTTCTTACGGAAGCTGTCATCATTTTTCCACAGATAGAAGAAGGTGTCCAGGTATCTTTCATAAGTATCCTTGTACTGGGAACAGATATAGCAGGAGTCCTCTTTTGCGCGGATCCACATACCGATGGTATTTTCACTGCCCTCGGCTTTTTTGAATTTTCCCAGAAGAGAACTTTTTCCGGGGCGGAAGGAAGCGAATTCCTGCTGCATTTCCCGGATCATACGCTGGTAGTGCGTTTTCAGGATCCAGGCGTTGCCGAGAGTATTGCCGTAGTCGAACATCTTCTGAAAATGATAGCGGCAGAATCCGGCCTTGTCGGTCTGTTCCCTAATATCTGCTTCCATATAGGAGGAGCCGGAGCCTAAGACGAAATCCAACAGATCCTGTTCGATATTGCGGTGAATGTAACAAAAAGGGCACTCATCCTGGGCGTTTACGGCATCATTTAAGGGAATTGTGTATAATTGTTCTTTCATAGAAAACGATCCTTTCCTGACGATATTCTGTCTGTATGAAAACTATTGTAAACGATGTTTGAAATAATTGCAAAAAGATTACTGATTTGTAAAATAATGTCATTTAAAATTAAGAATTGTTTTGTTGTAATACATTTCATTTCAAGCTACTATGATAGTACAAGTGTAAAGCGAAAATAGAAAGATGTGATTTATTTGATATTCAGCAGTATTGAATTTCTGCTGTGGTTCCTGCCGATTTTCCTGATTGTCTATGGAATCACACCGCATAAATACAGAAACCTGACACTGCTTATAGGTAGCATTGTCTTTTATGCAATGGGAGATGCAGGAAATCTTGCATCTTTGATGATTTCCGTCTTATGTAATTATTTTATCGGGCTGCATCTGGCAAAGCGCAGCCCCAGGACGTTATGGCGCAAGAGGCTGTTGTTCGTGACAGCATTGAGTATTAACATTGGCATTCTGATCTGGTTTAAGTGCCGGGGAGGTTCTGCGGGACTTCCTCTGGGAATCAGTTTTTATACCTTTCAGATATTGTCTTATCTGATCGATGTATATCGCGGAGATGCAGATAGGGAGTATTCTTTTTTAAAATTTGCAACTTATGTGGTCATGTTTCCGAAGCTGATCTCCGGCCCCATTACCCGTTATGGTGAGGTGAAAGACAGCCTGTACAACAGGTCTTTTACTATGCAGGGACTGGAGGACGGCATGAAGCTGTTCGTCTTAGGACTGGCAGCCAAAGTGCTGTTGGCCGACCGTGTAGGGATCCTGTGGCATGAAGTACAGGTAACCGGATTCGAGAGTATCTCCACTCCGCTGGCATGGCTGGCAGCCATTGCTTATTCCATGGAGATCTATTTTGATTTCTGGGGATATTCGTTGATGGCAATGGGGCTTGGCAGAATGCTGGGAATCGAACTGTCCAGAAATTTCCACAGACCTTATATGGCCAGGGGGGTCAGGGATTTTTACCGCAGATGGCATATGACACTGGGGCAATGGTTCTGCCGGTATGTTTATATTCCGCTGGGAGGCAGCAGACGAGGGGAACTTTGCACGATTTTTAATCTGTTGGTGGTATGGATGCTGACAGCTTTCTGGCATGGCGCCGGCTGGAACTTTTTCTGCTGGGGCGGATTGCTCTGGATCTGTATTGTATTGGAACGGCAGCTGGGAAGATTAAAATTCGTACATAAAATGAAAGTACTGCCGCACATTTATCTGTGGCTGATCATTCCCGTAAGCTGGATGTGCTTTGCCATTACGGATCTGTCACAGCTGCAGGTCTATCTGGATAAAATGATGTGGCTGGTACCGGGCATCAGCGGCGGCTATGAGGATGCCTGGAAAGCATTGTCTAACTACGGTGGGCTGTTAGCCGTATCCGGGCTGGCATGTACGCCGGCAATCGAGAAGTTGTACGATTACAGCAAGGATAAGATCCTGATGAAAATATTGCTGGCAGCGGTATTCTGGTATTGCGTCTGGAGACTTATATTAGAGGGAAATAACCCATTTATGTACTTTAGTTTTTAGAAAATCTGGATAGGATAGGAAATATGTTACAGAAACTACGACAATGGATAAGAAAATTATCCTTTCCCATCAGTCTGCTGCTTATGGGAGTCCTGTTTTTTACATGGACGGACAACTGGCAGGTGTATACGGATCCCCTTCGGGAATTGTATAACAGGGGTGTGCAGCTGGCAGGCGGTGCCCGGATGGGTCATACATCGGAACCCGGACAACAGGACGGAACCGTATCGGGGGATACGGTCCCGGAAGGCACAGAAGATCCCACAGGGGAAAGTCGGACACCGGCAGTCGGAGAGACATCGGCAGATACGCAGACAGAGACAATGACAACGGAGGAACCACAACCGACAGAGCCTTCGGAAGAACTGCCGAAAGAAGTGGTCTACCATACGGTGGATGACAGCTATTTTGATGATGCTGTATTTATCGGGGATTCCCGGACAGTGGGAATGTATGAATACGGTGGACTGGAAGAGACCTCCACATTTTATGCCTCTACCGGACTTACGATTTATAAGATGTTCGATTCGAAAATAGTAGCGGTGCCGGGGCAGAAGAAAAAGATCACGGTGGAAGAGGCACTATCCGAGAAGCAGTTTGCCAAGATCTATCTTATGATCGGCATTAATGAGATGGGGACCGGTACGGTGGAATCTTTCATGAAGGCTTACGGGGAGGCAGTACAGCATTTGCAACAGCTGCAGCCCGATGCGGTGATCTACCTGCAGGCGATCATGAAAGTGACCACGGAGCGCTCCGGGCAGGGAGATTATATTACCAACGAGGGCATCGAAGCCAGGAATGAAGAAATCGCGAAGCTTGCGGATGATGAGAAGATATTTTACCTGGATGTGAATCCGCTGATCTGTGATGAGACCGGGGGAATGGTGGCCTCCTATACTTATGACGGAGTGCACCTGAAAGCCCAGTATATTCCCATCTGGCTGGACTTTTTGAAACAGCATGCAGTGGAATAAACTTTTTCTTGACTGTGGAACGATGAAAAGCTATCATGTAACTAATAAGGTCACATAGGTGTGGGCAGGTAGAGGACTATCTGCCTATCTCTATGCGGCAAATATTACAAGTTCACATGTCTATGACACAGGAGGAGAAAAATGAGCGAGAAGACTACACTCGGCGAAAATGGCATTTACGATGCCAGATCCTTGGGCGTGCCCAAGATGCTTCTGCTGGGACTTCAGCACATGTTCGCAATGTTCGGTGCTACCATTCTGGTACCCATGCTGACAGGTCTGGATGTTTCCACAACTTTGTTATTTGCAGGTCTGGGAACTTTATTGTTCCATCTGCTGACCAAGAGAAAGGTACCCGCATTCCTGGGTTCTTCCTTTGCATTCTTAGGCGGTTATGCCGCGATTGCCCCTATGGCAGACGGAGCGGACAATTCCGCATTGCTTCCTTATGCCTGCTTCGGCGTGGCCTGCTCAGGTCTGCTGTACCTGGTATTATCCCTGTTGATCAAGATCTTCGGTACCGGCAAGGTAATGCGTTTCTTCCCGCCCATCGTAACCGGCCCCATCATCATTGCCATCGGTCTGACCCTGTCCCAGTCCGCTATCAACAACTGTTCCGCAGACTGGCTGATCGCAGTGGTCGCTATTGCACTGGTAGTGATCTGCAATATCTGGGGTAAGGGAATGGTGAAGATCGTTCCGATCATCATCGGTGTTGTCGGTTCTTATGTGCTGGCAGCTATCTTAGGCCGTGTGGATTTCACGCCTGTTGCGGAAGCTGCATGGATCGGACTTCCCATCCATTGGAATGAGACCGCTTTCTGGGCACTGTCCGACGGCAACACTTCTCTGTTAATTACTTCCGTGATCACCATTATGCCGATCGCCCTGGCTACCATGGTAGAGCATATCGGAGATATCTCCGCTATTTCTTCTACTGTTGGTATTAACTATATCAAGGAGCCCGGATTGCATCGTACGCTGTTAGGTGATGGTCTGGCTACCATTATTGCATCCCTGTTCGGCGCTCCTGCGAATACCACTTACGGTGAGAACACCGGTGTACTGTCTCTGACCAAGGTATTCGATCCCAGAGTTATTCGTATTGCAGCAGGCTTCGCTGTACTGTTCTCCTTCTCTCCGAAGGTAGCAGCATTGATCGGATGTATGCCTACCGCTACCTGTGGTGGTGTATCCCTGGTACTGTACGGTATGATCTCTGCAGTCGGTGTTCGTAACATCGTAGAAACTCAGGTAGACTTCACCAAGAGCCGTAACGTTATCATCGCCGCTCTGATTCTGGTACTGTCCATCGGTATCAACTATAGTGCAGCAGGTGCTATCGCATTCCACATCGGTGAGATTACCATCAGCCTGTCCGGACTGGCAGTAGGTGCGCTGACCGGTATTATCCTGAATGCAGTACTGCCCGGCAAGGACTACAAGTTCGATGAGGACAAGCCCGATGACACCGGCGTATGCTTCGCAGTAAAGGGTCAGGAGAACTAAGACATTTTTGCTGAAAACAGCATAAACTGAACAAAGAAAGTAAGAGAGAGTATCCATGGCAGGAGAATAGGGCTGTGGATACTCTTTTTTTCAGTTTGCGTGCCCATGACGCGCAAACTAAAAAGGAGCCCACGCATGGACTCCTCCGGCTGTGCACCTAAACTTCTGATATCTCCGCGATCACTTGGTCAAGTACTTCAAAATAGTTCTCGAAGGTCTTGCGGCAGCATCCGGGATCGTCGATCACGATGCCTTCCGCGCGCAGTCCGGTGAGGGCAAAACCCATAGCCATGCGGTGGTCATCGTAGGTTGCTACGGTGCAGGGGCGCGGAGAACCGGGATAGATGGTGATACTGTCCTGCGTCTCTTCGCAGCGGATGCCCATGCGTGTCAGCTCTGTACAGATGGCATGGATACGGTCACTTTCCTGGAAACGGATGTGACCGATGCCTGTAATACAGGTGGGACTGTCAGCAAAAGGCGCAATAGCTGCCAGAGTGATGGCCTGATCGGAGCAGGAAGACATGTCCACGGTGATGCCATGGAAGGCAGGAACCTGCGTTCCGGTATACGTCTGCCCTGCGGGAGGCAGCAGGAGTACCCCATTTTCCGTCTCCTGTGCGGAACAGCCCATTTTTTCTAAAATATGTAAGAATTCCACATCTCCCTGCAGACTTTCAAAATGCACATGCTCTACACAGACCGGGATCCCCAGTAGCGGTACCATCGCATAGAAATAACAGGCAGCGGAGACATCCGGCTCAATCTGATAATCTAATGCTTTATAATGCTGACCGGCGGGAATACGGAACTGATCCGGGGCGGGACGCTCCACGCAGACACCGAACTGCTCCATCATCTTCTGTGTCATTTCGATATACGCCATCCCATGGGTACCCTCTACCTGAATCGTAAAATCTTCCGAAGACAAAGTAGAAGCAATCAACAGCGCACTCAAAAATTGACTGCTGTGCCCGATATCAATGGAGATATGATCCTGTCCGAATCCATGAGCGGTCAGCGTAAAAGGAAAATGCCCATCTTCTCCTTCACAGCGGACCTCACACCCCAATTCTGCCAGAGAGGACAGAAGCGGATCCATGGGGCGCCTCTTCATCTGCTCCGAAGAATCCATGTGAAAAACACCTTCCGAGACACCTAACGTAGCTGTCAGAAAACGCGCTGCCGTTCCTGCACTTCCCACATTTAACGTAGCCTCTTCACAGGGAAGCTTTCCTCCCAGTCCTTCTACCGTGACGATACAGCTCTCCTCATCCACCGTCGTCTTAAATCCCAGATCCTGCACACACTTAAGAAAATGCCTCGAATCATCCGAGAACAACACCCCGCGCAGCGTCGACTTTCCCTCCGCCAACATCGCCAGAAGGAGACTGCGGTTCGTGATACTCTTAGAACCCGGTACCCGGACTGAGAGAGGTTCAGTCGTTTTTTTGATATCACTATATATAGTAGGAACGCGGTAAATTTTATCTGCCATGTAGTTGAGTGGCTCCTTCTGATTTAATATATTTTATATTGCAATATTTTCCTAAAATATGATAATAACCCAGTAGTCACGACAGCAAGTAAGAATAAGCAGGCCGTAAGCAGACGTCGGTACTTGGCGTGGGTATTTTCCACGCCTATGTACCGTTACGCTCTGCGACAGAGTGCAAACGTGCCGCGTTTCTTACCATAGCCGGGACTACGGAATATAGTGAGGACAAAAAAATGTTGGATGGTTATACAATGGACGTGCTGGAGCAGCGAATCGGCTATTGCTTTCACAACAAAGCATTGCTGAAGCAGGCTCTGACCCACAGCTCCTATACCAATGAACAAAAGATCAACAAAACAGAGAACTACGAGCGTATCGAATTCTTAGGAGATGCCGTACTGGAGCTGGTATCCAGTGACTTCTTATTTCGGGAACACCCGGATGTTCCCGAGGGCGAGCTGACCAAGATGCGCGCCTCCATGGTGTGCGAGCCTTCCCTGGCATTCTGTGCCAGAGACCTGGAACTGGGACAGTTTATGCTTTTGGGAAAGGGCGAAGAGAATACCGGCGGCAGACGCAGAGACAGCATCACCTCTGACGGTATGGAAGCCATGATTGGTGCCATTTATCTGGACGGTGGCATGCAGCCTGCGAAGGCTTTTATTGACCGCTTTATTCTGTCGGATTTAGAGGACAAGCGTCTCTTCTACGACAGTAAGAGCAATCTCCAGGAACTGATCCAGGGGAAACTTAAAAAAGAGTTTGAGTACCGGCTGTTAGAGGAGAGCGGACCGGAACACGACAAGACTTTCGTGGTAGAGATCGACATGGAGGGAGAATGCCTTGGCCGTGGGCAGGGAAGAACAAAAAAAGCGGCAGAACAGCAGGCAGCTTATGAGGCGCTTCTGCTATTGAGGGATAGAGGATATGTATTTAAAAAGTATTGAGATACACGGGTTCAAATCATTTGCCAATAAGATTGTATTTCAGTTTCACAACGGAATTACCGGTATCGTAGGACCTAACGGCAGCGGTAAAAGTAACGTTGCGGATGCGGTACGATGGGTACTGGGTGAACAACGCATCAAACAGCTGCGCGGTGCCAGTATGCAGGATGTTATTTTCTCGGGAACAGAGACCAGAAAGCCGTTGAGCTATGCTTATGTTGCCATTACTTTGGACAACAGCGACCATCAGCTGGCAATCGACTATGATGAAGTCACGGTGGCGAGACGGATCTACCGTTCCGGAGAAAGTGAATATCTGATCAACGGTACACCCTGCAGATTAAAAGATGTCAACGAACTGTTCTATGATACCGGTATCGGTAAGGAGGGCTATTCCATTATCGGACAGGGCCAGATCGACAAGATCTTAAGCGGTAAACCCGAGGAACGGCGTGAACTGTTCGACGAGGCTGCTGGAATCGTGAAATTCAAGCGCAGAAAAGCAGCAGCCCAGACAAAGCTGGAGAACGAAAAACAGAATCTGGTGCGTGTGAATGATATTCTGTCCGAACTGGAAAAGCAGGTAGGACCTCTGGAGAAGCAGTCCGAGGTGGCAAAGGTCTATCTGAGGAAAAAGGAAGAGTTGAAATCCTTAGATATCAATGTGTTCTTATTGGAAAATAAGAGACTGAGAGAGCAGCTTGCTTCCGCAGAAGAAAAATACAATCTGGCAAGCACAGAACTTGGTGAGACCGGTGAAAAATATGAGGGTATCAAGGAAGAATACGAACGGATCCAGCAGGAGATTGAAAGTCTGGATGCCGCTATCGAAGCCACCAGGGAACAACTGACGGATACCGGTCTGATGCGCGGTAAGTTAGAGGGCGAGATCAATGTCTTAAAGGAACAGATCAATTCCGCCCACGGCAGTGAGACCCATCTGAACAACCGTAAAGCAGCCCTGGAAGAAGAGATTGCCGGCAAAGAACAGGAAAAGCAGGATATCTTAACCGATAAAAAGGATACAGACACCCAGGTGCAGGAGATTGCAGAAGCTGCAGCGAAAGCAAAGGCTGATCTGGAAGCTATCCAGAATAAGATCACCGAGCTCAACAATAATATCGAAGCCGGGAAAAACACCATTATTGGCGAACTGAACCAGAGAGCTACCATTAAATCAAAGATGGGTCGCTTCGATACCATGATGGAGCAGATCAATATCCGCAAGGCAGAGTTAAATTCCAGACTGTTACGTGCCAAATCCGATGAGGCAGCCAGAGAAGAAACGGTGAAGAAGCTGGAAGAGACTTTTGAGACCGTGACGGAGGAACTACGTCAGATGACGGAACAGGAAGCGGCATCCGAACTGGAGCTTGGCAATATCCGTGAGAATCTCACCGGACTGGATGCGAAGCTGCGGGAGACACAGAACCGTTTCCATCAGGAACAGTCTAAGTTAGAAGCCCTGACCAATATCACCGAGCGCTATGACGGTTACGGCGGCAGCGTCAAAAAGGTCATGGAGCAGAAGGAAAAAGAAAAAGGTATCATCGGTGTTGTAGCGGATATTATTCAGGTAGAAGCCAAATATGAGACCGCTATCGAGACCGCTCTGGGTGGTAATATTCAGAATATCGTAACGGATAACGAAGAGACCG
>ERZ780117.882-NODE-882-length-10742-cov-5.671751_pt1 | contig 10742 bp, 8 predicted proteins | sample MGYA00510985_ERZ780117 | MGnify/ENA primary metagenome ERZ780117 (study PRJEB29588, sample SAMEA2159553) | human gut metagenome | biome: human gut; feature: human-associated habitat; material: faeces | place: Denmark | collected 2008/2010 ...
CGGATTAAATAAATCCTTATATTCAATTCCGGCGGAGCGCAGATCCGCCGGCACAATAGCAACGTAGTGCGTCTTACGAACGTGAAAAGTGAAAAACGAAAAATCCAATTGCCAACGTAGTTCTTGCGACAAGAATCCACAAAGCTTTTGACTCTAACTCCTAGCCAACTTGTTGGCGATAACTACTATAACTACCTAGAAACAAAATAGGAAGTAATCGGATTAAAGATTAGCTACACTGACCTTCGGTTCTTATATTCAATTCCGGCGGAGCACAGATCCGCCGGAACAGCAGCTAACCATACAAAACTATTTTAGTGAATACAATGCTATTGTAAATTCTTTAGTTCCGGATAATCCTCTTCTATTATCTCGGAATCTAATTCATTATCGTCAGTCAATCTGATTTTTTTATTTGCACGAAACTCATGCCATATTATCTTCAGCTCTCCGATAATGCTATTATATTCATTAACATTATATTTATATTTGTAATTATTCGCCCTTTGGCACCAATATTTCATTATGCCAAGAAACTTATTTATATCCTCTAGATAGTTATTTATGTCCAGTTGCCTTCTTATTTCCACTACATCATTTTCCGGTTCATACTGATAGTCTTTTATGGGTTTAATATATGTGTTAAAGTCATCTGTTGATATAGGCTCACATTTCTTTAGATTCTTGTTTCCATTTTTCATATTATGAAACATAGATATAGTCCTTTGAGCTATATTATTTTTAAATACGAAATAAATGGTATCATATAAATCTATGTCTCTGCCTAATATCTCATTTGTATGTGAAACCTTATCGGCAAGTTTAGTTCCCGACAGGTTCATTACATTTTCATATCCCATTCTGAGTTCCAAAAGCATAAGATAAGGGCTTGAGAATCTGTTTTTGTCTAAGTGCTTCTTTATGCCGATAACAGCATCTACAGTTTCTTTTTTATCCCCGGCACATTCAATCTCCTCATATTTGTCCATGTCGAGGCATTCAATGGACTCATCAAAATATTTCTTGCCGTGATAGTCTTTTTCCGAAACATCCTGCAGTTTCATTCCGCATACTGGATACAATTTATGCCCAGTTATTATTTTGTTATCATACACCAAGGCTTCCATATTGCTCTATTTTATGATATGCCATATTGAACGATTTAAATATTTCCTCAATGTCCTGACCAAGATCTTTATAGATATATTTAAAGCGTTGCTCCGACTCTTCTGCCAAATAGAAATGTGTTCTGTCTTCAACATTCTCTTTCTTTGCAATAGCGCTTATCGCGTCAACCATATTCGGGTTATGGCTTGCCACCATTATCTTTGTGCCCGTTTCTTTATTGAGCAGAACAAGAATATGTGCAAACTCTACAATCCATTGCGGATGCAGATGAGCTTCAGGCTCATCAATCAGCAACAAAGTCTTTTCATTAAGATACCCGTTTTCAAGAAGTCTCAATATATATGAGAACGACTTAAATCCTGTAGCCGTTTTATCTAGTTTTATGTTGAGTCCGTCCTCACTCACAAAATGCAGTTCTTTCTGACCAAAGTCATCTTTTTCAACATCAACACGCCCATTCATCAGGTGTGTTATTCTTCTTATTATTTTTTTATATGCGTCAGTGCCGGCAAAGTCCTTATTTTCATCCAGCATCAGGCTCTTCAGGTCGTTCCAGAACACATTGTCATCCTTACCTTCTTCCGACACAGCCATCGGTGTGTCAACGTATATTGCCTTAGTAAGATTATACAAGTTGCCTACACTGCCTTTTTGAAACAGCTTTACGCCGTCTTCTTCAACATTTATATTGTTAGGACTCGTCTCATCTATATCAAAATTATCATGCAAAAGCATAAGAAAATCATCCATTGAACGTTTTCTCTTACTTTCATAATAATTATTTTTTATGTGTTCTATCTCGCTTAATTCTGCATATCTGAAGGAACTTAATACATCATCAAAATTTTCATTTTCATTGTATTTTATACCAAGAAAACCAAACACTCTTTCTCTTTTGGTTGGCGAAGGTGAATCTTTTAAATATATATACAGAATATCACAGAATCTTTCTATAACCTTTTCTGCTATATGCTGTATAATTTCGACTTTATCCTGTTCGCCATTATCTTTTAAACTGCGTATCTTTGATGACGCCTCTCTGAAAAACAAAGAGTTGCTATGGTCTGTATCCTTGTCTATATCCCTTCTTGCAAAGTTAAGTCCGGTAAAGATATTCTGAATCTGACTGACATATCTGTCATAAATAAATTCATCGTATAGGTTTGCTCCGTTAACTATATAATACAGCCACTTTGACAATGTACTTTTGCCACATCCGTTTATTCCGGAAAGCACTGTTATTCCGTCAATTGATATGGCAGCTTTTTTAATTGCATGATAATCGCTAAGCTTATATATGTATTTACTCATTGTTTTGCTGTTTATAGATTTAACTTCACAAGTAATAATTTTCTTACTCTTACAAAAGTAACAACAAAAAGAGATTTATACAATATTTTTAACTGAAAAATAACAAAAACATTAAACTACTTCCAACCATTTGTATTATTAGTTATTTTATAGAAAGCATATTTACCGACATATGTCTTCCATAGAAGACATGTTTTCTCTGAATTATTCCATATATAAAAATCACTGTCTACAAACCTGTCATCATATATACAACGCAAAAGAGGTCATGCCACTACCCCGTCAGGAGTAATGGCATGACCTCTTTATGTATAAATATAGTGAACAGGAGACTGTATTAACAGCCTTATGGTCTATGGATCTACTACATGTGCGTTGCGTATTATTATCGCACGCACTACGTTAGTATATGGCTCTAACTCCTAGCCAACCCCGTTAGTGATAACTACTATAACTACTTTAACTACCTAGAAACGAAATAGGAAGTAATCGGATTAAATAAATCCTTATATTCAATTCCGGCGGAGCGCAGATCCGCCGGCACATTAGCTTTGTTGGTTATTGTCGCAAGCACTACGTTAGCATTTGACTTTAACTCCTAGCCAACTCCGTTGGCGATAACTACTCTAACTACTTTAACTCCAAATTACAATATACCCCTCTTACCTCCTTCGCTATCTTGTCCCAGTCATACTTTGTCATGTCGTATTCTATGTGCTGTGGCTCACGGCTTATCACCTCTTTCAGCTTCTTCGCCAGCTCGTCCACGTTGCCCACCGGGAAGTAGTCGTCTTTGTCAAGGCCCACCTCCAGGTTCGCCGGTATGTCGCTCACTATCACCTTCACGCCGTAGCTCATCGCTTCAAGCAACGCTATCGGCAGGCCCTCATGACTCGACGGCAGACAGTAGCACATGCAGTTAGTCAGCAGCGAGTGCAGCTTACGGCCCTTCACAAATCCCGTCAGCACAACGCCGTTCTTCCTTGCCATCTCTTTCAGTCCCCTTGAGTAGTCGTCCTCAAAGTCTGTGTCACCAGCCAGCACCAGCTTTATGTCATCGTCGCCGCCGTCTTTACTTTTTAATTTTTCGTTCTTAATTCTCCCGAACGCTTCCACCAGATGGTGCAGGTTCTTTTCCGGCACAAAGCGGCACATGCCCAATATGTAGCGTCCTTTCCTTATGCCCAGTTCCTCAAAATACTCGGGATAGTCGCACACCTCAGGCTCCGACACGCCGTTATATATCAGATGCACGTTCTTTGTACGTCCGTATTTCTCCTTAATCAGGTTGCGTATCACGTCGCTGATCACTATTACGTCGTCAGCAAACATACACCCCATGCGCTCACCCAGCTTCAGCACCGCTTTGGCTGCCCTGCCCCATTTGTCCCTATCATAGTCAGGACCGTGATGCGTAAACACCACCTTCATGCCCAGCATCTTGGCGTATGGCACCAGCAGAGCCGGTCCTATGGCGTGTATGTGCAGTATGTCTGCTCCCAGTTTCTTCGCCTTGTTTATGGCTCTGTACGTATGTATAATGGCTTCAAACGACTTCTTTTTCGGTGTCTCAATGTCCACCAGCTTTACGCCTTTCCATTCTTTCAGACCGTCGCCGACGTAGCTTTTACGCCTTATCACCGTTACGTCTTCGCCCATGGCTGCTATTCTCGGAAACAGTTCCTCACAGTGCGTCTCCACTCCGCCCATGACATTAGGGATGCCACGGGTACCGGTAACAACAATTTTCATAAAATTTTCCGGATTAAAAATAAATCATTACTTTTGCCTCGTCATAAGCAAAAGTCCATGTCAAAGTTTTTTCTCAATATAAAAGAATCAGCCCAGCACGCCGGCATAATTCTTCTTTCGTGCCTCTCCGCCCTTTGGCTGTTGATTAGAGGCAGAAGGATAAAGTAAATACGTTTATATTTTTATAAACATTATAATCCAAATAATGTACGTGTAAGCTGCCAACGTTTTAAAACATATCTATGTAACAACATAGGAATGATTACACCTACAGCTATAACAACAATCGCTTCAGGCAAAAATACATACCATAAATTGCTGTCTAATGGTAATTTTCTGAATACAGCTTTTGCAAATCCTTCAAATGTTGTGTGAAATAGATATATTATATAAGACGACATAGACACAATCATCAGAATATGATTTTTGCCCACTTCTTGATATTTGCAGATAAGTTTTGATATTTCAATTACAAAGAATATTCCTATGTAGGGCAGTAGAATGTTTAATGTTGTTTTCAGCACATCTGAATTTAAGTCTGAAAAATATAAATATTCACAAACAACAAAAGCCACTATTGCAAAAATAACTTTGTTTATTGAATAAACCTTTAAGAATTTATGTATAAAGCCGTTTTCAAAAGCAAATACGCCTAAAGTAAAAAATACCAACATGTTTTTACATTCTGCTATACAAAACTCTTTAGGCAATGCCATAGGTATGTAATGAATAATTAAGCAGATTAAAAATAATATTGTTCTGCTCCTTTTGGTTTTTAATATCGGTAACAATACGAACATCCACCATAACGCCCATATAAACCACAAGAAATAGCCTGCTTCAGGTAAATAAAACATTTTAAAATATGACGTCCATGTAACAGGATTATCAACGCTCATATTTCCTTGTGTCAACATCTTTATGCTTATCACTATGACAGATGTCGTAAAATATGGTATCATCAATCTTTTTATTTTCTTTACTAGGAAATCACCATATCCGATATCTTTTTTAGTAGCAATATATACGTATCCGCTTGCGAACATAAACAACGGCATGTGAAATGTATATATCACGTCATGTATTAATTTATACCATTCTGGAGAGTTGTCCGGGATGTAATGTCCAACTACTACAAGAATTATACAAATAGCTTTAGCTATATCTAATGAAACAATTCTATTTGTTATCATACTTTATTATTTAACAACTAATATGAAAACACTTTCTATTGAAGAATATGGCCAACATAATTTTTTCATGCCCCCCTTTCATCTGGCCAGAAACAAAAGGAAAGATAATCAAATAATTGCAAAATTGTTTTTAGATAATATTTTACAATTACTTCTTTTGAGGAAGTTTATTTTCAACCTTATTCATCACATAATATTTCATTATGTGAGCAAAACAAATAACTCCACATATTGTTAATATTGACGTAACAATATATAGAATATCATTCTGACTAATGTAATTTTCTAAATGCGCTTTTTCTATAACTCTATATATTATCATATGTGATAAATATATTTCCATACTGATATTACTGAGATATTTCAGAACCCGATTACTTAACAACTTTGTATTTGTTCCTATCGCAAATAATATCCATAGTGCAAACAGGCACAATTCTGCAATATATCCTAAATTGGCAGAAAATAGATGCTTAAAAGCAAAATAACATATAGTGAGTAAAATAGTTACAATTGCACATAGTATATTATATCTTTTGGCAAAATCAACAATTTCATGTCTATACAGATAAATTAATCCCCCTGCTAAGAAATAAGGAGCACAAAATACAAAATTAGTTCTACCTATTTCACCTGTTACAAAATCTGCATTCATTGCTATGATAGTAAATACTATTGATATACAAAAAGATATCCATGCCTTTTTCTTAGTATCAAGCATAAACACAAAGAACGGAAATAATAAATAAAACAAAAATACTATACCAAGAAACCAACCGACACCTATTACCGTGATATTATGTGCAGGCAAAAGTCCAAAACATAAAGTTAGATTTGCATATACCTGATAAAATGTTTCTACGCTTGGTTCAATCAAGAAATCTAACAAACATAAAAATGCGAAAAATGGCAATATTCTCAAATATCTTTTTTTGTAAAAAGAATTTGGTGAGATACTGCCTTCTTTTATTCTTTGATAATATCCACAACACATCGAAAATGCACTTACCAGCATAAATAACAATGTAAAATCTGTAAAAAATGGTATCAATGTTTGCGTACAATAGTTCTCAGATGGCTTTACAGATATATTTGCCAATATGTGCATCAATACTATTCCTATTGCTGCATATGCTCTTATTCCGTCTAAAGATGAGTAATGTTCCTTTGTATTCATGTTTTCTTATATATAGATCTTGCTTTATTGTCTAAATCTGTTTTTAATTACTTCTTATGGCGTCAAAAAGAGTTGGCATATTGTCCCAATGAACTTATGCTCCATCAGAACAATAGCCAACATATTATTTACGAAGAAAAAGAACTTATACGAATAATATTCACAATACAATTGAATTTTTCACTCTTCGTTCTTCGCTCTTCACTTAAATTATTATCTGTCAAAGTTCAAGTCTCCCTGTTGCGGGTCTTGTCCTACTTCGCAGTATTTAAAGTCTAAGCATGCAGGTTTGCCTTGCATTGAACGTAGTTTGTTCTTCAAAGCCCACTTCAGCGGATACTTTATATATTTGTGCATCACAGGACTTGCCGTGCCAACCATCCAGCAGTTCTTCGGACATTTGCGCACCTTTGCGCGCACTCTGGCAGCCTGTTCGCTGTTCCATATAGTCATAAAGTCGGCATCGTGTATGTTGCCCATGCTCCAGCTCTTCGGCGTGTCGCTTCCTGCCGGTTTCAGCTTGTCGTTCGACACATTGTTTGGGTCGGCAGCCAGCTTCTCGTTATACTCCGCCACAGTCATGTCGTCGCCGTCCAGCTTTGTCTTGTTATCGGCATTCTTGTCGTCCATTCTTGTCTCCAGTCCGTTACACGGCATCACCTCTCCCCACGGGTCAATAAAGAAGTTAGCCGTACCAGCCTCACATGGCAGCATACGGCGGTTACCTTCAATATAGTTTATCAGTCCCATGTTAAACCATGCACGGAACCAACTCTTCGGGCTCTTCTCCTTCAGCTGCCAGTCGATGAGTTTCCTGAAGTTTCCGCACACCTCGTCATGGTTTGTAATCTTGTTATCCCCCTTATGGAAATAATAAGAATTGTGAAAAGCTGCTGTCGCAAACTCCAGTCCCATTGACAGAGAGAGCTGATAGAGTTTGAGCATGTCTCCTGAGTTATAGTTGCTCACAGTACAACCAAAGCCGATATCCTTCAAACCCATACTCTGAAGAGTCTTCAATGTCTGGATAGCTTTGTCAAAAGTTCCTTGACGGCCTCTAAGCTCATCATTCTTCTCTGCAAGTCCTTCAATAGATATGCGAATACCGATGTTAGGAAATTTCTTAGCCAAAGCTATTACCCTATCCTGAAACCATCCCGACGTAGATATCACAATGCGGTCAGTATGCTTATAGCACTCTTCAACTATTTCATCCAGGTCTTCACGGATGAAAGGTTCACCACCTGTCAGGTTTATGAATTTTAATTTGGGAAGCGAACGAAGGTCAGAGGCTTTCAGTTCCTCTTTCTTATCAGTAGGATTTTTCCAAATGTTACACATCACGCAACGCATCGGGCAGCGATACGTCAGAATAATACTTGCGTCTGTAGGACGCGGCACATTCATGTTTGCCATAATCTTTTTACTTTATATTGTATTTAAATAAGATGCAGAATTATAAGACTATTTCTGTATTAGTATTTGTAGTTAAAGTAGTTAAAGAAGTTATCGCCAACAAGTTGGCTAGGAGTTAAAGTCAATAGCCAACGTAGTGCTTATTTAAGTGAAGAACGAATAGTGAAGAGTGAAAAATCCAAATGTTTTGAGGATTCTTGTCTCGTTAGACAGGCTATTAGAGTGCGAAAATAAGCTACAAGACATTTGACTTTAACTACTTTAACTCCTTCTAACTACTTTAACTCCTAATTATTTATATACCTCCATTATCCTCTCATAATAGCTTTCGCTGTTATATCTCTTTTGTGAAGTTAGGGCTATATCTTTATAGTCGAATGTATGGTGCCACATGGCTTCAATCTTGTTTGTCAGATCATCCACGCTGCGGCTTTCAAAGGTCATGCCTGTTACGCCGTTTTCTATCAGTTCAGGTATTCCGCCTATACGTGCGCCCAGCACCGGTGTACCCAGACATTGAGCCTCAATCACCGACAGCGGGTTGTTCTCATACCATTCTGACGGTATCACCGTGAAGCGTGCCTTACCCACAATGCTCTTTATCTCGTCCCACTGCTTATAGCCCAGGAACTCAACATTTGCTTTTAATTTTTCACTTTTAATTTTTAAATCTTCTTCAAGCGGTCCTCCTCCAATCACTTTTAGCTTATACGGCAGGTTCTTTGCTGCCTCTATCAGCGTGTTCACGCCCTTTTCGTGGCTCAGTCGTCCCACGTAGCAATAATAGTCTTCCTTGCCGTATTCGTCTTTCTTGCATTTGTCCACGTCAATAAAGTTGCACAGTGTCATCAGCTTCTTCTTGTCAAATCCTCCCTGTGCCATTTTCTCTGCCATAAACTGGCTCGGACATACAAACACATCCGTGCAGGCTTCCAGCCGCTCCCTGTTCCAGGTTACGGCCTCTTTATATCCTATCATCGATGCCAGTGCAGAGCCTTTCATGCACTTATACGTCTTGCAGTTACTCTTGTCGCCGTTGAAGCACAGCTCACATATATCGGTGCCGTTGCGCAGGCAGTCGTATCTGGGGCACAGCAGCTTATAGTCGTGCAGAGTCCATGCCACCTTTATTCCTCGCTTATGCGCCAGTTCCGCCATCACAGGCGACAGCTGTGTGTGTATGTTGTTAAGATGCACCACGTCCGGCTTAAAGTCATCCAGCAGCTTGTTAAACTTCGTCTTCACCTCGTTAGAGCCGAACGGACGTGTAAATGCCATCAGCTTACTCATGTTCTGCGGAAAATATTTGCTCCATGGCGTACTTATATTTTCCGGATAGTCCATCGCAAACACTGCCACTTCATGTCCATGCTGCTTTAACAGCTGCTCTAAGTTGAGCATGTATATGCAATCACCGCCACGGCGGTAATAGAATTTATTGGAAAGTAAGATTTTCATTGTGATAGGTAATAAAAAAAGTACTTATTTCTTTTAATCACATAATATTGATAAATAAAATTAAGCACTATATTTATTGTAATAATATCTGTTTGATTATCGTTTAAATCTTTTTTAATATTCTACGATAAAAATCCATAAACTTTTATGAAATTTTGGCATGCTCCATCCCAAACAAGTTGCATTTTAATCTTATCCGAAGCATTTTTTCCCATGTTTTTCAATATTTCTGGCATAGTAAAAAGTTCATGTATCTTATTTATCCATTTATCAGCATCAAGGTTACCATCAATTATTATTCCATCTTTATTATTTTCTATTAAAACTTCTGAACCGGCTGTCATCGTTGATAATACAGGACATCCAAAATACATTGATTCTAATATAACCATTCCATATATTTCATAGCTAGAAGCTAGAAGAAACAAATCAGCAGAAGCATAAAGAGTTGGTAAATCTTCTTGATTTTTCTTACCTAGAACTATAACATTATTAATGTGGTCATTCGTTATTGTGCATTTTATTTGTTCAAATAACGGCCCGTCACCAACAAGAACTAAGCAATAATCATCAGATAGCTGTTTCATTAGTTTTAATAGAAATAATGGATTTCTTCTTGATTCCATTTTCCCAATATATAGCAAAAGTTTTTTATTTGTCAGCCCATATTTTTGTCTGAAATCATTTTCTATTCTACAATTATTAAATTTGCTTTCATCCAATCCTATAGGAGTAATTACCACTTTTTTATTGCTATATTTATTTACATATCTTTCAGCAGCATCTGTTTTACATCCAATTGCATCAACATTTTTTAATATACTTTTTCCAAATGTACAATTAAAAATTTTCTCAAGTTGCTTTAATACAAGTTTTTGTGTGGTATTATAATTACCTTGTATCAACACACATCGTGTATTGTTATTCTTTGCCCATTTTGAAACTAGAAACGACATATACATGCCAAATTCATGTATTTGTATGACATCAGGCTTTAACAGATTCAAAAGTTTCTTCCAACCATTAAATATACATAAAGATTGATTAATAGAATGATATTTTAGATAGTATATATCTAAATTACAACTACAATTTCCATATTTAATATGATTTGATTCTGGTCCTCCCATAATCAATGAAACCTTATATCCTTTTTTTATGAGGGCTTTAGCTAATCCTAGTTCTTGACAATTGTAAGTGTTGTAATCAATATAGGATCCTGAAGTACGGAAAATAACAATGTGAATATTCTTTGTTTTAATTGTATCCAGCATATTGAAATTAATTTTCAATTGAAAACATATTCG
>ERZ780117.886-NODE-886-length-10690-cov-2.909074_pt1 | contig 10690 bp, 9 predicted proteins | sample MGYA00510985_ERZ780117 | MGnify/ENA primary metagenome ERZ780117 (study PRJEB29588, sample SAMEA2159553) | human gut metagenome | biome: human gut; feature: human-associated habitat; material: faeces | place: Denmark | collected 2008/2010 ...
GCCTCCGATCGGCATTGAAAAACCAAACAGCGGAACCATTGCATGGAACGGGGAAGATATTACCCGCTGGAAGGCATCCACATGGCGGGAAAAGCGCAGACATATCCAAGCGGTTTTTCAGGATGCTTCTGGGACGCTTAACCCGGCCCGCTCCGTCTATCACAATGTAGAAGAAGCTCTACGCAACCTGACGAAGCTGGACAAGTTGCAGAGACGGGCGAGGATTGGCGAATTGATGGAGTTAACCCACATGGACTCCCATCTCCTTCAAGTCCCAGTCCGCCAACTCTCCGGCGGTGAACAGCGCCGCCTTTCTCTGCTCCGGGCTCTCTCCATTCATCCTCAATTCCTGGTGCTGGATGAAGTCACCAGTGGACTGGACCTTCTTTCCGCGGATGCGGTGCTGCAGGTCCTGGAGCGTTACCACGAGGAATTTGGCTGTGCCTATCTGCTGATCACCCATGACCGGCAGACGGCGTATCGCATATCCAGCCAGATTCTCGAATTAAACCAAGGGGTATTCGTGCGGAAAGCGGTCCGCACTGAATCCACATAATATCCAAAGAAAGGAACAAGAACCATGAAAAAGAAACTGATTTCTCTGATTTCAGCGGCGCTCTGCCTCTGCATGGTGTTGAGTGCCTGCAACGGTCCGGCCAACAGCGAACCGTCACCCTCCGCATCCGACAGCCAAAGCGGAGGCGACACCCAAAGCAAAACGCTTACCATCGCAACCATGACCGAGACAACCTCTCTGTCTCCGCTTTACATGGGTGTTTATAACTACTCCATGTGCACCATGCTCTACGAAACTCTTTTGAAATACGAGGATGGGGAGGTCAAGGGCAATCTGGCCGAATCTTATTCGTTCAATGAGGACGGGACGGTGATGACGCTGACACTCCGCCAGGGAATCACATTCCATGACGGCACACCTTTTAACGCCGAGGCAGTGAAAAAGAATCTTGATTTCATGCACAGCAACCCTCAGTATATGGCCTGCCCCGGAATTTACGATATTGAGAGCGTGGAGGCTACAGACGAGTACACCGTCACCATTACCTATCCGCATCCCTACTATGCTTATGCCTATGACTTCTGCTGGCCGGATGTGGCCGGAATACAGTCGCCCAATCAAATCGTGGAGGGTGATTTCCAGACAGTCCAGGGTTATGCTGGCACTGGCCCCTACATCTATGAAGAATATGTGCCGGGCGAATACACCCGCTTTGTCCTCAACGAGAATTATTGGGGCGAAGCTCCCTATTTTGATGAGATCATCGCCCGGTATATTCCCGATTCTACCTCCCGCTTGCAGGCGCTCCAGACCGGCGAGATTGACCTGGTTTACGGCAGCTCTATGATTTCCTATCAGGACTACCAACAGGCTACCGCTCTGGATGGAGTTGCGGGAGCCATTGCGGAAAAGGATACCCGCGCCCGTGATATTACTCTCAACGCCTCCAGTGGCCCTCTGGTGGATGCCAAAGTCCGTCAGGCGGTGTCCCACGCAATAAACAAAGAAGAATTTTCCGAGGGCCTGACCTACGGCTATGAGCGGATTGCAGAAATGCCTTTCCCGGAGGGGACCCCCTACACGGACATTGAATTGACGGAAACTTACCCCTATGACCCCGAGAAAGCAGCCGCCCTTCTGGATGAGGCTGGCTGGGTAATGAATGAAGAGACCGGTATCCGGGAGAAAGATGGTGAGGCGCTCAACCTGACCTTTATCTATGACACAGCACAGGACTCTCTCGTCTCCTCCTATGCCACCCTGCTCAAGAGCCAGCTGGAAAAGGTCGGCATCGGCCTGGAACTCAAGGGCAGTGAGAAGATGGAGTGGTACGCTGAGATGATGGCTGGTAATTTCGACATTACTTATTGGATTGGCGAGTATGAGTATTCCTCTCCCCACTGCTTCTTCGGCGCTATGCCCTCCATGACCCCGCACACCTTCTCTCTGAGCCAGGTGGACGGCTCCCAGGAGTTCTTTGACGCTATTACTGCCGTTAAGCAGACGGACGATCCCGCCGAGGTACAAGAGCTCTACAACTACCTCATCAACTATGACCTGGGCAATGTAATCGACATTCCTCTGACCTACTACAAAGACCTGATTCTCTACAACACGGATAAGATTGCCGGTTACGAATTTAGCGATGTGCCTGCCTTCTTTGATGTGGCAGGGTTACAGGCTGTAAAATAGAGAAATATTTATGGAATTAATGAAGGGGTCCCAAAAGTCATTTCATGATTTTTGGGACCCCCTCTTCTGTTGTTACACCCTTTATTCAGAGAAGACTCGCTATCGTGACCTCTTGCAGCGAACGTATCCATATTTCTTCTACGTTTCCATAAGCAGTAAGCAGCGCCTCGAAAGACCGGGCTGCCTTGTAGGGGTAAAACAGCGCGCTGTTCCTCTCCATCACAGTGATAATGTCATACAGACTGATTTTCTCCGCTGGCTTCAGTAAAACCAAGCCGCCATTGGGGCCATAGACCGTTTCAATCAGCCCCGCTCCCCGCAGCCTGGCCCCGATCTGGAGTAAGTAACGGGATGAAACGCCGACCATCTTGCTCAGTTTGGAGGAGGATATGGCTCTCTCTTCTTTTGCCAGGCACAAAACTACCCGAATGGCATAGTCTGTTGAACGATTCAAGCGCATACCATTCCCTCCTTCTTTAAATTTACATTTCCAAGGATTCTTTTAACTTTCGAAAAGATTCGTTACTTATAGCATGTTCGATCCGGCAGGCATCCTCCTCCGCAGTCTTGGGGTCAACGCCGGCGGCGATGAGCCGTTCCGTGAAGAAGCTGTGGCGCTCATATATCGTTGCGGCAACCTGTTTTCCTGAAGACGTCAGGGAGAGTATGCCACTTGAATCTTTACGCAGGTACTTCGCCTTAGTTAATTCTTTTACGGCTCGGCTTACAGAAGGTTTCGTTACTCCCAAATATTCCGCGACATCTACGCAACGGGCGTACCCCTGTTTTTGAAAGAGGATATATACAGCTTCCAGATAATCCTCCATGGATGATGTTAAATTCAGTTGGCGTACCTCCTTTCAATTTTCAACTTTTCGAAAGCGACCAACTCGCAGATTGTTGTTGGAGCATAGCCATTCTTTTATATGTTCCATCGAACTGAGCTAATTCATCAGGTGCGCCCATCTGTTCAACTTTTCCGTCTTCAAGCACTACGATTTTATCAGCACCAGCAACTGTCCTCATTCGATGAGCAATAATCAAAACAGTTTTTCCCGAAATCAGCTGAGAGATTGCTTCTTGTACCATCGTCTCGCTCTCTACATCTAAGGAGGCTGTAGCTTCATCCAGTAGGATTACGGGAGCATCTTTCAAAATTGCTCTGGCAATAGATAATCTTTGGCGTTCACCACCGGAAAGGATAGCACCATTCTCCCCAATGACAGTATGATAACCTTCCGGCAAACGGTTTATAAACTCTTCACATTGTGCGGCCTTTGCTGCGGCAACCACTTCTTCATCCGAAGCATCTTTTCTGCCAATCCGGATGTTTTCCATAACAGTATTGTCAAATAAGACAACATCTTGAAAGACAATAGCATAATTTTTTAGAAGAGATTCCGGATCTACCGTTTTAATATCTGTTCCACCCAAAGTAATTTTGCCTCTTGAAACATCCCAAAAACGTGCAGCCAACTTTACAGCAGTAGATTTCCCACTCCCGGAAGGGCCTACTAAAGCGGTAATTTCTCCTTGTTTTGCAGTAAAAGAAACATCCGATAGTACCGGTTCCTCATTGTTATAGGCAAAAAAAACATGATCAAATACTATATCGAAACCATCCACAGAATATTCTGTGGATCCTTCCTGAATTGGCTGACTCTCAATTTCTTGCATCCGAGCAATTTTTAATCGGGCGTTGAAAATTTCCGCTATATTAGCTAGAACTCCAGAAAGCGGATCGTAAATACGAGTAGCTGCCATTAAAAACATAAAATAAGTCAATAAAGTAGTTTCTCCGGAAACCAACAATGTTCCACCTGTTAAGATGACGGTGACAAGTCCTAATCGTAAAAAAGCTTGTCCAGTCGCCAAAAAAGTATCAGTGGTAAGTTCGGACTTAATCTGCGCTTTTTCCGCCCGATCCATTTTTTTGAAAAGGCTATGTAAATATTCTTCTTTACGGTTATATGCCTTCAGTTCCCGCACAGTTTCCAGACACTCTTGAATCCCTTCCGCACAGTTTACTTTTGCATCCAGATGTGCTTGTCCTGCCCGATCTTGTAGCTTTTTTGAACCAAATACCATAATGAGTGAAATAGGAAACACCCAAAACAAAGCTAATCCCATTTGCCAATTGACAATAAACAACATAATAATAACAAATATTGTGAAAATTAATGAGCCACCGAGTTGCGGGACTGCATGAGAGAATGCGTGCTCCATACCAGTACAGTCACTCATGATTGTACTGGTTAAATCGCTGACATCTCTCTGACCAAAAAAAGACAGCGGTAGTTTACGCAATTTTTCAGCCAGAGTAACTCTTTTGTTAGCACTTTCGTTATAGGTTGCAATGAATACACTTCCATACTGGAGCCAATGAAAAGGAATCATCAAAAGAATAGCAACAACTCCTAATCCAATATACAGAAACAGATTTGGAGCAACTTGTTCGCCAGAAAGCACAGGTGACAGAACTTCATTTAAGAACATGATAATAATACTCATGGGTATCATCAATGTCATATAAGATAGCGCTGACCACAACATTCCTTTTATCAGTTCTTTTGCACCTTTTTCACTTAAAGCCAAATGCTTTTGCATCCATTGAATCATATCTGTGCCTCCTTTCCAAGCTTCCAAGCTATGGATGACTGATAATCTTTCCACATTTTTGAATAAATACCTTTTTCAAACAACAGTTTTTCATGAGTTCCGCTTTCTTTAATTTCTCCATCTTGTAAGACAATAATCTGGTCTGCTGTTTTAACAGTAGAAAGGCGATGAGCAATCATCAATACCGTTTTATTTTGAATCAGTTTTTCAAACGCCTTCTGAATGGCCGCTTCATTCTCTGAATCCGCAAAAGCGGTTGCTTCATCCAAAATAATAATGGGGGCATCTTTTAGGATGGCACGTGCCAGTGAAATTCTCTGCTGTTCGCCGCCGGAAAGATATACGCCTTTTTCTCCAATTACAGTATCAAGGCCTTTTGGTAGCTTTTCTAAAATATCATCACATTGAGCAGCATGGAGCGCGGCTCTAATTTCTTCTTCTGAAGCGTCTGGTTTTGCAACACGTATATTTTCCCGCACACTATCTTTAAATAAATGAGTGTCCTGAAATACAAAAGCAATTTGTTTCATAAGTTCTTCACTATGAATCTGCCGAACATCAATACCGCCGACCATTACTGCGCCACTATCTACATCAAAAAAACGTGGAACAAGACTGGCCGCCGTTGTCTTTCCTCCACCAGAAGCACCAACCAAAGCAACCGTCTGACCAGGATAAACGGAAAAGCTGATGTTTTTCAAAGCCGCCTGTTTGGAACCAGAATATGTAAATGTCACATTTCTAAATTCTATAGAGGAATCTTTTGGTGTTTGAGGATTATCGGGCTCATCCAACGGTTTTTCCTGAAGGATTTGCTCCATTCTTTGTACCGCTTGTCCTGCCTGCATACTCGTTTCTGCAGCGTATAACACCCTTGTCATCATAGATGCACAAACTGGTGAAAAAAGAATATAAAAAAGGAAATCTAACAAGAACTGCACAGGAGTTGCTGTATGTCCAAGAATAAGTATGGCAGCCGGTATCAATAAAAAGAAAGCACCATTTGTCGCAATAGTAAAACCAACCATAGGAACACGACAGTTGACCGAATATCCAGATGCAAATTCCTTATATTTCATAATTGCTCGATGAAAATTTTTAAAAGAAAAAACACTCTGCTGGAACACTTTCACGACAGGGATGCCTCGAATATACTCTACCGCCTGTGCGTTCATATCTTCTAATGCATCCATGTAGGTTGTCATAAAACCTGCATTTTTTCCTCCAAACATCCGGCTTTGAAAAAGAATACCAATAACCATGGGAGCCAGACAAAGAAGGCCCAATCGCCAATCAAAAGAAAACAGCATGACAAGGATAGCTATAGGTAACACCAAAGCACCAACCGTATCTGGCAGTTGATGCGCTAAAAAATTTTCTGTCATATCTGTATTATCATCAATAATCTTCCGTAAACGTCCACTGGCCTGATGGCTAAAATAACCCATGGGGAGTTCCACAGCATGGCTAATAGCAGTCTTTTTCATGTTTTTAGAGATACGGAAAGCAGCAAAATGGGTACACAACAAGCCAATAAAGTAAAGAATCAAACTTCCCACAGCAAAAGCTACTGCAATCCAGCCATATTCACTAATTTTATTTGTGTTGTTCGAAAACTGCGGCCAGCTTTCAAATAAATCCTGAATAATGAAGTAAATGCACAAATAGGGTGCTAAACTTAAAATAGAACTGACACCAGAAAAAGTACAGCCCAAAATAGTCAGCCTTTTATGTTTTCCTGCATACTGGAGTAAGCTGCAAAGCCAACTCTTTGTTTTTTTCTGTTCCATCATATACTCCTTTCCTTTATAGGGTTTTGGAAAAAGGAGAGCATTTGTTTGATGCCATTTCTATCTAACGAATAGTTCTCCGTAATTTCACCATTTTTCATGTGAATAACATGTGTACAGCAAGATAAAATCAACTCAGGATCATGTGTAATAACAAACAATGTTTTTCCCTCTTGCCGGAGTTCCCGCAAACTATGAGCAACTTCTTCCATGTGATGAAGTCCAAGGCCACTGGTTGGCTCATCAAATACGATAATTTCCCTTCCGGAAACAAGAGCCGATGCAATTGCCACCCGCTGTTTCTGTCCTCCAGAAAGGGAAAGAGGATGCCTACTTTTTAAATCTAATAAATCCAATTTCTTCAAAACTTTGCGTGCTTCCTCTTCATCTTCTATTTCCATACTGAGAAGAATCTCATCTAAAACACTCTCTGTAAACAATTGATGTCCCGTATCCTGCATTACCATGTAGCAATATTTCAATCGTTTTTTCCAATTCAGAACCCGCCCTTTTATTTTAAGAATCCCACATCGTTTTTCCAACCCACACATACAACGTGCGAATGTAGATTTTCCGGCACCATTCAAACCTGTAACCGCAATAATTTCTCCCTTTGGAATTGTGGCGTTTGAAATATGTAATGCATCTAAACCAGTACGATAGGAAAAACAAAAATCTTTCAAAAGCATCGTCTCTTGCAATCCTGCTGAATTTGCTGAAGAATAATCCAAATTTTCCAAAGAGAGTGATCTCAGCCCCATCTTATGGCGTTCTCCCTCTGATAATTTTTTGAATTCCTGCCGAGTAAATTCTTTGATAATTTTTCCATTCTTCAAATATAGAATCCGATCCGCAATGTCTGTTAAATAGAACAGGCGATGTTCTGCAATTAAAATTGTTTTCCCCTGCTTCTTCCAAAACATTAATGTCCTACGAAGATCCTGTATAGCAGCAGCATCTAAGTTAGAGGATGGTTCGTCAAGTACCATTACTTCTGGATAAAGCGCATTAACGGAACCACAGGCAATTTTCTGTTTTTCACCACCAGATAGATGGAAAATGCTTCTTCCCATTAACGACTCCAGCTGAAGTTCTCGAACAGTTCGTTTTACGCGGTGGCGTATTTCTTGTTCCGGCATCCCTAAATTTTCACAACCAAAGGCTATTTCACTGTCCGTGTCTACATTAAAGAACTGACTTTTGGGGCTTTGAAAAACAGACCCAACTATTGCGGCTGTGTCATAAAGTGGCATTTTAGAAATATTCTTGTCATTCAGCCAAACCTCTCCCGATAAATCACCTTCATAAAAATTGGGAATTAAACCATTTACCAATCGGGTTAACGTGGTCTTCCCGCATCCTGATTCACCGCAGAGCAAAACGCATTGTCCATCTTCTATCGTTAGATTAATGTTTTTTATGCCACAAGTCTGCTCATTTTGCCCATAAGAGAAGGATATCTCTTTAAACTCAATCATTCAATTCAACCTCCTCAAATAGACAAGGTGGAAAAAATGGCCCATGCTACTGTAATACCACATAAAATAAAAACAATGACATCCGAAAAATGAAATCCAATCTCACAGATATTTGTACGTTTTACGGGTGCACCCAATCCTCTGGTTAATGCCGCCGCAGAAAGTTCTTCCCCTATTTTTACAGAGCAAGTCATCATAGGGATGAGTCGATATTCCAATATTTTAGATGACTTCTTTCCTCCAAAACGTATACCACGCATCTTCATTGCATCACTGATAGAACCAGCCTCTTCTAATACCGTAGGCGCAAAGCGAAATACCACAGACAACGGAATTGTGATCTTAGAAGGCATGTGCATTCGTTCCATTCCAGCCATAAATTCACTCACTGTAGTTGTAGTTACCACGAAATAGGCTGTAATAAATCCGGGAAAAAACCGACAAAACGTTCCAGCCAAAATAAGCACCAGAAAACTTGTGAACCCTGTTAGGGTAGGTAGTAGAGTAAGTTGAGCCACATAGCATACAGTATACGCTGTTATATAAAGAACAGCATGAAAGACCCGACCAACTGATATTAGCATGGCGAAAGGAATCAACGACAACGCAGGGCGGAGAAAATACATAGCATCTCCCCCTGCGCCACCCAGCACAAAAACACTGATAATTAAAATTAAAAGGAGTTTTGTGCGTGGATCAAAATGTATCCCTCTTTTCTGCTGTTCACTGCTCAGAAATTCTCTCCTCATTAAGCAATCCCCGCGCGTTTAAAATGTTTTTTGCAAATCGCCTTTCCAACAAGTCCTCCCAGCAAGCCAAAAATAAAGGTCGCACCCAGCAGAATCGGTAGAATCCACATAGGCATATAGGAAGAAACCGTAGATACATATTCTGTGCCAAAGCCTTCCTGAAGCTGTGCCAGATATGCCTCTCTCCCGACAAAGAAGGGCATTAGGTTTCCAAATTCCCACATACTGAAGAAACCACAGGCAAGGATAGTCCGCTTAGCACTTTGGTATTTTCCACTTTTCAATACGAGATCAGCAATCAGACCAAAAATAAGGCCCGTGATAGCAACCCAATATCCCATTCCCATCACAAACATGAGAATACCGATGAGCGTACCCATAATTGTTGTCATCCCAAATTTTTTTGCTTTTGTTGCATAGAGCATAAAAGGAATACCACCGATTAGGGGGCAAAAAACAGCAGTCAATGGAATAAAAATTGGAATAAAAGACAGCGCTCCAAAAACTCCAATAATTACAATGTAAATAACGGTATAAATACCAACGGTAATAAGATCTTTACCACCAATATGATTTGAAATTTTTTGTGTTACATCCTTAGACATGAGAATGTACCTCCTTGAATTTTATTTTATTTCTGCTCCGATAAAATCGGTAAGCAAACAACATAATAGTTAGCTTTCGCTAACCTGCGCCCCGAAAAGATGGGGCTTATAGCCCCAATATTTCTCGCCAGCCCGCAAATCGAAATCGTTTCACTTGCTCCATAAAGTCCACAGCCTCTTCTTTGGTAAGGTTGTGAGAAACAATTTCGTAAAATTCACGGAACCCAGAAGCACACATTACATGAATAAAAAAATCTCCCACTGGTTTTCCAGATCGATTAAGGGAATCAATCATCTTCACATAAGAAGCTTCTTCTATTTCAGCCAATTGGTTTAGGAAATGATTATACGCATGTCCTTCTGAACAACAAAAAATCAAACGAAAAATATCGAAATGTTCATAAATATATTCCAACATCCAGTCGGTTCCTTTGCTGGAATCTTGCGTTAATTGTTCTGATTTTACTGTAGGAATAGATTCTTCCATCCGATTGTGCATTTGCTGAAATTGTTGTAATAAAGTATCTGCCGGTTCTTTTACTAATGCCTCGAACAATACTTCCTTGTTTTTAAAATGATTATATAGTGCGCCAGTTGTGGCTTTCGCATCTTCCGCAATTTTTCTCAGGTTTGCTTTTTGATATCCTTGCTCCAGAAATTCTTTTTTAGCACACTCCAGAATTCGTTGACGAGTTTGCTCAGAGCTATAACTCATAAGTTCACCCCCATTCGTAACACGATTATTTTCAATAACAATGTTATCACTTTTGAGAAGCGTTGTCAACAGAAATTTAAATCAAGAAAAAACATAATAAAAATATACTTATTTTTGATTATCCCTATGAACAGATGGGTACGGAAAACAGAGAAAACTGCTCATAAAGAGATAGCGCGGAACGCAAAGGGTATGTGAGAGTGCGCCACTCTGCATGGTTTGAAAATACTCCAAATGGTTTAGTTATTCATATTGACTTTTTTCAAGATATAAGCAGTAAAAAGGATGGAGTCAAACAAGATTTGCATTGGTATAGCCCATTGGCAACATGGCTGGTGTATGTTATACTAAAATCAATAAAGAGGTGAAGGCGCTATGACCCCATTGGAGAAAAAACGGATCGCGGCAGTCAAGACGGCCGATGCGATTAATGCCATTGAGGGCGCGCCGATTTCCAGCTATGCTCGGTCGCTGTCTGCCAGCTGGGCCTACGGTGAGCTGACAGGTGAACAGATGAAGCAGGCA
>ERZ780117.896-NODE-896-length-10596-cov-4.104070_pt1 | contig 10596 bp, 11 predicted proteins | sample MGYA00510985_ERZ780117 | MGnify/ENA primary metagenome ERZ780117 (study PRJEB29588, sample SAMEA2159553) | human gut metagenome | biome: human gut; feature: human-associated habitat; material: faeces | place: Denmark | collected 2008/2010 ...
TCAGGCCTTCCGTGGTGCTGCCGTTCCAGGTACCCTTGGTGCCTTCGATGATCTTATAGGGATCTTCCTGGCTGTCATCGGTACCACTGTCAGAAGCTGATGTATCTGTATTATCTGTAGTATTTGTAATCTCTCCCGTTGTAAAGGTATATTTCAATGTCAGATACCGTCCCTCAGCTAAGTCAATTGACGTATACTCCACTTGTGGATTTGTGACAATCCAGATGCTGTCATGATTGAATTTATAGCCACGTTCTGCAACCAAGGTCAGAATTGCATAATACGTTGTGTTCGGTTCAGCATTGCCGATTGCCGCCTCATTCTCATTTCCCTCTTTCAACCACAAAATACTGTTCTTCGTAACATCAGTAATTCCTTCCGTATTAATCTGCCATTTTTTAGGTAAGGGCTGTCCGGCTACCGGTGGGGTGACTACCATGTCCAGACTGGAGATTGTCCGATCAACTGTGCCAACATTAAACGACATTATATCTGTTTTCCTATGTTCATCCCCTTGTGGATCATCATATACTGCTTTTGCATACACCTTATATCCCGCCACTTTGGTACAGTTTTCTGTTTTATAGCTAATCTTCACTGTTGCAGTTCTGTTATCTTCACTATAATTTATGATTTTTGCATCAAAAATGTCATCTGCACGGTAACCCGCTCCATCATAGAAATTAAATGAAACATTTACTTTAGAAAAATCATAATATGAATTTATTTTTAAATCATACAAAAAATAAGATTTCTCATCATTTGAAACCAACTGTGCCGGTTCCGACAAGCTAGAATGAAATTCCAGATTGACTGCTTCACCTGTCATAACTATTTTACCTGTTCCATGATTTGGAAGCCGATAATAATAACATTGTTGAACGCTGTCATAGGTTGCACTTGCTTCTATTTCATTAACATCATCCGTAGAATATACAACTTTCGGTGCTGTCAAAAACCAATATTCTTTTCCATTATAACTGTCATCTCCCGGGTATATAGAAAAACAATCATACATTTTACTATCTATCATAGTACTTAGCATTATATGACAGTTTTTTAATCCGGTTCTATCAACTGTCCAGTTTCCCGTATAATCGTCCGCCTTAGCATTCATCCCCTGCCAACCCCACAGCAGCAGCACCGCCGCTGCCAGCAGTCCGATTCTCTGTAATATCTTTTTCATCTGTTTCCTCAGAGGGATATTGTCAAGTGTGTAAGTAAGATTTTATGAAATTGCTTCTATTTTCATAAGAGAGCCTTCCATTACTTTTATACCATCTGTTAATTCAATATAGCTGATTACCTTTGTTTCTCAAAAAGAATAGTTTATACGCTTTAGATTTTAGTATCAAGTGTTGCCTGTGCAGGGGATTTTCCTGTCTCTGCAGTCTCTCTTGTAACATCATCAAGTGCTCCAGCTTTGATTGGCTTACCAATTTCCCAGTTAGGATCAGCCTTTTTTGCGGCATCATAAAATGCCTGTCTGTAAATTCTCTCATATTTTTCAAGGGTGTACCCGGCAGCCAGCCTGTCCTTTTTGGACATTTTGCGATACAAATTGTTATACACATCTGTTCGTTTTGTTGTATCACCATTGCATACACCATTTTCACGCAGAAATTCTTTTTTTGTCAGTTCATACATTTCTTCTTTGCTGCTATCCGGAATTGATATGATCCTTCTTCTCGAATTCTCGTTGTCATCTGTCACCAAAAGTCCTGCCAATCCATTTACAGGATTAATATAATCTCCATCCTTATCATAATGACTCATCAGATTTTTTATTCCCTGAATATTGCCATACATCGCACCATTTCCGGCAGACATCATCTTCTTAATAGCTGCTTTATACTGTTTACTGTTCGTATTAATTCCAGCAGCTTTTAGCTGTGATTGAACAGAACTGCTATTAAGCTGTGACAACTGAAAACTACCTATTGCATTTACTCCTGATGTTCCAAATGATTTCTGAAATAAAAAAGCATAATCCGTTATCCTTGACATAAAACAGCCTCCCTGTCTGTTTCCACATTGCAAATTTATTTTTGTCTATTTTATGTTCTAGCATAAGTCATTATTTTAATTGCACACCTTACGGTTTCATATCAAAGTTCCTATGCCAGCACATCAAATGTCGAAACTCCGCTTTCCGTCACTCCTATAGGAATTGAAGTACCTACCAATTCCACCATTTTTCCTGTCAGGTCAGTTACATCTTTTCCATCAATTTTCAGATTATATTGCCGTTCTTCCTGCTCCTGTTTTTCGGCACGCTGTTTTTCCAGTCTTTCCTCTGTCTCTTTCTTTTCTGCTTTCCTTTTCTCGAGTCTTTCTTCAAGTTCTTTCCTTGCTTTTTCTGTTCCCGGATCAACTTCATCTTGAGTACACATTACAGAACTCATACTATCATATCCATCTATAGTAATACTATAACTCAGTATCTTTGCTCCTCTTGCTGCCACATAAGCTCTTGACTGTTCTATTGTTTTTGGTATTAGCGATAAATTGTACTCCAACCATTGTTTTGTCTTTTCATCTCCCATAGCCTTTGACAAAAGAGAACTGTTTATATTTACGGAATAATCCCTGCTTCGTAAACATTCGTATTTTTGTGTTAAATAGTTCTTATATTCATGAGCATTCTTATATGTCCTGCCCGTTTTGTTTCCAGCATTTTGTGTATTGCCATAACTATTCGTATATGACGCATATGTTCCTATTCCTGTAACTGCCATATTAACATATCTCCTTTCATTATTCGGAGTCCTTCCAACTATGCCACCTGTTGGATTTCTCTCAGAATCAATATAATATTGATCACACGCTAGCTTCAAATATACTTTGACTAATACCTTTCATCCACATATTCTGCGTTGCTCCATATCCTCTTTCCTGCCCTATATCATACAATCCACTGCTGTCAAATCCTATTTTCAATACTAAATCATTTTCTTTTTTCCAGCCATTCTTAGCATATTCCAACCATCTATTAGAATAAAGTTCATACCCTGCGCCATTTTTAGCCTTTTCCTTAAACAAGGCAAGTAAATCTGTGCCATCCTCTGCAATAAAAGTACCATTTCTATATGTCGCATTGCGTGCATCATACCCTGTTGTCTCATACACTTCATGCCATAAAGAATATTGGTTCGCCTTTGTCCTATTTGCTTGCGAATTAACAATTTCATTGTCTGAATCATGCATACAAATCCACGCATGCGTCCAAATATTTTTTGCATTATCTCCTTCATTCAGCAATTTTTCTATCTGCGATAATATGTCTCTATCTGCATTTCCCGACACTGTTAATTGATATGTATATGGATCAATAGAAAATACCAAATCTGCCTGTTTTGATATTGATATCCTATTCTTTGAAAGTAGATTTGAAATTTGCTGATTTACAACACTTCTGGCATACTGTTTTTCCCTGTCAGTATTGCGTACATAACCAACACTTCTTGAACCACCTGTATATACATCCTTGTAATTCCTTAATGCATAATCATACCGGGCAAATCCAGCCGAATATTTTCCTCCTGTTTGTAACATTCTTTTCTCATTGCGGTAAGCTATGGAACGCTGATCTTCTGTCATATATGAGCAAAAATTAGGTGAGGTCACATCACAATATTTTGATTCGATATATGCCATTGGATCAGAATGAGACAAATTTTCTTTGTACACTTTATCATAATGCTCCTGCAAAACTTTTTGTACGAAACGATCTTCCTCGGTAAGTCCATCATATTGATAACCTACAGTTGTACCAGCGCTGGAAGTATTGGGCAGCTTGTTTAAATCCCTGCCAGCTGGAATGTTGTTATAATAGTCAGAATTATTTACAGTAACCATATTATCCCCTTGCCTTATATAAGTCTTATAATCTGTATCTTTAAATTCCTCCCGGCATTTTATTCTCTTATTTTAGATGCCAGTACGGTATAAAATTCTTTTTCCTGCTGCAGATATGCTGCCCTTTCCTCTGTAACTGCTGCCAACGGATTTTCTATTCTCTCCAATACTTTGTCGATAGCTGCTAAACAACTTTCTTTCGTTTCACCAAAAATATTGTCATCACCACCTGTCAGAAAATCCTGCTCTACAGATAACTGCGTTAATGTACTGGTTACATCCGTCTGAAATGGATTAAAACCAGTTTCTTCCAATGTTTCCTGCCACGCCGCCTTTAAACTCTCCGGCACTGTCTGAAGGTAATAATCACTAATATATGCAATCTGCTTTTTGGTCTTTTCATCTGCAAACTGGTAGGTTCTGTTATTCGCTTTTAACTGTTCATATGCCGCCTGCGCATCACTGTTCGCTTCTGACTCATACCAACCATCTTTATTTTTGCTATATTTCATACCATTGACCGTAAAATCTTTGGAAGTGTCTACACCCAGATAAGACATAACATCCGTAATTCCCTCTGTATACCGGGCATATTCCTCCTTTGAATGTGCTACAGTAGTCATTGTCCCACCTGCATTTCGCAGCATGGATGCCAATGCATCTGCCATTCTCTGTGCTTTTACATATGATTGTGTATCATACGGATTATCTCCACCAGAAACCTCTACTCCATGCGCCGTAACCGTAAGCACATGACCTCCATTAACACGGATTCTTTGCCCTTCCGCAATATTAACAGAATTATTCTGTCTGCTAAGTGACGAACTCTTCGCCAATTTTATAGGTGTTTTTAACACTTGAACCAAATCTTCTACCGGATTTAGTAAGTGCTGCGACATCGCCTCATTATAGGTTTCCTTATCTTTAATAGCTGTATTTTTGTAATTAGATGTAAGTCCTCTTGTATTAGGATTAATATAACTTGATATTGACTGCATTGTCTCAATCTCCTTCGTTTATTCTAAATTCTCTTTTCCTTCTATGTCCAAATAACTAAGCCTTATTTATACTTACTATTTGCATTTGGCAAATTAAGATATGTATCCATACTTTTCGTCCAAAGCAACGATAAGTCAAACCTTCCCAATTTGTTTAAATCTTCTATGCTTTTTTTGAACATTGAGATAAAATCTCTTCTGTCGTTAAGTCCCATATTACCAGCTTCAAGCGGCAAAGATGTGAAACCTCCCTGCTTCTCCACTTTGTAATGTGCCTCCAATGCACGCATTTCGACTACTGTAGCACTTGATGGATTAACGTCATTGATATATATTCTTTGTTCAAACTCTTTTCCATTTTCATCCACACCTTTCGCTAACACCACCGGATTTTCATCCGTTGAATCATCCGCATATTTAAGACAATAAGAAAGACCGGTGCCATTACCTCCTGTCCACAACATATTATCTGTTGTGAATATCTGATATACCTTCGGTGTTTCTGCCGTATAAAATGTCTTTTCCCCAGATGCAGGCGTTTTCATATTATTGCCTTTTTGTTGGCGGTACATTGAAGATACCGTATTTAGACCAGAACCAATGTGCATACTTCTGTTCCTCCAATCATTTTATCTGAATTGTAAATGTACTGCTTGTATTCCACCATCGTCATATCTTTAGCAGACACAGAACCTATTTTTGAATTGCCCACTATACTTCCGCTAGCTTCGCTCTTTTCTCTTACACTATCCGCAAACCTTGTATCTTCCTTCTCCTGATCTTTAGCCACAATTTTCTGCTGGTACTGATTGCAAGCCCGTGTCATATAGTTCACATTAATTGTATTACTCATAGTAACCTCCTTTGCTTTCTTTATCGGATAAAATAACCTGTTCTCCTAGTCCCATATCATCAAACGACCATATTACGCACACAAAGACCATCTCTTTACAAGATGACCACTGCCTTAAATTCATTTTCATCGCAGGAAAGCACCATATCACCGCCATATTTATCCACAACTGCTTTTACATTTAACAATCCAATACCGTGATGATCCCCTCTTTTGCTCTTTATCGTATCATTTTCAATTTCCACCTTTTCTGTCACCGGATTTCTTACCGCAAATATCAGTTTATGATCTTCGCACTCTAATTTCAGATGAATGACCGCTTTTCCGGTATTTTTCAGTACCTTTTCACTCTCCCGGATTGCATTATCCAATAAATTGGAAAGCAGAATCACAATCTCTTCCTCTTCCAGACAAATCTCCTGCAAATCCCCTACTTTCAGGATAACCGCTATGTGTTTCTCCTGCATGCTGCGGTACTTCTGGTTTAAAACAGCATTGACCACCGGATGATTTGTGTTGATTGCCGACATCTCGACAGCTATGCTCTCTGTCAGCTTCTGCGTAAAGGAAAGTGCCTCATCTGTGTGTCCATTCTTTATCAATGTCTGGATCGTGGAAAGCTGATTTTTATAATCGTGCATTTTTCTTCGCTGACGCTCATAGATTTCTTCCCGGTCCTGATAATCTGCAATACGATTTTTCTGATTTTGTTCCGTAAGTACCGCAATTTTTATTCTCTCTTCTTTTTCAATGGTATTCTGCATGAACTCCATAAGGATAAGGTTAATCGCAACCAGTCCCACCGAAAGAAATAAAAATACATTCTGCATATCATCGTTTTCTGAATAAAACATAAGAATGAAACCGACCACCGTAAATACAGGAACACAGAAAAACTGTAACCATTCTTTTCCTGTAATCAGACCGCAGCTTTTTCTTGTCTTGCTAAATCTTCTGATAAACAACATCAGAATGATAAAAACCGTCTTTGATATCAGTGCCTGTAAAAACCATTTTTCTTGGATTGAACCTCCTCTTCCCAGCAAAACAGTCACATAATCAATCAATACAAGCATTGTATAGTTGATGATTGAAAACAAAAAACTCTGCCGGAAGGAAACTTCATAATAAGCCAGATTCAGGAAAGACATAACCAGTATAATCGGGATACATTTTAACATTCCGATCCATGCCCCTGTGACTGCTACCAGATAAAGCACTCCGCAATAAACAAAAAATCTATATCTGTTCCTATATCCGCCATCTCTTTTTTCCATAAAAGTATCAAAAAAGTATAGCGTTCCTTTTACTTCCAGCATTTCCGCAATAAATGTCAATACCCAGAATGTCATGTTATTCTTCTCCCTTATACAGCATATATTCCCTCTTTACCTGTGCATATCGTGCCTTGGGAACCGAAATCTTTTTTCCTGTCGTAAGTGTCATCACATAACTGCTGATTTTGGTAATGTATTTCATATTTACAAGAAAACTTAAATGCGCCCGTACAAATCCCATATTCTTTAATTCGTTTTCCAGTTCATCCAGTTTTTTATAAATCTGAAATGTCCCTTTTTCTGTATAAAATACATTTTTGTGAAGCTCTGTTTCTATATAAATGATGTCATCTGCATAAAGTTTTATCGTTCCTTCCACAAAACGAAATTCGAGAATCCTACGGTTTTTATTAATTTCTGCTATCAAATCATCCATACATTCTTCTATAGTATCTGCAAGGTTATCTTTCAGCAGAAAACGGCTTGCTTTCACCTTATATCCATCCAGTGCGTAATTCATGTATGCCGTCACCAGCACAACTGGAAGTTTTGGATATTTTTCTTTAATCCTCATAGCTGTTTTCAGCCCATCCATCCCCTGCATATTGATGTCCAGAAATAATAGCTGACACGCTTCCAAAGCCGATTGTTCTTCGCATAACTGTTCTCCGGATTCATATCCTGTAATAGTAAACTCATAATTCTTTTTTTCACCATAGTCTGACAGCAAATCTGACAAATTTTTTCTGTCATCTATCCTGTCATCACAAATAATAATGTTCATATTTTTCATTCCTGTCTTTGATTGCTCTCATACCTGTAAACCATACAAGTCTCACCTAGCACTCTTTATTATATCAAACAAATCTTCCGCTCGATCATTCTCCGCATCAAATGACTATTTTTCGCATAGAACGACTATCTCCTATAGAAACGCAGAAGCACTGTATCTCAAACTCTTTGAAATACAATGCTTCCCTGCATTTTCTATATCGTCATGTTGATACCACTACTTTATGAATCCCCCACATAATCCATCTGATAATACTTCAATTCTTAGTTTTTTTCCGAAAAAATATATTGATGTTTCATATCGCCAACTGTATTTTCTTTTCTCTGTGCTTCCCCTTAAAGTGAAAAGTTCCCTGCACAGGCCACGGTGAACCATACCATAGTCCACCTGACCGGCGCAGTAATCCCTTTGTGCCTATTTTATGATTTCATAGAGCAGGCTGCTCTTTCCTCCATTTTCACGCCATCTCTGCTTTTTCTGTATAAATCCTGCACACTCCAGATCGCAGATTGCACGCTTGACCGTACTTACAGACAGGTGCAGCTCTCTGGCAATGGTACCGATTGCCGGATAGCATGTCCTCTCCCTGTCCGCACGAGTCTCCAGATACAGATAGACCGCCACCGCCCTGTGTGGCAGCTCTGTTTCATAAATTTCTTTCCTAGTCACCCTGCCTCCTAATCTTCCGTCCGTAAGGTCTGCCGCATCTTTTTCATGGTGTCCGTCAGCGATGTCTGCTGCATCCCTCCTGTCCTTGCCGTTTCTGCAGGTGTCTCGTCTGGTTCTTCCATGCAGCACATATATCTCCGTATGATCTCCTCTTCAATCTCCTGCTTGTCTGCGTATGCTACCTTTCTTGCAGATTTTTCTTCGCTCTCATAAGGTTCTTCAAATGTGATGCCCCATTTTAAGAACAGTTTCAGTTTTGTCCGCATAGGGTGAGTCCCGGTCTTTGATACGATAAAGTTTCCTTTTGGCAGTGACTTTAATTCATCCGCTGTCATGAGCGGTCTTTGGATCATCTGGAGGGACTGGCTCGGATCATTCTTTCCCCGGCTGATGGAACCGGACATGACAGTTTTGCTGCCCAGGCTCTTGGAGAGCACTTCCGCTGACTCCGAGTTCGGTGCGAACCCACCGAAGATGGTATCCTGACAGTTATCGATAATGATTTCTGCACCCTCTTTCCCATAATTCTTATTAAGCTGGGCAAAGGACTGGATCATGGGTACGATACTCACCCTTCTGGATCGGGACGCTGAGAACATCATCTCTGCGCTTTCAATCTTCGGAATCGTTCCGACCTCATCCCAATAGAAAACTACACGGTTGTTCAGTTTCCCTCCGTTCTCGTCTGCCACCACGAGAATTTCCCGGTAGAGCTGCTGTAAGATCAGAGAAATAATAAAATACTTGGTATTGTCCTCCTCCGGCATGACCAGAAACACCGCCGTCTTTTGTTTGCAGAAAAGCTCTGCATCGATGGCGGTATCAAAACAGAGTATCTGCTCCAGCTCGGAATCCAGAAAAGCATTCAGTCTGGACAACGCTGTGGAGAGAACCGACTGCATGGACTGCTCTGCCGTATTTAAGGCTGCCCCTGCAAACCATTTCGCCTTGTGGGTATCCGGGAGTTTTGCCAGAAGTAGCTGGAACTGGTTTTTCCCTTTCACTTTAGATGGTGCAAGTAAATCCTGTATCAGCTTGAACACGCTGATGATGTGTCTTTTTCCATCCGGGCAGAATTCCGCAATGAGCAGGATGGCTGCCGTCAGCACGCCTTCTGCCGCATCATAGAAAAATGCATTCTGTCCATAGCTCGAACTGTCCGTACCACCGGAGGAGATAATGGTCTTTGCCGTAATCTTCGCATATTTTTCCGCTTTTGCCTTGGCACTCAGGTTCGTATGGTCTGCAAGATACTCATCCATGTATTTGTTGACCAGATGGAGCATATTATCACCATCGCTTCTGGTCGGATTACGAAGATCGATGACTGCCGTATGGTAGCCATAGTATTTTTTTGCAATGCCTGCATAGTTGCGGTATAAGTCTCCCTTTGTATCCGTGGTCAGGAAACTCATTCCACAGGCACAGGCATATTCGATGTTGGGATACAGAAAGTGTGCGGTCTTTCCGACTCCTGCTGCCCCGATCATCAGGCAATGCACATCCCCGGTATCCACCAGCGCATATAGTTTTCCTGCCCGTTCCATGCTGCCGAGTACCAGTCCCTGTGCAGTCGGCAGGTTCTCACCCCTGCGCCACAGCTCCGTTTCATAGGGCACCTGCACATAGGTTTCTGCGATTTCCTTTTTCGTGGCAAATCTTGCCGTTCCATGCTGACCGTCCCCGACAGTCCTGCTCTTGATTCCGTTTAATGTATAATAGTGCGACAGAAGTGACACGCCTCCAATCACGGAAAACATTGCCACCCCGGCGATCACCAGCATCACGACTGGCTGCATAGCATCATTCCTCCCTCCTGATGTTCCACTTTCTGTTCCTTCACATTCTGCTTTGCCGGCTTCATCTGCTCTTCCCCGCGGTCAATGGCAACAAAAATATGAGCCCGGATGCATTCCATCGCAAAGCTCATACATTTTCTGGCAAGCAGTTCCTGATTCTCTTTTTGTTCTAAGTCTTTTGTATCGAACACCTCCAGTGTTTCTTCAAAGGTTGCCTGCATCTGCCGGATGCGGGTATTGAAGTTTCCCTTGTCTTTATGCGGCTGATAACGCTTTGACAGATTTTCCAGTATCTGTCCTGCACTGGTTTCCCTGCCAAGTGCAATCCCTTCTTTTTCCATGCACCGCA
>ERZ780117.899-NODE-899-length-10594-cov-2.086251_pt1 | contig 10594 bp, 7 predicted proteins | sample MGYA00510985_ERZ780117 | MGnify/ENA primary metagenome ERZ780117 (study PRJEB29588, sample SAMEA2159553) | human gut metagenome | biome: human gut; feature: human-associated habitat; material: faeces | place: Denmark | collected 2008/2010 ...
TTCGTGCCTAGCTTTGTCTCATCTCCGTCGCTTATTCCGTCATTCTGCGGCGAGGGCTTTTATGGGCTTAAAGTTCATGAAAAGGCTCTTGAATACGGTGTAAAGGTATCGGGTGCGACTTTACATTTTGTAAACGAAAAGGCTGACGCCGGAGCTATTATTTTGCAGGGCGCTGTAGACGTAGCCAATGACGAAACGCCTGAAAGCTTACAGAAGAAGATAATGGAAAACGTTGAATGGAAGCTTTTGCCTAAGGCTGTTTCGCTGTTCTGCGAGGACAGGATAAGCATTAAGGACGGCAAGGCTTACGTTGACCTTAAAGACTGAGAAAAATTATGGAGGACAAGATATGAAGACCCTTAATATTTATGACGAGCTTAAAAGCAACTCATATCCGGGCAGAGGAATAGTTATAGGCAAGTCTGCTGACGGAAAGAGTGCGGTAACGGCTTATTTTATCATGGGCAGAAGTGTTAATTCCAGAAACAGAGTTTTCACGGAAACTGAGGACGGCATCAAGACAGAAGCTGCTGACCCTAGCAAGCTTTCTGACCCACACCTTATTATATACTCCCCTGTTCGTGTGCTTGGAAACAAGACTATCGTTACAAACGGCGATCAGACGGACACTATTTACGAGCTTATGGACAAGCAGCAGACTTTTGAGCAGTCACTGAGGACGAGAGAGTATGAGGACGACGCTCCAAACTACACTCCTCGTATTTCAGGTATCATGCACGTTGAGAACGGCGCATATAATTATGCTATGAGCATACTCAAGTCCGCTGACGGCAACCCTGACTGCTGCGAGAGATTTACTTACACATACACCAACCCTCTTGACGGCGTGGGTCATTTTATCCACACTTACATGGGTGACGGCAATCCTCTGCCAAGCTTTGAGGGCGAGCCTAAGAAGGTGGAGATACCTAACGATATTGAGGAGTTCACTGGCAAGCTTTGGGAAGCGCTCAACGAGGACAACAAGGTATCGCTGTTTGTAAGATACATTGATATCGCAAGCGGCAAGGCTGTTTCTAAGATCGTTAATAAGTACAGCAAGTAATATCTGCGGAGTGAATAGGTTAAATAAACGGAGGTAAAAATTATGGCAAATGAAATGCTTTTGAAATACGGCTGCAACCCTAATCAGAAGCCGTCAAGAGTATTTATGGAGGATGGCAAGGATCTCCCTATCGAGGTACTCAACGGCAAGCCGGGTTATATCAATCTGCTTGACGCATTCAACGGCTGGCAGCTGGTAAGAGAGCTTAAAAAGGCAACAGGTATGTGTGCGGCAGCTTCTTACAAGCACTTTACACCTGCGGGCTCTGCTATCGGCAAGCCTTTGAGCGAGGTCGAAAAGAAGATATATTTTGTTGACGATCTGGGCGAGCTTACTCCACTTGCAAGCGCTTATGCGAGAGCAAGAGGTGCTGACAGAATGTCATCATACGGCGATTTTATCGCACTTTCTGACGAGTGCGACGCTTGCACTGCAAAGATGATCCAGAGAGAGGTTTCTGATGGTATCATTGCACCGGGCTACACTGACGAGGCTCTTGAGATTCTCAAGTCAAAGAGAAAGGGTACATACAACATCATCAAGATAGATGAGAACTATGTTCCTGCACCTATTGAGAGAAAGCAGGTTTTCGGCGTAACTTTTGAACAGGGTCGAAACGAGCTGAAAATAGACAACGATATGCTCACAAATATCGTGACAGACAACAAGGAGATCCCTGAGGACAAGAAAACTGATCTTGTTATCTCACTTATCACACTTAAATACACACAGTCTAACAGCGTTTGCTATGTAAAGGACGGTCAGGCTATCGGTATCGGTGCAGGTCAGCAGTCAAGAATACACTGCACAAGACTGGCAGGAAACAAGGCTGACATCTGGTGGCTCAGACAGCACCCAAAGGTTCTGGGACTTCAGTTCGTTGACAACATAAGACGTCCTGACAGAGATAACGCTATCGACGTTTACATTTCTGACGAGCATGATGATGTACTGGCTGAGGGCGTATGGCAGAACACATTCAAGGTAAAGCCTGAGGTGCTCACTGAGGCTGAAAAGAAGGAATGGCTTGCAAAGAACACAGGCGTTTGCCTTGGTTCTGACGCTTTCTTCCCATTCGGCGACAACATCGAGAGAGCTAAAAAGAGCGGTGTGGCTTACATTGCCGAGCCAGGCGGATCTATCAGGGACGATCATGTTATCATGACTTGCAACAAGTACAACATGGCAATGGCATTCACTGGAATAAGATTGTTCCATCACTAATTTTTGTGCATTAATGCAAAACAATAAAGGTCAAGAAAAAAAAGGAGAAATTTATTATGAAAAAGTTACTTGCATCACTCATGGCACTGTCAATGGTATTCGCAGTTACAGGCTGCTCAGAGTCAAATGATTCTGAGAACGAGTCAAAGGCGGAGGCTAAAACAACAACTACTACAACTACAGCCGCACCTGCTGTCGAGTCTAAGGCTGACACAACAACTACAACTGCTGCACCTGAGGAGTCAGTTGCTGACACAACAACTTCTGCTGACGACACAACAAGCACTGGCGACGAGGCTAAAGGCACATATGAGAATGACGTTTACACAAGCGATCTGTATACTTTCAAGATCGACTCAAAGAAGTGGGCAATGCAGGAGTCCGCTGGTGTTGACGTAATGTTCACATATGCTGACGCAGGCGATGATGCTGAGCTTGAGTCTGCTTCTATCAACGTTATCTCAATGTCAAACGATCTGCTCAATGGTCTTACAGCAAGTGATTATGCTGACCAGATCAAGCAAACATATAATTCCATGGACGGCTACACTGTTACAAACGACAAGGAAGATAAGTTTGCAGGCAAGGACGCTTACATTGTTGACGTAACAGGCGAGATCGGCTCACAGAAGGTACTGCTCAATCAGATAATCACTTCTGACAACGGCAACCTTGTTGTTATCACATATGGTGCAAGCGAGAACGCTTACAGCAAGCTTTCTGACGAGTTCAAGACAGTTCTTGACAGCTTTGAGCTTAAGTAATAATATACGAAGTAAATAAATGACGATACCGCACAGCATAGGTGTGCGGTATTGTTATAATTGGAAAAAACACACTGAGGAGGTCTGAAAATGGACATATTAGTTGTTGGCGGAGGCGGACGTGAACACGCTATCGTTATGAAGCTTGCGGAGTCCCCTAAGGTAGGAAAGCTTTACTGCACACCCGGAAACGGTGGCATTTCACGCTATGCAGAATGTTTTGATGTTGCGGCAACAGATATCGAGGGCGTTGTGGCTCTGGCAAAGAAGCTTAAAGTAGACATGGTGGCTGTTGCACCTGACGATCCGCTTGTACTTGGAATGGTAGACGCTTTGCAGGCTGAGGGTTTCAAGACCTTTGGTCCTAAGAAAAATGCGGCTATAATCGAGGGTTCAAAGGTCTTTTCTAAGGATCTTATGAAGAAATACAATATTCCTACAGCCAAATACGAGGTGTTCACAAACAGTGAGGACGCTATAAAATATGTCAAGGAACAGAACACATACCCTGCTGTTATAAAGGCTGACGGACTTGCACTTGGCAAGGGCGTTATTCTGGCGGAGAGTGAGAAAGAGGCTGTGGAGGCTATACACTCAATGATAGATGACAAGCAGTTCGGTGAGAGCAGTTCCACTATCGTTGTGGAGGAATATCTCACAGGTCCTGAGGTTTCTGTGCTTTCATTCACTGACGGCAAGACTGTTGTTCCTATGATCTCTTCAATGGATCACAAGAGAGCGTTGGACGGCGACAAGGGTCTGAACACAGGCGGAATGGGTACTGTTGCACCTAACCCTTACTACACTGAGGACATTGCCAAAGAGTGCATGGAAAAGATCTTCCTGCCGACTATCAATGCAATGAATGCTGAGGGCAGGACTTTTGAGGGCTGTTTGTATTTCGGACTTATGCTCACCCCTAATGGTCCAAAGGTTATTGAATACAACTGCCGTTTCGGCGACCCTGAAACGCAGGTCGTTCTTCCTATGCTGGAGGGTGATCTTTGCGAGATATTTGAGGCTATTTATGAACACAGGCTGGCTGATGTCAAGATCGGCTGGAAGTCGGGTTACTGCACTTGTGTTGTTATGGCGAGCGGAGGATATCCTGTTAAATACAAAAAGGGTATCGAGATGTTTGGTATGGACGACAAGGGTCAGGTAGACGGAGCGTTCATTTATCACGCAGGCACTAAGTACGAGGACGGCAAATTCTACACAAACGGTGGACGTGTTCTGGGCGTTACCTGCAATGCTTACACGCTTCAGGGCGCACTGGACAAGTCTTACGAGGCTGTTTCCAAGATAAAATTCGAGGGAGAGCATTTCAGAAAAGACATTGGTCAGAAAGCACTCAAGGCACTTCCTAAAGATTCTCTTGATCTTGAATACAAGCAGGACATGGAGGACTACATCGAAGAAAACGGTGTTTATCTAAGACAGTAGGATATATAAAACGGGCGGAGAGATTCCGTCCGTTTTTTTGTACAGATAATACGTTTATAAATACAAAGACCCCCTCGGACATTTCTGTCCAAGGGGGTCTTTGCTATGTGTGGGAAGTAAAAATTACTCGTCTGCTTTTTCAATAGCCGCAGTTTCGTAAATATACTTAACTGAGCTTTCAACGCCATCGGCTGCGCCAGAGAATGTTGTTGAATCCTCGGCTGCTGTCTTGAGAGCGTCAAGTCTGTCGATAAGTCCCTTGAGGTCGTTGTTGTAGATGTCAAGGAGCTTGCCGATGCCCTCGTCCTTATACTTAGCCATGCCGTCTTTAAGGGTCTTTGCACCGCTTTCAAGTTTCTTAACACCAGATGAAAGCTGTGAGCTGCCGTCTTTGAGCTGACCGATACCGCTGAACAGCTCTGCACTGCCGCTTGAAAGTGTTGTTGTACCCTGTGCAAGCTCTACAAGTGATGAATAGAGTGTTGCAGTACCGTCTTTTAGCTGCTTGCTGCCGTTGTCAAGCTGACCAAGACCGCTGTCAAGAGTTTTTGCACCGTTTGAAAGCTTTGATACGCCTGAGTTCAGGCTGTCAACGCCCTTATCAAGCTTGCTTGCGCCTGCCTGTGCTGAGTTAACTCCTGCGGAGAGGTTCTTTGTGCCTGCGGAGAGTGTAGCTGCACCATTGTTAAGATCCTTGCTGGACTTAGCAAGTGTGCCGATACCGGTTTTAAGTGCAGAAGCACCCTCGTTTACTGTTTTAAGTCCTGTATTCAAATTATCAACGCCTGCGACAAGACCTTTCTTCTTATCGTTAAGACCATTGTATATCTGAGTTACGCCGTCAACAAGCTGTTTGCCCTCGGTAGCCATTGTGCCGACACCTGTTGAAACATCGCCAAGGCCGCTCTGTGCGCCCTGCTGATACTGGATAGAGCCATTTACGGCTGCTATCATATTGCTTATGCTCGTATACTCTGCTGAGCCTTCTTCGTAATTGCCGAGAAGCTGCTCAAGTCCTGCGAGTACCTGCTGGTCATATGCGATAGACTGTGTAAGTGCGTTATCTACCTTTGTTATGCCATTTGAAAGAAGTTCAACGCTTGCAGGAAGTGACTGCACCTTTTCATAGAGTGTGGAAACGCCTGCATTAAGTGTTGCAACGCCTTTTTTCAGTGCAGTTGAACCGTCATAGGTCTGCTTTGTGCCTGCGGCAAGGTTTTTAGAGCCTGTCTGGAGGTCGCCTACACCTGTAACAAGCTTATTTGTGCCTGCGGCAAGGCTTGCAGCACCGTTATTTACCTGCTGTGCGCCTGAGGATACCTGTGAAAGTCCGCTTGAAAGTGATGATGAGCCGTTCTTCAAAGATGACATACCACTGTTTACCTGATCAAAACCACCGAGGAGGGCTGTTGAACCACTATGAGCTGTGGAGATACCTCTCATAAGCTCACCTGTTGAAGAATCAAGGGTCTTTGCTCCGTCACGGAGCTTTGTTGCACCGCTGTTAAGTGTCTTTGCACCATCATCAAGTGACTTAGAGCCTGAATAAAGCTTGTCGATACCTGTGATAAGTGTTCCTGAGGAATCGGACAGCTTCTTGATGCCTGCGTAAAGCTCTGCTGTGCCGTCTACAAGCTCGTCTGTAGCATCAGAAAGCTCATCAAGCTTATCCTGAAGATCGTCAGCATCACCGATATCGCTAAGGTCAAGCTTTGAGAAGATGTCAGATGTTGCGACTGTGAGAGCAGTTGTTGACTCGAAGTCCTTTACGTCTGCTGTGAACTCAACGTACTCCGGTATCTCGATATCTTCGTTATCCTGAAGATCAAGGCTCTTTGTAAGGCCAGGCATTGCAACGCCTATAAGTATCTGTCTGCTTCCGTCTGAAATGAGCTTGCCATTTGTTACTTCAACGTTTGAATAAACGTTAGTATCAAGGATAGCTGTTGTTGCCATAAGGTATGGAACATAGATATCTGTTTTCTTGCCGTTTATCTTGACAGTTTTCTTATCGTTGTTCGTATAGTCATATCTTACCGTAAGCTTACCGCTCTTGCCTGCGAGGTCCTCAGGCTTTATCTCCTTGCCGTCAAGGGTATATGTTACCTTTACATCAACCGGGAGTGCCTTATCGGTATAGCCCTTATAGTAGATATCTCCGCCCTCGGTATCCCATGTGAGCTTATCACCATTGGCTGTAAAGCCCTCGTCTGTTTTAACATTCTCGATATCTGCCAGGTCGGAAACGTCCTCCAGCTTCTTTACGCCCTGTGGGTTTTTCAGCCAGTTGGAAACGACTGTTTTTGTCTTGTTGCCGGAAGCGTCAGTGATAACATAAACTGTTTCTTCCTTAGCCTGCTTTTCTGTATCACTGTCAGACTTATCAGCTTTCTTTGTATCTTTTGTATCTTTTTTATCTGATTCGTTCTTTGTTGTTGAGGCAGTGCTGTCGGCAGCGGAAGAGCTGTCTGACTGAGCTGCTGCATACAGACCTGTGCAGCCTGCGGAAAGAAGTACGGCAAGTATGCCTGCAAGAACTCTTGAATACTTTTTCATAACTATATCTCCTTTACGAATTAGTTTATTTCAGGAAGCTTATAAAGCTTATTTTCTTTTTTCTTCATGCCCATTGTTGTATTGATTATTACTTTATCGAACAGCATAAGCATTGAAGGAAGTATGCAGATAACAGTTATCATACTGATTATTGCACCTCTTGACATGAGCGTACAAAGCTGTGAGATCATATCTACGCTTGAATATACGCCAACGCCGAATGTTGAAGCGAAGAAGCCAAGTGCGCTGACCATGATAGACTTCATTGAAGTGCTGAGTGCGATAGTGACAGCTTCGTGCTTATCTTTGCCTGCGTTACGCTCGGTCTTATATCTTGTTGTCATAAGGATAGCATAGTCAACTGTTGCACCAAGCTGGATAGTACCGATTACTACCGACGCTATGAACGGTATGGTAGTATTCGTAAAGCACGGAACACCCATGTTTACTGTGATAGCAAATTCGATAACGGCTACCAGAATGATAGGCAGTGAAACTGAACGCAGTGCAATAAGAATGATGATGAAGAAAGCCGCGATAGAAACTATATTTACTACCTTGAAGTCATGATCTGTTATGTCGATAAGGTCTTTTGTTGCCGCTGCCTCGCCGATAAGCATTCCGTCCTTATCGTAGGATTTAAGTATCTTGCTGAGCTCATCTATCTGGGCATTCTCTTCATCAGAAGCTACCTTATATTCAGAACCTATTAGCATGAGCTGCCATTTGTCGCTCTTGAGTATCTTTGTTACTGACTCAGGAACTATCTCACGAGGAATAGACGGACCGATAAGAGTATCCAGTGACATTGAGAAGCTTACACCATCAACCTTGCCCATTTCGTCGAGCATAGAGTTTACTTCCTTTGGCTCCATATCAGCATCAACCAGGAGCATATGGGTCGTTGCCATGTTGTATTCCTCATCTAGCTTTGTGTTTGCGATAACACTGTTGAGATCCTTTGGAAGAGTATCTGTCAGGTTATAGTAGACATTGGTGTTTATCTGTCCATATACGGCAGGTATAAGTACAACTATAAAGAGTACGATAAATGCTGCATGGTGCTTGATAATGAACTTTGAAGGCTTTTCAAGGCTTGGAACAAGGTCTTTGTGCATTGTTTTTTCAAGTGCCTTATCGAAGACAAGTATCATTGACGGGAGAACTGTTATGCAGCAGATAACGCCAATAACAACGCCCTTTGCCATTACGATACCCATGTCCATGCCAAGCTCGTAGCTCATGAAGCAAAGTGCAAGGAAGCCTGCAACTGTTGTTATGGAGCTTGAAACAACTGAGGTGATAGTTTTGCCGATGGCGACTGCCATAGCCTCCTTGTTGTCACCAGGGTGCTTTTCTTTCTCCTCTTTGTAGCTGTGCCACAGGAAGATCGAGTAGTCTATCGTTACCGCAAGCTGAAGCACGGCTGCAAGAGCTTCGGTGATGAACGATATCTCACCTTGTATGAAGTTCGTTCCCATGTTATAGATTATCGCCATGCCCACGCTGAGCATAAAGAACAGTGGGATAAGGAACGAATCCATTGTAAGTGCAAGTATGATACTTGTAAGTATTACTGCGATAACAACATACATCGGAGCTTCCTGCATTGTCAGATCCTTGATATCCTCAACGACTGACGACATACCGCTTACAAAACACTGTTCACCGGCGATGCTTCTTATCTCCTTGACAGCTTCAAGTGAGCCGTCAGCGGAGGTCGCTTCGTCAAAAAAGACAGCCATCATTGTGGAGTTATCTGTGTTGAAGAAATCGTAAATATCATCAGGAAGAACTTCCTTTGGAAGTGAAACGTCTGCCAAGGTGTCATACCAGAGAACATCGCAAACGTGGTCTACCTTTTCGATCTTCTCCTTGACCTTTTCAACGTCCTTATCATCCATGCCGTCAAGCATTACCAGCGAAAAGCCACCCTTGCCGAACTCGTCAAGCATTATATCCTGACCTTTCATGGTTTCAATGTCTGACGGGAGGTATGAAAGAATATCATAGTTTATTCTCGTGCTGAGAAAACCGAATATTGACGGTATCAGCAGCAGAACGCTGACTATGAGTATCGGTACTCGGAGCTTTACAACTCCTCTGCCAAATTTCTGCATCAAATGTCATTCCCTTCACATAGTTTTTGACCTTTCGGTCTCTTACAATTCATAGTATACAACGAAAATGACCAACAGTCAATAGTAAAATGACCATTAGTCATTCTTTTTGTAGAGTTGCACAAAATGACCGACGGTCATAACTGACTATTGGTCATTTTGCTCCGTTGACTTTGAGTCGGTTTTGTACTATAATAGATTTAGGGTCAACCACAGTAAACCTGTGTATGTGTGGCATACAAATTGTATATATTATAATAAGGAAGGACGTGTTAAAATGGGCAAGCTTGATACCAATAAAAAGGTAAAGGAGGACTCTCTGCTTAACACGGCTTTTAGTCTTTTTACCACCAAGGGAGTGAGCAAGACCTCTATTTCAGACATCGTGAACAACGCTGGTGTGGCGAAAGGGACGTTTTATCTTTATTTCAAGGACAAATATGACATAAGAAACAAGCTTGTTTCTCACAAGTCGTCACAGCTTTTCAGAAACGCTATCGAGGCATTAAATGCTAGCGGCAAGAAGCTTACCTTTAACGAACGAATTATTTTTATTGTTGACAACATCATCAACCAGCTAAACGAGAACAAGTCGCTTTTGACTTTTATTGCAAAGAATCTTAGCTGGGGCGTTTTCAAGCACGCTCTTACGTCGCCTATAAAGGACGATGACATCGACTTCCGCAACATTTATGACGCTATGCTTGCTGACGCTCCATATGATATTGTTCAGCCTGAGGTCATGATATTCATGATAGTTGAGCTTGTAAGCTCAACCTGCTACTCGTCCATACTTTACAACGAGCCTGTGGACATTGGCGAGCTTAAGCCTTATCTTTACATATGTATAAACAACATTATCGACACTCATGCAGGCACTGTAAAAGCATAAGAAAAGACACGTTTACGAGATCGTAAGCGTGTCTTTTTTGTGTACAAAAAAACGGACGGAAGATATCCGTCCGTTTGGTGTTTTTATTACTTTGCCTTAACAGCATCTCTTGCCTTTGCAACGATATTGTCTGCACAGAGGCCATATTCTTTAAGAAGATCAACTGCCGGGCCTGAGTGACCGAACTCGTCATTAACGCCGATCTTAACAAGCTTTGCAGGGTGTCTTGCTGCAAGAACGTCTGCAACGGCTGAGCCAAGTCCGCCGATAACGCTGTGCTCCTCAACTGTAAGAAGAAGTCCTGTGTTCTTTGCGGCTTCAACGATGATATCCTCGTCGATTGGCTTGATAGTGTGGATATTGATAACTGTTGCTTCGATTCCCTCGGCTGCCAGTGTTTTTGCAGCCTCGATAGCTTCATAAACCATAAGACCTGTTGCAACGATAGCTATATCCTTGCCGTCACGGAGCTTAACGCCCTTGCCAAGCTCAAACTTATATGTTTCAGGGTCATTGAAAACAGGTG
>ERZ780117.902-NODE-902-length-10577-cov-2.834157_pt1 | contig 10577 bp, 6 predicted proteins | sample MGYA00510985_ERZ780117 | MGnify/ENA primary metagenome ERZ780117 (study PRJEB29588, sample SAMEA2159553) | human gut metagenome | biome: human gut; feature: human-associated habitat; material: faeces | place: Denmark | collected 2008/2010 ...
TTCCACATTCGACTGATAATACGCTATTTCAATGTCCGGATAAGTACGGCGCAATTCCACCAGATAGTCTTCAAATGAAACAGCGCCATAAATGGAAGGTTCCCGTTTGCCTAATAAATTGATATTAGGTCCATTAATAATTTGTATTTTCATATTTATACTATATCTGAACTTTTTCTACCTTTGCAGGGAATTTGGGTACAAAGGTAGAAAAAAGAAATGAAAAGAACCGAGAAAACAGACAAGATATTGGTGAAATACAAACAATATTTAAAGTTGGAGAAATCGTTATCTGACAATACGGTAGATGCTTATCTTACTGACCTGGACAAGTTACTGGCTTATCTTACATTAGAAAACATCAACATTCTGGATGTCCGGCTTGAAAATCTGGAAGATTTCTCGGCCGGATTACATGATATCGGCATCCACCCCCGTTCGCAGGCACGCATCTTGTCGGGCATCCGCTCTTTCTACCGTTTCCTCATTATGGAAGATTACCTGAAAGCCGACCCGACAGAATTGCTGGAATCCCCCCAGACAGGTTTCAAACTGCCCGAAGTAATGACTGTAGAAGAGATAGACCTGCTGATAGGAAGCATAGACCGCAGCACCAAAGAGGGACAGCGCAACAGGGCCATACTGGAAACGCTTTACAGTTGCGGGCTCCGCGTTTCCGAACTCTGCAACCTGAAATTATCCGAACTTTATTTTGAAGAAGGCTTCATCAAAGTGGAAGGAAAAGGAAGCAAACAGCGGCTGGTTCCTATTTCACCGCGCGCCATCAAGGAAATCAGGCTCTACTTCACCGACCGTAACCTGATGAAAATAAAGCCGGGATTTGAAGACTTTGTCTTTATCAGCAATTTCGGGAAGAACATCTCCCGCATCATGGTTTTCCATATCATCAAAGAACTGGCAGCCCGGATAGGTCTGAAAAAAAAAATCAGTCCTCACACTTTCCGCCATTCTTTTGCAACACATTTGCTGGAAGGAGGCGCCAACTTGCGTGCCATACAGTGTATGCTGGGACATGAAAGTATCGGGACAACAGAAATTTATACACATATAGACCGTAATATGCTACGCAGTGAAATCATAGAACATCACCCCCGTAACATCAAATTCAGAGAAAAAGATAATAAAGGTTCTATATTCTAAAATATTTTAAGATAAATTGAAAAAAAAGCAGGCTAAGAAGCTAGCATATAATAGAGTTTTTCCTATCTTTGTCCCCATCAATCCTTGATATTAATCATTATCACTGAACATTAATCATTAAATACATGGCAACAGTAGACGATAAAAAGATTATCTTTTCTATGGTAGGGCTGAACAAGACCATTCAGCAGAACAACAAGCAGGTGCTGAAGAACATCTACCTTTCGTTCTTTTATGGTGCAAAGATTGGCATCATCGGTCTGAATGGCTCCGGTAAATCTACCTTGCTGAAGATTATCGCCGGGTTGGACAAGTCTTATCAGGGCGAAGTGGTGTTTTCACCGGGTTACTCAGTGGGCTATCTGGCTCAGGAACCTTACTTGGATCCTACGAAAACCGTAAAAGAAATTGTGATGGAAGGTGTACAACCCATTGTGGATGCACTCGCTGAGTACGAAGAGATTAACCAGAAATTCGGCCTGCCGGAGTATTACGAGGATGCCGACAAGATGGATAAGCTTTTTGCACGTCAGGGAGAACTTCAGGATATCATCGATGCAACTGATGCCTGGAATCTCGACAGCAAACTGGAACGCGCTATGGATGCCCGCCGTTGTCCGCCCGAAGACGCAACTGTAGACCATCTTTCGGGAGGTGAGCGTCGCCGTGTGGCACTTTGCCGCTTGCTGTTGCAGAAACCTGATGTGCTGTTGCTGGACGAACCTACCAACCACCTTGACGCTGAATCCATCGATTGGTTGGAACAACATTTGCAGCAATACGAGGGTACGGTGATTGCCGTAACCCACGACCGTTACTTCCTCGACCATGTGGCAGGCTGGATTCTTGAACTCGACCGTGGCGAAGGTATCCCCTGGAAAGGTAACTATTCCAGTTGGTTGGAGCAGAAGACCAAGCGCATGGAAATGGAAGAGAAAACCGCCAGCAAGCGCCGCAAGACATTGGAACGTGAGTTGGAGTGGGTGCGTATGGCTCCTAAAGCGCGTCAGGCGAAAGGTAAGGCACGTTTGAATTCTTACGATAAATTGATGAATGAAGATATCAAGGAGAAAGAAGAGAAACTTGAAATCTTTATCCCTAATGGTCCGCGTCTTGGAAATAAGGTTATCGAAGCGAAACACGTGGCAAAAGCTTATGGCGACAAACTACTGTTCGATGATCTCAACTTCATGCTTCCGCCTAACGGCATTGTGGGTGTAATCGGGCCTAACGGTGCGGGTAAAACAACGCTGTTCCGGTTGATCATGGGGCTGGAAACAGTAGATAAAGGTGAGTTTGAAGTAGGAGAGACCGTAAAGGTAGCTTATGTCGACCAGCAACACAGCGATATCGATCCGAACAAGAGCGTGTACCAGGTTATTTCCGGTGGTACGGAACTGATTCGTATGGGTGGACGTGATATCAATGCACGTGCCTATCTGTCACGTTTCAACTTCTCCGGTGGAGATCAGGAGAAGCTTTGCGGTGTACTTTCGGGTGGTGAACGTAACCGTCTGCACCTTGCTATGGCTCTGAAAGAAGAGGGCAACGTGCTGTTGCTGGACGAACCTACCAATGACATCGACGTGAATACGCTTCGCGCACTCGAAGAAGGTCTTGAAGACTTTGCAGGATGTGCCGTAATTATCAGTCACGACCGTTGGTTCCTCGACCGTATTTGCACTCATATACTTGCATTCGAAGGTGATTCCAATGTCTTCTATTTCGAAGGCTCTTATTCAGAATATGAGGAAAATAAACAGAAACGTTTAGGGAAAGAAGAACCTACCCGTGTACGTTATAGAAAGCTGATGAATGACTGATAACAGTAAGAATCTGATAGCATAACTAATATTTTTATGACAAATAGAAAGCCCTGCAAAAAACTTGTAGGGCTTTTTTGTTATAAAAAGTTTCAATAACTCCTATATACCCTAAAATTTTGTAGCAGAAATGTAATACAAATCTAAATCTTATTAATTATATTTGCGTCTTAAAACAGTATTTAATACTTAATTAATATTCGTAATTAACACATTTAATTAACAAAAAACAGAAGTATGAAAAAACATCTAATTCATTTCCTGTTGGTGGCTGTGCTGTCTATATGCAGTGCTGCGGCATTTGCCCAGACTACAGTGAAAGGTCAGCTTGTTGACTCAGAAACAGGAGAACCGTTAGTGGGCGCTGCTGTTATGGTAGAAGGCACTTCACAAGGAACTGTGACTGACATTGATGGTTATTTTAAGCAAGGTGTTGCTCAAGGTGGAACATTGGTGTTCAAGTATGTAGGTTTTAAAGACCTCAAGAAGAAAATAACACAGAAGGGTGCTTCTGTTGATTTGGGGGTTATCAAGATGGAGCCGGATGCTGTGATGCTGGCTGACGTTACAATTACTTCTTCTATAGCGGTTGCCCGTAAAACTCCGGTAGCGGTATCTACTATTGATCCGGTTTTCATTGAAGAAAAGTTGGGTACGCAAGAATTCCCTGAAATCTTAAAGTCTACTCCGGGTATTTACGCTACTAAAGACGGTGGTGGTTTTGGAGATAGCAAGGTTAACATCCGAGGTTTCAAGAGTGAGAATTCGGCTATGATGGTTAATGGTGTGCCGATGAACGGTATGGAGAATAATAAAGTATATTGGTCGAACTGGTCAGGTTTGTCTGATGTTACTAGAAGTATCCAGATACAACGTGGTTTGGGTGCTGCTAAAGTTGCTTCTCCGGCAGTAGGTGGTTCTATTAATATTATTACCAAAACTACCGAAGCAAAAAAAGGTGGTTCTGTATCCTATGCTATGGGTAATGATGGTTATAATAAAATTTTATTTAATCTCTCTTCTGGCTTGTCAAAAGACGGATGGGCATTCTCTTTGTTGGGAGCCAAAACTTGGGGTGATGGCTATATACAAGGTACAGAGTTTGAAGGATATACTTGGTTTGTTAGTATTGCTAAACGTTTCAATGACAATCATCAGTTGTCTTTGACTGCTTTTGGTGCTCCTCAGTGGCATAATCAACGTAGCAACCAGAATGGTCTTTCTATTAAGGAATGGCAACGTGTAAAACAATATATGGGTGAAGAAAGCCCTTATAAGTATAACTCCACTTTCGGTTATCGCAACGGACAATCTTATAATTCTTCCAAGAACTCTTATCACAAACCACAGATTTCTTTGAATCACTTGTGGCAGATTGACCAGAAATCAAGTTTAAGTACTGCTCTTTATGTATCTATCGGTCGTGGTGACGGCTATAGAGGTACAGGTGACAGTACCTACGCTAACTCATGGTATGGGTCTACAAACGGTTTGGTAAACACGCAATTCCGTCGTCCGGATGGAACTTTTGACTATGATGCTGTTGAAACAATGAATGCCGCAAGTACCAATGGTTCTAAAATGGTAATGAGTAAGATGATGAACAACCATCTCTGGTATGGATTACTTTCTACATATACCACTAAGATCGGTGAGAATTTTGATTTCTATGGAGGAATTGATTTCCGTTATTATAAAGGTTTGCACCAGGATGTTCTGACAGACCTTTTTGGTGGCACTTATTTTATTGATTCCTATAATCGCAAGAATGTTACAGCGGAAAATAATCCGGCAGTGGGTGGTAACTCCAGTTATATAAACGAGAAATTGAATGTGGGCGATGTGTTGCGTCGTGATTATGATGGTTTCGTTATGTATGAAGGGGTATTCGCACAATTGGAATACAATCAAGATAAGTTGAGCGCTTTTGTTTCCGGTGGTGCTTCAAATACTGGCTACTGGCGTTATGACCGTATGTATTATAGTAAAGATAATGCAAAGTCTTCTACGAAAAATTATTTGGGTGGAAACATCAAGGGAGGTGCCAACTATAACTTGACTGAAAATCATAACGTTTTCGTTAATGCAGGTTACATCAACCGTGCGCCGATGTTCGATACTTCTTTCATCAATTCACAGACTTCACATGACCGTAATCCGGATGCAAAGAACGAGAAAATCATGTCGTTTGAGTTGGGATATGGTTACCGTAGCCGTTTCTTCACTGCCAATTTGAATGGTTATTATACCCGTTGGATGGATAAAGCTCTTTATGATAGTGGCACGACAGCCGATGGTTTGCGTTGGGCGATGAATATGACCGGCGCAAATGCTGACCACTGGGGTGTGGAATTTGATTTTGTTGCAAAGCCTTTGAATTGGTTAGATGTTACAGGTATGTTTTCTTGGGGTGACTGGCGCTGGAAAGGCGTAGCTACCGGATATTTATTTGACTCACAAGGCCAGATGTTGAAAAACACTCGTGGAGATGTTGTGACAGATATGGCAGAGGCAGAAAAGTATAAATATCTGGTTGATATGGATAATGTTAATGTGGGTGGTTCGGCACAGACAACAGCTGCTTTGGGCTTAGGTGTACGTCCGATAACAGGTTTGCGCATTGGAGTGGATTGGAACTTCTTTTCACGCAACTTTGCTGATTATGATATTAATGCCAATACTACAACGCCAAATGAACCTTATGTCATTGGTAGCCCGTGGAAAATTCCGTCATATAGTACATTCGATATAAGTGCAGGTTATTCATTTGATTTTGGAAAAGTACGTGCTACATTGAGTGGAAACGTAAACAATGTCCTTGATCAGGAATACATTGCAGATGCTCGTGATGGCAGTGCTCACGATTGGGAGAGCGCTACGCGTGTACTTTACGGTTTTGGCCGTACTTATTCTGTAAGATTGAAGTTCAATTTCTAAACCAAGACAGATTATGAAGAAAAATATTATATTTAGCATGTGCGCATCTTTGCTGTTTTTGGCAAGTTGCGACTATAACGAAGATAACTTTCCTGGCTATGATGAGCTTGCCATACCTAAGGATGTGCAGAACGTCGAGTTGAGCCTGGCAGACGGTGACTATAAGAAAGTGGCCGGACTTGAAAGCAATATAAAATTAGCAACGGATAGGGTAGATCCGGAAGGAATAGACTTTGTGGCAGCTTTGGAAGCTATGGGGTCGAATAAATATTTTACGGAGAACGCACAAGCATCATGGTATCTGCCTGCTTACCTTGAAAGCCTTTATCCTTATTTGAACGATGGGTCGAAAGTGACGGTGGCCTTCAATAATGCTGAAAAATTGCCTGAATACCTGACTGATTTCAACGGTATTTCCGCTTATGAGCTCACTACTGGTGACTATAAGACAGTATGGGGTGAAACAGTTACTGCTTCATTCTTGTCTCCGTCTACGGTAAGTAAAATTCCTGCCATTTTAAAACAAGCTGTAGAGAATCCTGCTGACGGTGATATGCGCATGGTCAACTATGCTTATTCTGAAACAGAACCGAGTATCGGTGGTGGTGGCGAAATTCCGAATGTTTATCAAAAAGTATCGGGAATGGCTGCCGAAGGAGGTAATTATGTGTTTGTAGCTCCTGACAAAGAAGGAAAACTTATTCCTTTGGGAAGACTTCAGGATGAAACAAAGACCTATGGTTATATGGCAGGTACTGCTGTGACTGTTGTCGATGGTCTAATCAGTAGTGATGTTTCAAACTATGTATTGACTGTTGCTCCTACTGCAACAGGCTATTCTTTGCAACGTCCGGATGGAAAGTTTATTTATCTGTCAGGAACGTATAATACCTTTAATGTGGGAGCTCTTCCTGGAGCCGGTGGAGACTGGAAATTTTCTCAAAATGCAGATGGTACTACTTCCATTGTGAATGTTGAGAAGAAGAAAACAGTAAAATTGAATGAATATAATGATTCTTATTCTTTCGGTTCATATCCACCTTCTTCATTCGGCATTTATTTGAATGAAACAATGAAAGCAAGCGATGGTGGCTTTGCTTTCCAGGATATCAATTTGGAAGGCGTCACTTATGCATGGAAATACGATTCACAGAACGGTTATTGGAAAGCAGCGGCTTTTGCCAATGGAGTGAATAACCCTACTGAAAGCTGGTTGGTTTCTACAGAAATAGATTTGTCCGGTGCTACAGCTCCGTCACTTTCATTCGATGCTGCCATCAACTATTTGAATGGTAATAATCGGGCTGATTTTATTGAAGTTAAGATTTCTACTGATTATGTAGACAACGTTAAGTCTGCTACTTGGGCTACGCTGAACGCTGCATGGTCGGAAGGCAAGAGTTGGACTTTTGTTAATTCCGGTGCAATTGATTTGAAAGATTATGTTGGAAAGAAAGCACGTCTTGCCTTTGTATATAAGAGTACTTCGGCATGTGCTCCTACTGTAGAGATTAAAAACGTAAGTGTTTCCGAACCTAAGGCTGGTTATTATGCTGATGTTTATTTGTATAAGGAAGTTCCTGAAAATGAAGTGGAAGTAGCTGCTGCTATGATGTTCGCCTCTACGCGTGCTGTTGCAAAATACAACACTTCTGCTGTATATCGATATGATGCAGCATCCAGTACTTGGAAAGAATACACCACTCCGGATGTTACTGTAGCGGTATTGCAACCTGAAGATTATGCTAAGATGGGAGCTACCTATGTTGGTAAACCGGGAGAGACATTGCCGATTTATCTGAAGAATGCTTATCCGTATGCTCAGGCAGATTTGACGGTAGCTGTGGTTTATTACAGTAACAGTAGTCAGGCTATATCTGCAACTGAGTTCATTTATGACGGTGCAACTTGGACGGACGCCGCCAATGTCATGCCTAAGACTATGTTGTTCATCAAAGCGAAAGGTATATGGAATGAAGCGAAGGTATACTATTCAAGCACCTTTATTGGTGAGGATGGTGGATGTACTATTCAGGATGTAGACTTGGGAACAAAAGATTATGTTTGGATTCTTGACGCTAAATATGGTTGGAAAGCTACCGGATATTTGGGAGGCAATAAGGTTACTGAAAGTTGGTTGATTATTCCGACGGAAATTAACTTGAAGGAAGCTATGTCTCCTGTATTGAGATTTGAAGGCGCTGCAGGTTATCTGTATGGAGCAAAAGCGGAAGACTATATCAGTGTCTGTGTTTCCACGGATTATACTAATGATGTGACTACTGCTACTTGGGATAAAGTGGAATTTGCAACATGGCCCGATAGCTTTACCTTCATTACAATGGAAGCTAACCTCAGCAAGTATAATGGTCAGAACATTCGTATTGCCATTAAATATACGAGTGATACAGCTTGTGCTTCTACTTGGGAAGTTAAAAACTTCTCTCTTCAAGAAGAATAAGAAACATTTGTTTTATTATATGAAAAAGAGAGTGTGCCCAAAGCACACTCTCTTTTTTGTTACCACCGTTCCCTCTTCACCTCAAAGCACGGGCACTCCTTCGTCCACTCCATCGGCTCCACCTCTCCGTTTCCATTGATGTCCGGACTTAAATCCCTATGCCCGACAATCTGTGCCTCTGGATGATCCATTTTCAGAGCTCGTACCAGTACTCGCAGAGAATGCCTTTGCCATTCCGTCCGTGTGTCTTTTGCTATCCCGTGACAATCCAAACCACCTTCATAGCAAATACCAATTGAATTAGTATTGTAGCCTTTCACATGCGCTCCCGGTCTCACCACAGGACGAAGGTTTTTGATGTCTCCGTTCAGGCGTACATAATAATGATATCCGGCCTCACTGAAGCCACGTCGCAGATGATCGGCGGTTAAGTCAGCTTCCGTATAAGGGCGGTTGCAGCGGGTGGCGGAGCAGTGGAGGACGAGGAAGCGGACGCTGTCCGGTCCGCCCATCAGCTCGCCGTCCTCCATCCGGGTGAGGAGGGCCCGTTCGTCGGGCACCTCCTCGCCGCCTACGGTCAGCGGATAGCAGTCGTCGGTCATGACAAGAAGGGGATTAAGGGTGAACAACTGGTGACGCCAAGTGCCGTCAGGGCGGCGATGGCTGCCTGGATGATGGCCTTCACGATGGAAGTCCAGGTGATTTTCTGGGTAGTAGACATAGAAATGAAGAATGAAGAATGAAGAATGAAGAATGAAGAATTGAGAATGGAGAATAAGGGATCGGGTATGGGTGGGAGTGGCTGGCACGCCGGACACTCCCCACTCATCACTCGTAACTCGTCACTTGTAGCTCGTAGCCCGTCACTCGTAGCTCCTTTACAGCGGGCTTTCCTCCTGTCCGTCCTCGCCGGTGCCGGAGGTATCTTCGCCGCCGGAAGTGTCTTCACCGGCCGGAGTGGAAGTTCCGTTGTACTTCACGAGGCTGATCTTGTCGGGGATGAGGTCGTAGATGCGGCTGTTGTTCACCATCGTGAACGAAGGGCGGAAACCGGGTACGAGGGCCTTCACCAGGGCGGCCGAAGCGTCCTGTTCGGTGCTGACGCTCTTGCCGTTGATGAACCGCAGGTACAGCTTGCCGAAGCCCAGCAGCTCGATGGCGTACCCCTTCTTGAGGTTCTCCACCACGTAGTAGGCATAACGGTCGAGCACGTTCTTCACGTCGCCGGGGCTGGCGGTCGATTCGGCGGCAATCTGGCGGGCCACATCGTCGGTCGTCAGGGTGCCGTAGCACACGGGGGCAACATTATAGACGGTTTCGCCCCTGCGGTCACCCAACTGGATGACACGCTTCATCACTTTGTAAGCAGTTGGCATAGTTTTTCTGTTTTAGCAGGTTGATATTCCGTTATTTCTCTCTTGAAAACCGGGGAGGGCGCCTCTCCCCTTTTCCTGTTACAAAGTTAGCGCATGCGCCCGGGGCCGCGGGCGATTGGCGTCGATAAGGGAGGATGAGGAAGGGATTAAATTACAAAGGGAACATGTCAAGGTTCCAGCAGGTCGGACACCTGGCCGACACTGCCGTCGCAGGGCGCAGGCTCGATGCCCAGCAGATGGGCCAGCAGCGGATAGATGCAGGTGTTGTCGAACAGCGCGGTGCGCACATATCCGTGCTTGAAGTCGGGACCTTCGGCCCGGAAGGGCACGCAGAGGTCCGAAGCCGTGGGGTCGAAGCCGTGGTTACCGAGGTTCACCCGTCCGTCTTCGGACACCAGCCAGCCGTTGTCGGGCAGGGCCACGATGGGAGCCACGTTGGGATTGGATCCGTAGCGCAGGTAGGCAGGCACGTCCTCCCGCCGCCACACGCGCAGGTGGGGCACCCGTTCCAGGGCTTTCAGGATGTCGTCCTCGTGACCGGCTTTGGGGAAGATCAGCGTGGGCAGGTCGGCCAGCACGCGCTCGCACCAGTCGGGCTGCAGGTAGTCCGAGAGGCGGATGATGCGTTGGGGCGAGGTCGGCGCCATGCCATGGTCCGAGGTGACGATGAAGTTGATGTCTTCCCCTCCGGGCAGGGCGCGCAGGCGGGCATACAGGTCGGCCAGCAGCAAGTCCAGCCGTTCCACCGCCTGGCGCTGGAGCACGGCGGCATCGGCAGTGCGCTGCGCTTTGACGGCAAGCTGGCCGCGTATCTTTTAA
>ERZ780117.908-NODE-908-length-10499-cov-2.932306_pt1 | contig 10499 bp, 9 predicted proteins | sample MGYA00510985_ERZ780117 | MGnify/ENA primary metagenome ERZ780117 (study PRJEB29588, sample SAMEA2159553) | human gut metagenome | biome: human gut; feature: human-associated habitat; material: faeces | place: Denmark | collected 2008/2010 ...
ATGTCATCACCGTGGAGGGACGGGCGGACGGTATCATTGAACAGAACGGAGAGACCACCATCGACGAGATCAAGGGAACTTACAGAGATCTGGCGAAGCTGAAGGCACCGTTACCCCTGCACATTGCCCAGGCAAAATGCTATGCCTATATGTATAGTCTGCAGAAGGAACTGCCTTATATCCGCGTACGGCTGACTTATTGTAATATAGAGACAGAAGATATCCGCTATTTTTATGAGGATTATGAATTTGCGAAGCTGGAGGCATGGTTTCAGCAGTTGATCAGTGATTACCGTAAATGGGCGGATTATACCTGGCAGTGGAGGGAACTTAGACAACAGTCCATTGCCGAACTGCAATTTCCTTTTGACTATCGGGATGGACAGAAAGAACTGGTCAGTTATGTATATCAGACCATCTACCATAAGAGAAAATTATTCATTGAAGCTCCCACGGGAGTAGGCAAGACCATCTCCACCATCTTTCCCACGGTAAAAGCCATGGGGAAAGATATGGGGGACAGGCTATTCTACCTTACGGCGAAGACTATCACCCGGACAGTGGCGGAGGATACTTTCTCATTACTTAGGGAAAAGGGACTGCGATTCAAGAGCATTATCCTGACGGCGAAGGAGAAGATCTGTTTTCAGGAACATACCGAATGTAATCCGGAGCAGTGCCCCTATGCCAAGGGACATTTTGACCGGATCAATGACGCCATCTATGATCTGCTGACCCACGAAGAGAGCTTTACGAGAAATAATATAGAAGAATATGCCCTGAAATATCAGGTGTGTCCCTTTGAATTCGGACTGGACTTAAGCCTGTTCGCGGATGGCATCATCGGAGACTATAATTACCTCTTTGATCCCCATGTTTATCTGAAGCGGTTCTTCGGAGATGGCAGCCAGGGGGACTATGTATTTCTGATCGATGAGGCACATAACCTCTTAGAGCGCGGCAGAGAGATGTACAGCGCGCCTCTGCGGAAGGAAGAGCTGCTGGAACTGAAGCGGGAGATAAAACAGACAATCATGTCGGAAATGGAGGAGGCAGCGCTTAAAAAGCGCGATAAAGACGAGATTTCCGGGCAAATGACATTAGAAATGACAGATGTGTCAAAACAACTGCCACAGGAGTATACCTTCGTGGAAATGGACGGTACGGACTCTATCTATATCAAAGGACATAAGGGAAAAAAGTCTGACGGAAAGAGTACCTTTGTGCGGGAAGGCTATGCGGAGAGGATATGTCAGTTGCTGGAAAAGTGCAATGCGCAGCTGTTGTCCATGAAACGGGACTGCGACGGATACCGGCTGGTGGATGATATTGACATGCTGGTGCAGCCTCTGACCAGACTTCACGGCATCATCAGCGATTATCTGGAGGAGCAGGAGAAGGTCAGTCTGGAAGTGAGGGAGAATCTGCTGGACTTCTACTTCAAGCTCAGTCATTTTCTGGATATTTACGAGAGGATCGATGAGAACTACGTCAAATATACGAGAACATGTGAGGACGGCAGCTTTGAACTGAAGCTGTTCTGCGTCAATCCCAGAGAAAATCTGAAGGAATGCATGCTCAGGGGACGCAGTACGATCCTGTTTTCCGCCACGTTTCTGCCGATCCAGTATTACAAGAATCTGTTGGGGGGAGAGAAGGAAGACTATGAAGTATACGCTCACTCGGTGTTCGATCCCGAGAAGCGCACCATATTGATCGCCGGGGATGTGACCAGCAAGTTCACCCGCAGATCTAGAGAGGAGTACTACAATATTGCCCGCTATATTCATGAAGTCGTGAAGAACCGGCACGGCAATTACATGATATTTTTCCCGTCCTATTCCTTTATGAATCATGTTTACGAGATCTATGAACAGTATTTTATGACAGAGGAAGAAGAATGTCTCGTCCAACAGGAATCCATGAATGAGGAAGAGCGTGAATACTTCCTGAATCGCTTCCGGGGCAATGAGGAATGTGACCTGCAAAGTCTCATCGGTATGGAGATCGAGGAGGAAGAGGAGCAGACGCTGATCGGCTTCTGCGTGCTGGGGGGAATCTTCGGAGAGGGCATCGATCTGAAGAGGGACAGTCTGATCGGAGTCATTGTAGTAGGAACCGGACTGCCCCAGGTAGGCTGTGAGCGGGAGATCCTCAAGGGCTATTTTGATGAGGACGGAGAGAACGGCTTCGATTATTCCTACCGCTATCCGGGAATGAATAAAGTATTGCAGGCGGCAGGCCGCGTGATCCGGACGGCGGAGGATGTGGGTATCATTGTTCTGCTGGATGATCGGTTTCAGCAGTATTCCTACCGGAGATTATTCCCCAGAGAGTGGGAACAGGTGCAGCCTGTGACCGTGGATACGGTAGCCAAAAAGGTGGAGCGCTTCTGGGATGCCTGGTTGTGGCAAAAGGGATGATTTTCAATGTGATACACGAGTTGATATCCGATATGACAATCCACATAACCACATATGACACATGTGCATATGTGGATAAGTCGGTGGATTTTGTGGATTATTCGTGGTTTTACACAGAAAAAACGACAGACGGTTCAAAAATGGTGTATAATAGCAAAAGAACCGTTGTGGATAAAAAAACAAAACGGTACTGGATCAGTCAATGAAAGGTATGGTGACTAATATGTGGGCTTATGAAAGTGTTTTTTATCAGATCTATCCTATGGGATTCTGTGGAGTTCCTTTTGAAAATGATGGAATACAGAGACATGAGATCAAACGTGTGGAGGACTGGATCCCCCATATGCAGAAGCTGGGAGTGAATGCCGTTTATTTCTCTCCTGTATTTGAATCGGATACCCATGGTTACAATACCAGGGATTATCGGAAGATCGATGTAAGGCTGGGAACCAATGAGGATTTTAAGGAAGTCTGCGATGCACTGCATGCGGCAGGAATCCGGGTTGTGTTAGACGGTGTGTTTAATCATGTGGGCAGAGGCTTTGCACAGTTTCAGGATGTGATTAAAAACCGGGAGAACTCTCCCTATGTGAACTGGTTCTACCGTATCGATTTCGGCGGCAATTCCAACTATAACGACGGACTGTGGTATGAGGGCTGGGAAGGCTGCTTTGATCTGGTGAAGCTGAACCTGCAGAATCCCGATGTGGTGAACTATCTGCTGGACAGTGTCAAGGGCTGGATCGATGAATTCGGTATTGACGGTCTGCGACTGGATGTGGCTTACAGTCTGGATGAAAATTTCGTCAGAAGACTGCGGGAAGTAACCAGCGCTTACAAACAGGATTTCTTCTTATTGGGAGAGATGCTTCACGGAGACTACAACCGTCTGATGAACGATCAGATGCTGCATTCCGCAACGAACTACGAGTGCTACAAGGGACTTTACAGCAGTTTCAACAGTATGAATATGTTCGAGATCGTACATTCCCTGTTACGTCAGTTCGGACCGGAGAACTGGACCCTGTATAAGGGCAAGCATCTGCTGTCCTTTGTGGACAACCACGATGTGACCCGTGTGGCAAGTATTTTGAACAACGAGAATCATCTGCCGCTGATTTATGCCATGGCATTCGGCATGCCGGGGATCCCCTGTGTCTACTATGGAAGCGAATGGGGATTCAAAGCCAGAAAAGAAGATGGCGACCCCGCACTGCGTCCCTGCTTTGACAAGCCGGAGTGGAACGGTCTGTGCGACTGGATCAGCAGACTGGCAGAGGCAAAGAAGCATTCGGAAGCATTGAATTACGGTGCTTTCCGTTCAGTACTGCTGACCAATAAGCAATGCATTTTCGAAAGAAAGTCGGAGCATGAGAGAGTCATGGTGGCTATCAATGCGGATGGAGCGGATTTCATGGCGCATTTTGATGCCGGCTGCGGCACGGCGGTAGATCTGATCACCGGAGAGAAACATGACTTTGGCGGCGGCAGTCTTCTGCCTGCATACAGTGCATATTTCTGGCTGATGGAAAACTAACGGAGAATTTATTTATGAAGGTACTGATCTTATCCACCGGAACCGGTGAGGGACATAATTCCGCTGCAAAAGCGGTGAAAGAACAGTTTGAAAAACGGGGAATTCCCTGTGAACTGGCGGATGTACTTAATTTTGCTTCGGACAAGGCCAGCGCTTACGGACGCAGGATCTACATCTGGAGCACGGTCCGGGCGAAAAAGGTGTTCGCCGGAGCGTACCGGGTAGGCAGAGCCATTTCGTCTGCCAGATTAAAGTCACCGGTGTATTTTGCCAATGCTTTGTATGCGGATAAGCTGTGCAGCTATATCACAGAGAACGGATATGATACGGTGGTAATGCCACATCTGTTCCCGGCTGAGGCAATGACCTGGCTGCTGCGACAGCATAAGCTGGATGTACAGACTTATTTTATTGCCACGGATTATACCTGTATTCCTTTTACCGAGGAGACAAAGGTGGATTACTATTTTATCCCGCATGAGGAACTGACGACGGAGTTCATCAAACGCGGCATCCCTGCGGAGAAGCTGGTTCCCACGGGAATTCCGGTATCGGAGAGGTTCCTGAAGCTTCCGGAAAAAAGAGAAGCGCGAAGGCAGCTGGGGATTCCGGCAGATAAATCCTGTATCCTTATGATGACGGGCAGCATGGGGTATGGCCGTGTGGAAAGCATGACGGCGAAGCTGGTGGAGCAGACCGGAGAGGATACCCATCTGTATATCCTGGGGGGAACCAATGAAGAGCTGAAGAAGACACTCCGGGATAGATATGCCGATACAGAGCGGGTGCACGTGCTGGATTTTACCACGGAAGCGCATCTCTACATGGCAGCGGCGGATATTCTGTTTACCAAACCGGGAGGACTGACCTCCACGGAAGCGGTGGCGGCGAAAGCTGCATTGGTACACACTAAGCCGATCCCCGGATGTGAGGATCGCAATGTTGCCTTTTTCACACAACATGGGATGTCTGTATCAGGAGATACGGAAGATGTCGTGATACAAAATGGACTAAAGCTTCTGCGGGATCCGGAGGCACAGGCAAAAATGCGGAAGTGTCAGGAAAAATACGGAAAGCCTTACGCAGCAGATGCAGTCTGTGAATTCATCTGCGGACAAAAGGAAGCAGCGGAAAAACAGGAAGAATAAATGCGGAAGCAAAAGAGAGATAGGAGTGCCAGATGATCATACGGGAACTGGGAATGACAGTATTCGGATTGTTATGCGGAAGTATATTGTTCGGCAGGGCATTGCCGAAATGGATCAAGGGAATTGATGTCACTGAGGTCAGCAACGATCATAATCCGGGGACTGCCAATGCCATGAAATACGCAGGAGTGCCTGTCGGGATCCTGTGCCTGCTGGGAGATCTGTTAAAGGGAGCACTGCCGGTATACGTGGCAGTTGGCATGGGGCTTGTGACAGACAGCTGGTTTCCGCTTATCATGGCGGCACCGGTACTGGGGCATGCCTATTCCCTGTTTTATCATGGGAACGGAGGCAAAGCCATTGCGGTATCCTTCGGCGTGTTGATCGGACTGGCACCGGTACAGCCGGAACTGCTGATGCTGCTGATCATATTGTATTTGTCGGGGTCTGCCCTTCTGATCAGACCGCACACCAAAAGAACCCGTATCACTTATATCTTTTTTGCCGTGGGAGCAGCGGTTCTACTGATGATACAGAGAATACCACGGCAGGTATTTTGGGGAGCACTTCTGATCTCTGCCATTGTGATCCATAAAAACAGTATTCGTCAGGAGTTTTTGGAGGAGTCGACGGAATCTTTGGAAAGTCTTTAGAATTTCTTACGGTTTCTCTATATTGACGCATGATATTATATGCCGTATAGTATAGCTACAGAGCAATACTATACGGCATATAATATTGTAAGATAAGCCGGATAGCTGCAATTTTCAGAGAGGAGCGATAGAATGCTTTTTAATACAGGAGCAGCTCTGCTGGATGCTATCGTGCTGGCGGTGGTCGCCCGGGAACCGGAAGGAACCTATGGGTACAAGATCACCCAGGAGGTCCGGCAGGTGATCTAACTGTCGGAATCCACCCTGTATCCCGTGCTTCGGAGATTACAGAAGGACGAATGTCTGGAGGTCTATGACAGGGAATGCAGCGGCAGGACGAGACGCTATTACAAGGTCACCAGCAGGGGCTGGGCACAGCTTCATTTATATGAAAGCGAGTGGCGAAGCTACAGCGGGAAGATCACAGGACTGTTTGAGGGAAGACCGGTGAAGAGGTCAGAGGCATAAAGATGCACAGATGGGAGAAAAAGTAGGATGAACAGAACGGAGTATATGAGGCAGCTGGAGAGCCTGCTGCAAAATATTTCTGCTACGGAGCGGGAAGAAGCGTTACAATATTATAATGAATATTTTAACGATGCGGGACCTGAGAATGAACAGAATGTTATTGAGGCACTGGGGAATCCTGTGAAGGTGGCGGAGAATATCAAAAAGGACATTTTCGGCAATGGTTACGGGGAGAACAACTACCAGAGAGCAGGAGCCGACAGCCGGGCAGTGATCACTTATCCGGCAGATTCTCAGACAGAAAATGGTAACAACCGTCAGAGTGATACGTCGCAAACTGCACAGGCACAGGTGGTATCTCCACAGAAAAAAGAAGGGATGTCCACCGGTATGATCGTGCTGATTGTAATTTTATGTATTTTGGCATCCCCGGTGATCCTGGGAGCAGCTTCCGCCGGTATCGGTGTGGCAGCGGGGCTGATCGCTGCATGGCTCGGTCTGATCGTTGGTTTCGGGGCAACGGCGGTAGCACTGATACTGATTCTGATCGCACTGGTGGTTGCAGGGATCATCAGTTTGTTTACGCATCCCTTCGTGGGAATGGGGCTGATCGGTGCCGGACTGATCTGCGGAGGTGTCGGACTGCTGTTCCTGATGTTGACCGTGGCCATGGCGGGAATCGCCACACCGGCGATCTGTTGTTGGATCGGAGGATTATTCCAGAAAAGAGGTAAAGCAGAAGCATGAGAAAATTTATGAAGGGCTGTGCCATCACAGCGTTGATATTTATATTATTGGGACTGATCCTGGGAGTGAGCGGAAGCCTGGGGAATGGTTCCACGTATTTTTCACCGGGGGAGATCCTGTCAGCGGTTACCTTGGGAAGAATCTCGGAAGAAAAGGTAGATGACTGGAGTGACGGTGTGACGGAGCAGATCCGGGAAAATATGGGCGATGTGCACTATGATCTGGAGGACAATGTGGATTATGACTCAGATTATGAAGTAAAGTCGGGAAAGATAGAGCTGTATGTTCTGGGGGATGACAGCCAGGGCATCACGGATCTACAGGTGCAGGCCGGTGGCTGTGTCATGAAGATTCAGGTGTCAGAGGACAACTGCTTCCGGGTAGAAGCCGACGGAATGCGAAAGTTCCAGGGATATGTGGAAGGCGGTACGATGGAGATCAGCGGAACCTCAAAAGCAAGCAACAACAGTGACGGTAATCTGGGCGGTTCCATCTGCCTGTATGTGCCTGAGGGATATTATTTTGAAAATACCTCTTTGGATCTGGGCGCCGGAAGCCTCAGTGTAGAGGAATTGCAGACGGGCTCGCTGGAAGCCAATGTGGGTGCCGGCAAGATGACGTTTGAGAAACTGGATGCTGATCAGGCAGAGTTAGACTGTGGTGCCGGTCAGATGACAGTAGAAGAACTGAGCAGCCGCGTGGCAGAGGTTTCCGTAGGAATGGGATCCGTTCGTCTGAACGGAGATGTGACCGAACGATTGGACGGAGAGTGCTCCATGGGAGAACTGAAACTGACACTGGCAGGAATGCAGACAGATTTCGACTACGACTTAAGCTGCGGCATGGGTGAACTGAAAGTCGGTGATGACAGTTACAACGGCCTGGCACAGGAGAAACAAATCAACAACAACGCTTCTAAAAATATGGAGCTGGAATGTGCTATGGGCAGCGTTGTAGTGGAGTTTAAATAAAATACTGCCAGACAGAGTTACTTTTATATCGCGGCAGTAAAAAATCTTCTTTCATTTGAAAAATTATCGTTATAATACCGCCTGAATGGAGTTATTATCCATCAGGCGGTATTTTTGAAAGTTCTATCTATGATTTGATAAAAATAATACCGCTTGGAGTATAATAACAGACTTTCAGGCGGTAATATGGAGACGGCAATTATAATTTGCAAATTATAGTTATATGGGAGAAATAAAAAATTCTTGTCCCGGAAAAGAAAAGTCAATGGAATCTTTGCTTTTTAGCTTTCATAGAGAAAAGTAGAAATCTGGCTTTTTTCGATCATCAGGAAGAGATACTCAATATCCCAGACACTGTCTGTTAAATTTGAAAATATTTGTTTTTCTTGTAATATCTTTCTCTTAATTCGTAGTATATAGGTGAGGCAGAAAGGAAGTGATGATTTGAACGATAGTGAAATTATTGATTTGTTCTATATGCGCTCTGAACGGGCAATCATGGAGTTGGCGGCGAAGTACGGAAATGCCTGTAACAAGGTCGCAAAAAATATTTTGAACAATATCCTCGATGCAGAGGAATGTGTTAACGACGCTTATTTAGGAGCATGGAATACAATACCGCCTCAAAATCCAAACCCGTTGCTTACCTATATCTGTCGAATTGTCCGTAACCTCTCCATAAAAAAGTATCACTCGAATACATCTGTCAAGCGCAACAGCTTTTACGATGCGGCTTTAGACGAACTGGAGGAATGTGTATCCTCCTCTGAAAGTGTAGAGGCGGAGATTTCCGCAAAGGAGCTTACCCGGCAGATTGACTATTTTCTGGATACACTGGATGCAGAGAGTCGAATACTCTTTGTTCGTCGATATTGGTATGCCTATTCTATTTCGGAACTTGCAAAACAGTTTGGTCTGAAGAGTAATACCGTGTCAGTGCGACTTTCCCGTATTAGGGACAAACTGCGGGATTATTTGAAGGGGGAGGGATTTACAGTATGAAACGTGAAGATATTTCCGAGGCGGTTGGTAACATCAGCACAAAGTATATTCAGGAAGCAGCTCCCAACATACGGGTGAAGAAAAAGCCGGTATGGGTGAAATGGGGAGTAGTTGCAGCAGTTTTTTGTTTCTTTTCTATGACTGTTTTTGCAAACAGTTTGTTTTCCTCCCTATCCGGAGATGAACTTTCTCTGTCTGCCACATATGAGGGAAATGGTGTAATTTCTGTTCAAGTAGAAAATAGGTCTGACAAAGAGCTTAATTTTCAATCGAAACTTAAACTAATGCGCTGGTCTACCAGCGAGGAAGTTAAACCGCTTTCGGGAAAGGTGTCTTTCAGCAACACCGAGATACCTGCTAACTCAAGCGGTACGATGGTAATTGATCTTTCAGATGCCTATGATATATCACTGTTGGAGACACCGATTTCGGATGATGATTTGTACTACTTGATGTTGACAAATAACAACTTCTTATTTGGACAGGATTGGATGTGTACGGTTGAATTTGCAGAATCTGTTCCAACCGAAAAAGTTGACGTGGCGCCGATTACTCCGGTTGACGCTGATCCGGAACTGATATCAGAAATTATGGAAGAATTCAGACCATACTTTGAAAGCTACACTTTGGATATTAATGAAAGAAATCGGCTCGCTGGCGAATATCTGGAACATTGCCAGAGGGTGTTGGAACAAATGGATATAAACATCGTGCCCTCCGTGTCACCAAATGAGTTAACTTTGATTGACAGCGCCGAAAGTGTCCTTTTTGACCCTGCTGTGCCTGCGGATATGCAATTGCAGCTAACTGGTCTGCATCGCCGATCAACGGACGGGTATGACAAAATCATTGGCGCCTCCGCGGAAGAATGTGCGATGGTTTTAAGCGCCTACATCCCGCAGCACAAAGGTGAAATCGACGGCGGTGTGGATATTCCCTTGATTTATGTTTTCATATACGAAAAAAATGAAATTCATACCACGCAGGACTATGCCTTTATCCGCGGTCAACTTTTGACCTTTGAACAGATGGAGAAGTACAAGATCTATGAGGACGAACAGTATGTCTGCTATGATGTCAGCGATTTGTTCTATTCCGATCTTCGTCAGTATGTGGAAAGCATGGTTAGCCAAAGGAGCGACGTTTATTTTGACGAGCTGGTTTGGGAACGAGTTCAGAACATTTATACCTACTATCGGGATAACATGGGAACACTTCTCGGTTATAGAACTGACACGGGGCGCGGAACAACAGAGAATGTAACCGGAAACGATGCATCAAGTAAACTGGAAAATAAGTCGAACACTTGTGATAGCTTACCGGAGTTTCACCTGACTATTGAAAGCTGCTACGATAACCCTAACGAACCTGTTGCAGATCAGAGTTATAATGTTGGTGAACCCAATTGGAATGACTAAATAATCCGCTCTGTCGGGCGACGGTAAAAGAAAAAGCCGTCGCCTTTTTTACAACAACACCGCCAGATACTTTTCAAATACTACGCCCTCCTGCACGGGCGTTCCCGCCTTTTCGCTTCCGGCGATGCATAG
>ERZ780117.910-NODE-910-length-10482-cov-3.557974_pt1 | contig 10482 bp, 9 predicted proteins | sample MGYA00510985_ERZ780117 | MGnify/ENA primary metagenome ERZ780117 (study PRJEB29588, sample SAMEA2159553) | human gut metagenome | biome: human gut; feature: human-associated habitat; material: faeces | place: Denmark | collected 2008/2010 ...
CCGTGCTCCCGCCTTTTTCCTTATGCACTTTTACCGCTTCCACCTTGTCCGCTTCCAGATCCTTCAGGAATTCGGTATAGGGCACCTCCGTGCTCTTATCTGTGCCGAATACAGCGTTGTACAGCATCAGCGCAAAAATAATGGTAATGAGCGCCGACAGAATCATCATCAGCGTGCTGGGTCTCTTCGGAGGACGGTTCCCGCCTCCGTTACCGTTATTATCATTGCCTCCATTGCCGTTATTGCCGCTGCCGGGTGCTCCGTTGCCGGAACCATACCCGTTATTATATAGCCTGAATATATTTTTCATGTTATCTCCATTTTCTGTGTTATTCTATTGTCCCCGTTTTTATTCCTGTCTATCGAGGCAATAAACCCTCTGCAACTATTCAGAACCCACATTCGTCATATAAATCATGTCAAATGTTCTTACGAATGCAAGCATTCAACGTACATATTGACCTGATTTACATGGCTCTGAATAGTTACAATCTATTCTATTATAGAGATAACGCGAGGATAAATCAATAGCACAAATGTGAAAAAACCATGAAAAGCAGGCTATTCACACTATTTATCCATGCATCCGAAATACAGTCACTTCTCCAAAACATGACTCGTTTGACACATACTGTGGAATTCTTTCCGAAAGCATATCTTTGTGGTCTGTATGCAGGTGTCCGCAGATGAGAGCCTTCACATTTCCCGCTTGAATTATTATCTCTTTTATATCCGCACTTCTGTCGGTATCTGCCTCTTTTCGGGTTCCCTGCTCCGGCAGATTTCTTCCCATGGTCAGCACTTTCCCCCATCTATGCAGGCTCGCCTGTGCCAGTGTCCCACAGTCAAACGGGATATGCTGCAAAATAATCACGTTGTCATTCTGCCTCTCCGTCAGTACCTTCCGCAATTTCACTGCCGTTCCGGGCCAGTACATATCCATGGAATTGTCGATACCGATCCAGGTGATCTCTCCGATCTTTTTCACCTGAAAAGTCTCCTCCCCCCGGCAAAAAGGCTGCAAAAGCGGCCAGTCCCTGCTGGTTGCGACATCCGTATGGTAATCGTCCGCAAACGCCCAGTCATGATTTCCCGGAATATACAGGTATGGCACCTGCAACGCCTCCAACTGCCTTTTCAGCAAAGTCAGATTTTCCAGGGCCGGATTGTCAATAATGTCTCCTGTGAGAAGTACTCCCGAGAGTCGTTCCTCATTGGCATATTCCACATACTCCTTCAGCCTTTCTGCGGCGCTGATACCATCCCTTGTCAGGTTTTCGCGCCCGGCATGGGTATCCGTGATATGCAGAAAATAATATTCTTCCTGTAAGCCTTCTATCGTAAGCTCTTTTTTGTTGATCTTCACAAGTACACTTCCTTTTGCTGATTACTCTTCCGATTACATTTCCGACATTGACAAACGGCTTCCTGACAAATCCAGGACCTCCACCGCACAGTTTTCCAGCGGCTGTGACCAGAAATCCGCCAATGCGGTCTGTTTCAATGGATTCAGTATACTCCGGTTCCACGCTCCATGTCCAACGATCAGTACATTTTGACACTGATTTTCCAGTGGAAATACGACCTCATCCATGAACTCTTCGCTTCTCTCATAGAGTCGGAAAAAACTTTCTGCTCCCTCCGGCGGAAAATAGCGGTCAGGTCCGGCGAAAAAATTATGCAATGGATGTGCCTCGTTCATAACTCTGGATATTTTCTCCCCCTCCCATGGTCCGAAGCCGATCTCCATAACTCTCGCATCCTTCTGTAATAGATCTTTTTGCTGCCCGAGAATGATCTCTGCCGTAGCTGCTGCCCTGCAAAGCGTGGAGCTGAATGCAGCATCAAAATTAATTTCCCGCAGTTTATCGGCGACGATCTTTGCCTGTTTTCTCCCAGTATCATTTAATGGATTATCTGCCTGTCCCTGCATGCGTTCCTGCAGATTCCAGTCCGTCTCTCCATGACGTACCAAATATATCTTCATACCCGTTTCCTTTCACGCCTTTAAAAATTCCACCATAGGCTCTCCTTCAGTATCCAGCAGCGTCACGCCCAACAGGCTGGCATAGGTAGGCGCCTCATCTACCACTTTCCCTCTCTCCAGTACGATGCCTTCCCGGATATCCGGTCCCTGTGCTGCAAATACCGGCTGTGCTCCCCGGTCCGGCAGATATCCGTGGGTTGCGTGCCCAAACCGGTAATCTCTGTCATCAAATTCCACTACCAGTGGTCTTACAGCTTTATCCGCAAAAGAGGTATATCCGTCACTCTCTACCACAAAAGAAAAGTCTCCCTTTAAGCGTTCCTCTTTCTCCGCTTCTTCCGCGGTAAATACTCTGCCAATCCCGTAAATGCCTTCCTTGCAATAAGCCATCAGCTCCCGGTACACCCTCTCCTGCAGCGTTTTATCCCCGGGATCCCGCAGATAGATCAGTGACGACATGGCATTGGAAAAGCTGAAAGCATCCCAGGAGATAATCTTCCCATCTGTGTCTATCTGTAACAGCCCCTGATCCGCAAGCAAAACATTCAGATTGATGACTCTGCGGATGTTCTGCTGTCCGTGATCACTTACCAGAATCAGATTCGTATCTTCCAGGACTCCGGCGATCCTGCAGGCGTCCATCAATTCTCCGATATAACGGTCCAGATAATCCAACGCCCGGTCAATATGCGGACCGAACACACCGTTTGCATGACGGAAAGAATCAAACATACCGATATGTACGAACATAACCTCCGGGGCATGCTCCCTGATCACCTGACTCGCCACATGAATGACAAAATCATCCTCTTCGGGCCATTTCATGAAGTTTTTCCTGCCGCCCTGCTCATACCCTTCCGGAAGATATTTTGCATTCGCCTCGATAATATCAAGCATTTCCGGGCTGGATCCCGCATCCGCAAAACTGCTGCGCAGAGTATCTCCTTCCTTCGGCATCCAATATTCTGCCATCAGCCAGTCCACATCCGGATGGTTGGCAGTAGCCGGCCAGGATACGGAACCCGTTGTATATCCCGCTCTCTTCGCCGCATGGAATATATCATCCACCTTATAGCCACCACACCAACGCCAGTTCTGTTCTTTATCTGCTGTCGTGAAGGCGAAATTGCTGGTAACTCCATGGGTTCCCGCGTAACATCCCGTAAGCATGGAAACATGTGCCGGATACGTGACGGAAGGATAGATGGTCCGCATTCCTTCTGTTACACGGCATCCTTTCGCCAGGTATTTTTTGCCGTTCGGAAGCTGCAGCAGCTTTTCCAGATCCTCGCACACAAAAGCATCCACGGAAAATACTAATATCCTTTTCTTTCTTTTTTGCATTTCTATCGCTTTTCCTTCCTGTATTCTCTGCATTTTATTCAGAATAGAAAAATGCCGGGAATCCGGTACAACCGGCCCCGGCATTTCCACTATTCTGTTACATTATTCCTAATTTTAAATTTTACTGATTAGACTGGTTGTACAGGTCAATCGCTTCCTGGATACTCTCTTGTGCGGTCTTGATCACACCCTGAATATCTGCCTTAGGATCTGCTGCCACAGTCTCAATTGCGAGGCTGTTGGCTGCCTTCATCTCATTAGAGATGGGGATGTAAGGGTTGGTCGCAGAATCATCGCTGGCTGCCAGAGATTCATAGATTGTGGATACTGCTGGGAAAGTATTCTTCACATAATCCTGATATACATCGCTCTGGTAAGCTTCCTGATTCGGTGCCAGGTAACCGGTCTGGGTTGCAAAATATGCTGCCTGATCACCGGTACTTGCGAACTTGATGAACTCATAAGCGCCCTGCATCTGGTCTGCATTGCCATTGTTACCGATGAAGGTTCCGGTACCGCCTGCCGGCTCTCCGGTTCTCTTACCGTCTTCTGTTGCGGACAGCATCGGCAGAATACCTACCTCAAAAGCACCGTTCACGGAATCCAGCACTTTGGTAGTCATGGATACCACACCCATCATCATTGCACAATCGCCGGAAGCCAGCTGGGGAATGATCTCTGCCTGATAATCGGAGCCGTAAGGAACACAAAGATTCTCTGCGTGAAGTTTCTGGTATACACCCAGCATATTGGTGATGGCTGCATCTACTTTCTCATCGCTGGTGTACAGACACTTTGTAATAGCATCGGCGCCGAGACCGTTATTGTTGTCATATGCCTGTAATCCTTCTCTTCCCAGAGCGGCATTGAAATAGAAACCGTCTGCATGGAATCCGATACCGTATTTGGTATAGCCGCCATCTACCAGTTTTTTGCTCACTTCATACAGATCAGAATAACTCTTTACACCTGCAGGATCGATTCCCGCTTCTTTGAACATATCTGCGTTGTAATATACTCCGGGATAGCTGTAGCCGATGGGGTAACCGATCTGGTTGCCTTCGTTGTCGCAATAAGCGCTGCGGATGGCATCCCAGGTATCCTCTAATTCTTTCCAACCGTCGGTATCTTTGTCAATATACTGCTGCAGGTCCGCACAATAGTCGGCATTCGCATACATTGCCACATTCTCTACCGCTCCGGAGAACAATGCCGGCAGATCCTGCTGTGCGGTAGACTGGATTTTTGCGTTCATTTCGGACTGTTTTCCCTGATATTCAATTGTCACATGGTAATTCTGCTGGCTCTCATTAAAAGCGTCGATCACATTCTGAAGATAGCCGATGTTGGTATCTCCGAAGTAGGTCCACCATACCACTTCCGTAGGCTCTGTGGGAGCCTGGGGCTGTTCGGTGCTTGCTGCGGGCTCTGCGGTCTGTGCCTGTGATTCCTGTGCGGTACTTACGGTCTGCTTGGTATCCGCATTTCCACATGCGGTAAGTCCCAGCATCATAGCTACTACTGTCGCGATTGCAACTTTTCTTTTCATCATTTTTTCATTTACTCCTCTGTCTTATGACATTATTTTTACTACAGCTATAGTCTTATCTGTTAATACTTGAATTGTCTGCTGCTATACAGCCTGCACAATTCTATATGATAAAGCGCGCGTCCGCGCCATTATCCCTTCACGCCTCCGGAGGTCATGCCCCGGATCATATAATCCTGTCCGATGATATAAATCATCATTGCGGGAATAATTGCTATCACCGCTCCTGCCAGAATGTGTCCGTAATTCACCACATCCCCGGTGACCAGCATGGAAATGCCGATCTGAATCGTCCGCATTTTCTCGGTATTCGTCACCAGTAACGGCCAGAAAAACTGATTGTAGATCTGAACGAACAGATATACCGCCATGGACGAAATCGTGGGCTTGGACATCGGTAATATAATATGAAACAAAAAACGCATTTCTCCGCAGCCATCCAGTACCGCCGCTTCCTTGTAATCTTTTGGAATGGTCATGAAAAACTGCCGCATCAGGAAAATAGACGTTCCCGAAATCAGTGAAGTAACCACCAGTCCTGCGTAAGTATTCGTCAGATGCAGGCTCTGAATTGTTGTGTAATTCGTGATCACGACTACCTCTCCCGGGATCATGGTCGTCATCAGTACCAGACTAAACAGCAGCTTTTTCAGGGGAAATTCGAAAAATACGAATCCGTAGGCTGCCAGACAGGCAATCACGATTTGTGTTGCAATGGAAACCAGACATACAATTCCGGAATTCAGCAGATAACTGAAAAGCGGTACTGCTTTGATCACTTCCATGTAATTTTGCAATGTCGGAGCATTCGATAACAGATGCAGCGGATAAGTTCCAAGCTCCTGCTCACTTTGGAAAGAAAACAGGATGCCTATGAGCAGTGGTGCAATAAACAAAAGCCCTAAGAGCATCTTGATAATCTCCGGCACGGTTCTTTTTATTATTGATAGAATACGGTCTTTTTCTCCAGTGCAAACTGTACCCCCGTTAAAATCAGTATTAACAGAAACAGAAACATCGCCTGTACACATGCTGTCTCAAACCTCCCGTTGATAATGGCATTTTCATAAATATAGTAAATCAGATTCTTCGTTCCGTTGGCAGGTCCGCCGTTTGTCAAAAGCTTGATCTGTGCAAAGCACCTGAACGAACCGGATATATTTAAAAACAGTACAAAAAACAGTTGCGAAGATGACATAGGAAGCAGAATATATCGAACTCTCTGTAACGGACCCGCGCCATCCAGTCTGGCACTCTCCAGCACCTCCTCCGATACATTGCGAAATCCCACCAGCAGGAAGATGAAACTGACTCCCACATGCATCCAGATCGTCATGGCACATACCGCCCACAGCGCGTAGGGCATCTGCGTGGTCCACCCGATCTCCGCTCCGCCTAACAGTTCATTCAGGAGTCCGTTTTTCTGCCGGTAGATAAACAGGAAAATTGCTGCCGCCGGAGATGAAGCGATCGCCATAGGCAATGCGTACATTGTCTGATAGATTTTGGAAAATCTGGTCTTCTTCATTGCCAGCAGTGCGAACAATAAAGCAATCAGATAAGTGAATACCAGATTGATTGCCGCCATCTTCACCGTGATCCAGATCACCTGCCAGAAGGAGCTCTTCCCCAGGATCCGGATCCAGTTAGACAGCCCGACCCATTTAGCAAAGTGTCCCGTCTTATCCGTTAACGTAAAGGACAGGAACACCGCTTTAAAGAAGGGATAATAATTAAATACTATAAAAAGCAGCATAGCCGGCAGGATCAACAGATACGGTAATACCGGAATTTTCTTCCGTCTTCCGGGTCGTCTCATGACCGGGCTTCTGTTGTTCTGCACTATGCTGCTGTTGTTTTTTGTCGTTACTGTCTGTGCTGTCATTCTTTTTCGCCTCACGTTTTATCTGTGCTTTATCATAGCCAAAAAAAATTTTTGTAAATACCATGTAGATGTAAATTTTTGTAAAATTCTGTAAAAGAATTTCTCCCATTCATGTAAAACAATAATCAATCTATGTTAGCTCTTTGTTTAAAATTGCTCATTATGTGATTATTTGCCCAAAATTGTTAGATATAATAATGATTTCCAAAAAAATTTTACTTTTCAGTAGATTTTTGGGAAACACTAAACTATAATAGAACATCATGGGATTTTAGTTGCAAAGATCAGTTGAGGAAGGTATCAACAATGTACAAGATAGGTTTTGACAATGACAAATATCTCAGTCTGCAGTCTGAGAAGATTAAGGAGCGTATCGCGAAATTCGGCGGCAAGCTGTATCTGGAATTCGGCGGCAAGCTGTTCGATGATTATCACGCTTCCCGCGTTCTGCCCGGTTTCCATCCGGACAGCAAGATCAATATGCTGGCACAGCTGAAGGATGAGGCGGAAATCGTCATCGTCATTAATGCAGCAGATATCGAGAAGAACAAAGTCCGTTCCGATCTTGGCATTACCTATGATCTGGATGTGTTACGTTTGATCGATGCTTTCCGCGGCTATGGTCTGTATGTCGGTAGCGTATGTCTGACCCGCTTTGCCGGACAGCCCAGTGCCATTGCTTATCAGAAAAAGCTGGAGTCTCTGGGAATGAAGGTATACCGCCATTATTCCATTCCCGGATATCCTTCCAATATTCCGTTCATCGTAAGTGATGAAGGTTACGGTAAAAATGATTATATTGAAACCACCCGTTCTCTGGTAGTCGTTACTGCTCCCGGACCGGGAAGCGGCAAGATGGCTACCTGTCTCTCCCAGCTGTATCACGAATACAAGAGAGGCATCAAGGCCGGTTATGCCAAGTATGAGACTTTCCCGATCTGGAATATTCCGTTAAAACATCCGGTGAACCTGGCTTATGAAGCCGCTACCGCAGACTTAAACGATGTCAATATGATCGATCCGTTCCATTTGGAAGCTTACGGTGAGACCACGATCAATTACAATCGTGACGTGGAGATCTTCCCCGTAGTCAGCGCTATGTTCGAAAAGATCATGGGCAGCTGTCCTTACAAGTCTCCTACTGACATGGGTGTCAATATGGCAGGCTTCGGTATTGTCGATGACGAAGCTGTCCGCGACGCCGCCAAACAGGAAATCATCCGCCGCTACTACCACACTCTGTGCCAGAAGCGCCAGGGTACCGCCGGTGACGACCAGATCTTAAAGCTTGAGCTTCTGATGAAGCAGGCAGGTGTCACCATCGACGATCGCGCAGTAGTCAGTGCAGCCAATATCAAAGCAGAGACCACCGGGGAACCGGCAGCTGCAATCCAGCTTCCGGACGGCAGAGTCCTCACCGGGCGGACCAGTACTCTGCTGGGTGCTTCTTCCGCATTATTATTAAATGCCCTGAAAGCTCTGGCAGGCATTCCGGACGAAGTACAGCTGATCTCACCTACCGCCATCGGTCCTATCCAGGATCTGAAGACGAACTACCTGGGGAACCGCAATCCCAGGTTGCATACAGATGAGACGCTGATCGCCCTTTCCATCTGTGCAGCTTCGGATGATACCGCGAAGGCTGCTGTGGAGCAGTTGAAGAATCTGAAAGATTCCGAAGTGCACTCCAGCGTGATCCTGTCTCAGATCGACATGAATACCTTCCGCAAGTTAGGCGTGAATCTGACATGCGAACCTCATTATCAGAACCAGAAGCTGTATCACAACTAAACATTTTGTCATTCTACTATAAATTATGGCAGTTATTGAGCGAAGGCGCTCCCCAAGGGGAGTTCCTCGCTCTTTTTATATGCATAACTATTAAAAAAGCGAAGTAACCACCATGAGCAAATAACATGCAAGCATGTTATTCAGGAAAGCTCTGAAAGAGCGATTTTGCGAATGGAGACTGAATAGTTACTATATCAAAAGGAGGAGAAAAATTATGGCAGTAAAGTACGTGTTTGTGACCGGAGGAGTCGTATCCGGTCTTGGAAAAGGAATTACCGCAGCTTCCCTGGGAAGACTGTTAAAAGCAAGAGGATACAAAGTAACCATGCAGAAATTCGATCCATATATTAATATTGATCCCGGCACCATGAACCCGATCCAGCACGGCGAAGTATTCGTCACGGAGGATGGCACGGAGACCGATCTGGATCTGGGACATTATGAGCGTTTCATCGATGAGAACCTGGATAGGAATTCCAATGTCACCACCGGTAAGGTATACTGGTCCGTATTGCAGAAGGATCGTCGTGGTGATTACGGCGGAGGTACCGTACAGGTCATCCCCCATATCACCAATGAGATCAAGAGCCGCTTTTACCGCAACTTTACCGATGATGAGACCCGCATCGCCATCATCGAGGTCGGCGGTACCGTAGGTGACATCGAGAGCCAGCCTTTCCTGGAATCCATTCGTCAGTTCCAGCATGAGGTGGGTCATGATAATGCTATTCTGATCCATGTAACGCTGATTCCTTATCTGAGTGCTTCTCAGGAGCTGAAGACCAAGCCTACCCAGGCCAGTGTTAAGGATCTGCAGGGCATGGGCATCCAGCCGGATATCATCGTTTGCAGAAGTGAGCACCCTCTGGATCAGTCCATCAAGGACAAGATTGCTCTGTTCTGTAACGTACCTCAGAGTCATGTATTGCAGAATCTGGATGTGGAATATCTGTATGAGGCTCCGTTAGCTATGGAAAAAGAGCATCTGGCACAGGTAGCCTGTGAATGTCTGCATCTGGATTGTCCGGAGCCGGATCTGACAGACTGGAAGAAGATGGTAGAGGATCTGCGTCATCCCACCGATGAAGTGCAGATCGCTCTGGTCGGAAAATATGTCTCTCTGCATGATGCCTATATCAGTGTCGTGGAGGCTCTGAAGCATGGCGGTATCACCAATCATGCGACCGTACACATCAAATGGATCGACTCCGAGACGGTTACGCCTGAAAATGTGGAAGAACTGTTAGGTGACTGCAACGGTGTCCTGGTACCCGGCGGCTTCGGTTCCCGGGGTATCGAAGGCAAGATCCTGGCGATCCAGTATGCAAGAACCCATGGGATTCCCTTCCTGGGACTGTGTCTGGGAATGCAGCTGACAATCGTGGAATATGCAAGAAATGTCATCGGGTATACGGATGCCCACAGTGTGGAACTGGATCCTAACACCACACATCCTGTGATCGCTCTGATGCCGGATCAGAACGGTGTTGAGGATATCGGCGGTACCTTAAGACTGGGTGCATACCCTTGTGTACTGGATAAGGATTCCCGTGCTTATCAGCTCTACGGACAGGAGAATATCTCCGAGAGACATCGTCATCGTTATGAGGTCAACAACGATTATCGTGCCGTCCTCACTGAACACGGTCTGCGTCTGTCCGGATTGTCCCCTGACGGACGTATCGTGGAGATGTGCGAGCTTACCGAGCATCCCTTCTTCGTAGCCACCCAGGGACACCCCGAGCTCAAGTCCAGACCCAACAGACCCCATCCGTTGTTCAAGGGATTCGTGGAGGCGGCTCTGGAGAATAAGCACCGGAAATAAATTGAGAGTTAGTGAAATAGTTGTTCTAAAATCCACGCAGAAAGGGCTGCCCGCCCCGGACTCGGATGCTAGCTACAACTGTGGATTTTCTAAAGGAAAGT
>ERZ780117.914-NODE-914-length-10463-cov-3.081380_pt1 | contig 10463 bp, 10 predicted proteins | sample MGYA00510985_ERZ780117 | MGnify/ENA primary metagenome ERZ780117 (study PRJEB29588, sample SAMEA2159553) | human gut metagenome | biome: human gut; feature: human-associated habitat; material: faeces | place: Denmark | collected 2008/2010 ...
GGTCACGTAAACGACACATCCATGATCGATCTTTACAGCAGAATGTACCCGCATGTGGAATGGATTGATGAGTATTTTGCAGATCCGGGAAACAAAAAGCCTTATTTTATATGTGAGTTTGTCCATGCAATGGGAAATGGACCGGGCGGTATCCGCGCCTATATGGACCGAATGTACCGTTATGAGGGATTTTTAGGGGGCTGTGTCTGGGAATGGTGCGATCATGCCATTTATGACGGTGTGGCAGAGAACGGAAAAGAGCGCTAGCTGTATGGGGGCGATCACGGGGAACGCTTTCACGACGGCAATTTCTGTGTCGATGGGCTGCTCTATCCAGACCGTACACCGCACACGGGACTTCGGGAATGGAAAAATGCGATCTGTCCGGTTTTTGTCACAGAGATCGATGCAGCCAATGGTATGTTCCTGGTGGAAAACAGGTTTGATTTTCTTGAGGCATCCGGCGAGGCAGAGCTGTGTTATGAGATCAAAGCGGGGGGAAGTGCACAGGACGAAACAGTCATTCTTGCAGATGGAACAAAAGAGTTGCCACATCTGCTGCCGCATGAGAAAGCAGCCTTGACGATCCCGGTGCCAAAGCTGCCGGAAGATGTTTCCAGTGAAGCAGATCTTTACTAACCACATGACCCCAATGCATACTGTTCCAGTGTGTATCGTATGGATAATACTGATAAAAAAGATGGTACTCTCCCTGATAGTATGAAAAACCATTCGGATCATTCATCCATCCGACATATGGACTCACATGAAAAGCCGGTCTGTCTTCTGCTTTTATCTGCTTTCCCTGTTCATATTCATATTTTCTAGCCTTTTCTAACATCTCACTCATGCAAATTCTCCTATTGTTCGTAGCGTTATTTTTCTTCACTCAATGACTTCTGATACTGATCAAAGTATTTCTGTTTGATTGAAAGATAATCAGAAAGTCCATACTGTTCCATTTTCTTCAGATAGGAATCCCACTCTTTTTCAATTCCACCATTCAGGATCCAGTCTGCTTTCTTCTGCTCTGCATATTTTCTAATATCTGTATCGTACTGAGACACTTTATTGGTATCCTCAATGCTCATAAAGACGTTTGGATAAACATACTTGCTGTTCATATCCTGCAGATAAGTTTCATGCATATTGTCTAAACGCCATTTTGCATCTTCTGGCTGTGTTACATATACATCATAATATTCATTCAGTACTGCAAGCGGACCATTTACAGATTGTGCCTCACGTACTTCTACCGGAGACTGAGTTCCAAGATCCATATGCTTCAGCATTTCTCCGCCATCTTTATTCCTGGACAGTTCAAAAATGTTAAAAGAATCCTTTTCTCCATAAGTTCCCCAGTTATTCTGCGGTGACTGAAGGGGGGCATACATCTGATCAATCCATGCGGCGGCAAGTGCTGTGTCACGACAGCTGGATGTAAGGACACATCTTCCACGATCGAATCCGCTTGTTTCGCTGTTGTTTTGTCTTGTGATATTTCTCATTCCATCCGGTCCTGTCAACGCTGGCAGCATCACATAATCTTCATTGTTATCGATATTTGCAATATCCCATGTAAAGCAGAGACCATATCGATGATTCTTTCCTTTTGCCACATAGGTGGACCACTCTTGTGTAAATGCTTCCGGGTCGACCAGATCCTCTGTTACAAGCTTATGTAACCATTGGATACCTTCTTTATAACCTTCCTGAACCGTTGTGTAAATAACTTTTCCTTCATCCGTTACAGCGAAATGATCCCCTGTATCTCCATAACCTTCTCCAAATCCATTGATCAAAATTGCAGGATCCTGATCTCCATTATTGATAATAAATGACATCGGGATTACATCACCTTCAATGGAAAATTCTTTTTCAAGTTCATCTGCATGATCACGGAATTGAATTAATACCTGTTCCAGTTCATCTGTTGTTGTCGGAATCTCAAGTCCAAGATAATCCAGCCATTTTTTGTTAATATACGGGATATCTCCGATTGCCTGAATGGCTTCTTTCCCTGCTCCAAGCTGCTCAATCCATGGAAAGGAATAAATATGTCCATCCGGTGCTGTACACATCGTCCTGTATTCCGGATATTTTTCAAATACTGCCTGTAAATTCGGCATATATTTATCTATCAGGTTTTCCAATGGAATGATGATTCCCTGCTTTGCATAACGCAGCAGGTCATACTCACTCATTCCGGCATTGAATAATCCGTCCGGCAGATTTCCAAACTGGGCAAGTGCCAGGTTTTTCTTATCAGAAAACTGGTCTGATACAAAACAAGTCCAGTCAATATGAACATTTGTCTGCTCTTCCATGCGCTGAAAGATCACTCGTTCATTTGGCTCCTGTGTTGATGTAGCCGGTGCACTTGTAATAAAGGAAAGTTCTGCGGTTTCCTTCAATGGAAACTGCACTTCCGATACAGGTGTATCCGGATCAATTTCAGCTGCAAGCTGCCGCTCTTTTCCACATCCTGCAATTCCCACCATCATCGTCAAGAATAGTCCAATTGCAAGTAATGCATTTACTTTTCTTTTCTTCATATCTGTATCGTTCCTTTCTTATTAGCCTTTTACCGATCCGACCATAATTCCTTTATCAAAATATTTCTGGAAGAATGGGTACATTACTAACAGTGGTAAACTTGATACTACAATGGTTGCATATTTAAGCTGTTCTGCTATTTTTGCCATTTCTGCCGTACTCTGGATATCGGCGATCATTCCCGGCTGTGGTGTATTCTGTACCAGAATAGAACGGAGCACTAACTGCAATGGCTGCAGATTTGCATCATTCAAATAAATCATTGCATCGAAATAACTGTTCCACATTCCAACGAAGGACCAGAGTGCCAGAACTGCAATGATCGGCTTACATACCTGAATCATGATGTTAAAGAAATGCTGGATCTCATTTGCCCCGTCGATCGCAGATGCTTCTCTTAATTCTGTCGGAATTGATTGATAATAAGTTCTTGCGAGAATCATATTCCATACATTAAATGCCCCCGGAATCAGGATTGCCCACACCGTATTAACCAAGTGCAGCTGATTGATCAAAATGAAGGTAGGAATCATTCCACCCCCAAAGAACATTGTGATCAGGAAAATAATATTGAATAATTCTCTTCCTACAAATTCTTTTTTAGACAACGGATATGCTGCCAGCAATGTCACAAAAACGGAAATAACTGTAAATGCAAGTGAATACAGGAAAGAATTTAAAAATCCACGCCAGATCATTGCATTCTCTAATACTCTTCGATAGGCATCTAATGTCCAGTCCTTGATTTTAAAACTCAATCCCTGGTTATTCAAAACATTCGGATCCATAAAGGATGCGAGTACCACATAAACAATCGGTATTGCTATAGAAAGGACGAATAAACCAAGAATGGTAAATCCGATTCCAAGGATTACGCTGTCTGTCCTTGAATATTTTTTATTCTTTATTTTCTCCATCTTTTCTCCCTCTTTCCTATAATCCTTCTCCATCATTCAGTTTCTGAACAACCCAGTTTACAAAAACCAGCAAGATAACATTTACAACAGAATTGAAAAGACCCACTGCTGTAGAATATCCATAATCGCCATTTAAAAGTCCGATACGATATACATATGTAGACAGGATTTCCGATGCCGGCAAGTTCATATCTGTCTGTAACGCATAAGCTTTTTCAAAACCTATACTCATAATATTTCCGGCCTGTAAAATAAACTGAATTACAATAATATTTTTAATTGCAGGCAACTCTACATACCAGATTTGCTGCAGAAGATTTGCTCCATCCATGAGAGCTGCTTCTTCCAGCTCTTTGCTGGCATTCGACAATGCTGCTGTGTACATAATAGATGCCCATCCTGCCGCCTGCCAGATTCCGCTTGCAATATAGATTGTCCGGAATGCAGAAGGCATTGTCATCCAGTTTGTGCTGATTCCGAGTACTTTATTCAGCGGTCCTACAGGCGATAAAAACATACGGACCATACCACAAAGTACGATGACGGAAATAAAGTTCGGCATATAGATCAAAAGCTGAACTTTCTTCTTGATTCCTGTCTTTTGGATACGATTCAGAAGCAATGCAAGAATAATTGGAACCGGGAATCCCCACAGCAATCCGTAGATACTCAATTTTAATGTATTCATCAGATAGCTCATGAAATCAGGTGAAGATAAAAATCGTCTGAAATACTCCAGTCCGACCCAGGGACTCCCAAGAACTCCTTTGATTACATTGTAGTCTTCAAAAGCAATCAGAAGACCACCCATCGGAAGATACTTAAAAATAATTGTCAGCAAAAGTCCCGGCATCAGGAAGAATAAATATAGCTGCCAGTTTTTCTTCACATAAGTCCCCTTTTCTCTCCAGGTTCGCTTGCTTGCGGACTTTGCTTGGTTTTGCATTCTTTTCATGCATTACTCCCTCCATTCCTTTAACGCTTCGCACAAAACCGGTTAAGTAACCGGTTACTTTCTAGTTTGATAATACTCTATTCCTCTCATTCTGTCAACACTTTTGCGTGTTAAAATAACCGGTTACGTAATCGGTTATTTTCCCATTGTGTTTTTCCATGAGAATTGCTATACTAAAGACTATTATAAACTGTTAGTCGTCATATTGAAGGAGATTCCGCTTTTATGAGTAAAAAACAGGTAACTTTTGCAGATATTGCAGAATACACAAATTTTTCAAAGACTACAATATCAAGATACTTCAATCATCCTGATTCTCTTACCTTAGAAAACCAGGAAAAGATTTCACAGGCTCTTGACATACTTGGATATAAAAAGAATAAGCTGGCAAAGGTCCTGGCGAATGGAAAAAGTGAATTTATCGGAATCATCGTTCCAAACCTCTATCTGCACTATTATTCTGAGATGCTGGCACAATTTCTTTCCAGCTACAGAGATTATCATTATAAATTTCTTGTTTTCGCCAGCGAACATGGGGCTGAAGAGGAGCAACAATACATTGAAGAGCTTCTATCTTATCAGATTGAGGGACTGATTGTTTTAAGTCACACGCTTCCATCCGAAAAGCTCGCTTCCTATCAGATTCCTGTCATCGCAATTGAACGTGAAGCAGAACATATCAGCAGCGTCAATACGGATAACTATATGGGAGCACTTCAGGCTACTTCCTTGTTGATCCGGGATAAATGTGACATACTGATTCATATAAATGTCAATGTGAAAAAATCTGTCCCGGCTTATGACCGTATCCGGGCTTTTAAGGAAACTTGTGAAGAACATCATGTTCCATATCATATCGATCTGAGTGTAGAAGGTAATACTTATCAGGAGATTTTAAATGTGATTCGGGTATTTTTCGATAAGATAGAATCCAAATATCCTGATCAAAAAAAAGGTATCTTTCTTGCGAATGATACCTATGCCAATATGTTTCTGAATTTAATTTTCCAAAAATACGGAACATTTCCTTCCACTTATGAGATTGTTGGATTTGACGATTCCCCGATTGCCAGCGAAGCAATCCTTCCAATCACAACCGTTGGTCAGCAGATTGATGTCATTGCCAAAACCGCCATGGATCTTCTGGTCCGGCAGATGGATGAGCAGAAAAAGCGTGCTCCCAAACCATTGGGCGAACCCATCCACAAACAAATTACACCTATATTGATTCGCCGTAATACAACACAATAGTTTATTTTCCTGATTAAGAACACTGTCTGCTACCACCAGCACCATCCAATCGGTAAACTTTATTTCCCGTTCTTTTTCATATTTTCCCGCCTTTTATGTTTTGGTTTGTCTTTCCGACAACTCCACCTTATCAAAAGGCTTCCTGTCCAGACAGAAAAAAGGGGCTGTCGCACTAGCAAATATTTTTTGCTGGGCGGCAGCCCTGCTTTATGCCCAAATGGGGGCGAAATCGGTTGTGATTTCGCCCCCATCCCTTATAAACACAGTTCATTCCCAGACATCCCTTTCGGCATGCCTGATTTCAAACTGTTTTGTTTTCAACCATTAAAATCTATGCTGTCTTTAATGAAAAAAGATGACTCCCCGTTCTTCCGGTCTGAATCTTGCAATGAAGCTTATTGATATTTCGTCCCATCGCCAAAAGGATGCTCTCTGCCAGTGCATTTGCTTTTCCTCGGTACAGATATCTTCGAAAATTCATGTCTTCCTTTACATCAGCAAATGAACCTTCGGCCTGAATACTGCGATTCATACGGAGCATCGTTCCATACTCACTTGTGATCCGTTCCAGATCTTCTGCACGTTTTTGACTCATCGTCTTCGAGACCATCAGCACTTTATTACGTTTTTCCATAGGTGTTTTGCAGTTGTTTCCCTTGATACATTCCGTTTTATAAGGACAGCCGGTACAGTCTGGACTTCTGTAATAAGTTTTTACACTGACATATCCGCTGGCTGTTTTACTTCTGCGTTCATTTGTAACAGTCAGTTCCCTTCCATTCCGACAGATATAGCTGTCTCTGTCTGCGTGATACTCCATGTTTTCTCTTCTGCTGATGTCTTTTTTGTATTTTCGGGTTTTCGAAATCTCATAGTTCTGCGGCTTTATATAGGCGGTCTGTCCGTTTCCCTCAATGAAAAGATAGTTTTCTTCACTTTCATATCCGGCATCTGCAACGATTTCTGAATATTTAAATCCTAAGTGACTCTCCATATCTTTCAAAAAAGGGATCAGGGTGCATGTATCGGTTGGACGCAGGCTAATATCAATCCATGTGATGTATTCAGAGTCCACTCCGTGCTGGATGTTATAAGCAGGTTTTTACTGTCCATTCCGCATCGCATCTTCTTTCATTCTCAGGAAGGTCGCATCCGGGTCTGTTTTGGAATAACTGTTTCTATCTCCAAGCGTATACAGTTTTTTCGTATATTCCTTTCGTTTCTCCAGATATTGATCCAGCTGTTCCATGGATTTCTGCAACTGTGTTTTTCTACGTCCAATTCCATGCACGAACACAATTCCCTCCTGTACTTTGGCGCGGCACAACTGCTTTTTTAACCGTTTTAATGTGTGGATGGATATCTGGTCATGGTATACGGTCCTGATTCCATAGAGTTCTTCGCATTCAGCCACAAAAGAAGTTAGTTTTGTGTATAACCGGGCCTGATTTTTCGTAATAGCCCGTTTACATGCTTTTCGGATATCTCGACTTGAGTAGATTCGATTCATTGCTGCATAGATAACGAGTTTCAGCATCTGACGCGGCGTTGCCTGATTTTTTCTGATCCTGCCATAAGTTTTATATAGTTCAGAAAGGTCCATTTCCTCCACAAAGGCACTTACCAGACGAACTGGATCATCAGATGGAATAGAAATCTCTAAATCCAGCGGAAGTTTGATTTGATAATACAGCGAAAATGAGGTATAATCCCTCTGTATTATTTTGTTTAGTCGCATAAACTGATTATACCACGAACGCCGGGCTTTTCGAAGCTCGGCGTTTTGTGTTGGATATATAAAATGAGCTGCCGCACGTTAGTGCGACAGCCCCAGGAATAAATAAGACTTTTTTAACAACATTTATAGGTAGTGTTGTTCTCCATGTTTAGCATTTACAACTCCGATTCCTACGCTAACAAGCACAAGTGCTATGATATTTTTCATAGAAAAAACGGACTCACCGAGAAATATTCCCGACATTATCACGCCAAAAACCGGAATAGAAAACGCAAACATTGTAACCTTTCCCACCGGATTATATTTTAACAGCAGCGTCCATATACTGAAAGCTGCTGCAGATAGTGCTGCCAAATACAAAAGAAGACAGGCTGCCTTTAAGGAATATACCTGTACTCGTCCTCCCATGCAGATTCCTATTATTATCATTAGCAGACTTCCAAACAATATCTGATATGACGTAATTGCCATCGGCGATTCCTGTTTTACTATTTTTTTCAAATATACATTACTGATTCCATAAGATGCAGCAGCCGCCAGCATAAGTCCCTCACCCCTAAAGGAAAAACTACCATTTAATATTCCTGTTAAATTTATCAGAATCACTCCTGCTAATCCAGCAATACATCCAAAGATGGTTTCCCAGGATAGCCTTTCATTTTTAAGCAGGAAATGCGCTGCTATAACAGAAATAAACACATTTGAAGCATTTATAATTGCACTTTCTGATGATGAAATATACGCCAGACTAATGTGAAAACACGTATATTGAATCGTAGTCTGCAATAACCCCTGCCTGATAATCCCCGGGATCGACAGCTTCCTCACCCGCAAAATCCGTTTTTTCCAAATGCACCCGACAATAAAAGTAATTATTCCCGATATAAAAAAACGGACTCCTGCAAACAAAATCTGGCTACCCGTATCCGAAATTTTGAACAGTGGATATGCTATTTTCACACATGGGAATGCACTTCCCCACAGCACACAGCAAAAAAGAGCTCCCAGACTCAGCCACACCGGATTTTGCAGATTAATCTTTAATTTGGCCATACAATTCCTTTCCAGCATATGCTTTAATCCTTATTTATCGAATCGTCTGTAAATATCTTTTTGCTCTGTCTTCTATAATCTGAAATACTTCTTCATCACAATAGCTTGAAAACAAACCGGCATCTACAAGCTGTTTTCCGACTCCAAAACAGCTGACACCGGCACTTTGAAATGCAGGTATATCTTCCGGACGGATTCCACCCACAGCAGCAATAGGAATATAGTCAAGAGGAGCCTTTATCGCGCGGATATAAGCTTCTCCCAGATAATTTGCCGGAAATACTTTTACAATATCTGCACCTGCCTGATATGCCCTTATGATCTCACTTGGCGTAGCTGCTCCCGGTATAGAAACCAATCCCATTTCTTTAGTAGCACGCACTACCTCCTCGTTTAAATTCGGAGAAATAATGTACTCTCCTCCGATCTCTGCAACCCTTTTTACCTGTAGCTTATTTATTACTGTTCCGGCACCAATATGTATGGAATCCCCGTAATGCTTTCTTAAGCCTTCAATATTCCGGAGACTTTTTTCCATTGATAATTCCGATTCATTATCAATAGCCAGCTCAAAAAAGTGCATACCCATATTTTTCAGGATATCTACTGTAGCAATCAGCTTTTCTTCCGCCAACCCTCTGAGAATAACAATCAGCTTCTCTTCTAAAAGTCTATCCTTCAGGTCACTCATCATCCTACTCACCTTCCTTCCATTTATAATATAATTCTGCGAGACGAAATGCCCCTTTCGCCGCCATCAGTTCGTCCTCATCCAAAAGATGAACCTTCTTTTCCTGCATAATATCTGTTAATATATCAAAAACAGCCTGTGCAATTATCCGCTTACCTGCAATAACAAACTGCACCTCTTCCAAAGCCTCTGTCTTCTTAAACTCACATATACTCAGGCAATCATAATACATCAATACCCCTAACAGGAAATTGGCTGCCTTCTTTTTATCTTTATGTACATATTTTTGATAAATACGTGTTTTAAAAACTGCACTTGTAAAGGAATTCTTCTGTGCCGTCCGAGCTCCATCTGACACCGCCTGATAATCATATTCCTCTTCACCGACAAAGAAATCCGGAAGTGAATCCTTTAATAACGTATGGAAAAACAAAGCATCAAGCAGTTCTCCACTCATGGTTGTCTTACAACGGCAGATAAACCCTTCTTCATTTGCATATATTATTTTAGTATGGGAGCCTGGTAAAACAAAAATCAGATCCTCGCCCTTGCCACGCTCCCTCAACAAAGCCACCGCCTCTGTTTCTTCTCCACGCATAACATCCATCTGCTCCAGCGTATCTATTCCGATATTCTCTACATGGTTCCTGACTCCCGGAATCATGTAAAAAGGTATTCTGGTAATATCATTAAAGAAGCGGCATTCTATTGCATTGCACAAAGCCCTTTCATCAACAGGTGCGCATAAATATGGAATTTCTTCAAGCCCCACATTAGAGGTTAACATCCCCGAGCAAAAAATCCCTTGAACCTGGCTTTCTTCTATATGACTTTCTTCTATCAGGCCATCAATACATCTTTTTACCGTTTCACGGATCACCTGATCAGATCCATCCATAGCGGTATTCCTGACACCTGCTCTTTCTTTTTTAGAAGAAACAAAGGAACCATCCTGTTTCCACAAATATGCCCGAGTATTCGTTGTACCACCATCAAGAGTAATGATATATTTCAATTCATGATTATATTCTTCCGAATTTTGCAAGCAATTCATCAACGGTTGCTCCTCTCAGAATTTCTTCTCTTGTTGCAATTTCAAGATCTGCCTGAGCGCGTGCCTTTTTATATACAGCTTCCAGCTCATTGTACGGAACTACCGCAACACCGATTTCATCCGCAACAATTAAATCTCCTGGATTTACAATAACACCTCCGCAACAGACAGGAACATTTACCGCAATAGGTTCCTTCCTTCCCGAATATGCTGTATGCGCTGCTCTAGGTCCTGACGCCTTGGCAGTT
>ERZ780117.916-NODE-916-length-10445-cov-2.589894_pt1 | contig 10445 bp, 7 predicted proteins | sample MGYA00510985_ERZ780117 | MGnify/ENA primary metagenome ERZ780117 (study PRJEB29588, sample SAMEA2159553) | human gut metagenome | biome: human gut; feature: human-associated habitat; material: faeces | place: Denmark | collected 2008/2010 ...
CCGACTGAGCCACAGCAGCATCACGTGACTGCTAACGCAATCACCGTGATTCATTGTAACAAAGCAATCTATATTTGTCAATATGAATTTTTTCTTTTTTTGCTTTTTTTGCTACACTTATAACTATTTAGGATTTTTCTCGTCTTTCTGTGTCGCTTCCTGCTGCTCCAGTTCTTTCTGCTCCTTCTGCTTCAGGTAATCCGCCGCATCATCCGGTACGTCATCCAGGTTCTCACTGCCGATATCCACCTGCAGAGGCTTTCTCTTGAAGAGGATGTCATACATGACAGGAATGATGAACAGCGTCATCAGTGTGGCGTAAGCAAGTCCTCCCGCCACTACGATCGCCATGCCTTTGGACATCTGGCTGGAGAGGTCATCTCCGAACAGGAGGCTTGCCATTGCCAGGATCGTGGTCAGCGCCGTCATCAGGATCGGGCGCATTCTGGTCTTACCGGTAGCGATCAGTGCCTCTCTGCGTTCCAGTCCTCCCACACGGAGCTGGTTCGCATAATCCACGAACACAATACCGTTGTTGACAACCGTACCCAGCAGCACCACGAAGCCCATCATACCCATAACAGACAGCGGCTCGTTCATAAGCAGTAATCCTATCAGGCCACCCGTGAACGCAAGAGGTACCGTGAACAATACAATAAACGGACTGAGCAGGCTCTGGAACTGTGCCACCATGACCAGGTAGATCAGAGCAAGACCCAGGAGCAAGACCTTACTCATCTGGATCACCATCTGATTGACCATATCGGATTCTCCGGCAGTGTCAATAGTATAACCGTCCGGCAATTCATACGCATCGATCAATGGCTGCAATTCTCTGGACAGAAGGGTGGCATTGCTTCCCTCTGCCACAGTGGCTGTCACCGTCATGTAGCGGCTCTGGTTCTCACGGTTGATGCTCTGCACACCCTCCTCCAGCTTTAGTGTGGCGAACTCAGACAGCGGATGATCCTCTGTGACAGTGTTGCCATTATCATCCGTAGTCTGAATCTCAAAATTATAGTCCAGGAGATTCTCACGGGTCAGCGGTTCTCTTCCATCCTTTACGACGATCTTCATATCCTCGCCGTCTATGGTCACAGTAGCGGCATCGGTACTCTCCGTCATCTTTCCGTTCAGCTCGGAAAAAATCTGGGCAACCGTCAGCCCTTTGCGCATGGCGGCATCTTTATCCAGCACCAGACGGATGACCTGATCCGGCTCTTCCTGCCCGTTGGAAATATTTTCATAGCCCGGGATCGTAGCAGCCAGATCACAGATGTCCTGCGTGATCTTCGTCAGGGTATCCAGATCATCGCCATATACCTTAACAGATAATCCTGAGCCCATCATCGTGCTCATCTCAGACATTCCCGTTGATATCGTCAGTTCACAGTCAATATCCGCTGTGCGTTCTTCAATCTCCCTGCAGATTCTGTTTACTTCTTCTTTTCCGGCATTCTCATTCTCTGTCAGCACCAAAAATGTAAACTGATCGTAGGTGTTGTCTGACATACCGGAAGAAGAAGCCACCAGTGTGGTATCTCCACCTGCCATGGCACCTACATCTCCGATGCCATCTACGGTCGTCATGGCATCCAGCACCTGGTCAGCCCTCTTGTAGCATTCTTCCTTATCCGTATCCTCCGGCATCTGCACAGATATCTCAATCTGGTTAGAGGTCATATCCGGGATCATGACGATACCCATCCGCATGACCGCCCAGATACTGTATACCAGCAGGCCGATGGCAATGGCAAGGGGCACGACCTTCACTTTCAGGCAGAATGCCAGCATTTTTCCATAGATATCCTGCACCTTGTCAAAGAACGGATGCTTCTTCTCTTTGGAATTACGAAGCAGGGTCGAACCCGCTGCAGGCACTACGGTCATGGCGATCAACAACGATGCCGCCAGGGTAAATATGATCGTCAGGCTGATAGGCATCATCAGTTCACGGACGGTTCCTGCGGTAAATACCATCGGCAGGAATACGCAGACTGTTGTCAGAGTGGAAGCAATAATAGCACCTGCCACCTGTTTCGTACCCTGTACCGCTGCTCTCGCCGCACCGACTCCCTTAGACCGCAGACGATAGATATTCTCGATCACGACAATGGAGTTATCCACCAGCATGCCAATTCCGAGTGCCAGACCCGATAACGACATCATGTTCAGTGAAATACCTGTAAAATACATTAATATCAATGCCGTCAGAACAGACAAGGGAATGCTGACAGCTACAACGATGGTGGGTTTTACATCCTTTAAGAACAGCGCCAGGATCAGGATCGCCAGTACCGCACCTACGATCATGCTCTGCAATACGCCATTTATGATCATAGTTATGTAATCGCCCTGATCCATCAGTGTCAGTACCGACAGTCCGGGATACTGCTCTTCCAGCTCTGAAATTGCAGCAGCGATATTTTTACTCACCTCATTCGTTCCCGCTGTGGAACTCTTGAACACAGACAGTACCACCGCACTCTGACCATTCAGTCTGGCATAGCTGTCATCGGCGTTATCGATCACCGTGATGTCAGCCACATCGCACAGCCGTACATCCCCGATATCTTCAATATTGGTAAGTACGATATTGGACAGTTCATCCACACTTTCATAATTGCTTCCGACCTTAAGCAGCCAGGAATTGTCCTCCGCATCATCCAGATATCCTGCCGGCATGGCAAAATTCTGTGCATAGATGAGCTGTGACAGTGTCTGCATATTCACCAGTTGGTCTGCATTGGCATTACGAAGTGCCTCCGCCTTCTGAACCTCAAAATTCTCCAGAGAAGTATTATACTGATCCCAGCCGTCTGCCAGCTGCTTTTTCGCATCCGCAATGGAATCCCAGCCCTCTGTGATCTGATCCTGGGCAGAATCCAGGCTCTCCTTGTTGCTATCAAGGGTTGTCTGGGCGGAATTCAGTGCACTCTGTCCGGAAGAGATCTGTGCAGAAGCCGCACCAAAGCCTGCTGCCGCCTCGATTTTCGCCTTTTCAATATCCGTATAGGAAACACCGCTCTTCTTCAGCTCCGCTTCTGCTGCGGATACCGCTGCCTGCACGCCGGCTTTCTCGACCTGAAAGCTGTTCCGGGAAGATACGTAGTCGTCGTCGCCATCCAACATATCCTTTTCCGTCTGGTAACCGTCCGCCGTTTTTTTCAAGGCTGCGCCCCACTGTTCCTGGGTCAGTGCTTTCCATGTTTTCTCATCAGTAACCCCCAGGCTCTTTATATCAATACCATGTCCGGTCAGCGTTCCCACAGCTGTTGCATATTCCATACTTTTCAGTTCGCTGGCATCAGGAGACTGTAAAAAGCTGATCCGGCTTTCCAGCCCGCCGGACATGATCTCTCTGTCATTCTTCGTCGGCGCCATTTCGTCAATCGCAGTGATCGTCGTCTTCAGCGATTCCTCCTGCGCCTGTAACGTCAGCAGGTCTGTCTGCAGTGCATTCAACTGATCCAATGCCTGGCTGGCGGTCGCCAGCTTATTCTCGGTATCCTTCTTCTGATCCTCCAGAGAGCCCTTGGCATCTTCCAGTTTTTCCTTCTGCTCATCCAGTTCCTTCTGCGCATCGTCTAACTTCGTCCTGCCGTCGTCGATATCCTTCTGTCCGTCGACCAGCTCCTGCGTGCTGTCTGCCAGCTTCTGCTCCGATTCCAGCAGCTGCTTCTTCGCATCATTCAGCTGATCCACCGCATCCGCAAAAGCATCATTGGTCTTTGCCAGGATCTTCTCGTTCAACACATCGATCTTATCCTGATTCAGATCCACAGAGATGGAATTCTCCACAATTCCAATGTCAGAGATACTGGTCACACCCTCCTGCCGCTCCAGATAGGGGATCAGGGTGTCTTCGACAAACCGCGAGGTCTCCTGAATATCCTTACCCTCATAGGATGCCGCCAGATATACGGAAGCCATCATATCCATGCTGATCTCCATGATATTCGGAGAACCGCATTCCTCCGGCAATGCCGATTTTACACTGTCCAGGGCACTCGATACCTTTACCATGGCGGAATCCATATCCGTTCCGTCTGCAAATTCCAGTTCTACGATCCCGTAGTTTTCATAGGACATACTGTATACATTCTTTACACCGGAAATGGAGCCCAATGCGCTTTCCACAGGTTCGCTCACACTGGACTCCACTTTCTCCGGACTCGCACCCGGATAAGTCGTGATCACCAGTAAATACGGCAGACTCATCTTAGGCAAAAGATCCGTTGTCATTCCCGATAAACTTACAAATCCCAGAATAATGATGGCAACTACCATCACCAGAATTGTAAACGGTTTTTTTACACTGAATTTTTCCATATATTCCCGCGCCTTTCCCACGTAAACATCTGTATAGTAATATGTTACCACTAACAAATCGCGAAAATCCATTAAATAAATCTAAAATTTCGATTCTTTGCTTAAAAAGCCGCGGATTTTCTGCTTTGCACGGGTCAACGCATTTTCTGTTGCTTTTTCACTCCTCCTGAGCACCTTCGCAATCTGTGTGTAGCTCATTCCCGTAATATAGAGATCCAGCACCTGACGCTCCAGCTCGCTCAGCTCCGTGGCGATCCTTTTCTCAAGATAAGCCACTCTCTCCTTATCCAGGAACAGTTCCTCCGGATTCCTGCCGGTCTTATCCGCCAGAAGCTCCGCCAGTGTCTGTGTCTCCGGATCTCTGTCCTCTTCCATTCTTCCATGGCTGTCCAGGGAGACATAGGTATTTAACGGTGTGTGCTTCAGCCGCTGCGATGCCTGCACCGCCGTATACATCTGTCTGCTGATACACAGATCCGCAAATGTGTAAAAACTGGCGTCTCTGCCGCAGTCGTAATCCCTCACTGCCTTGAACAGGCCGATCATCCCCTCCTGGATCAGATCCTCGCTGTCTCCGCCCAGGATATACATGGATTTTGCCTTGCTGCGCACCAGATTTTTATACTTGTCACAGATGTAGTCCATCACCGGCCTGTCGCCTTCCCGCAGCTGGTCGATGAGCTCCTCATCTGTCATATCTTCATATTTGAAGTGCTCTGTCATACTCTTTCTCCTGACCTGCCGACATCCGGATCACTTAACGACATCCGGATCACTTGACGGCATTCGGCATATTGCAGGCTCTTTCACTGTAACATGTGACTCTGTTATACCTCGCGACACTTTTTACGCCTGCAGTCTCTGACGTACGATCTCGTAAGCCAGTACGCCTGCTGCTACGGAAGCATTTAAGGAATCGATGTCGCCCTTCATGGGAATAGACGCCACCATGTCGCATTTTTCCTTCACCAGACGGCCTACGCCCTCGCCCTCGTTGCCGATGACCAGACCGATGGGTCCCTTCAGATCCAGATCGTACATGGTAGTACCGCCCATATCCGCGCACACGAACCACAGACCTTCCTTTTTCAGGTCTTCGATGGTCTTCGCCAGATTCGTCACCTTTGCCACCGGCGTATAATTCAGTGCTCCGGCGGAGGTTCTTGCTACCGTAGCGGTCAGTCCCGCTGCACGGTTCTTTGGAATGATGACGCCATGGGCACCCGCCAGATTGGCAGTACGGATGATAGCTCCCAGATTATGGGGATCCTCGATATTATCCAGCAGGAAAATAAAGGGCGGCTCACCCTTTTTCTTCGCTGCTTCCAGGATGTCATCTACCTCCGCGTACTCATAAGCCGCCGCGTAAGCGATGACGCCCTGATGTTTTCCGGTCTCGGATAACTGATCCAGGCGCTCCTTGGTCACATACTTTACTAACGTGTCATGTTTTTTTGCTTCTCTTTTAATAGTCATCATCGGACCGTCCTGACAGCCATCCAAAATGAACAGCTTGTCAATCTTACTGCCTGCCCGGTACGCCTCGATCACCGCATTTCTGCCTTCTATTGTAAATTCTTCATAACGCATCTGCGTGTTCTCCTATTTGATCATATTTGCTGCCCGGTCAGCTCCAGCCCTTTCGCAATCAGCCAGAGCAGCCGGTCAGTCTGGTCGGTCAGGTATAAAAATCCATACAGCGCTTCCAATCCAGTCGCCTTGCGGTAATCCCCGATCGATGCGTTTTTGGCTGCCGAATGGGAATGGGCATTGCGCCCTCTGCGGTAAACTGCCTGCTCTTCTGCAGTCAGCTCCTCCATCAGCGCATCCGCCTGTGCTGCCTGCGCCTGCGCCTTTACGATGGAGCTCTTTTTGGTATGCAGGACGCCGGGTGCAGTATTGCCGCGCTCCACAACGATCGTGCGGATGACCAGATCATAGATGCAGTCCCCGACAAATGCCAGCGTCAGCGGAGAATAGGTCCGGATGTCCACCCGGTCGCATACAAATTTCTGCCGGATTGCGCCAAGCAGGCTCAGGCTCTCTTCCATTTTACGCCCTCTCTGGTATCCTCCAGCACGATGCCCATATCCAGAAGCTGCTGTCTGATTTCATCTGCGCGCGCGAAGTTTGTCGCCTTGCGGGCAGCCTGACGCTCTTCAATCAGAGCCTCCACGTCTGCATCCAGCAGCTCTTCCTTTTTCTCTACGATCAGACCGCAGACATCGCTGAGGGTTGTGATCTTTTCTTTCAGAGCCTCCCAAAACGCTTTGGTGTGCTCTGCATCTCCGCAGGTGTTGGCAAATTTTACCAGCTCAAAGATCGCTGCGATTGCATCCGCGGTGTTGAAATCATCGTCCATCGCCTGATCGAATTTCGCTTCAAATCCTGCTGCCTGTGCAAGAAGCTCCTTGACTTTTTCGTTACCTGAGAGGGTGGACATCTGTGAATAGAGGATATCCTCGGAAAGACCAAGACCCTGAATGAGCTTTGAAGCGTCAGACTCAGCTTCCCAGCCGTTTAATTCTGCGAACTCGCTTTCAAGCTGACCTGCTCTGTCGCCGTCCTCCTCGGTGAAGTCCTCCTTGGCGTAAAGCTCGTCCTTTTCTTTCATTATCTCATAAAGTCGCTTATTGCCCATTATTACAGTTTCGAGAACTGTATACTCGTCGAATGCAAAGTGATCCTGACGAAGCACTGAAAGTCTGTCCTCTTTTGAGATAACTACCTCGCCTGTGGTAGGCTCTATCTCACCGCAGAGGATCTTCAGAAATGTTGACTTTCCTGCACCGTTTGCACCGATTATGCCATAGCAGTTGCCGTTTGTAAATTTAAGGTCAACGTCCTTGAAAAGAAGCTGACCACCGAATGAAAGGCTTACGTTTGATACTGTTATCATTTTAACTCTCCTATATCTGATAATTATACTTTGACACTTTATTATACCACACAAACACACTTATGTCTACTTTTAATTATTAATTTTTCATCACTGCGCTTTTATGGTGCAAACGATGTTTTGCTCTTGACGTTTTCAACAAAAAGTGTTATAATTGTTACGTACACATTGGCAATAGCGATAATTATTGCCCTGAAAATTCAAGAAATTAAGTTGGAAAGGATAACTTGAATATGAAAAAAGTTTTGTTCGCTTCTTCGGAGTGTGTTCCGTTTATCAAGACAGGCGGTCTTGGTGACGTTGTTGGCTCTCTGCCTAAGTGCTTTGACAAGAGGTATTATGATGTCAGAGTAATTCTTCCTAAATATTCCTGCATGAAACAGCAGTGGAAAGACATGATGCAGTACAAAACGCATTTCTACATGGACTTTGCAGGTCAGAGCCAATATGTGGGCGTGCTTGAATGCGTTTATGATGGCGTTACGTTCTATTTTATCGACAACGAACATTATTTCACCGGTGACAAGCCTTACACTGAGCATCACTGGGATATAGAAAAGTTCATGTACTTTGACAGGGCTGTGCTTTCTGCTCTGCCTCTTCTTGATTTCCGTCCTGACGTTATACACTGTCACGACTGGCAGACGGGTCTTATACCTGTATATCTTCATGACAGCTTTGCAGGGGGAGATTTCTTCCGCGGCATAAAGACCGTTATGACTATACACAATCTGAAATTTCAGGGAAATGACGGAGTTGAGCAGTTCAAGAGGATATCCGGTCTGTCTGACTACTACTTCACTATCGACAAGCTGAGAACGGGCGTTGACGGCAATATGCTCAAGGGCGGTCTTGTTTATGCTGACGCTATCACAACTGTCAGCAACACATACGCAGAGGAGATAAAGACGCAGTTCTACGGCGAGGGTCTTGACGGACTTATGAGGGCAAGGGCTAACGATCTCCGTGGTATCGTAAATGGTATCGACTACGTTGATTACAACCCTGACACGGACAAGAACATTGTTGTAAGATACAATTATGACAACGTGCTTGAGAAGAAGATACACAACAAGAGGGCAATTCAGGCTGAGCTTGGTCTTGCGCAGGACGACAATCGCTTTATGATAGGCATTGTTAGCCGTTTGACAGATCAGAAGGGCTTTGACCTTATTGCATACATGATGGAAAGAATGTGCGAACAGGGCATACAGTTCGTTGTGCTTGGCACGGGCGAGCAGAAATATGAGGATATGTTCCGCTGGTTTGCAGGCAAGTATCCTGACAGGGTGTCCGCCAACATTTGCTACAGTGAGGAAATGAGCCACCGCATTTACGCATCTGCTGACGCATTCCTTATGCCGTCACTTTTCGAGCCATGCGGACTTTCACAGCTTATGTCACTGCGTTACGGCACGCTGCCTATCGTTCGTGAAACTGGCGGTTTGAGAGATACTGTTCAGCCGTTCAATCAGTTTGATAGGACCGGCACTGGTTTCAGCTTTGCAAACTACAATGCACACGAGATGTACAACACTGTGATGTTCGCAAAGTACATATTTGATGACAGACGTGACGAATGGAACGGACTTATCAAATCTGCAATGGCACAGGATTTCTCATGGCAGGCTTCTGCTAACAAATATCAGGAAATGTATGACTGGCTTATCGGCTAAGATAGATACAAGAAAAGCTCCGCAGGAAAGGCGGAGCTTTTTTTATGTTATAGGTTTTGTGGCAAGCATATGATTTGTCGGAGATCAGGTGGACGACCTCAGGTCGCCGCTACGGAAACAAACATAAAAAGCGGCACAGTTTAGGCTGCACCGCTTTTGTTTTGCATTTATCAGTCACCGAAAGCAACGCCCAGAGCCTTTGCGGTCTTGACGAGCTGGTGGTCTGCAGGGACGAATTTTGTTTTGCCTGCGACTTCTGAAAGTGGGTTTTCTGACACAACTTCATTTATCATTGCCACTGCATAGCCGTATTTATCAGCTGCGATAAGCTCTGCGGCATGGACGCCGAACTTTGTGGCAAGCACTCTGTCATAGGCTGACGGACTGCCGCCTCTGAGCATATGACCAGGAACGCAAACTCTTGTTTCTCTGCCTGTAAGCTCTTCTATCTGCTTTGCAATTCTAGGGGTAGCAGTTGTAAGACCCTGCTCTGCACGGAGTCTTGCTCTTTCCTTCTTTTTAAGCTTTGCCTCTTCTTTATCAAAAGCACCCTCAGCTACGGCGAGGATAGAAAATCCCTTTGATTCTCTCTTTTCGCAGGCAGCGGCAAGCTTTTCGATATCATATGGTATTTCAGGAATGACTATCATATCTGCACCGCCTGCGATACCTGAATAGAGGGTGAGCCAGCCGGCTTTATTGCCCATTATTTCTGCAACAAGTATTCTTCCGTGGGAATTGGCTGTGGAATGAAGTCTGTCGATAACGTCTGTGGCTGTGTCAACAGCGGTATGGAAGCCGAATGTTACGCTTGTGCCCCAGATATCGTTGTCGATAGTTTTTGGCAGGCCGATAACGTTAAGTCCCTCGGTTGAAAGGAGGTTAGCGGTCTTATGAGTGCCGTTTCCGCCCAAGGTGAGCAGGCAATCGAGCTTCTGCTTTTTATAGGTTTCTTTCATAGCCTTTACTTTATCCACGTTATCTTCTTCGATGACCTGCATTTTCTTGAAAGGCGTTCTCTTTGTGCCGAAAATAGTTCCGCCTGTGGTAAGGATACCAGAAAAGTCAGACTGTTTCATTTCTTTGCACATATTATTGATAAGTCCGTAATAGCCGTCCTCGATACCTACTATCTGAACGTCCTCGCCGAACTTTTCATAGCAAGCCTTTGCAACGCCTCTGATAGTTGCGTTAAGTCCCGGACAATCTCCTCCGCTTGTGAGTATGCCTATTCTTTTCTTCATTTTACCAAGTCCTTTCAATGAAATTCTATCATTATCAACGATATCAATACTTATCGCTTGTGCTGAAATCTTCTATATCGGCTTCGTCGGAAGGAGTGATATCCTGCTGAGTTTCCTCAGGGGTGGCCTCGCTTTCCGGCTCATCGTCAATATATGTGAACCTTGAAGTCTGATGCTCTTTCTTATCCTTTTCACTGTTCTCGCTAAGTTTGAAACGTGCTATCATATTCTTTAGTATGAGCGACTGGCTTGAAAGCTCTTCACTTGCGGAAGGTGAACCGACTGCAGGCGGGG
>ERZ780117.923-NODE-923-length-10406-cov-2.200367_pt1 | contig 10406 bp, 7 predicted proteins | sample MGYA00510985_ERZ780117 | MGnify/ENA primary metagenome ERZ780117 (study PRJEB29588, sample SAMEA2159553) | human gut metagenome | biome: human gut; feature: human-associated habitat; material: faeces | place: Denmark | collected 2008/2010 ...
GGCGGTTCGACCTCTATCGGCTGTAATATCGGAACTGGAACAAAGCTCAATGTTAAGTCTGCAAAGCTAAACGGTGTGGAGTGTACTGTTAAAAAGGGCAAGGTATCACAGAATAATAACAATAACAACAATAATCAGAATAATGACAAAAAGACTACGGAAAAGGACGTTAAAAAGCTTCTAAAGCGTACCTCAAAGGCTAAACAGGGTGATGATTGGCTTCACACAGACGGAAGCAAGATACTTGATAAGGACGGCAAAGAGGTTTGGCTCACGGGCGTGAACTGGTTTGGCTACAACACAGGCACTAACACCTTTGACGGACTTTGGAACAGCGAGCTGGTGACATCGGTGGAGGCTATTGCAGACCACGGTTTCAATCTTATAAGAGTGCCTATTTCAGCGGAGCTTATCAACCAGTGGTCGGAGGGCGAATATCCAAAGGCGAACTACAATAACGCATACAATGAAGAGCTGAACTCTATGAACAGCCTTGAGATATTTGATTATTTTCTCAAGCTTGCGGAGGAAAACGGTCTTAAAGTAATGCCTGATATCCATTCAGCGGAAACCAATGCCAGCGGTCATACTGTAAATCTGTGGTATACTGACAAGGTCACTGTAAAGGACTATTACTATGCTTTGGAGTGGCTTGCCGATAGATATAAGGACAATGACACTATCGTTGCATTTGACCTGAAAAACGAGCCTCACGGCAAGCCTAACGAGGGTGACGCTGCGGCAATATGGAATGATTCAAAGGGCGCAAACAACTGGAAGTATGTGGCTGAAACGGCAGCGAGCAAGGTGCTTGCGAAAAATCCTAATGTGCTTATAATGGTCGAGGGTATCGAAATATACCCTAAAAACATCAAGAAAAACGGTGATTATTCCTCCACCAACAGTGATGATTACTATTTCAACTGGTGGGGCGGAAATCTCAGGGGCGTAAAGGACTATCCTATCGACCTTGGCAAATATCAGGATAAGCTTGTTTACTCGCCGCACGACTATGGTCCGACAGTTTATCAGCAGCCTTGGTTCGAGGGGGATTACACATACAAGAGCCTTATGAAAGATTGCTGGAAAGACAACTGGTTCTACATTCAGGAGCAGGATATCGCACCGCTTCTTATAGGCGAATGGGGCGGCTTTATGACAGAGCCTAACCTAACTTGGATGACCTACATGAGAAAGCTCATAAAGGACAATCATGTAAATCACACTTTTTGGTGCTTCAATGCAAACTCAGGTGACACGGGCGGACTTGTAAAGGACGATTTTGTTACATGGGACGAGGAAAAGTACGATTTTGTCAAGGAAGTTCTTTGGCAGGAGGGAGGCAAGTTTGTTGGACTTGACCACGCTATCCCGCTTGGAGATAATGGTATAACTTTGAAAAAGGCAAAGGGTCTTTGATATCACATATAAAAATAGCGGACGAAGTTTTCGGGCTTCGTGCGCTTTTGTATTGTATTTTTATCGCTGGTCGCCCATAAAGAACAGAGCAAGAGTTCCAGGCCCTGAGTGTGAGCCTATAACAGCTCCTGTGTAGCAGATATGCACAGTGGTCTTCTTGCCAAGCTTTTTTCGCATAAGGTCGGCTGCATATTCTGCGTCTGAAAGGCAGTCGCCATGGCAGACGGCTACTGTGGAATTATCCCAATTTCCCATGCGTTCGCACATCATATCCACAAGCTTTTCAATGGATTGCTTTCTGCCTCGTATCTTTCCAACTGGGATAAGATGTCCCTCGTTGTCAACGTGGAGAAGCGGTTTAATGCCAAGAATAGAGCCTGCTATGGCGGCGGTCTTTGATACTCTGCCACCTCGGTGGAGATATTTCAGGTCATCAACTGTGAAAACATGGCATAGGTGAAGCCTGTTGTCAGTGATCCACTGGGCAAGCTCGTCAATGGAAAGACCCTGCTTTTTCTTTTCGTCAGCCTTTATGAGCAAAAGACCTTCGCCTGTTGAAGCACAGAGGGAGTCTATGCAGATTATCTTGCCTTCTGGGTATTTTTCCATTACGCTATCTCTTGCAATGCAGGAAGTGTTGAAGCTTCCGCTAAGACCTGACGAAAATCCAAGATAAAGCACGTCATATCCTGCGGCAAGTTCCTTTTCAAAAGCCTGTTCATAGTCGGAGATCCCTATTTGCGATGTTTTCGTTACTGCTCCGTTTCGCATTTGGGAATAAAATTCAGGCAGCGTCATGTCATTCTTGCGCTTTACAACACCGTTTACTTCAAAAGATAATTCCAGAAGCGTCACGTCCATATTTTTTAATATATCCTCCGACAGATCGCAGGTGGAGTCGGAATATAGCTTGTATTTTCTGTCAGACATTTTTATCCTCCTTTTGCCGCTTGGGCAACAATATAAAAATATTATAACATATGGGCGGGCTTTTGTAAAATATCCCTCAACTATACTTTGTAAAATTTCTATGAACACAGTTGCCTGCGGTGCTGTGCGACAGTTAAGGTGTTTTCAGATACGCAAACAGAAAAGTCACGGCAGGCGGAGGAGATAAGCATATCGCTTATGCGATTTTCTATGAGAGTGGTAATTATGTGGCGTATCTCTCGTGCAGAGCCGCTTTTTGAAAGTGCCTGCTTTGCGATAAAAGGGTATACCTCTGGCTGACAGGCGAGTGTACAGCCAAGTTCGGAGAGCCTTTTTTCAAGAGCGGATATTTCAAGGCGTGTAATGTTTTCCATATCGGAAAGGGTAAGGTCGTTAAAAACAATCACCTCATCTATCCTGCCTAAAAGCTCGGGAGACATAAAGCTTTTAAGCTCTGAGAGCATGGCTTTTTTCTTGGCTTCGCCATTTGACTTGCTGTTTGAAAAGCCCACAGTCTTGGTTTCGGCAAGCTTTTTCACGCCGATATTCGAGGTCATTATTATAAGGACATTGGAGAAAGAAACTGTCCTGCCAGCGGAGTCGGTAAGACAGCCGTCCTCTAGTATCTGCAAAAGCAGGTTGTAGATGTCAGGGTGAGCCTTTTCTATTTCGTCAAGAAGAAGCACACAGTAGGGCTTGCGGCGAATTTGTTCGGTAAGCCTGCCACCCTCGTCAAAGCCTACATATCCAGGGGGCGAGCCTATGAGCTTTGAAACGCTGTGGCGTTCCATGTATTCTGACATATCAAGCTTTACAATGGCATTATCTCTGCCAAAAAGCGTTTTGGCAAGATCTTTTGCAAGCTGGCTCTTGCCCACTCCCGTTGACCCTAAGAAAATAAAGCTTCCCATGGGGCGGTCGCTGCCCTTTAGTCCTGCACGACAGCGGCGGACGGCAGAGCAGAGCGACTTTATAGCTGTCTGCTGTCCCACAATGCTTTCGCTTAGCTTATCTTCAAGCCCTGTGAGCCTTGTGGCTTCGTCCTGTCCGATATCAGCGCAGTTTATGCCTGTGAGCGATGAAATAACGCTGTCAATGTGCCTTTTTTCAAGTGGTATGCGCTTTGGGCGGCACTCTGTTATGGCGGTGAGATATTCGTCACGGGTGAGCTTGCCTTTCACATAATCGTTGAAAGCGTCTGATATTTTCTCACCAGAATTATTTTCACTTTGCTCTATGACCGCACAGGCACAGGCTTCGTCAAGGATATCAATTGCTTTGTCAGGAAAAAATCTGTCGGTGACATACCTTGCGGCAAGCTTAACTGCATATGGGATAAGGTCAGGGGAGATGTCAACGCTGTGGTGCTGTTCATATTTGTCTATAAGACCGCTGAGGATACGGCAGGTCTGGCTTTGATCAGGCTCATCTATCTTCACTTTCTGAAAGCGTCGCTCCATAGCTGAGTCTTTTTCAATATTTTTGCGGTATTCCTCAAAAGTCGTTGCGCCTATGAGCTGTAGACCGCCCCTTGCAAGCTGTGGCTTCAGGATATTTGCAGCGTCTATTGCACCCTCTGCCGCTCCTGCACCCATTATGTTGTGAAGCTCATCAATGAAAAGTATCACATTTCCAGCCTTTGCGGCTTCGTCCATACAGCTTTTCAATCGCTCCTCAAAGTCCCCACGATATTTTGCTCCTGCAAGGAGGGCAGTTATATCAAGGGAGAAGATCCGCTTTGAGGACAACGCAGACGGCACTTCTCCAAGCATTATCTTTCTCGCAAGCCCCTCCACAACAGCGGTCTTTCCCACACCTGCCTCACCTACAAGGCAGGGATTGTTCTTTGTGCGGCGGCAGAGTATCTCCATGATACGTTCTGTTTCAGCTTCTCTGCCTATGCAGGGGTCGAATTTTTCGCACTCGCTTTTGCGTGTAAGCTCTCTGCCGTAGCGTTCAAGGGTCTTTAGCTTTGGATAATTTCTGTCTGAAAAAATATTAGGCTCGTTGCCTGACAATGAGCAATCGTTGTACATCTTGTTGCAGTTCACCCCTAACTGCTGCAATATCTCAAAGGCACAGCAATCGCTGCGGCGGAGTATCATAGCAAGAATGTATTCCGTTCCTGCGATACCGCCACCCATGCTCTCGCACAGCCTTTTTGCGCCTTTTAAAACAGCGGCAGCGTTAGGAGTGATGTCATTTTTCGTAAGACGGCATGGCGTGCCTCTGCCTATGATGTATTCTATCTGCTCCTCTATCCTTTGAGCCGTGACCTCGTGGCGCAGAAGCACTGCACAGGCTGTGGAGTCCTCCTCATAGGCGGCAGAGAGCAGGATATGCTCAGTGCCGATATAAATCTGGCCCCAGCTTCCTGCCAGAGTGACGGCATTTTTCACAAGCTCTCTTGCCCTTGGTGTAAAGCTGTCGCTATCAAAAAACTGTTCGTTCATAAAATTCACCCCTTAAAATGTTTAAGACAAAGCTTTGTCTTAGCTACATTCTTGACAGTTTTGCGTCTTGTTATTCTCGCATTTTTATCGCTTTTATATTCTTATGCACAGGACAAATTCTCCTTGCAGATTTTTTTGTAACACATTTTTCTCTGCGTCATAAACTGTAATATAAAGCAACGGAGCAAAGCTTCAGCTTTATAAATCTTAATAAAAAAGGAGATTTCATTTATGAACGGTTGTGGATTTGGCGGTTGTTGGTGGATCATTATCCTTATTCTCATATTCTGCTGTGGCTGCGGCGGGGGGGGGGGAGGGCGGGGGGGGGGGGGGGGGGTGGGGCGGGGGGCTGTGGCGGTTGCGGAAACGGCTGCGGTGGTTGTGGCTGCGACAATGGTTGCGGCGGCTGCGGATGCTGATCTGACGGCAAATAAAAGACGGCGGAGCATTACGCTTCGCCGCTTTTTTTATTTATCTTCTTTTTCCAAACGCTTTTCAAGGCGTTTCACAATAGTTTTCAGTGCTTTTATGCGGGCGTATTTTTTATCGTTGCCCTCAAGTATCGTCCATGGTGCTATATCTGTGGAGGTAAGTGTTATCATGCGGTCAACATATTTCTCATAGGTGTCCCACTTTTCACGGTTGCGCCAATCTTCATCGGTTATCTTCCAACGCTTTTCAGGCGTGTTCTCACGCTCGTTAAAACGGCGGAGCTGTTCGTCTTTATCTACATTCACCCAGAATTTTATTATCTCTGCGCCCCAATCATGAAGCTGGCTTTCAAACTCGTTTATCTCACGATAAGCCATGTTCACACGTTCTTCGGGGGTGAGCTTTTCGATAGGCTCGACCATTACTCTGCCATACCATGTGCGGTCAAAGATAGTAAAGTGACCATTCTTTTCAAGACGTGTCCAGAAACGCCATAGATAGTGCCTTGCAAACTCTGACGGTTCGGGTGCAGCGATAGGGTGAACTTCATAGCCCCTTGGATCAAGGGCAGCCGCAATGCGCTTGATATTTCCGCCTTTTCCTGCTGCATCCCAGCCTTCATAGCATATTATAACAGGTATCTTCTTCTGATAGCAGAGATTTTGCAGCTTGAAAAGCTTGTCCTGATATTTTTTCAGCTTTTTCTCATATTCCGCTTCGTCAAGGGACTTGTTCATGTCCACTTCTGCAAGAGCAGGCATTTCAATAGTTTTATATTCAGGATAATTGTATCCGCAGGTGTCGAACTGTGGTTCGGGAATATAATGTTCGCCCTTCTCCTTGGCGGAAACTGCAGTGCTTACTGCCTTTGTGACCGCTGTCAGCACTTCAAGCTCAGCAGAGGCACGTTCATTTGCCCCAACGCAAGTCCACGGAGCAAATGCCGTGTTTGTGCTTTCAAGCATTTTGTCATATCTGCGGAAAAACTTATCGTATTTTTCCATGTTCTTTATATCGTGGCTTTCCACACGCCAGCTTGTAACTGAGGAGTTCTCCAGCTTTTCGATACGCTTTTTCTGCTCGTCTTCGGTAATGTGCAGGAAAATTTTCACGATATCATATCCGTCATCTGTAAGCTGCCTTTCAAAGGTGCAGATATCTTCAAGGCGTGCATCCCTTGTTTCTTTGTCTATCTCACCGTACATAAAGGCGTTCACAGTGTCACGATACCAGCTTCGGTCAAGGATAAGAAACTCACCTTTTTTCGGCAGCGTCTGCCAATAACGCCACAGCCATGGCATACGCTTTTCCTGCTCATTCGGCGCACGATAGGAAACCACCTTGTAAAAACGTGGGTCAAGAGAGCGTATGAGCTTTGCTATCATTGAGCCTTTGCCTGCGGCAGACCAGCCGTCAAATGTGATTATAACAGGCACTCCTGCGGTCTTTATTTTGTTTTCAAGCAGGGTGAGCTGTTCTCTCAGCCCTTTTAGCTGTTCGGATATCTCTGATTTTTCTGTGTTTTTCTGTATGATCTTTTCAAGCATTGCTATCTCTCCTCTTTCCACTAAATTGTTATTATCACAACTTAATTTATTTGATTTATGTATATTATACACATTTTATCTTTAATTGTATATAGACATTTTTCATGAAAATGCTATCTCTTTTTTGTTAATACGGAGTTAATATTATTGGTTTATACTAATATGATATAAAATATCTCGCAAAGGACGGCAGTGATATGTCAAAAAAAGACGAAAAGGATATTAATATATCAAAGCTCGACAAAAGTCTGGAGGGTCAGGGTCTGTTGGAGGACGCTGATGACGCAGAGTATGAGCGCACGCTGGCTCAGCAAAGGCGTGAGGCTGAGGAGCGTGAAAGGCAGGTTTTAGAGCAGGCGGAAGCTGAAAGACGTGAGCGTGAACGTCAGGAAGAAAAGGAACGTGAACGCAGGCTTGCTCAGGAGCGTATCGAGCTTATGAAGCTCAAAAGCGGAGTTATCGATGAAAGCGAGTCTTCCATAAAGGAAGAGCATGACCAGATAAGAGAGCTTCATGGCTTTGAAAAGGTGCAGAATTTCTTTTATCACAACAAGGTGTGGATAATCTTTACAATATTTATCATAGCGGTGGCGGCATTTATTTTTATTGACGCTGCAAGGCGTGAAAAGGCTGACCTGACAGTGCTTATGATCGCAAACAACGGCTTGGAAACACGTCAGGAGGAACTGGAGGAGTTCTTTGAAAAATACACGGACGATCTTGACGGCAATGGTTATGTCCATGTTGAGGTCATTATGATTCCGCTAAATTCTCACAGCGACGATTATCAGCAACAGAACGTGAACAGCACTAAGTTCTTGGCACAGCTTCAGGGGGGCGAGTCTATACTTGTTATAACAGACTCAAACACTGACGAGGAGTTCAAGTCAATAATGACTCCTGAGTTGCCAAAGGAATTTCCGAACAACAAGTATGTTGATGATATGGGCATGAGCTGGAACATGGAGATCATGGCAAAGGAGCTTAACTTCGAGAATATGCCGAATGATATCCACCTTTCAATGAGAACGCCAGTCAAGACTTTGGGCGACTCTAAGGAAACTATGCAGGAGAATTATGATAAGGCGTTCAAAGTTTTCAAACGCATAGTTGATGATATGACTGAGAAAGCCGTAGAGGCAGGGGATAAGGGTCTTACAACTGAGCCTGTCCACTATGATGACAGCAGTTTGGAAAGCTCTGATAGCACAGAAAGCTCGGAAAACAAGTAACGGATATTTGGCTGTAGGGGACGGCGTTCTCGACGTCCCGTATGACAAAGTAAAGAATAGCGGACAACCACTTTCCTGTGGCTGTCCGCTTTGTGTTTGTATCAGTATTGATAATCATAATTTGTGTTGTCCTGATAATAGCCGTCTGCCTGATTTGATTGTGTGTCGGAAGTGTTCAGGCTTGAACAGTTCTGATCTTCGGCATATTTGTAATCAGAGGTGACACCAAGATATTCTTCAAGGCAAAGACCGCTCTTTGTGACAGCTTCGGCTTTTTCCTTGCCGAGATAGCGGATATGCCACGGCTCATACACATATCCTGTTTTATCCTCTTTTCCCTCAGGGTATCGGATAATAAAGCCGTACTCTGCACAGTGTTCAGCCAGCCAGTTGGCTTCGGGAGTGCCTGCAAAGCTGTCCTCGGTGGTGTTTACATCAAAGGTCAGCCCCGTCTGATGTTCTGAATGTCCCGGTCGGGAAGATACCTCGTCTGCGGCTTCTGTGCCACGCTCTGCGGCATAGGAGTTATAAAGAGATTCCTGATCCTGATATGAGCGATAGCTTGAATTTACAAAGAGTGTTATGCCGTCCTGAGCCGCGGCAGCTGCCATTTCGTCAAAGGCGTTCTGTGCAATTGTGCTTACGCCCGGAGCATAATCTGATGGCAGGGAGTAGGTCTTGTTTACGATAAGAATGCCGTCAACAAAGGTCATGCCGTTTGACTGCTCTATCTTATGCTTTGTTTCTTCTGCTTTGCTGTTGTCGGAGGTTTTCTTTTTGGTGGTGGTTTTTGCTTCCGCCTGCTTTGTGCTTTCGGTCTGTGATGATGAATCAGCAGCAGGCTTGTTGTCTGCCTTTCCACCACAGGCTTTCACTATCACAAAAATTATCACCAAAAGAATTGCTATGGCAATGATACGGTTTTTCATAACACGCCTGTGTTCTCTTGCACGCCTTTCGGCACGGCGTTTTTCCATTTCAATGCGCATTCTTTCGTATTCTTCATCACGATAAGCGCTGTATTCGTCAGGCTGGCTATTAGTGCCTTGGGATAAACTCTCGTTATTAGTCTGATTATTCATAAATATCCTCTTTTTTGTAATTTGTTTTTTACGTTTTGTGTTGCCTTTATTATATCACAATCGCATAAAATATTCAAGTCGGATATTGTCGGCTTATTTCATAACATAAACATAGCATTGATATAGCGGCATAGATTCGTATTCATCATTATCTGGGTCATTCCACATATGGTCTTTTCTTTCCTGAACTATATCATCATGGAAAAAGCAAACGCCAAGATATGTGTAATCTTCCAAGCCGTTGATCAGATCGTCACCGTAAGAGAGACCGAAGCTTGCATTATTTTTTAACCAAGTAAAAAGCTCTGTGTATGCCTCGTCATAGTCTGAAACACAGCTGTTGTTTGCTGTGAATTGTCGTATTTTGCTGTTGTTAGGCAGACCGACCTCAGAGAGATGTTCGTATACGTTGCCAATGCCTTGGCAGTAGTCGTCCATTTGATACAGGCTCTTTTGCAGACATTCATCAAGCTGTCCGCTTGCACGGAGTGGTTTCAGACCATATTTCTCACGGAGAGGATTTACATAATCGAGCAGGTCAAGGGTCATCTGACTTGCACCATCAGGGGAGTAATATTCAGGCTCGACAGGCTCGTCCTGCTGAGTATCTTCTGTGTTTTCCTGCGGTATATCCTGCTGTATCTCAGGCTCTGTCACAGGCTCAGTCACTTTTTCTGTAGTGGTAGTGGTGGTGACTGCGGCGGCTTTTGACTCTGCTAATGCCGCCCCTTCTGCAATATCTGACGCAAGGGCAGCCTTGTCAGGCTCACGCTTTTTTGTGGTAGTAGTCATGACAGTGGTGACGGGAGGCAGAGTAGTTGTCACAGGTGTATTTGTGGTGACAGTGGCAGGAGATCGGGGGGCGATTTTTTTCACAGCCGGGGGCTTTTCACTATTGTTATTATAAGTATACACCCCGAAAACAGTTGCGGATACTAATGCCACAGCGATTATTGGTGTGGTTATTTTTGCTTTTAAAAACACTTTTTTGGGGGTAGCGAGAACTATTTCTTGCCTCTTGTTTATTTCGCTCATGCATCCAAAGCAAAAAATGGAATCGTCATGAAGAATTCTTCCGCAATTAGGACATTTTTTCATATTTTAGTTTTCTCCTGATCTTATTAAGCACATTGTACAGCTCTTCCGCAGTGCTATATCTGTCGTCTGGATTGATAGAAAGGCATTTCTTTATGACTTTCAGAATTTTCTTGTTTTCGCACATTTTGACCGACGGGTGTTCACCTGTCAAAAGAACGTTCAGAAGCACTGCCAGCGAATAGAGATCTGTTCTTGCATCAGATTGCTGCATAC
>ERZ780117.927-NODE-927-length-10380-cov-2.218305_pt1 | contig 10380 bp, 10 predicted proteins | sample MGYA00510985_ERZ780117 | MGnify/ENA primary metagenome ERZ780117 (study PRJEB29588, sample SAMEA2159553) | human gut metagenome | biome: human gut; feature: human-associated habitat; material: faeces | place: Denmark | collected 2008/2010 ...
GAACATCTGCCGTTTGAATTTATAAAAATAAACGAAACTCCGGACGGAAGTTTCCCCAACGGCGTACCGAACCCGCTTTTGGAGCATAACCGTGCCGTTACTGCCGATAAGGTAGTGGCAGAAAAAGCAGACCTTGGCATCGCCTGGGACGGCGACTTTGACCGCTGCTTCTTTTTTGACGAAAAGGGCGAGTTTATAGAAGGCCATTACATTGTGGGCCTTTTGGCGGCGGCCTTTTTAAAGAAGCTGCCGGGCAGCAAAATTATGTATGACCCGCGGCTGACATGGAGCACGGAAGAAATTATTGCCGAAAAAGGCGGCGTGCCTGTGCGCTGCAAGAGCGGGCATGCTTTTATGAAAGAATGCATGCGCTTAAATGACGTTGTATACGGCGGCGAAATGAGCGCCCATCATTATTTCCGTGATTTTTCGTACTGCGACAGCGGCATGCTGCCGTGGCTTCTGGTAACGGAACTGATGTGCTGCGAAGGCAAAAAACTTTCGGAGCTTGTCGGCGAGAGAATGGAAAAATTCCCGTGCAGCGGTGAAATTAACCGCAAGGTTGAAAACAGCAAAGCCGTACTGGCTGCCATTGAAGAAAAATATGGCGACGGCAAAATTGACAAGCTGGACGGGCTCAGCATTGAATGTGACAGCTGGCGCTTTAACGTAAGGGTTTCCAACACGGAACCGGTAATGCGCTTAAATGTGGAAACACGCGGCGACAAAGCGCTTTTGAAAGAAAAAACCGAAGAAATTCTGGCCGTTATTGGCGGCGAAGAAGCATAAGGAGGGAATAAAATGACAACAATTAAACCTGTACGCAGGGCAGTAATACCGGCAGCCGGGCTTGGCACACGTTTTTTGCCTGCAACCAAAGCCACGCCGAAAGAAATGCTGCCGATAGTTGACAAGCCGACTATTCAGTATATTATCGAAGAAGCACTGGCTTCCGGAATTGAAGATATTATTATCATCAGCGGCAAGAGCAAACGCGCTATTGAAGACCATTTTGACCGCAATATGGAACTGGAAATGAGCCTTGAAGCCTCCGGCAAGTTTGAACAGCTGGAAATGGTGCGCCGTATTTCGGAAATTAATTTGCATTATATCCGCCAGAAAGAGCCGCGCGGACTTGGCCACGCTATTTTATGCGCACGCTGTTTTATCGGCGACGAGCCGTTTGCGGTGCTTTTGGGGGACGATGTTGTTGACAGCGAAAAACCAGCCTTAAAACAGCTTATAGATGTATATCACCGCCGCGGCTTCAGCGTTTTGGGCGTGCAGGAAGTTGCGCCGGAAAAAGTATCCAGCTACGGTATTATTGACGGTGTGCCGACGGAAGAAGCACGCACTTATACCGTAAAAGATATGGTGGAAAAACCTGCGCAGGAAGAAGCGCCTTCCCGCCTGGCGGTTTTGGGGCGTTACATTATTACTCCGGAAATTTTTGACATTCTGGAAAATACGCCTCCCGGACGCGGCAACGAAATTCAGCTGACGGCCGCACTGCGCGTTTTGGCAAAACAGCAGCCGATGTATGCTTATAATTTTGAGGGGCGCCGTTATGATGTGGGCGACAAACAGGGCTTTATTGAAGCAACTGTTGAATATGCTCTTAAACGCCCGGAAATGCGCGGCAAGCTGCTGGAATATTTAAAACATATTGTTGATGTAAACAAGGAGTAACGGCATGAATGTTTTGGTTACAGGCGGCGCCGGTTATATCGGCTCGCATGTTGTTAATGTACTGAAAAAGGAACAGGGTTTTACTCCCATTGTATACGATAATTTTTCTACCGGGCATCCGGAAGCCGTAAGCGATGACGTGCAGCTTGTGGAAGGCGATATCCGTGATGTGCAGTTTTTAAAGCATATTATGGCGCAGTTTGAAATTGACGCCGTTATTCATTTTGCGGCAAGCAGCCTTGTTGGCGAAAGCATGACTGACCCGGCGAAATATTATGTAAACAACGTGGAAGGCTCGCTGCATTTATTGCAGGCCATGAAAGAAGCCGGTGTAGATTATATTGTATTTTCTTCAACGGCGGCGGTGTATGGTGAACCGGAAAAAACGCCGATTTGCGAAGATTTTCCGACTCAGCCTACCAATGTTTACGGGCGCACAAAACTTGTTATTGAAGGCATGCTGAAAGATTATGCCATGGCATATGATATGCGCTACGTTGCACTGCGTTATTTTAATGCTGCCGGTGCATCGCTTACGGCAGATATCGGCGAAGACCATCATCCGGAAACGCATTTAATTCCATTGATTTTAAAAACTGCCCAGGGTGTGCGCGACAAAGTGGCAATTTTCGGCACGGATTATCCGACACCGGACGGAACCTGCCTGCGCGATTACATTCATGTGGAAGATTTGGCTACTGCCCATGTATTGGCGCTTAAGCATCTGGTAAACGGCGGCGGAAGCAGAATTTACAATCTTGGCAGTGAAGAAGGCTTCAGTGTGCGTGAGATTATTGAAACTGCCAAAAAAGTAACCAGCGTTGATTTTACCGTAACCGAAGAAGCACGCCGCTGCGCCGACCCTGCCGTTCTGGTGGCAAGTTCTGCCAAAATAAAAGCAGAGCTTGGCTGGCAGCCGCAGCACAGTACGGTTGAAGAAATTATCAAATCGGCATGGAAATGGCATCAAAGCCATCCGTACGGCTATAACGGCTAAAATAAAATTACCTGCATAACACAGGCATCTTGCGGTGCTTGTGTTATTTTTTGCTTTGCAGGCAGGTAAATTTTTGATATAATAGCAATTCGAGAACACCAGGAAACAGAGGATGTATTATGCAGCTTGTTGTTGATAATTTGGCAAAAAGCTTCGGCGTAAAAACAATTTTTAAAAACGTCAGCTTTATGATAGATAAAGGTGAAAAAATAGGGCTTGTCGGTGTCAACGGCAGCGGCAAATCAACACTTTTGCACTGCCTGCTGCAAAATGGATACAGCGACAGCGGCAGCGTGCGCTTTGAAGCAGGCACGCGCGTCGGTTACGTGGAGCAGGGCTTCGGCAATATCGGCAGTGGCAGCCTGTGGCAGTTTATGATGAATTCCTGCCCTGAAATTCCTGAAATGCGCAGCCGCCTGCAAAAGCTGGAAGCACAGGCCGCAGATTTAAAACCGGGCGAAGAACTTGATAAAGTTCTTGATGAATATGCGTCTGTAACGCGCCGTTATGAATATATAGACGGTTATAATTACGAAACACGTATTAAAATAGTGTTAAACGGCCTTGGTTTTACGGAAGAAGTATGGGATAAACCGGCGCAGAATTTTTCCGGCGGGCAGAAAACACGTATTCTTTTGGCTGCGGCGCTGGTAAAAAGCCCGGATTTTCTGATTCTGGACGAACCTACCAACCATCTGGATATCCGAATGACGGAATGGCTGGAAAAATATTTGCAGGATTTTAAGGGCGGCCTTTTAATCGTCAGCCATGACAGAAAGTTTTTGGATAATGTCGCTACCCGCATTTTGGAAATGGAAGGCGGGCATTTGCAGTCATTTAAAGGCAATTATACCAAATACATGGCGCAGAAAGAAATACAGACGGCGACGCTGGAAGCTGCCTATGCTGCCCAGCAGGATTATATTGCCAGAATGGAAGCCTACATCCGCCGTTTTAAGGCGGGCATAAAAAGCAAAATGGCACGCGGGCGCCAGTCGCAGCTTGACAGGCTGGAACGCATGGAAGCGCCGGTGCATAACGAAGAATTTGAGCTTAAACTGCCGCCTGCGCCGGAATCGGCCGAGCGCGTGCTGATTTTGGATGATTTAACAGTGGGCTACAAGGATAATGTGCTTGTAAAAGATATCAGCCTTGTGCTGCGCCGCGGTGAAAAAGCAGCCTTAATCGGTCCTAACGGCAGCGGTAAATCAACGCTTTTAAAAACCGTGCTTGGCGAAATAGCGCCGCTTAAAGGCAAAGCGCAAACAGGCAACCGTGTTAAAGTGGGTTATTTTTCGCAAAGTTATGAAAGGCTTGACGAAAAACAAACCGTGCTTGATAATTTTTTAACGGAATATGGCATGGATGACGGATATGCACGCTCTTTGCTTGGCGGTATGCTGTTTCATGGCGATGATGTTTTTAAAGAAATAGGAACGCTGTCCGGAGGGCAAAAGGCAAGGCTGGTGCTGTTAAAACTGGTGCTTGACGGAGCTAATTTTTTAATTTTGGACGAACCTACCAACCATCTGGATATTCTGGCGCGCGAAACTCTGGAAGCTGCGCTGGAGGCCTTCGACGGCACGCTTCTGGTTGTAAGCCATGACCGTTACTTTATCGGCGAAATTGCTGGGCGCATCTGGGAAATTGAAAACCATACCCTGCAGGATTACAAAGGCGATTATGAATATTACCTTGCAGAAAAGGAAAAACGTAAAGCTGCTGAACCTGTTTCGGCAGAACCGGTAAAAAAAGCTGCTGTACAAACAGAAAAAGAAGAACAGAAACCTGCACCGGCACAGGGCAAAAAGGCAAAGGCGCAGCGCCGTTACAGCCCCGAAGAACTTGCCAAACAGCTGCAAAAGGTGGAACTCAGCATACGTGAGCAGGAAGCTATGCTGGGCGTGCTTGAAAAACAAATGGCAGACCCTGCTAACCACGTGGATTTGGAACACAGCAAACATATTGCAGCCGAGCACGAAGCCATGCAGGCAGAAATTGACAGATTAATGCAGCGCTGGGAAGAATTAATGCAGGCACAGGAGGAACTTGAAAATGCAGGCCAAAACTGACGAATACTATATGCAGCTTGCCATAGAAGAAGCAAAAAAAGCCGCAGAACGCGGAGAAATACCTATTGGTGCAGTGCTTGTTGCAAACGGTGAAGTTATATCGGCAGCGCATAATATGCGCGAAACCTGGCATGATGCAACGGCCCATGCTGAAATGATTACTATTATTGAAGCCTGCGCTGTTTTGGAACGCTGGCGTTTAAATGACGCAACGCTTTATGTAACACTGGAGCCGTGCCCCATGTGCGCTGGGGCTATTGTAAACAGCCGCCTGAAAAGGCTTGTTTACGGCTGCCCGGATTTTAAAGCAGGCGCTGCGGAATCTATTTTTAACATTGTAAGCAATACTAACCTTAACCATGCCGTAGAAGTTACAAGCGGTGTTTGCGAAGAAGAATGTGCCGCTGTATTAAAGGATTTTTTTAAAAAGCGCCGTGAGGAAAACAAGCAGCAGAAACAAAAATAATTATGCCACTTGGCAAAAAGTAAAATTAATAGTATAATAATATAGCTGGCTTTAAATAAAATTTAAAGCCGGGTTAATTGAATATGGAGAGGTGTCCGAGTGGTCGAAGGTGATTGACTCGAAATCAATTGTACGGCAACGTACCGTGGGTTCGAATCCCACCCTCTCCGCCAGAGAATAATGCACATTTCATTTCGTGTTGGAATGTGCTTTTTTATTTAGTTATTATTTTTATACAGATACGCAAAAGGCACAGCAGTTCATCATTATAGCTGTGCCTTAAGTCTATTTACCGTTTATTTTCTTTGTGGGTAAGCGTTGCTGTTTTCAAATTTGGCGGAAACGTCCTTGAGGTATTTTGTGATGGGCAGGTGTTGGGGGCATGCGCGTTCACACTGTTTGCAGCCTATGCAGTCGCTTGCTTTGCCGTATTTTAAACTGATGTTGTTATAGTAGCCGCCGTGGCTTGAAAAACTGCCGGTAAGCGTGGCAATGCTGTTATAAAGCGCAAAATACTGCGGAATGGCAATGTTTTTGGGGCAGCCGTGCGTACAGTAAGCACAGCCGGTGCAGGAAATAGGTGTATTGCTTTCAATAACTTCGCGTATTTTGGCAATAACCTTTAGTTCTTCTTCCGTAATGGGTTTAAAATTTTTAAAAAGTGCGGTGTTTTCTTTAACCTGCTCCATAGAGTTCATGCCGGAAAGTACGCGCACTACGCCGGGCTGGCTGGCGGCAAAACGGAAGGCCAGTGAAGCAGGTGTTGCCTGCGGGTCATAATCTTTTAAAATTTGCAGCGCTTCTTCCGGCAGGTTGGTTAATGTGCCGCCTTTGCAGGATTCCATAACAAAAACCGGCTTATGGTATTTGTTGGCAATTTCCAGGCAGCGGCGCGATTGTACATTGGGCTGTTCCCAGTCAAGATAGTTAATCTGCAGCTGTACAAAATCAAGCTTGTCAGCATACTGCGAGAGAATTTCGTCAAAAAGTTCCGGCGTATCGTGGAAGGACATACCGGCGTGTTTTATTTTCCCTTCCGCTTTTTTGGCGGAAATAAAATCAAACGCTCCGTATTTGCGGCATTTTTCATATACATTAGTACCCATGTTATGCAAAAGGTAGTAATCAAAGTAATCAACGCCGCAGTTTGTACGTTGTTCGTTAAAAATTGTTTCCAAATCAGCCGAATCTTTAAAATCACGCAGCGGCATTTTTGTGGCAAGTTCAAAGGCGCTGCGCGGATGCCGCTCAACCAGCGCTTTGCGGACAGCTTTTTCGCACTGGTAACCGTGATAGGTATAGGCCGTATCGAAATAGGTAAAACCAAAATTTAAATATGCGTCGAAAAGCTGTTCTGTTTTTGCAAAATCAAAAGAAGTAACGTCATCTGCATTTAAAAGCGGAAGGCGCATGCAGCCAAAACCAAACTGATATTTTTCCATTTTCTTCATCCTTTCAACTGCTGCTTAATTTAATAAATCTTTATTTACTAAATTATAACAAGTTAAACCGCGCTTTAAGCAAGCAAAACCCCTTCAAAATTTTTTGAAGGGGTTTTGTACAATTGATTTCGAGTCAATCACTTTAATTATTCGGCTTTAAAAGGCACAACATCTTTTACGGCTTCTTCAAGTGTAATTTCTTTGTCGCTGTTGTCAATGTCAATCAGTTTATACTTATCGTTGCCCATGCCAAGTTCTTTCATATAAGTAAGCTGGCGCAGGCCGTGGCGCGTTTCCATACGCGTTACCAGCGCTTTGCGGTCAGTTTCTTTCATGGCATAAATAAGGTCCACGCTTGCCTGGTCAATGGCTAAAATATCAAGCGAGGCGAGTATGCCGACATTAGGCGTTACAACAGGTTCTGCAGCTGTTCCTTCACAGTCGCACGAAACAGACATATTGCGCATTACGTTAACAAAAGCAATATTTTTGCCGAAATGGTCAACTACTGCTTTGGAGGATTCTGTCATTCTTTCCATAAATTCTTCTTTGGCAATATCCCATTGGTTGGTGGAACCCGGTGTGGTATGAATCATGGCTTTACCGATACGTCCGTCGGCGCAGCCAATTCCGATATTTTTATCGCTGCCGCCGAAACCGCCCTGAACATGCCCTTTAAAATGGGTTAAAACAAACAGTGAATCGTAATTCAGCAAGTTTTTGCCAACATGCATTTCGGTAAACCATTTGCCGTTTTTAACAGGCAAAACTGCAGTGCCGTTTTCGTCCATAATATCAACCGGGCAAAAATTCCAGCCGTTAAGGGCAATGGTATCGCGGTGTTTTTCGGTGGTATCACGCCCACCTGCATAATAGGCATTGGTTTCAACTATTGCGGCTTCAGGCAAAGCTTTTTCAATTAAGTTTTTAACCCATGGGCGCGGAATGATGTTAGGCCCGTGCGGTTCGCCGGTATGCAGCTTAATTGCTGTTTTGCCGGTAAGATTTGCGCTGATGCGTTTAAAAATTTTCAGCAGGCCTTCGGCAGATAAATCTCTGGTAAAATAAACAATTGATTCAGCGCCGCTGCGTTCGGAGTAAGGAATGTAATGGTCGCCGCCGGTGCCGGGACAGGTTTTGTAGTAGTCATGGTAAAAACCTCCTTATTAATTTTACAGTATTTGTAAATTTATTATTGTTTACAACCGTAAGATAAAACGAACTATTGTTATTTATAGTTGACACAAAACTGCTGGTTGATTAGAATAATAACATAACGGCTTTATTATAAATAAACCTTTTCTTAAAAATATTATAACATTTTTAACGCCGGTTAAGCGGCAGTTTTTGCTGAAATATGCAATTTTATGGGAGTGTTACTTTGGACAGCATTAAAATAAAAGCATTTAAAACAGCTTTTCCATATACTGTGCCGATTGGTGCAAGTTTTATTTTTTTAGGGGCGTCGTACGGCTTTTTAATGGTGAGCAAGGGCTTTTCACCGTTATATCCGTTTTTTATGAGCCTGCTTATTTTCGCAGGTTCAGTAGAGTTCGTTTCGGTAACGATGCTGCTTGGCAGTTTTGAACCGGTAAGTGCCTTTTTGGCAGCGTTTATGCTTAATGCAAGGCATTTGTTTTATGCCGTTTCCATGCTCAAGCCATATAATGTGCCGGGGTGGAAAAAGCTGTATCTTATTTTTGGCATGTGCGATGAAAGCTTTGCCATAAACAGCATGACCAAAGTGCCCGACGGCGTTGACCGTTCATGGTTTATGCTTTTTGTAACGATGCTGAACCATTTTTACTGGGTTGCGGGAGCAACCTTGGGCGCTGTTGTAGGCAGTACCATTAATTTTCCGTCCGAAGGTATCGAGTTTGTGCTGCCGGCGTTGTTTTTGGTTATTTTTGCCGAACAGTGGCTTAATGCAGACGCGCACGGTGCTGCGTTAACAGGCCTTGCCGCTTCGGTATTGAGCCTGTTTGTTTTTGGCACGGAAAATTTTATGATACCTGCCATGCTTATGATGCTGCTTGTTTTTGCCGTTATTAAAAGGAGGGCACAGTGATGACAATGACTGTTGGGCAGAGCATAATAATGATTGCCGCTATTATTTTGGCAACCGTACTGACCCGCTTTTTGCCCTTTATTATTTTTGGCGGCGGGCGGCCGATACCCGATTTTGTTAATTATTTAGGCAAGGTTTTACCGTTTGCCGTTACGGGCATGCTTGTGGTTTACAGCTTAAAAGATGCTCCGTTTAATGCCTGGCACGGCCTGCCGGAATTTATTTGCGCAGTAATTACTTTAGCGCTGCATTTTTGGCGCCGCAGCATGCTTATAAGCATTGTTGGCGGAACGGTGGCCTATATGTTTTTAATACAAAAAATATTTTAACTTAAAACCTCTGTTTAAAATTGTAAAACAGCAGCGGCAAAAATGCCAATGCTTAAATTTTATGAACTATATACGGATAAGGCATGATAAAATCCTGTGGTTAGATGTTTGGCAGCCGCAGGATTTTTTATTACCTAAAGGCATGGCTGAACAGAAAAAATAAGCATTAGACGCACAAAAACGGCTTTAATATAATGATAGTAAAGATATTCAGAACAGGAGGGGAACTTATGAACCGCAGAGAATTTTTAAAAATAAGCTGTTCAGGATTGATTACTTTATATTTAAGCGGCTACGTCTTAAATATGAACGGGCCCTGCGTGCATAAAGATGATATAGAAACGGAAGCCATTCAAAAATTTATAGAAGCCGACGTTATAGCTTTGGTAAGCCCGGTTTATTATTTTGCGCTGACGGCGCAGCTTAAAACGGTTATCGACAGATTTTATTCGCGAACATACGATATAAACGGCAAACAGTCGGTGCTGTTGGCTGCAGGCGGAAGCAATACGCCTTTAACAATGCGCAGCATTACTAAACATTATGAAACGCTGGCCGGGTATATGCACTGGCAGGACAGGGGCAGGGTGCTTGCTCCGGGCTGCCCGACACGCGAAGCTATAGCCAAAACAGAATATCCGCAGAAAGCATTTGAACTTGGAATGAGCTTATAAAATTGGCAAAAGAAAAAGCCTGTACATTTTTGTGTACAGGCTTCATTAATTTTTAATTATAAATCGTTAATATGCTGTTCTGTTGCTTCAAAATCTTTAATAATGGAAGCCGAAGGCTGTTTATCAAGCAGGCTTACAATAAAGATTGCCAGGCAGGAAACCGCAAAGCCCGGGATAATTTCGTACAGCCCGGTATATGCAAAACATTCCTTCCATAAAAGTACGGTGCTGCCGCCAAAGAATACGCCGGCAACCGCGCCTTTAAGCGTGGTGCGTTTCCAGAACAGGCTGAACAGCATCAGCGGGCCGAAGGAAGCGCCGAACCCTGCCCAGGCGTATGCAACAAGGTCAAGTATATAGTTGTTAGGGTTATAGGCAAGTGCCAGAGAGCAGGCCGAAACAAGAATAACGGCGATTCTGCTGACAAGCACCAGTTCTTTCTGGCTGGCGTTTTTGCGCAGCAGTGCCTGATAAAAGTCTGTGGAAATTGCAGATGCCGTAACCAGAAGCTGACCGGAAGACGGACTCATAATTGCGCCTAAAATAGCCGATATAATGATTGCAGCCATAAAAGAGTTGAAGAACTGCTCGTTAAGAACCATAAATACGGTTTCGGCGTTAACGCCGGTAAGTGCATCGCCTA
>ERZ780117.929-NODE-929-length-10340-cov-3.421682_pt1 | contig 10340 bp, 11 predicted proteins | sample MGYA00510985_ERZ780117 | MGnify/ENA primary metagenome ERZ780117 (study PRJEB29588, sample SAMEA2159553) | human gut metagenome | biome: human gut; feature: human-associated habitat; material: faeces | place: Denmark | collected 2008/2010 ...
GTGTCCGACTGGACCGATGAGGATGCGGTAAGAGCTTATCTGAACAAGATTCTGAACAAGGAAGCCTTTGACGGCAAGGGACTGATCTATGGTATGGGGCATGCCGTCTATTCCCTGTCTGATCCCAGAGCCCAGGTATTTAAAAGCTTCGTAGAAAAGCTGGCAGTAGCCAAGGGCAGGGATAAAGATTTCGCGTTGTATTCCATGATCGAACGGATGGCACCGGAGGTCATCTCCCAGAAGTCCAGGATCTATAAGGGCGTCAGCGCCAATGTCGATTTTTACAGCGGATTCGTGTACAGCATGCTGGAGATTCCACTGGAGTTATATACACCGATTTTTGCCATCGCAAGAATCGTGGGATGGAGTGCGCATCGTATTGAAGAATTGATCAATATGGATAAGATCATCCGTCCCGCTTATAAGAGCGTGATGCAGGAACTGGAATATGTTCCGTTGGATCAGAGATAAAAATAAAAAGGGACTGCGTGTTTTTGCGCAGTCCTTTGCTGATTGTTATCATGATCAGGAATAGATCTGACAGATAATGGATACGATCTCTTCAGCGGATTCCATGGAATTTTCCATGATCCAGGTGACGTAGATATTGTAGAGGGAACCGGAGAACGCACGAAGCGTGTAATAGAAATCCCGGCCTTTATCTTCTCTATAATAGGTATCTAGGATATAACTGTCCAGGGCCTGCAGCAGCAGATGCCCCAGTCCTGTGTTCACCAGGCAGGCAATGAATTCTCTGTAATGATCAAAGTATTCATAGCAGTGCAGCATATTGCGGTAGTCGTTATAATTGCCTTTATCCGGCCAGGCAGCGACATCCTGACGGTAGGCATCTACCAGATCCTTCAGATAACTGATGAAGATCTCGTCCATGGAGTTGTAATTGCGGTAATAAGTCATACGGGAGACTCCGGCCCGCTCGGTCAGCTCTGAGATGGTAATATTGGACAGAGATTTTGTCTGAAGCAGCTGTATCAAAGCCTGCACCATGCAATCTCTGGAAAATTGTTTGGAATGATTCGTGGACATGGCAGATCACCTCCTTAATGTTTTCTACTGACAGTATAAAACGTAACACAATCCGGAAAAATGCGCAAGGAAAGTTCCTCGCGGAAAGGAGCGGTATATGGCGGGAACAGTCATAGAATATTTAAAAAAATACGGAGATATTCCATTTCGCGAAAAACCTCTGAATGATGTGGACAGTCTGGCCTTATGCCAGCTTTCTTATCTGAAGTTCGACGGAATGGTCAGTGACGTGCGTCACAACGGTCCTTCCGTGACGCTGCAGGAGATCGCCAAACGGCCGGATGTGGATCAGCTGTTCGGAGATGTGCGTTTTGAAAAGGAGAACCGGGCACTGTTTGAAGGGCTGCTTAGCGGCAGACGCTTCCGGAATATGAAGCTGAATTGTTATATTAACCTGGTGGAAAAGGAGTGGGAGACCCAGTTCTCTGCGATTACCTTTATCCTGGATGACGGAACACTGTTTTTGGCATTTCGCGGCACGGATGAGACTATTGTGGGGTGGAAGGAAGACTTCAATATGGCATTCCTGAATCCGGTACCGGGGCAGGAATACAGTGTCAAATATGTAAATATGGTCACCGGATGGCTGCATCAGCCCTTTTACATCGGAGGACATTCCAAGGGCGGCAACCTGGCGGTGTACAGTGCCATGAAATGTGCGCCCTTTGTGCAGAAGCGGATCCAGAAGATATACAGTCTGGACGGACCGGGATTCCGGCCGGAGGTGCTGAAGGAATGTCATTACAATGCGATAGAAGACAAGGTGGTAAAGCTGCTTCCGCATTCTTCTATGATCGGGATGATCTTCGAGAGGGATATTCATTACCGCGTAGTGGAAAGTAAAAGCCACGGTCTGCTGCAGCATGATCCTTTCTCCTGGCTGGTGAAGGATGATCATTTCGTGGATGTAGGCGATATCTATGAGAGCCAGAGGATCATGAATGATGCTTTAAATGAATGGATCCTGTCCCTGAACGAGGAGCAGGTCCGTACCTTTGTAAACACACTTTATCAGGTGATCTCCGCATCACAGGCGGACGATCTGATCACATTTACCGCAGATTGGAAAAAGAGTATGAATGCGGTAGTTACCGCATTGAAGGAAGTGGACGATCAGACAGCCGAGATGCTGCGTGGGATTATTCGTTCGCTGTTTGAGATAGCCAGGTGCAAGGTGAAGGAAGAACTGACAGCCACCAAAAAAACACGACACAGATTTAAAAATACGAAGCGAGCAGGGAAAGCAGAGGAAGTCCGGCCGGATCCGGCAGCCTCTCCGGATGCCATTGTAACCCAAGGATCGGCAGCTCGTCATGCTCCAAAGCTTCGGGGCAGCCATCGTCAGGGCAGACCTGGATGATCTTAAGGTGCTGACCTAAGCGGTCGATTCGTTGGTGGTGGGCACTGTTGACGCGCATTTTGATAGGAAAATACTTGAAAAAACGGGAATCCTCCGTCATAATGGAGGAATGGAAGGCATCACCGGAAGGCATACTATGTAGTTGATCTACGGGCATATCCTGCAGAATTGTGCCCCCGAAGGCAACATTGATGACCTGCATGCCCTTGCAGATCCCGATGACAGGGATCCCGGCGGCGATTGCTATGTCGAGAGCCTGGAATTGCAGGATGTCCAGTTCGGTGTCAACAGTGCGGGAACCTTTGTTTTTTTCACCGAAAAAAGCAGGAGTGATATCTCCGCCGCCCGGCAGGATCAGAGCGTCGCAGGAGATGACTTCCCCGGGGACTAAGGTTGTCACGGTTCTGGCGGGAAGCTTCCGAAAAAAGGTCTCGTAATTGCCCGTCTGATTCTTACGTCCCAAAATGACTAATTTTGTCATATAATTTTCTGATACCTCATTTTTTTATAGTTAATATATGCCATAACTTTTGATTTTTGCATAGGACAAATTAGCAAAAATGTATCTTACGCATTTTTATAAATAGGAGTAAAATAGCAACGACCATGAGGGAGTGGAAACTCCTTCAGGGATGTTTACGGAAAGGAAGTGGTATTATGGAGGAATTGGCATCAGAACTGCTCAAAGAACTGAACTGTGATACGGCGTTTTCGATCAAGCTTCCGGCAGGTCTTCCACTGATCGGCGGAGTACAGCTGGATATTGCGGAATCGGTAGTGATCACATGGGTAGTCATGGCAGTCATTCTGATCTTGTCGATTATCCTTACAAGCAACCTCAAAGTACACAATGTCAGCAGGCGACAGCTGGTGGCAGAGACAATCGTGACGAAGCTGGAAGGCATTGTTACGGGAATGATCGGAGAGGAAGGGAAACGGTATGTACCGTATCTGGTAAGTGTACTGTTATACCTGGGCATATCCAATATCATCGGATTGTTCGGCATGAAGCCCCCTACCAAGGATCTGAACGTAACGGCGGCACTGGCACTGATGAGTATCATCCTGGTGGAAGCAGCAGGCATCCGCAAAAAAGGCGTGGGCGGATGGATCAAGAGCTTCACCGAGCCTATCGCGATCGTAACACCCATCAATATTCTGGAGGTGTTCATCAAGCCCCTGTCTTTGTGTATGCGATTGTTTGGTAACGTTTTGGGAGCATTCGTTATCATGGAGCTGTTGAAGCTTCTGGTTCCGGTAGCATTGCCGGTACCCTTCAGTTTTTACTTTGATATTTTTGATGGACTGATCCAGGCGTATGTATTCGTATTCCTGACATCTATGTACATTAAGGAAGCCATTGAATAAGTAACTATTCACTAACAACACTATTTATTAATTGGAGGATTTAACTATGATAGCTATTGGAGCAGGTATTGCAGCACTGGCATGTATCGGAGCAGGTATCGGTATCGGTATCGCAACAAGTAAGGCAGCAGAGGCTGTGGCAAGACAGCCGGAAGCAGAGAGCAAGATCACCAAGATCTTACTGTTAGGTGGTGCGCTGGCAGAGGCAACCGCTATTTACGGATTCGTTATCGGTATCCTGATCATCTTATTCATGGCATAAGGAACGGTATAACGACGTAAGAAAGGATGAAAGCACATGCTGAGATTAGATATTAATATTGTATGGACCATCCTGAATCTGTTGATCATATTTGCCATTGTGAAGATCTTCCTGATCAAGCCCATCCACAAGATCCTGGATGCAAGACAGGCAGAGATCGATAAGCAATATGCAGATGCAAAAGCCGCACAGGACAGTGCCGATGAACTTAAAACAAAGTACGAGGCATCCTTAAGCGGTGTCCAGGCAGAAAAGGAAGGCATCCTGAACGAAGCAAGAGGCAAGGCTGGCAACGAGTATGACCGTATCGTGGCAGATGCCCAGACCGAAGCAAAAAAGATCCTGGACAATGCCAACAAAAATGCGGCACTGGAAGAGCAGAAGCGTATTGAACAGGCACAGGAGCAGATCGCCGGTCTGGTAGTGGAAGCTACCGCAAAGCTGGTGGCAGCCAAACAGAATGCAGATTCAGACAGAGAACTTTACAACCAATTTATAGCAAAGACAGGTGAAAAGATTGATTAGTACAGCTTTAGAATACGCAAAAAGATTGCGTGAACTGAATATCCCCGGAGACATTGTAGGTCAGACAGGCGATATCTTTAAAGCCGTACCGCAGGTGAAGCTGGATTTTGAATCTCCTGCCGTGGCACTGTCTGCCAAGCACAATGTAATAGAAAAAGTATTCCCCTTACAGATCAGAGATTTCCTGAAGGTCCTGTGTGATAACGGAGATATCTATCTGTGGGATGATATCTGCACTGCGTACAGAGAACTCTCTCCCGAGAAAAAGGGTGAGTTCGTTGTTACCCTGTCCTATGTGACAGAACCGACCAAGGAGCAGTTACAGAATATCCGTGATTTTGTACAGAAGAAATATCAAAGAGACGATATGGTCTTCGAGACGAAGGAAGACCCGGCTCTGGGCGGCGGTTTCATCATCCGTGCCGGTAACGAAGTCTATGACTGGAGTACCAATGGTCGTATGAAGCAGTTCGCGGACAAGCTTTCCCAGGTAGGTAAGACTGCCAGTGAGCAGGGAATCATCTCTATCCTGAAGGGTGAGATCGAAGATTTCCACCTGCAGGCACAGGAGCATGAAATCGGTTCCGTTAGCTGGGTAGGTGACGGTATCGCCAATGTCAATGGTATCGACCATGCCGAGTACGGTGAGATCGTTATCTTCGATTCCGGTGTCAAGGGAATGGTACAGGATGTCCGCAGAGATGAGATCGGATGTATCCTGTTCGGTCATGATACCGAGATCCGCGAAGGCACCAGAGTCGTTCGTACCGGTAAGAGAGCCGGTATTCCTGTAGGTGACGGATTCAAAGGCAGAATCGTGGATGCTCTGGGAGCACCCATTGACGGTGCAGGTCCTATTAAGGAAGAAGGCTATCGTCCCATCGAGCAGCCGGCACCTTCCATCGTGGACAGACAGTCCGTAGGTGTACCGATGGAGACCGGTATTCTGGCAATCGATTCCATGTTCCCCATCGGTCGTGGACAGCGTGAGCTGATCATCGGTGACCGTCAGACCGGTAAGACCTCCATCGCCATCGACGCCATTCTGAACCAGAAGGGTAAGGATGTGATATGTATCTATGTGGCCATCGGTCAGAAGGCATCCACCATTGCAAAGCTGGTGGGAACCCTGAAGAAGAACGATGCCTTGGATTACACTATTATCGTATCCGCAACCGCCAGCGATCCTGCACCCCTGCAGTACATCGCACCTTATTCCGGTACGGCACTGGCTGAGTATTTCATGTATCAGGGCAAGGATGTCCTCATCGTATATGATGATCTGTCCAAGCATGCGGTAGCTTACCGTGCACTGTCCCTGTTACTGGAGCGTTCTCCCGGACGTGAGGCATATCCCGGAGACGTATTCTACTTACATTCCAGACTGCTGGAGCGTTCCGCAAGACTGAGCGCAGACAAGGGTGGCGGTTCCATTACCGCCCTGCCGATCATCGAGACTCAGGCAGGCGATGTATCCGCATACATTCCGACCAACGTTATCTCCATTACCGATGGTCAGATCTTCCTGGAGAGTGATCTGTTTTTCTCCGGCATGAGACCTGCAGTCAATGTCGGTCTGTCTGTATCCCGTGTCGGCGGTGCCGCACAGACCAAGGCAATGAAGAAGGCAGCCGGAAGTATCCGTATCGACCTGGCACAGTTCCGTGAGATGGAAGTGTTCACCCAGTTCGCATCTGATCTGGATAACGCCACAAAGGAACAGTTACAGCACGGACATGTACTGATGGAACTGTTGAAGCAGCCTCTGTGCAGACCTTTAAGCATGGCAGAACAGGTTATGACCCTGTGTGCAGCCAACGGCAGAGTAATGCTGGACGTGCCTGTAGATCATGTGAAGGATTTCCAGATGCAGTTCTTAAGTTACATGAAGGAGCAGCACAGTGATATCGTTCGTCAGTTAGAGACCACCAAGGCGCTGGATGACGAGCTGAATAAGCAGATCTGCGATGCAGCTGAGGAATTTAAAAAGGAATTTTTGCAAAAATAATATTTGCAAACAGTGATAGTAATATAGGAGGTTAACATGGCAAATACGCGAGAAATACAAAGTCGTATGAAAAGCATTCAGGATACTATGAAGATCACCAATGCCATGTATATGATCTCTTCCACAAAGCTTCGGAAAGCCAAGAAGAATCTGGAAGAGACGGAGCCTTACTTCTATACTCTGCAGACTATGGTCAGCAGAATCGTCCGTCACTTACCGGAGATCGACAATAAGTACTTCGATGAGCGTAAGGACAAACCGGCCGGGGAGAAGACTACGGGACTGGTAGTAGTCACCGCAGATAAGGGACTGGCCGGAGCCTATAACCATAATGTACTGAAGATGGCGGAAGAGCAGATGCAGAAAGCCGGACAGACAGGAAAATATAAGCTGTTTGTCGTGGGTGAGCTGGGACGTCAGTATTTCGGACACAGAGGAATCAAGGTGGCTGAGCAGTTCCATTATACAGCACAGAACCCGACCCTGCATCGTGCCCGGATCATTACGGAGACGATCCTGGAGCAGTTCCAGGCAGAGCAGCTGGATGAGGTATATATTATTTATACCAATATGGTAAACAGCGTGACAACCGAACCGCAGATGATGCGTCTGTTACCTATCATAAAAGAACGGTTTATTACCAAAGACGGACAGGATCTGAGTATGTATCAGGAGCCGCTTGTCATGACACCGTCCCCGAAGGCGGTGCTTGATAACATTGTTCCCGATTTTGTCATGGGATATGTATACGGCGCATTGGTAGAATCGTTCTGCAGTGAACAGAACGCCAGAATGATGGCCATGGAGGCTGCAAATAAAAATGCATCCGCCATGATCCATGATCTGTCCATTCAGTACAACCGGGTACGGCAGGCTATGATCACACAGGAGATCACTGAGGTCATTGCCGGTGCCAAGGCTCAGAAAAAGAAGAAAAAGGCAAGAAAGGAGGTCCTGAGCAATTGAGTAACGTAAGTGAAAAAAATCATGGTAAGATCGTTCAGGTCATGGGACCTGTTGTAGACGTAGAGTTCGAGAACAATGACCTTCCTTTTATCAAGGATGCTCTGGAAGTATACAGCGAAGGTAAACGTCTGGTCATGGAAGTGGCACAGCATATCGGCAACAATACCGTCCGTTGTATTATGTTAGGTGCCAGTGAAGGACTCTGCAAGGATATGGATGTTATTGCTACCGGTAAAGGAATCCAGGTTCCGGTAGGTAAAAAGACACTGGGAAGATTGTTCAACGTATTGGGAGAGACCATCGATGGTGGAGAATCCCTGGAGGGAGAGGAGCATTGGGTCATCCACAGAGATCCGCCTTCCTTCGAAGAGCAGAGCCCGGTCGTAGAGATGCTGGAGACCGGTATTAAAGTTATCGATCTGCTGGCTCCCTATGCAAAAGGTGGTAAGATCGGTCTGTTCGGTGGTGCCGGTGTAGGTAAGACTGTACTGATCCAGGAGCTGATCCGTAATATCGCAACCGAGCACGGCGGATATTCCGTATTCACCGGTGTAGGTGAGCGTACCCGTGAGGGTAATGACCTGTATCATGAGATGCAGGAGTCCGGCGTACTGGACAAGACCACCATGGTATTCGGACAGATGAATGAGCCCCCCGGAGCGAGAATGAGAGTCGGTCTGACCGGACTGACCATGGCAGAGTACTTCCGTGACAAGGGTGGTAAGGATGTGCTGTTGTTCATTGACAACATTTTCCGTTTCACACAGGCAGGAAGTGAGGTATCCGCACTGTTAGGACGTATGCCTTCCGCAGTAGGATATCAGCCTACATTACAGACAGAGATGGGTGCGCTGCAGGAGCGTATCACATCCACCAAGAACGGATCCATTACTTCCGTACAGGCAGTCTATGTGCCTGCGGATGACCTGACAGACCCGGCACCTGCGACCACATTCGCACATCTGGATGCCACCACGGTTTTGTCCCGTTCTATCGTAGAACTGGGAATCTATCCCGCAGTAGATCCTCTGGAGTCCACATCCCGTATCCTGGATCCCAGAATCGTAGGTAAGGAGCATTATGAGACCGCCCGCGGTGTACAGGAGATTCTGCAGAGATATAAGGAATTACAGGATATTATCGCCATCCTCGGTATGGACGAATTGTCCGAGGAAGATAAGCTGGTCGTATCCCGTGCCCGTAAGATCCAGAGATTCCTGTCCCAGCCTTTCTTCGTGGCAGGACAGTTCACCGGTCTGGAAGGAAAATACGTACCGATCAGCGAGACCATCCGCGGATTCCGTGAGATCCTGGATGGTAAGCATGATGATATTCCGGAGAGCTACTTCCTGAATGCCGGAAGCATCGATGATGTACTGGCAAAGGTTCATGCATAGCATGAGAGGGGAGTATAGATATGGCAGATAAAGAATTCATACTTCGTATCATAACCCCGGAAAGAGTGTTCTATGAGGGAACTGTGGATATGGTAGAATTCAATACCACGGAAGGACAGATCGGTGTCCTTCCGGGACACATTCCCCTGACGGTGATCGTGAAGCCGGGTATCCTGCATATTACGGAGAAGGACGGAGAGAAGGAAGCAGCATTGCATTCCGGATTCGCCGAGATCCTTCCCGAAGGAGTTACCATTCTGGCAGAGATCATTGAATGGCCCAATGAGATCGATGAGAACCGTGCGGAGGCAGCACTGCACCGTGCGGAAGAGAGACTGCGCAGCAAGACGCCGGAGACGGATATTGCCAGGGCAGAGACGGCATTGCAGAGAGCAATGGCGAGAATTCAGGTGCTGCGATAAGCTTCGCAGCACCTGTTTTTCACTTTATAGAGAGAAAATGCATATGTTATAAAAAAGCATGAGGCATTTTAAAATGGTAGCAAGACCGTTTTTTATGACATTGCCCGGATATCCCGGTAGAATGGATGAAAAAGAACTATTAAGTGACCTGGAATATCTGCAGCAGACCTATCCCGGAGAAGTCAGACGCTGTCAGCGCAGAATTGCGGAAATATTGGACAAATACGACTATGAAGGAAGCATGATCTATGATGAATATCCGGACCGCCTGAGTCTGTTCCGGATAGCGGATACGATCAGCACGATCCTGGAACAGGAAGCGGAAAAAGTATCAAAGGATCTGATCCATGTGTTGGTGTGCAATGAGATCTACAAAAGGAGACACGGTGGACGACGGGGAATGATTGCGTTCTTATAGGAAAGCGTGCTATAATATGCGCAAAACATTTGAAAAACAGGATAAACCATGGAAGAACTGAAAATACTTTTACAGAAAATTTTGAATAAAGATCTGCAGCAGATCATCCTGAGCAACAGCCGTCATCCGGAACAGACCCAGAAGGTAAAGATCCGCCCGGTGCTGATCCGGGAGGAACTGTTGTTCCAGGAGACTGCTTACAGAGGAACTCAGGTGTTTCACGAGAATTTTACAGCAGAACAGCTGACGGACCGGATCTGCACCGCCTTACAGGAGCAGTTCCGGCAGGGAGAATTCTCAGCGAAGACCCTGCAGGCCACCGCTCTGGTCAGCAAAAAAGGCAAGCTGACACTGAAGGTGAAAAACAGTGGCAAGTCACCGCGGACGGAGGGGGCGGCTGCTTCTGAAGAGGAGGAACTGCAGGCACTGGCTCACAACCGTACCAAGCATTATATTTTAGAGGAAGGAAAACCGGTGGATTTCCTGGTAGGACTGGGCGTGCAGACCCCGGACGGCCGGGTGACGAAGGCGAGATTCGATAAATTCCGTCAGATCAACCGTTATCTG
>ERZ780117.933-NODE-933-length-10277-cov-2.163373_pt1 | contig 10277 bp, 7 predicted proteins | sample MGYA00510985_ERZ780117 | MGnify/ENA primary metagenome ERZ780117 (study PRJEB29588, sample SAMEA2159553) | human gut metagenome | biome: human gut; feature: human-associated habitat; material: faeces | place: Denmark | collected 2008/2010 ...
GAGAAGTATGAAAAATAGGAGATTACATCTGTATACATTAGATGTCAAGTATGTTCGTGATTTGGCTAATGCCGATAATAGAGTTATGTCAGTGTCACCTCAACAACATAAAGAAAATAGACCTTTTGTGGGAATAATAATTATTATGAAACAGCATAATTACTGTATTCCAATGACATCGCCTAAGCCTAAGCATAATAAGATGAAAAATGATCTTGATTTTTCTAAAATATTGGATTCAAATAATTGTTTGATTGGAGCGCTTAATTTTAATAATATGATTCCAGTTTCAAATGATGTAATCCAAAAGTTAGACATTCGTCCCAGCAGTAGTGATACTCCGAAAGAAAGAGAATATAAGGAGTTGCTAAATAATCAGCTCGACTGGTGTAATGATAACATTGATAATATAATTAAAAAGGCGAACAAGCTTTATCGCTTAATTACTCAAAGTCCTGAAAAATCAATCAACCTCACACACCGTTGCTGTGATTTCAAAAAGCTTGAGGCTGTTCTCGAAAGACGTTTGGCTAAAGTGCAGTCAAACGAGTACGAGCCGAAAGAAAAAGCTGTTGCGGCAAGTGCAGAAATTCCAGTTAGACATCCAGCCATTATACGCAGACGCAAAAATACAGGCAGATTCCGTTAGGGGCTGCCTGTTCTCTGTTTATTGAAAAGCTTGATCAGAACTTTGAGACGTGCGTCGTCATTGAAGAAAAGCTGTTCGCCATAAAGCTTTTCAACGGCTTTGTCCAGATTGATATGGGCAAGCAGCAGCTCAGGCGGTAGGTCATTATAGACATTGCCGAGTGGCTGGTCTTTGTAATTCATTCGCAGCTCAAGTATCCTTGCAGCAAGCCGAGCGATATTTTCTTTCTGTTCAGTGGTGATATCTTCAGGAAAAGGGAAGTTCTTGTAGCATAGGATGTTTGAGTATCGGATACGCATATCAAGACGTCCACAAAACATTCTTACCCAGGCATTGTGCATTGATGATGATAGCAAGCCGAAAACGAAGAGGTCTGTGTTTGGTATTATGTACACGCTGTCATTGACCATAACACGCTCTTTGCAGTAGATAAGCGGTACATATTTTCTTTTTTCGGAGGAATGACGGGGAATGACAATACTGTTCGAGTATCCGCCGTCAGTCACAACATATTGGCACATTGTTGTCGCCAGCATATTGTGCGCCGTTATAAATCTGCAAGTAAGAAGTCCGCTTTCTGTTCGCTGTTCGGCTTGGTATCTTGTAAGGATCGGCGTTTCTGTTCGCCGTCTTAGGAGCATTGTCGGGCGTCGATCGTCAAGTCCTTCAGGGTAGAGATATATGTCGTCATATTCTGTCAGATAAGCGTTGATATGTGAAACTGTTCTGGCGCTATCATGACCGTCATCGGATACTGTCATAAGCTGCTTTTCAGGCATATCTTTAGCACTGAAAGCTGTTATAACACAGCTCAGGTCTATCTTTGAGTTTGATATATCTGATACCCAGCGAAAACTTTTGTATGCCCAATTTATGTGCATTTTGTACTTGTCAGTCACAGGCTCCCAGATGAACTGTACCTGCGAGCCTTGACAAACAGAATTGGTAGTTAGAAACGCACATTCTGTTCGTGGATGAGCGGCACAATACTGTGCGGCTTTAATTATCCAGCCTGCAGAGTAGTCTACTGACGCTGAAGCGGAGTCGGCAAAAAGCTGTGTTTGGCTGAAAGACTGTTCTTTGTGGTTAAACATGAATGGTGGATTTCCTACGATATAGTCGGCGGAAATTTTATCCCAGTCAAAATTTAGAGCGTCTATGCAGCGTATATCACCACATTCGGAGAGGTCAACTGGAGATAGGGGCGTTTTAAACTGTTCGGCATAGCGCTTCTCCTCAAGTCTTGCCGTGGCAAACAAAGCTGTTCGGCATATGCAGGCAGCTTCTTCAGAAAGCTCCAAGCCATGAAAATTTCTGGTACTCAGAGGCTTGACCGATGATATTCCACGGGAGGCTATAAGACGCATTGCGGATAGCCCAAGATAGGACTCGATAAGAAAATTTCCGCCACCGCAGGCAGGGTCGAATACAGAGATCTTACCGAGCTGTTCGTAAAGCACAGCGATTTCTTCGGCACTTTTTGTTTCCGAAAATTGGTCAAGGAGCTTGTCTATCAACAGCTTGTCGATAACACGGTGAACGTTACGCAGTGAGGTGTAGTGAGTCCCTGTTGCACGCTGATCAGAACGGCTAAGTGCAGCCTGATGTACAGCTCCCATTATGCTCGGATTTACGTCGTTCCAGCTTATACGGCAAAGCTTCTTCATAGCGTGGTGAGTATCATCCGAAAGAAAAAGTTGTTGTGGTTTAGCCATGAAGGGCGGCAGGGAGGCGATAAGCTGCATAAATCTTGACGGAAAAGACGAAGCTTCAGAGTTTAAAACAAGCTGAGTAAAGGGCTTTCCCAGGAAAATTCCACTTTCCTCACAGTAAAAGCAGAAAATGAGCTGCAAAAGAAAGCTTCTCACGTCATCAATGCTGTTCTTGTCTGAAACAAGCTTGCGAACAAGGTTTTGTAAGTCATATAAAGTTTTGTCTTTTATCATAACATATACTCCTAACATAAATTTTTCTTTTTCGGATAGATAAAACTAAGTGGGTCATAGATATGACCTGTCAAAATTGCCCCTACCATTAAACATAAAATGGGGTCCCGCTCGATTTTTTTCACAATTTTTCACATAACCCCTTGACAAATTCCCTAGATGGTGGTAGAATTTATGTAAATTCAGTGATTTTCTAGGGGTTGCTGGGTTATGAGTTTTGTGAGGACCGCTTTGGGCAGCGGTCCTTTTTTTGCACTTTTTTCGGATATGCCCAGTAACAAACTCAAAAACATAGTATCTGTTCTCTCCAAAGTCACCGCATGATGTGACCTGATAGCGCTTGTGTATGACTTTGAGAGAAATGAGCTTGTCCACTATTGCCATTAGCTCGCTGCGCTTCATACCGAGCATTTTGGCAAGGTCTGAGTAGCTGTGGAAAAACATTTTGCTGCTGTTCTGTTTGCATTTACAGAAAGCACAGTAGCACCTGAGTTCCTTTGCTGTCAGACGTTTAGCTGCCTTTCTGTCCACCCGAAAGTAACGAGATCCTATCTCTGCAAGAGTGTATGTATATGTGCTAAGATGTCTGTTAGCTTTGACGCAGCGCTCTCTGGATATGATAACGCCTGATGTAATGAGCCTTTTAGTTGCCCTTGCTACGGACTCCACACTTATGCCGCAGGCTTCTGCTATTGTAGTCTGCTTCACCTTAACGTATATGCCGTACAGGTTTTTGTTTCCGTAGGCTTGTGCCATAGAATAGAGAAATGCTGCCACAGCAAAGTCTGATGGCAGCATTTTCTTTTCTACAAGGCTGTTCGGCAGGTAATAGTAGCTGAATTTCATAATTGACCTCTTTACGTTATGTTTGATAAAACAGTTTGCTGTTTCTTCCTGAGTATCATATTGCTCAGCATTTCAAACTGTTCGTCTGTTATAGTGCTTCTGTTTTTGATCTTGGCTCTGTTGAGTAGCCTTTCAAGTGTATCTATGTCGATCTCCTGCATAGCTCTGCTCCATTCGCCGTTTGTAGCTTCATTGATAGCTTCAAGAGCGGCTTTCTGTGGAGATATCACCACACTGTCAGGTGAGTCAACAAATCTGTTCGGGATAGCTGTTGCTGGTTGCTGGTGCAAACCATCATCACTATTGTTCTTTTCGGACAGATGATCCTCCTGAACGGCTTTTTGAGGTATAAGTATATCAAACGGTATAAGGATCTCGACGAGAGCTTTTCCTCCCGAAGAAAAAGCTATATCGTCAAGCTCTGCAGTGCCAAGATTGAGCTTGTAGAAGAACTTGAAATTTGACTCAATAGGGTACATACGGTGGTGCTTAACAATGGTGTCACCCTCTTGAAGAACGGCAAGCTCCGTTGGTGTTTTAAGCTGTTTCCCTTTATATGCTCTGTTCTCTGACAGCTCCTCTGAGAGCTTTCCTGAGTACGTCTTATACTGTACTGTTCTGCTTCCGAGAATGTTGCTGATGAACTGGTTAGTGTCAGGATCACCCGAATAGATGTATACCCAGTTGGCACAGTTTTCACGGATAGTCTTGGAGTCGTCATGATACTTGGCGTCCAGCTGGCTCAAGCCTTGTATGTACAAGTGCCAGCCTATATTTCTGCTTCGAGATACAGTTATCTTATTATCCATACCAGGTATGGTCACAAGATTGCAGAACTCGTCTAGTATATAATTCACTCGGCGTGGCAGCGCTTTCATACTGTTCCTCGTGAGATATTCTACCATACTGAGATAGCTTTGATTGATAAACATTGAGGCTATGACGTGTCTTGTAGGGCGGTCATCAGGAATGATCATGTATATTGCAAAGGGCTTTCCGCAAGAGATAAGATCGTCAAGGTCTATGTCATTGCCTGAGGTCAGTTGTGCGATACCCGTGTCAAGACCAAATATGCGGATATTGTCCGCTAGGGTTGCGAATATGCTGGCTCTCATGTCGCCCTTGGCAAAATTTGATGTTGCATATGCTGCCTTTGCAAGGGACCCTACAGGCAGGCTCTTAAATATCTCGTCAAGTCTGTTCTTTGTAATTACGTTTCCGAATGGATCTGTTTCCTCAACCTCCTGACCATATTCAATAAAGAATTGATAAACAGAATACATATTGACCTTATCGAGCTTGTCATGCTTATATCCTTGCTCGATCATGTAAAGTATCAGAGCTGAAAGCAGGGACTTTGCAGATGAGGGCCATATAGGATCTGATTTAGGATTGTTCGTTAAGGTTGACGCCATTGTGTCGATATACTCGGATACCTTTGAAAGGTCAAGGTTGTTCTTTACGCAGTGTACATACTCATTGATTATGAATGTAAGTGGGTTCCACCGTGAAGATCTGTTCGTGTCTCTTAGATTTAATATGACTACGTTATAGCCCTCTTTCTGCATTATGGGGTAGGTAGAAGAAAATATTTCTCCCTTAGGGTCATTGAATATCATGGACTGTTTGTCCTTGCCACAGGCGAATACTCGTGCCTGCTGAAGAACGTGGGACTGAGTTTTACCAGAGCCAGTTGTGCCGATTATAAGGGAGTGGTTGTTCTTTGGGTCAACATAGAAATACCCATATTTGCAGGCTATGAGCGGTCCTGTTTTTTCAGCTTTGTAAAGCTCCTTTTCAGGTATTCTTATAAGGTTTTTGTTAAGCTCTCGCTTTGTTGCCCATCTGTCGCTGCCTTCGAGGTCTTTGTAACCTCTCTTTATTTCTATCTGTCGTGATATTTTTGCAAAGATAACCAAAGATATGACGAAAGATAAGAAAAAAAGATCGCTGACCTCAAGCTGCTCAGGCTTTGTCCAGAAATATTCTTTCCGAATAGAAAAATTTGCCCACATTTCACCAACATTGCCTTGATTGGTCTGAGCTGCCTTGTTTATAGCGGACAGCTCATCAAGCAGATTAAATACCAGACATACGACTCCTGCTATTGTCGCTGTGAGGATAATAAGAAGCAGTATCCGTCCTATTGTCTTTAGTATTTTATGCTCATCATTATTCATTTCTTATCCCCCTTGTCCTACCACGTGTGGTAGGGTGCATTATCGGCTATAAGTCTGACTTATAGCCTGTTTGTATTTCTGTTCCTGTTCGTCACGCTCCACTTGGGCAAGAAGCTGCTGAGCCTTTGTCTGCATATTGCTGCAGACACGCCGCATGACGCTGTTCGCCGTTGCGCCAAGATGGAGTTTCATCCTTATCTGTTCGTGACGCTCTGCAAGAATTTTCTGTGCATATTCGTTACCGTTTTGTGCAGCAAGCCTCATCCAGTAATCTGACTGGCGGTATTTCTGTTCTTCTCGGTACATAAGAGCCAGCTTCAGTTGAGCCGACGAGTTATTGTGACCTGATGACTCAAGAAGATATTTTTCTGCTAACTTGCGATCGTAATGCTCCTTTTTCAGATAGATACAGCCGAGTGCGTACTGAGCGTATTCATTGTCTGCCTTGTCAGCACATGGCTTCAGATATTTCACAGCTTTTGTGTAGTCAAGCTTTCTATCTGTAAGATACAGCTTTCCAAGTTTATATGAGGCATACAGATTTTCTTTTTCGGAGGATGAAATAAAAAGCTGTTCTGCTTCGTCAATACGATCCTGAGAGAGATAGAGCTTGCCAAGAGCATACTCGCCAATACCAAGCTCATCATCAGACCCAGTAAGGTATTGTTTCAGGAACTGTTCGGCTTTGCTGTCATCCCGCTTTTCTTCGGTCATGTATATCCGTCCGAGAGAAAAAGCTGAATAAGCGTTGCCTTTCTCTGCAGACTTGATAAAAAGCTGTTCTGCTTCGTCAATTCGGTCCTGAGCAAGACGCAGCTTACCGAGCTGGTACTGAGCCTGATTGTTTCCATTGTCAGCAGACTCCAGGAGGTATTTTTCCGCCTTTGCCAGGTCAACATCTGTTCCTTTTCCCTTTAGATACATAGTACCTAGTCGATAGCTTATACTGTCCTCGTGACTTTTCTCATATATCGCAGTAAATCCAGTGAGTGCCTGAGTGTAGTGCTGCGCCGCTTTCTGTTCATCAGCTTTAACACCCTGTCCAAGCTCATACGCTTGTCCGAGGGCGTAGCTTGCAAAAGGCATATCACCTTTGCAAGCAAGAGCTTTCTCATAATAGCTGACTGCCATGGTCATATCCACTTCCACACCAGAGCCAAACTTATACATATTGCCCAGAGAGAAGTATGCAAATCTGTTCTCGCCTGCTTTTTCATAGTATTCTCTTGCGGCTTTATAGTCCTGCACCGTGCCAAGTCCCTTGTCATACATCTTACCGACCCTGTAGCATATGTAGGAATGCTGCCAGCTTGGAAGCTGTTTGTTCGATAGCTTCTCAAAACCATCAAGCGCCTCAATGTAGTTCTGTTCGCTGAGTGGGGAGAGATCGTAATTTTCATCTGACATTATGTGATAGAGTTTGCCGAGGTCATAAGTTGCAAGAACGTTTCCACTATCGCTTTCCTGGGCAAGTAATTCAAGCGCTGCAGGCAGGTCTTTTGGTAACTCCTTGCCGTCGGCTGTTCGAGAGCCGTACATGAGATCAAGCGCCTGCTTGTATCTGTCTGACCATTCAATTCTGAGCTGTGATTTCGTTTCTTTTTCGGAAAGATGAAATTCCTGCGGATATGGATACAGGTCAGCTTCAGGAATAGGAGGCTCGTCAAACCACATTTCATTTTCGGAAGGATGAGCCTGCGGCAGGGCAGAAGCACGGAGCTGTTCGGCAAGGGGTGCAAGATCATCGAGAAGCTGGTTGCCAAGCTCCTTATGAAAATCTTCAAGTCTGTTCGGCTTGAAGGTAGCGTACAGATGACGCTCGCCCTCGCCGTAGATCTTTCGGAGATATTCTGTTCTGCTGTCAAGCATATCGTTGTACTGCTTCCAGAGGGAGCTGAGCTGTGGATCCGAGGCTATAACTGCGTCAACCGTTTTGTCTATATCGTCACGATATGCTCTCATCTTTGGTCTGCCGTATTGCCAACCACCTTCAGAGGGCAGCTTGTCGGCAAGTCTGATAAGCTGTTCAGCACAACCGCCGTATCCTGATGATAAAGCTGGTTTGATAGACTCCCTTTCAAGCTCGGTGAGCTGCCTGGAATAATCACTGCCAAGGACTCTGTTCACGATCTTTGACTTGAGCTTATCGAATGCTTTGACCTCGATACAATCCTTATCACGATATACCTTACAGCGGTCCTCACGCCGCTCGTATTCGCATATGGAGAAATGTATGTGAATGTTATCAGTATTGGTATGTATCGCTCCTGTCCAATACACGTTGTCATTGTCGAGCTTATTGGACGTTGATATCATGGCGTTGATACCCTCACGACCTAACTCCTTTATCCCATGGACATCAAGCTTGCCGTCGCTCGTCATTAACCCGTTCTCTATGAGAAAGTTGTTATCAAAGGATACAACACCGTAATACTTAGGGCAGCCTGCGTCACGGCTCACTGTTTCGAGCTGACGGTATTTTTCTTTGTCACTTTCAGTTAGAAGGTCAGACTGTGCATTGAATAGTCCGTCTGATTTTTCTGAGTTTGACATATAGTCGATGAAGTCCTTGTATTCGTCATTGAGGTGACGGGTCTTATCAAAGGCTTCTGGACGATCCATGTATTCCAGAAAGTCGTAGCCGCCTATTGCCCAATCATAGGTGAAACCCAGTGAGAATACTACTGCAGGTGTTGACATAAGACATCTCCCTATTTCTTATTGATCGCTTCAAGTCTGTTCTTCAACTGCTTCTGATGAAATTCGTTCTTGCTCTCCTCCATCCAGCGGCAGGGGAGATCTTCAGCTGAAAAGTAACCCTCGTCATCTGTGAACTGCATTTTCTCAATGAATGAGTTGAGCATATTCAGCAGGTGAAAATTCTGTTCCTGTATCTTGACGATCCTCCGCCGGATCTCCACGATCTCATCTGGGTGTTCGGGCTTGTTCCGTGCAGCGTACTCCTCGATCGCCCACTTGACTATCTTCGACTCTGTGGTATCATTTTTCTCAGCCAGCTCTTTCAAAAGCTGGTTGCACTCTTCGGTGATAGCTATTGTTTTCTTCATTCTTTTTACCCTCTTTCTTGTTTCCATATTTGTGCAATTTTGGTACCAAGACCACTCCAAGACCCAGTGAAAGACACAAGAGCATAAAGGTATGCCCCAGCAACCGTTGGAAAGCTCGGTAGTACCGAGCTTTATCCGTCCTGAAAGTGGGGTATTTTTGCACTTTTTTCTGTACAATGCCATACGCTTTCTGTACGTTGCCATAACTTTTCTGTACAATGCCATACAAATTCTGTAGCTTGCCATACGCTTTCTGTACGTTGCCATAACGTTTCTGTATAATGCCATACAGCATTTTCTCACTTTCTTTCCGAAAAACAAAAGAAAAGCACCTTAAATTCTATATTTTTTATCATTTTATTTGGTTTCTTTTTCGGTGATCTCAGAGTAGAATATCGCACGTATATCATTCATTGTTCTGAGCATATCCTGCATTAGGATCTCATTTTTCTGTAGTAAATGCTCTGCGTTTTTCTTCTGTTCGTCAATGCTTCCCTTGCATATTTCACGCATAACAGGCGGAAAAGCCCGAAGGAAAAACTTGTTTTCTGAGGCGAGATACATTGAAATGACATAGGTTATAAACTGGTTGCGTGAAGTAAATCCCTCCTCTTTTATGACCTCATCCATTTGTTTGACAAGCTGTTCGTCGGTTATTCTTATCTTCATTTCCATTGACTTTTACCTACCATATAGGCTGAATATCATTGGCGCAAATTCGGTAAGAGCCGTCATGCCATATTCTTAATTCGCCTGTTACTTTTACTGATACGCCTGTTGTAAGATTTGCTCTTGCGTTAGTTGCATTCTTATTGTCACATACATAAACCATAAATTCATCATAAATAATACGTCTATCCTGCTGAGCAGGACGTGGAACTTTTATCATAAATGTAAGCGCATAGCTTGAATTTGGTACTTCTGTGATATTGCTTGAAAGAAAGCCCTTTACTGTGATCTTGTTGTTTTTATTGGTGAAAGCCATTGTTTTTTACCTCCATTTTTATTGTAAATATTTTGCGGCATATTCATATTCTGTGCCGAATTTCTTTACTGTTTTCCAACCCTTTGTTCTGACTCTGAAAAGCTTTGGTGCGGTATAGAGAAAGAAAAAGTGTTCGTATGTGTATGGATTTACGCTTATAGGGAATGTGCCGTTGAGAACGTTAGCAGCCTTTTCTCCCTTTATATCAACGCAATCCTCGGTGCTGACATTTGCTTTGTAGATCAGCATTACGTTTTTTCCGTCATCTGAAACATCACACATAACAATGTCGCTGTATGAAACAATAAGAGTTCTTCGTGGATATTTGTTCATATTATCAAGAGAAGTGATCTCAATATATGTTTCATATGCAGAAATTTCAACTCCTGTTCGTCTTGCGCTGAGTAGAGATCTCATTATAAGCAGGGATATTACGATCAAGATAACGCCTGCAAACATTGCTATAGTGGATATCTTTTCCGAAGGAAAAATATCAGACAAGGGGATAATAATGAAGCCTGCACACAACAGTATGAAAGCTTTTGTTCTTGCCGACGGCAGATTTTCAGGACAACCCGACAGTGTTTCAGCTTCATATTTTTC
>ERZ780117.934-NODE-934-length-10272-cov-3.369874_pt1 | contig 10272 bp, 9 predicted proteins | sample MGYA00510985_ERZ780117 | MGnify/ENA primary metagenome ERZ780117 (study PRJEB29588, sample SAMEA2159553) | human gut metagenome | biome: human gut; feature: human-associated habitat; material: faeces | place: Denmark | collected 2008/2010 ...
ATATGCCTCCGCTATTATTTTGAATTTACGGATATGCAGGGAGAAAAGGTATATTACGGCAACTATGAGTTTAACCGGGAATGCATTACAAACAGGGACAGAATGTTCGATTGTCCGCAAAATCTTCGTGAGGAAGAAATGTTTGAGGTGCCGGAGTGGGCAGCAAACAAGGTTGTGTACCAGATTTTTCCATCTCGCTTTGCAGCGTCACAGCCAATAGACAAGGAGCTGTGGTATAAAGCACCCATCACGTCTAAGGATAATCTGCATGGTGATCTCAGAGGAATTATTGATCATTTGGATCATATTCAGAAGCTGGGAATAGATGTTATGTATTTAACACCTATTTTTAAATCGGATTCCTGCCATAAATATGATACCACTGATTATTATCAGATCGATCCTTCCTTCGGAACAACAGAGGATCTTAAGGAATTGGTGCAAAAAGCGCATAAGTGTGGAATGAAAGTAGTGATGGATGCGGTATTCAACCATACAGGAAGAGATTTTTTTGCATTTAAGGATATCATAGAAAAAGAAGAAAAATCCAGATATCTGGACTGGTATTTTATCGAGAGATTTCCGCTGAAGGGTGAAAAAGGAGAAGCTCCTAACTTCAAATGTTTTGGTTATTATGATGGAATGCCAAAGTTAAATCTGAAAAATCCGGAGGTTGAAAAATTCGTTACAGATGTTGCATGTTATTGGATTAAGGAATGCGATATCGATGGATGGAGAATGGATGTAGGTGACGAAATCAGCCATTTCTTCTGGAAGCGATTTAGAAAGGCTGTTAAGGCAGTAAAAAAGGATCTGCTGATCATTGGAGAAATCTGGCATTATGCAGGAGATTTTCTTGAGGGAGATGAATGGGATACGGTCATGAATTATCCATTTTACCTGAATCTCATAGATCTGCTTGCAGATGAAAAAATCAATGTCAGCCAGTTTATACAGAATCTTGGATATTTGAAGGGACGCTTAAACAAAAAATGCTATCCTCTAATGTGGAATCTGATCGACAGTCATGATACAGCAAGATTTTTACATCTATGTAATGATAATAAGGAAAAGCAGCATTTGGCAGCAGCTTTTCAATTGTTATTACCGGGAATGCCTATGATTTATTACGGAGATGAATTTGCGATGCCCGGAGCAAATGATCCGGATTGCAGACGTGGTATGTACTGGGATGAAGAATACCAGGATAAAGAGATGTTTGAATGGTATAAGCAGCTGCTGAAGGTGCGAAAAAACCATGCATGTATCGTAGAGGGTGAACCGATGGAACTAGCTGCAAGGGACGAGGAAGAGACGATCGTCCTGACCAGAAAAAATGGAGAAGAGACACTCGCTTTGATCTTCAACTGCAGCAGCAGCGCAAGAATGTTTAATGAGTATGCGCAAAAATATGATTTACTTAGAGAGAATCCCTTTGATGGAAAAATAGAGGGACTTGATGCCGCTGTAATAGTACTCTAAGAATAATAAGATGAGAAAAGTATAGAAACAAATTAAAATATATCGCTGGAGAAAATGTTATTATGAAGAAAAAAATAAATTATGCAGGAATTCTGAAAGAGACAGGGATCCTGACTGTGGCGGTGGCCATCATCGCGGCAGCAGTCTACTTTTTCCTGGTGCCAAGTCACGCGTCGGTCAGCAGCATTTCCGGTCTCGGCATCGTGCTGTCTAACTTTATACCACTTCCGCTGTCGGTTATTACGATGATCCTGAATGTAGTGCTTCTGCTCATCGGTTTTGTCACCTGCGGGAAAGAATTCGGGGTAAAGACGGTGTATACCAGTGTGATGCTGCCGGTATTCTTAGGGCTTTTCGAGATGCTGTTTCCAAATTTCGGTTCCATGACGGACAGTCAGGAACTGGACGTACTGTGCTATATTCTGGTGGTCAGCGTGGGACTCAGCATTCTGTTCAACCGGAATGCATCTTCCGGAGGACTGGATATTGTGGCGAAGATCATGAATAAATATCTCCATATGGAACTGGGTAAGGCAATGTCTCTGTCCGGTATGTGCGTGGCACTGTCCGCAGCATTGGTATATGATAAGAAGACTGTGGTTCTGAGTATTCTGGGTACCTATTTCAACGGAATCATTCTGGATCATTTTATTTTTGACAATAATATCAAGCGACGTGTCTGCATTATTACGAAGAAAGAGGAAGAACTGCGCCAGTTTATTACAAGAGATCTGCACAGCGGTGCCACGATCTATGAAGCCATCGGTGCCTATCATTTTGAAAAACACAACGAGATCATCACCATTGTGGACAAAAGTGAGTACCAGAAATTAATGAAATTCATCAATGAACTGGACCCCAAGGCGTTTATTACCGTATATAATGTATCGAGTATGAAGTATCAGCCGAAGAGTGGGACCCTTTGACCCTGGCATCTTAATAATATTATGGAGAATGTGAAATGAAAAAGGTACGGAATATCGCAGTGATCGTTTTATCTGTCATATGTGTTGGAATTCTGGTTTTTTTGTTGTGGAATTTAAGAAGTACAGAGGAGTCTGCACAGGAAATAATACCGGAAGTTCAGCCGGAGCCTATGTCGGAACAGAGTGTATCGGATTCTGATGTGAGCGGCAACGGTGCGGAGAACAGTGCAGATCCTACGGAATTGCCGGAGACGGAAGAAAGTGAACCGGCGGAACCGGTGGATCTTGTAGAGCAGAAGGCAGAAGAACTCCTGGCAGGAATGACCTTAGAGGAAAAAGTCGGACAGATGTTCATCGCCCGGTGCCCGGAGACGGATGCAGCATCCAAAGTGACGCAGTATCATCTCGGCGGATATATCTTGTTTGCCCGGGATTTTACCGGGAAAACAAAAGAGGAAGTAACAGCAGCCATTCAAAGCTATCAGAATGCTGCAAAAGTGCCTCTGCTGATCGGTGTGGATGAGGAAGGCGGCACGGTAAACCGTGTCAGCAAAAATACGAATCTGCGGAAGACCCCCTTTGCATCACCGCAGGAATTGTATACCGCAGGCGGATGGGATATGATCCGAAGTGATACGCAGGAAAAATGTCAATTACTGCAGAGCCTGGGAATTAATCTGAATTTTGCTCCGGTATGCGATGTATCACAGGATCCGCAGGACTTTATTTATGCCCGCAGTTTCGGACAGGATGCGGAACAGACAGCGGAATATGTGCGGACTGTCGTGCAGACCATGTCGCAGGAACAGATGGGAAGTGTATTAAAGCATTTCCCGGGATATGGCAATAACTCGGACACGCACACAGGGATCGCTTATGATGAACGTCCCATAGAGAGGTTTGTAAATTCTGATTTTCTGCCGTTTCAGGCAGGCATCGATGCAGGGGCGGATATGGTGCTGGTAGCCCACAATGTTGTCTCCTGCATGGATGATCAGGTACCGGCATCTATTTCTCTACCGGTACATAATATTTTGCGTAATGAATTAGGGTTTGACGGCGTGATCATTACCGATGATCTGGTCATGGAAGGAGTACGGCAGTTCGCCGGGGATGCGGAGATTGCCGTAAGGGCGGTACAGGCGGGAAACGATATGCTGTGCTGCACCGATTTTGAAGTACAGGTACCCGCAGTCATCAAGGCGGTCGAAACCGGTGAGATTACCGAGGAACGCCTCAACGAATCGGTTCTGCGTATTTTGAAAATGAAAATAAAGCTGGGCATCATTGCGGATACTGCGGATGCTCAGGACTAGAGAAGGTTCCGCAGTACCTCCTCGGGGCGGGGAGTGTGCTGCGGATATTTTTCTCTCAACGGATCGGCAGCTCCGTCCATAATATAAGGATGTCCCACAATATCCAGCATGGATACGTCGTTATAATTGTCACCGAATGCCATGACATCCGCGAGGTCAAAGCCAAGAATTTTACAAATGGATTGCACACCGATGCCTTTGTTGGCAAGGGTGGTATCGATCCAGTAAGGTCCCGCCACCGCACAGTTCGCCTGCTCCCAGCGGGGGACGAAGCGGTCAGCATAAGCCGCTACGCCTTCATGGAGATATACGGAGACCTTTACGATGTCTTCCGGAATTTCGGAAGGATCCTGAATAACCTGATAGTTGTTGCCGATAAACTTTATTCTGTCCAGCATTCCCAGACCACGTTCCATCAGATACGCCGTATTCTGTCCGGAGAGTATGATTTCACCCTGACCGTCGCTACGATTCCACAGATCCTCCGCAATCTCTTCTGCCAGGGCACGGGGCATGGGATTTTTCGCAATACACTGCTCGTCCTTATAGATCACGCCACCGTTTTCACATAAGAAAATACAACAATCTGCCACCGGAGCGAACAGCTTCCGCAGACTGGTATACTGTCTTCCAGACGCCGGACAGAACAAGATTCCCTTGTCATGCAGCGCACGGATCTGGTCAAAAATTTCCCCCTCTAATTCTTTTTTTCCATATTGTAAAAGTGTACCATCGAGGTCACTGCAGACTAATCTGATTCCCATAGTCGGAATTCCTTTCTCTCAGAATGATAATTTTAAATAGTATCTCAAACTTCGCACATTAAAATGTGCCTATGCACCTTGAAAATTCAATAATAACTGGCATAAAAATAGCATGAAACCAATGGTTTTGGTATAATTGAGTTGTTAAAAAACAATACAAACCGGAGGCTCATGCTATGAATAAAAGTATAACACAAGCAACTCAAAATGATAAGCAGATTTCAAAATCTATCAAAAGATTTTTTCGAGATTTCATGTTTCTTCAGCTTTGAAGGCATCCAATGCTTACAAAAAGAAAGGGGTTCCAGTAATGGAAATTTTCCAGTATCTGTTCCTTCTGATCTTTTCTAACAGAAGCATGTACATAAATCTGATCACAGGACGCAACACTCCTGATTTTGCGAAGGATACTGCATATCGTTTTATGAAAATGATTCAGATCAACTGGATCCGTTTCACAACAACACTTTCAGCCCGGATCATCAGGGATGCCATTCTTCCTTTGGATTCTGAGGATCGTGCAAATGTTCTTATCATTGATGATTCCATGTTTGAGCGTAACCGCTCAAAAAAGGTTGAACTCCTTGCCAAAGTCTATCACCATGCAAAACATAAATATCGCTTTGGATTTCGAATGCTTACGTCAGGCTGGTCCGATGGAAGTACCTTCCTGCCAGTCAACGGCGTTCTTCTTTCCACAGAAAACAGAAAAAACCGTATCAATGAAGCAACAGAAGTAGACAAACGAACCGTTGGCTACAGACGCAGAAAGCTATCAATGGAAAAAGGAACACAAGCTATGCTTACGCTTCTGGATGCAGCCAGGAAAGCTGCAATTCCTGCGAAATATGTTCTTTTTGATAGTTGGTTTTCATCACCAAGTACTCTTCATGCTGTAAAAAATAAGGGCTACGATGTAATCGGTATGGTTAAGAAAACAACAAAAATGTTTTTTCGTTACAATGGCGAAGATATGTCTCTAACTTCCATCTACAACAAAAACAAAAAGAGACGCGGAAGATCAAGATATCTGCTCTCCGTTATGGTTGATGTTGTAAAGGATGGTGAAATCATTCCTGCCAAAGTAGTTTATGTTCGCAATCGCAACAAACGCAAGGAATATCTCTGCCTTATTTCCACTGATGTAAATCTGGATGAGAGCGAAATCATCCGGATCTATGGAAAACGTTGGGACATAGAGGTATTCTTCAAGGTGTGCAAAAGTTACCTTAACCTCAGCAAAGAATGCAACTCTCTTTCCTATGATGCAATGGCCGCACATACAGCGGTTGTTTTTACACGATACATGATGCTGTCGCTGGAAAGCAGGGAATCCAATGATAATCGGTCTCTGGGCGAACTTTTTCTATACTTTTCAGATGAAATGTCCGATATCACATGGATACAGGCTTTTCAAATGTTACTTCAAATGTTCCGGACAATGCTTTCAGATAACACTGAACTTTCAGACGAAAAAATCAATGAATTGGCGAATGCATTTATGGATGCGCAAGAAAAGAACCTGAAAGATATGATTTTTCAGGTTCCTTCTTTATCATTACGAAACACTTATCTGTAAGCACTTACGATTGCCGTTACATATACTGCAATGATTACAATGCTCGCAACAAATACTGTTATTTTGAAGATGTTTATTCTTATCGGTTTCTGTCCATTGTCTCTCAAATATTGGTTACAGATATTGACACTTTCCATTGCCAGACCTGCCGTTTCCGCAGCGTATGCTGCTTCTGCTGTTTCCGCGCCTACGGCATGTGCGACACTTCGTCCAAGATTCACAGATCTTCCGCGATCTGATAACTCTTTGGCTCCCTTTAACCAGAATCCTAAATGCTGGCATACAATCTGTAGTCTCGCATATGCAATGGCACCCCAGAATAGTGGAACGAAACATAACACAAATGTAATTCCCATTGAATAGAGCCATTCTGATAGATATTCTGTTGGATCCAATATCTGAAATGTTGCTATTGTATATATAAATCCCATAACAATCGTTAATGCAAACGGAATGAGAAACCCAACACCAACCTGCAGCAATATAATTGATCTTCTTGCAATCTTATAACTATTATTCTGTACTTTCTTATATGTTTCGGTGTCGTAGTTTTTCGACTGAAACGCAGCGTCATGCCATCCCATGTATATTTCCTTCCTGGTATACTTTCTGTAATATGGTAAATACGAGTCATTCTGAAACAAAATAATTATATCATGATGTGGAAGCTTGGACAACATTTTGTTATAAAAAATAGATTTCTCAAACTTCGCACATAAATTTTAGCTATGCACCTTGAAAATTCAATACCTGGCAGTTATTCAGTTTGCAAATGGTGCATCCCATCGGTCCGTTTTGCGGGGCAAAACGGTCGCGATACGTAGCTGAGCGGTCGGACGTAGTCCGCTTTTAATTACCTGAATTATCCATTATAATGGCAGTAGCTGCTATCTGGCAGTCAATACATTATGAAGGAGGATAATGGTATGCTTGATTACAAAGACATCATTATCAAAAGCTATGCCCTGAACATGTCCGGTGCAGAGATTGCAAGACAGTTGGGATGTAGCAAATCAGGAGTCAATGACTTCCTTAACGCATTTAAAAAATGCGAGGCGCTAAGTTTTCCTCTCTCTTCCGGTGTATATTCCATTTAAGTAGTGCATCTTTTCCGGAAATTCAGAGCACCTAAATCCGATATTTTAGAGCAGATATTTCCGCTCTATAGTGCAATCGCCTATAATGAATCCATGCACATAAAATTGTGTAAATTCATTACAGGAGGTCGATAACCATGACTGATTATCGAGAAATCATCAGATTGCATAGTCTGAAGTTCAGCAATGTAGCCATTGCCAACAGCTTATGCTGTTCACGCAACACAGTTTCAGAGGTGCTTAAGCTTGCTGAAACACATTCTCTGGAATGGCCTATTCCAGAAACTCTGACTAACAGAGATATTGAGTACCTGTTTTATCCAGGCAGGGGCAATAATGAGGGAAGAAGACTCCCTGATTACGAGTATGTTTACAATGAACTGGACAAGCCCGGTGTAACACTCTTACTTTTGTGGGCGGAATACTGTGCAAAGTGTGAAGCTGAGCATACGATTCCGTATCAGCATTCACAGTTTAATGACAAATATCATGCCTATGCTGCATCAAAGAAGGCAACTCTTAGAATCAAGCGCAAACCTGGGGAAACAATGGAGGTAGACTGGGTAGGCGATACGCTTAAAGTTTATGATGTTGCCAGTAGCAGCGACATATCTGCATATATATTTGTTGCTGTTCTTCCATGCAGTTTGTATGGATATGCGGAAGCATTCCCCGATATGAAATCCAACCACTGGATAGAAGCTCATATCCATGCCTATTCATTCTTTGGCGGTGTAACACGTATTCTTGTACCAGATAATTTTAAAACAGGTGTGATCAAAAACACACGGACAGAGCTTACACTTAACCGATCCTACCACGAAATGGCAGAGCACTATGGAACTGCAATTATTCCTGCCCGTCCGGTAAAGCCGAAGGATAAACCAAATGCGGAAGGTACTGTAAAAGTTCTTGAAACATGGATCCTTGCAGCTTTAAGAAACCGGAAGTTCTTCACTTTTGATGAGCTTAATAAAGCCATCCATGAAAAACTTGAAGAATTCAATACGAAACCTTTCCAGAAAAAGAAAGGAAGCAGCCTTTTTGTGGTATAATGTAATTGTGCAAAAACAAAACCCACAAGAACATTATACAGCATATCAGCTGAAATTACCAGTAGAAATTGAAAAAATAATAGAGATTTCAGACCCGGTATATAGTTTCAGTGAAGTGATGGATCATATTGACCTGAATAAATACCTGACGATTGAGGAGCGCAGGCCAGGCCGTCCGAGATATGATCAGAAAACTTTGCTGAAAATAATACTGTTTGCGTTCATGGAGAACGGATATGCGTCGGTAAGGGAGATCAAAAAATACTGCAAGACTGACATACGATATATGTGGTTGTTGCAGGATAATCCGCCGCCAAGCCACATGACGATAGACAATTTCATGAATAAAACTATGCTTGAGAATATCGACAGGATATTTGCAGATGTCAACGAATACATATTTCAAAAGGAACAGGTGGATCTGAACCACGTTTACATTGACGGAACAAAAATATCCGCAAATGCCGGCAAATACAGCTGGGTGTGGAAAAAGAGCTGCGAAAAAAATCGCATAAAGCTCTTCGCAAAAATAACTGAGCTGCTTGAAAACATGAACGCCGGCACAGCTTTACTCGGCGTGAAATTCGATATTCGGGAGGAATACGCTATCGAATATCTTGAAGAAATTCTGAAGAAATATATTGAACTTGTCGGTTTCGACCCCGGAAAAGCCGTTCACGGAAAGGGAAATCACAAAACTTCTGAACAGCGGCTCATTGAAAAGCTTTCCGAGTATATCGAGAGGCTGAAAAAATATGCGGAACGCATTAAAATATGCGGGAATGACCGCAACAGTTACTCCAAAACCGACCATGATGCAACATTCATGAGAATGAAACGCGACCACATGGGAAACGATCAGCTCCTGCCGGGATATAACATTCAGTGCGCGGTTTGCGATGGCTTTATTGCGGCGTTTGACGTGTATCAGTACGCGTCAGATATGGACTGTTTTCAGCCGCTGATAGAGAGATTTCAAAGTCTTTATGGTCAATATCCCGAATATCCTGTCGCGGACGCAGGTTACGGCAGCTATAATAATTATCTCTACTGCGAAGAACACGGCATGGAAAAATTCATGAAGTTTACCATGTATGAAAAAGAAAGCAAGAACGAGAAATATCGCAATGATCCATACAGAGCGGTAAATTTCCCTATCAATGAACGTGGTTTGCCGGTCTGCCCGAACGGGAAGGAATTCCATTTCATTTACAGCCGGCCTGTAAGGGGCAATAAATACGGCAGAACCGAGGAATATTTTCAGTGCGAGGATTGCAGCGGCTGTCCGCACAAGGAAAAATGCTGCAAGTGCAAGGGAAACCGGATCGTCCGTCTGAACGAGGAGCTGACGCAGTTTCACGCAGAGGTTCTGAATAATCTGAACAGCATTCACGGCGCGCTGCTCCGTATGAACAGAAGTATTCAGTCCGAGGGTACTTTTGGTACGATCAAGTGGAACAGGTCGTATATCCGGGCGCGGTGCCGTGGGCTAAAGTCGCTTTTTCTTGAGTTCGGCATGATTTCCTGCGGTTTTAATCTTCATAAGTTCCATCTGAAAAAAGTGGCTCTCAGGTCTGCTGCCTGATTCAATATTTATTACATTTTGTGCATGGCATTTCCCTGCCGGCTTGTTTGTTATACGCTTTTTTCGGTTCATTCTTCTTTTTTGCAGTATCAGCAAGCCCGAGCTTCCATAGGATGGTTGCTCGGGCTTGGGTGTTGAGTTATTTTACAGCGCCTTATGCTTATATTTTTATTATAAAAACGAAATGCACTGTGAATATGCCCCAATATTTAGTCAACAACACATTCCACAACAGCACAAGGCGGAATATTCAGCTTTAACACATTGTCCTTGATGACTGCCGTATGCTCGGTAATGCTCACCCTGTCGTGACAGTCGAAGTCGTTATAGCTGTGCGCCTCGTTTGTAAGTATCCTGCAAGAAACTGATGATGCTTTAAATCCGAAAATGCTGCATTCAACAGCAGCCTCTTCCGTAAGCGAACAGTTTGCGGCGGGGGAGGGGTGGGGGGGGGGGGGGGGAGATAAG
>ERZ780117.937-NODE-937-length-10241-cov-3.223738_pt1 | contig 10241 bp, 6 predicted proteins | sample MGYA00510985_ERZ780117 | MGnify/ENA primary metagenome ERZ780117 (study PRJEB29588, sample SAMEA2159553) | human gut metagenome | biome: human gut; feature: human-associated habitat; material: faeces | place: Denmark | collected 2008/2010 ...
TGATCCCGGTAGTTCGGGTCTTCGTCATAGATCAGGTCGGCGTCAATATCCGCATTGCGGGTGATGCGGGCCAGCGTTTTGCTGGTGACCTTATAGCCCTTGTAGAGCAGTGGCAGGAAGTGCAGGATCAGTTCTTCCGACAGGATAAAGCAGCCAGTACGGCCCGGCACCGGCACCAGCCGGGGGAAGATCTCATTGCCGCAGGGCACAATGCCGATCTTCTTCTTTTCTGCCTTGGTGCTCAGCACCGCAACCGCATAGATGCCCTTGTTTTTCAGGAACGGAAATGCCTGCTTTTTGCTGATGATGAAACTGGACAGCAGCGGCAGGTAGTCCTGCCGGAACAGCTTTTCCAGTTCGGTACGGCTTTCTTCCTCCATATGGGCAAAGTCCAGCAGACGGATCCCCTGCTCTGCAAGCTGTTCCAGCAGACCATTATAAGCAGCGTCCCGGCGGGCTGTCAGCTTGTGGATAAAAGCCAGAGCTGCATCGATCTGTTCGCCGCTGGTCATATTCGTCTTATTTTCCCGTGCGTTTTTGTCCAGCAGCATCTGGTCTTGCAAGCTGCCGATGCGCACCATGAAAAATTCATCCAGATTGCTCTGGAAAATCGACAAAAAACTCAGCCGTTCACACAACGGCAGACGGGAATCCTCTGCCTCCTCCAGAACGCGTTCGTTGAACCGCAGCCACGAAAGCTCACGGTTTGCATAGCAATGATAGGTGTTTTCCATATTCCTCTTCCTTTTCTCTGACCGGAATGCTTCGGATTGCATGATACAAACGTTTTTATTGTACCGTGCAAATGTAAAATCAGAAATCAGGAATGTGTCTGGAATATGTAAAATCGCTTCTGCACACAGATTTTACCGCAATTTGATTGCAACCGCCTCGAAATCATCTTACAATAGTAGATACTTTCTTTTAATATATGAATCGGGGGCAGAGAACCATGACGTATAAAGACATCAAACACAATGAGGAAGTCAACGAACTGCTGAAAAAAGGCAACCAGAATCTAGGCCTGCTGGGCTACACCGAGCACTCACAAGCCCATTGTGTCCGGGTGGCAGAGACCGCCGCCCACATCCTGAAAAAATTCGGCTATCCGGAGCATGACATCGAGCTTGCCCGGATCGCAGGCTATATGCACGACATCGGAAACGCCATCAACCGCAGCCGTCACGCCGAATACGGCGGGCTACTGGCCAACGAGATTCTGAAGCAATATGACCTGAGCGTCCCGGACCGCATCACCATCGTGTCCGCCATTTCCAACCACGATGAATCCACCGGCGGGGCCGTGGATCCCATCTCGGCAGCACTCATCATCGGCGACAAGACTGATGTGCGCCGCAGCCGTGTGCGGGAAAAGCCCAAAGCATCCTTCGACATCCATGACCGGGTCAACTATGCGGTCACAGACCAGACCCTGAAGATCAACACCGAGAAAAAAGTCATCTCGCTGAATCTGCAAATCGACACCGATATTTGCAGCATGTACGAATATTTTGAGATTTTCCTGCAGCGGATGCTGATGTGCCGCGGGGCTGCCGATATGCTGGGAGCAACCTTCAAGTTGACGGCCAATGGGGCCAAAGTTCTTTAATGTGTGGCCATCTCCGCAAAGAACAGGAACTAGCCTTTATAATAAAAAACAAAAAGTCCCGCCTGAAAGTAAAGCCTTCACTTTCAGGCGGGATGTCTTTCAATATGACTGCTATGGCGGCATGCGTGACCATACCCTGTCAGATACAGCGTACTCCAGAGGTTATCTTCCGAGGCGTGCAGATAATCATAGGTCAGGTTTTCATCCACACGCTCAACGATGCAACCACCCGCCATCAGCGTTTCCAGTTTTTTTGTGATCGTACTGCCGGCATAGTCGATAAAGGAACGGATGATGGCATTTCTTCCTTGGTCAAAATGCGCTTGGTCACCCGCTCGGTGCGCTGCTTTTCTGCGGCAAGCTGCTCGTCATAGCCCCGCAGCGGAGAGAAGGGCGAGAAGATCTTGGCACGGTTCTGAAGGGTCATGCGGGGGTGCTTGCGGAGGGATTCTTCGGTCTGGGGGCGTTCCATCTCTAGGATGTCCCCATACTTTTGGGCGGTCTCCCGCCCGATTTTGCTATTTTTGTAGTTTTCCATCTGAACCTCCCGCCGAACCTCCTGCACTGTGCCCGCCGATTTGTGCGTTGCGCTGGCGCATGGTGGCACCTTCCTCGTAGCTGCTGGCTTTCAGCACGGCGTTTTTGCCGTACTTGTTCTTGATGCCCAGCATGGCTTGCTGGAGTTTTTTCTCCTTTTCCAGCTTCTTGGTGTCGGTGAAAAAGTCCACCTGATAGAAGCCCTCGTCCGGCGTGACCTTGTTGGCGTTGATGGTAATGCGCCGCACCGTCAGCGCCGGGTCGGTGATGCGCTCAAACAGCTTTGCGCTTTCGTTGATGAGGGTGCTGCCCAGATTGGTGGGGACATCGAACCGGACGGTGCCGTGTGCCGCTTTGGGGATGATTCTGCCGTAGCGGTCGGTCTGGGTCAGACCACGATAACCGCCCTTGTCCACGTTCTCCCGGTCGTAGCCTATCTCCAAGGTGATGGATTCCGTCACCAGCTTCTTTTCGGTGAGCCGGAACATCAAGATTTCTGCCATTTCCCGGACAATGAGTTTTGCTTTATCATACGGATAAGGAGTGGAAAGCACCTGTCCCTCGCTGATGCTGTTGGTGCCGGGCTTGTAGCTTTTGATTTGTTCCATACCGCAGGGCTCATAGCCCCATGCGTGGTCAATAAGGATTTCTGCATCCACGCCGAAAATCTCATACAGACGATCTTCTCCATGGATGGAAAACCGTGCCAAGTCTCCCATGGTGTAGATGCCGTGGGCTTCCAGTCGCTTGACGGTACCGGGACCAGTCATCCAGAAATCGGTAAGCGGGCGATGGTTCCACAGCAGATACCGGTAAGACTGCTCGTCCAGCTCTGCAATGCGGACACCATCCTTGTCCGCCGGGATGTGTTTTGCCACAATGTCCATGGCCAGCTTTGCAAGGTAGAGGTTGGTGCCGATGCCTGCCGTTGCGGTGATGCCGGTGTTGGTCAGCACCTCCCGCACCATGGTCATGGCAAGCTCGTGGGCGCTCATGTGGTAATAGGGCAGATAGCCCGTCACATCAATGAAAACCTCGTCGATGGAGTAGGGGTAGATATCCGCCGGGGACACATATTTGAGGTAGGTCTTGTAGATTTGGGTGGAAACATCCAGATACCGCTGCATCCGGGGCGGCGCAACAATGTAACTCAGCCCCAGCGTCGGGTCTGCGTTCAGGGCATTGGCATCAAAAGAGGTGCTGGCAAAGCGGTACTTGCCGTCCTCTCCCCGGACTGCCTTTTTCTGCCGGATGGCGGTCTGCAGCCGCTGGGCGTTGACCTCTTTCACCCGCTGAACGGCTTCAAACAGCCGTGCTCTGCCGGGTATCTTGTAGGCTTTCAGGGAGGGAGACACCGCAAGGCAGATGGTCTTTTCGGTGCGGGAGGCATCTGCCACCACGAGATTGGTGGTCAAGGGGTCCAGATGGCGGTCTACGCACTCCACCGAGGCATAGAAACTTTTCAGGTCGATTGCCAGATAGGTGCGCTGTGCTGCCATACTTCAGCCCTCCTTTGCAAAAGTCACAACTATTTATCTTATTATAATAAATCTTTACGCTGTTTTCAAGATGGAACGGCTATTTTATCTGTGATATAGACAACAAAAAAGAGTGGCAGCATTTCAAGCTGAAACGCTGTCACTCTGTAGGAACTGCGTAATGACTGACGATTATCCTTCTACTTTGACCGTAGCACGATCGCTCTTTGCGTTTCCATCCGCATCCAGCGTGATATGCACAAAATGTTCCGGCTTATCATAGTCCTTTGTCTCGCCGTCATCGGTATAGTATTCATAGGATGCACCATCGGGAGCATAGGCAAGCAGGCGCAGATCTGCAAAATCCACATCGGCAACGCTCTGGATCTTTTTGCCGTCCTTGGCAAGGGGCAGAAGGTGCCCCTTGCGCATAAAGAACACCACTTCATCCAGCTCCACCGGAATGTAATGATGGCCTGCCGGCAGCACGCTGGTTTCCATGCGGTTGCTTTCGCTGCACTTTACCCGCACCTGCAGCATCTCCTCCGGCAGATAAACATACCGACCTCGGGCATTTTGCTCATATACCGGGGCGATCAACAGGCTTTCACCGATCATCACCTCATCCTCTACCCGGCGGGCAAAGTCGTCCTCCGGGAAGGCGAACGCCAACGGCATACAGTACATGCCGTCGTGCAGGGCAGCTTTCATGTACTCGCTGTAAATGTAGGGCAGCAGCAGGTAGCGCAGCTGTAAAATACCGGCAAAGGCAGCCTTGTTCTTAAAGCGGTAGGGTTCCTGCCGGCGGGTGCCGTTGGCAGAGTGGTTCCGCAGCAGCGGAGAGAAGATGCCCAAGCCGTACCAGCGCAGCACCAGATCCTCCGTGGTATTGCTGCCAAAGCCGCCAATGTCGGGGCCTTCGTACAGGAAGCCGCACATATTCAGGGAGGGCATCATGTGCAGCGCAAGCAGAATGTGGCTCCACCAAGAATGGTTGTCGCCAGTCCAGATGCCGCCATACCGGTGCATCCCGATGCAGGCAGAACGGGAGTATATCAAAATGCGCTTGTCCGGCTCCAGCCGCTCGAAAGCCTCACCTGCCGCACGGGTCATGTTATAACCAAAAAGATTATGTACCTTGTCGTGCCGCATACGCCCCTGTTTGGTGTTGTGGTAGAACAGCTTATAATCGTTTTCGTTGTTGGAAAGCTCTGCCACCATGCCGGTAAAAGCACCAAAGCTGGAAATATCCAGGTTTTGCTTGCTGTATTTCTCAATTTGAGCAAAGGTCTTTTTCAGTCTTTCCTCTGCGTAGAAGATAGCAGGCTCGTTCATATCATTCCAGAAGCCCTCGATCCCCTGATCCAGCAGAACCTTATATTGACTGCCAAACCAAGCACGGGCTTCCGGGTTGAGCATATCGGGGAAGTGTACCCGTCCCGGCCACACACCGGCTACAAAGGGGGTGCCATCCTGATTCGTGCAGAAGTAGCCGTTTTTCACGCCCTCCTCGTACACATCATATCCCTCTTCGACCTTGACTGCTGCATCGATGATGGGGACAAGATGGATGCCCTGCGCTTTCATCTCGGCGGCAAAGTCTGCAAAACGCGGGAAGCGCTGCGCATCCACCGTAAAGTCCTTGTAACGCTCCATGTAATCAATATCCAGAACCACAGCGTCCAGCGGCATATGATTGGCACGGTAATTTGCCACCACCTCGCGGACCTCGTCCTCGTTCATGTAGCTCCAGCGGCTCTGGGCGTTGCCAAAAGCCCATTTGGGCGGAATATAACTGCGCCCCACCAACTGGCGGAACTGGTGCACAATATCGGTCAGGCTCTCGCCCTCAATGATGTAGAGATCGTAATTTTCCTCGGCCACCGTGATGCGTAAGGTATCCAGGTCGGTGTAGCCGCAGTCAAAGGTCACCTTGCCCGGGTAGTCGATAAAAACGCCAAATGTATCCTTGCCGGACACGATCATAAAATTATAAGCACCGTACAGCGAGGATTTGCCCTCGGTATGGTTGCCGTCATCGGAGCATTTGCTTTCGTACACCCACCCGCGCTTGTTGATACCACGGACGTTTTCGCCAAGACCATACAGAATATCCTGCGGCTCCATGGCATAGGAGAAACCATCCGGCTCCTTGGTCAGATAGGGTATCGTTTCCATCATGGGCAAAAAAGAACCCACTACACTTTCGGTATCAAACGGTTGACCGTATTGCTTTTTGTAGATCATAGTAAATATCTCTCCTTTGTTTTTTGAATCGTCACAGTGTAAAACGTACCAACGTATTTTTGATGGACAATGAAGAAACTCTGACATTGGCTGGAGCAATTGGGGCTTCAGCCTTATTTTCAACCCAATCGCTGCGGTTGTGCAGCTATTTCAATACAAGATCCTCGAAACGTGATGTTCCTGCTTGCCCAGATACTGCAATGCACAGATCACAGCCACTGTTTCAGCACATCGTTCAGCTTATTCAAATCAAGCGGTTTGGCGATATGCTCGTTCATGCCGGTGTTCTTTGCCAGCTGCACGTCCTCGGCAAAGGCATTTGCCGTCATGGCAATGATGGGTACTTTGCCCCGGCTGCCGGCAAGCGCACGGATCGCAGCAGTGGCTTCGTAACCATTCATGATGGGCATCTGGATGTCCATAAAAATGAGATCGTACCACTTTTCCGGCGCTTCCATCACCTTTTCGACTGCAATTTTTCCGTTTTCGGCGCTGTCGATGGTCACGCCCGTCATGCCTATGATCTCGGTTGCGATCTCACGGTTCAGCTCGTTATCTTCCACAAGAAGGATCCGCTTACCCGCATAGTTTTCCTTCGCAAAGTCTTCCAGATAGTTCCGGGCGTTTTCCTCCTTCTTCCCGGATGTAAACTGCCGCAGAGTTGCCGTCAGACGGGAACGGAACAGCGGTTTTGCCATAAACGCATTCACGCCCGCTGCTCTGGCTTCTTCTTCGATCTCGCTGAAATCAAAGGAAGTCAGGATGATGATCGTGACATCTTCTCCTACCCGTTCCCGGATTTTTCTGGCGGTTGCAATACCGTCTATTTCCGGCATCTTCCAGTCCAGGATCACCGCAAAATAGTCACTGTTGGTCTCATGACGCGCATAGCAGCGTTCCACGGCTTCCTTGCCGGTCAGGACCCATTCGCCCGCTATGCCGATCTCCTGAAGGGTCGCAACGGTGCTTTCGCAGCAGGTCTTGTCATCGTCCACGACCAGTACCGGCAGATCGAGCAGTTCTTTTTCCTGTTCCTTCTCGTTCTCCTGAAGCTTCAGATAGACCGTGACCGTGATCTTCGTTCCCTTGTTGGGAGCGCTTTCGACCTGAATGTCACCATTCATCAGGTTGACGATGTTTCTTGCAATGGCCATGCCAAGACCGGTGCCCTGCACCTTGGTCGTCCGGTGATCGTCTGCCCGGCTGAACGGCTCGAACATGATCTTCTGGAATTCCGGCGTCATACCGATGCCGTTGTCCTCGATGGAAAACTCGTAGCAGCCAAGCTCCGAGAAGCCGTTCGGTTTTTCCTTGATCGTAAGGGTGATGTTTCCTCCATCCGGGGTGTACTTGACGGCGTTGCTCATCAGGTTCACAAAGACCTGCTGGATGCGCAGGCTGTCGCCGCAGACAGCTTCGTGCTCAATGTGCTCAATATGGACTTCGAGCTGATGGTGATGCTCGTCGATTGCCGGTTTTGTGAGGGTGAGCAGGTTATCAACCAGCTCCGGCAGGCTGAAATCCTCCTCGGCAAGGCTTATTCGCCCGCTCTCGATCCGGGCCATATCCAGCACTTCATTGATCAGTCCCAACAGATGACGACTCGACTTTGTGATCTTGCCAAGGCACTCGACCACCCTGTCCTGACTCTCGATATTCGCACCCGCAATGGCGGTCAAGCCAACGATTGCATTCATCGGTGTACGGATATCATGGGACATATTGGAGAGAAATTCTGTCTTGGCGCGGCTTGCGTTTTCCGCCGCCCGGTACGCATCCTTCAGTGCCTTATGGGATTCGATCTCGGCCTTTTTCTCCTGTGACACATTCATAGATGCCAACAGTGCTTTGACCAGCTTTGTGCCATCCCACTCCAGCGGAATGAAGGAAGCAATCTTATAGGTGTTCTCATCTATGGAGCAGTATTCAAATTTGTAGATGTCGTTCTCGCCCTGCAAATTCCTGCGGATATTTTCCGGCGAGATCAAAGCAGCCAATCCGTCCAGCGGTTCCAGTGTCTTATACTTTGCAGCCACCTGCTCCACAAAATCATGGTAGGTTCCCGTCGGCGCGTATATCATTTCACCTCGCAGATTATAGAACCGATACCGGTCATTCTCCAGATCGCAGACGACAAAGCGGTCCAGCAGACGCACCATACTCTTGATCAAAAGATCCATCGATGCGTTATCTGAGGCCATCTGCATCCGCCGTGCCGTCTCTGCTTTGGACTCTGTGATGTCCCGCAGAAAAATCATCGCATATTCGGAATCTTCGATCTCGCCGCGCATGACCACGTTGCTGACCCATCGTTCCTCCCCATTCAGAACGATGCGGCACTCCTGACGCAGCTCCGTCTCAAGCCCCTTTAATTTTTCCGTGATGTAGGCGCGATTATAGAAATTCGTTACAGACTTTTTGTCCTCTTCAACCACATAGTTATCCACAAAGAATCTGACCAGTCCATCCCATGTGTGGTTCTGCTCAAAGGCCGTCATCAAAGAGGGCTCCACTTTGAAAGTATCAAAGGTGTTCTTTTCCAGATTTACATAGTATTCGCAGAGGTTTGCGCTGGTAAATGCACGGTGAAATGCCGCTGCCCGCTGCGCCTGCATCCGGCTTCTTTTTTCCGCGTCAATGTTGCTGATGATTCCGGCAATTCGATTGGCCGAGCCATCCAGACGGCGTATCACCTCCGCCGATGCCCGGAACCACTGGTATTGGCCATCCTGCATTTTCAGTCGGTACTCAACATTATATTTTGTAGTATTGGTTTTGTCCGCGATCGTTTCCAAAAGCAGCTGCATTACCCGGTCATAGTCCTCCGGGTGCAGAAGGTTCGACCACGAATCCAGTTTGTTCGGAAAATCCAGAATGTCATGATATCCAAGGATCTGCCGGAACGCATGGCTCCAGTTCACATGAACGATCTCACCGTTTTCATTACACTCAAAATACCATAGTGCAGAATGGATGGATTCATTAACCAGCGCAAGGTTCTCATACGCCCAGTTCATCTGTACTGACATGATCCAGATCGGTGTTCCATCCGTATCGACTGCATCTTTTTTGTAGAGACGCACATAGACGGGAGACCCATCTGCTGTAAGGATCCGGCCTTCCCCTTCGCCTTGGAGCTGACGAAAGCGTGCATTGTCAAGGAATGCGGCATCTTTCTTATAGAAAAGATTCTTCAGCGAACCCTTTGTCTGCTCCATCAGGGATGCATAGCTGTGGTTCAGATTATGCAGCAACAGATCACTGACCGACAGGATCGACAATTCGGCATCATAGTACCCGGTAATGGTTCCGACACCGCCATTATGATAGATCGTCTCCCGCATGGCCTGAAACGCATTTTTCCCAGCCTTACCGTATCGGAAGTGTAGATTTCATCTGTAAGCCTTCTATCAAATTTCATTTTCATCCTCGTAGGGTTTTGATTCTGCCGCGCACTTCAATTCTGGTATGTCTTTTATGGTCAACTGGCATACTGATTTTTGATCAAGCTTGTACAGTATAGCTAGTATAGTATACTTGCGCAGCATTTCGATTTCAAGCGCTAATTGGCATTGGCTGTGTAAAAAAGAGAGGCCAATCTGCGTAAAAATTTGCGCAAGTTGATCCCTGTGCTTTTTCACAATCCGGCTATCCGTATAGACAGTCATCTTGCGATGCGGTATACTCGAACCAGATCAACATTTTCAGGAGGAAAATCATGGCGGGAGAAAACAACAAGGTCGTCATTGTTACCGGAGGAAGCTCCGGCATCGGACGGTGCACGGCATCCGCTCTGAAAGAGAATGGCTGCATCGTCTATGAGTTCAGCCGCAGAAATATCCCTATGGAGGGTGTCACCCATCTGTCTGTCGATGTGACCGATGAAGATGCGGTCAACGCCGCTGTGCAGCAGGTCATCCAAAAAGAGACCAAAATTGATGCAGTGATCAACTGTGCAGGCTTTGGCATTTCCGGTGCGGTGGAGTTTACGTCCATGGAACAAGCCAAAGCGCAGTTTGATGTGAACTTTTTCGGGACAGTCACTGTAAATAAAGCAGTTCTCCCCTTCCTGCGCCATCAGGGGAAGGGGCATATTGTGAACATCAGCTCTGTTGCTGCCGTAGCGCACATTCCGTTCCAGACCTTCTACTCTGCAAGCAAAGCCGCCGTTTCTTCTTACTCTTATGCACTGGCAAATGAAGTCAAACCCTACGGCATCCATGTCACCGTCGTAGAATTGGGCGATATCTGCACCGGGTTTACAAAAGCACGTCAAAAAAGCATTCTCGGCGATGATGAATACGGTGGACGCATCTCCCGGAGCGTCAGCCAGATGGAGCACGACGAGCAAAACTGCATGGACCCGGCAC
>ERZ780117.939-NODE-939-length-10224-cov-3.521880_pt1 | contig 10224 bp, 5 predicted proteins | sample MGYA00510985_ERZ780117 | MGnify/ENA primary metagenome ERZ780117 (study PRJEB29588, sample SAMEA2159553) | human gut metagenome | biome: human gut; feature: human-associated habitat; material: faeces | place: Denmark | collected 2008/2010 ...
CATTAGGTATTATAGGAGTTGTTGCTGCTTTAACTATCCCCATGCTTATTGCTGATTCGAGAAAGGAATCAACGGCTGCTAATGTAAAAAAGTTTTATAATGTAATAAACAATGCTGTACAGTTTGCTGTTGCTGATAATGGAGATGCTTCTGAATGGATGGGAGAAGTAAAAGAATTAAATTATAATGAAAATTTAAAATTTTTACAGCAATATTTCTTACCTTATTTAAAATATACAAAATATGATAATTGCTATGAAAATGCTGTTTGTGTTTATCTTGTTGGAAGCGGGATGTTTGCTTTCCGTTATGACCAAAACGGGGGCGACTTTTTCTACTTTGTAAACGGTAAACAAGAATGGAACACACATAATGCTTTTTCATTTCAATTTAACAAAATAAACGGGAATGCTAGCTCGGGAAATGCCTTAGAATGGCAAAATATAAAAACTGCGGTTGAACCCTACGTTTTTGAATGGAACGGTCGTTATGAGGATCTTACAAACAATTCTAAAAGGGGATGCCGAAAAGAAAATCAGATTAGCGGAACATATTGCACAAAACTTATTCAGTTAAATAATTGGAAGATAACAAAGGACTATCCATGGTAATGATTACAAAATAGTTTATTCATGCTAAAGTGATTACAAAGAGGTAGTATTATGAAAATAGCTTTGTTAAATCACGGATGTGCGAAAAATTTGGTAGACAGCGAACTTATGCTCGGACTCCTTTCACAAAAAGGTCATCAGGTTACGCTGGATGAGAAAGAAGCTGATATTGTTGTTGTAAATACATGTTCATTTATCCATGATGCCGAAAAAGAGTCTGTTCAGGCTATTTTACAGCTTGTTAATGACGGCAAAAAAGTTATTGTAACAGGATGTCTGCCTCAAAAATACAAAGGAGAGCTTAAAAAAGCTATACCTGAAATTTCAGGAATGATTGGGACTTCTGATATAAAAGAAATCGTTGAAGTTGTTGAACATGTTGCAAATGATAAAAAATATGTTGAACATGTATCTGAAAAGCCTGAATATATTTATCCCGAAAATATAGAACGCCAGCAGATAACTGTCGGAGCAAGCTCTTATATAAAAATTGCAGACGGCTGTAATTACCACTGCGGCTACTGTATAATTCCGCAATTGAGGGGAGAATACCACTCAAGAACTATTGAAAATATTCTTGATGAAGCAAAAGAACTTGTAGCTAAAGGGGTTACGGAAATCGATCTGATTGCTCAGGATACGACAAGTTATGGAATTGATTTGTATGGAAAGCAGGCTCTGCCGCAGCTTCTTGAAGAATTGAACAAAATTGAAGGGCTCGGCTGGATAAGGATTATGTATGCTTACCCGTCTCAGATGTCTGATGAATTGATTGATACAATCGCAAAACTTGACAAGGTCGCAAAGTATATTGATCTTCCGCTTCAGCATTGCAATGCTGAAATTTTAAAAGCAATGAGAAGACCTGTAATGGATTACGAAGCCCTTATAAAAAAAATAAGAGACAAAATTCCGGATGTTGCAATAAGAACTGCATTTATTGTAGGTTATCCAGGAGAAACTGATAAACAGTTTAACGAGCTGTATGAATTTGTAAAACGCGTAAGATTTGATAAAATGGGAGTCTTTGAATATTCAAGAGAAAAAAATACTGTCTCTTATTCAATGACCGAACAGGTTCCGTCTAAAATAAAAAAACAGAGACATAAAAAATTAATGACTTTACAGCAAAAAATTTCACGAGAAATAAACGAATCTTATGTCGGAAAAACTATTCCATGTATTGTGGAAGGTTATACGGATGACGGAGTAGTGTTGATGCGCTCTGAACACGATGCGCCTGAAATTGACGGTATGGTTTATGCATCATCCGATAAACCAGTTGTTCCCGGAGATATTGAAAATGTTTTGATTGAACGCGCTGATGAATATGATTTATTCGGAGTTTTACAATAATCAATAATTATAGTATAATTATTCTGCACAGGAAAGATAATGGAATTTATAGAAAACAGAGAAGTTGAAAAAGAACAATTAAAAGCTATTTTTCGCGATATGGTGAAATATTCGCCTTCAAAGATTATCGGCATGCTCGGCAATGCAATTATTGTTCCGGTATACACAAGCCTTTTGTCTCCCGAAGAATACGGACTATATTCGCTTTCTATAGCATTATTGTCATTTCTTTGTATTATATTTTCGGATTGGGTCGGCCTTTCTGGATTGAGATTTTTTAAACACCACCAGATGTCGCAGGATATGCCTAAATATCTTACAACACTGGTTACAATACTGATTTCTAATGTATTTTTGATGTTTATTTTTGCCTTTTTATTCAGGCATAATTTTTATTCGTTTTTTAATATTCCATCAAAATATTTTCTTGCAATTCTTGTTTTAATAATTCCTGTTGCCATAAGGGCATTGCTTTTTCAGCTTTTGCGCGCACAGCTGAAATCAATGTCATTTACATTGTCTACAATAATAAATCAATTTTTGACAATTTTATTATCCGTATTTTTTATAAAATTTTTCCACCTCGGAGCAATTGCCCTGCTTTTAGGTATGGGGGTATCAATATCTTTAATCGATTTGCTGTTAATCTATCAAAGTAATTTACTTTCATGGTTTAAACTGCAAAAAATCGAGTGGTTTTCGGTTCTGCCGATTTTTAAATACGGAATACCAATTGCTGCAACTTCGTTGAGTGCTTGGATAATAAATCAAAGCAACAAGTTTATTATGAACAGTATACACGGATTTTCGGAAGTCGGAATTGTCGGTGTGGCATACGGATTAACTCTTCCGCTTTTGATGACCATATTCTCCATAATTACTGTGGCGGCAATCCCAAGAATTATCAATATGTATGAAGAAAAAATCGATGTAAGACCATTAATTTCAAGATTTACAGGTTATTATATAATGATTGCACTCCCTGTTATAATAGTAATTTCTCTTTATGCTGTCGATTATGTTCAGATGCTTTCTTCAAATGACAAATTTCAGATTGCATTCAAACTTATTCCTTACTTTGCATTCGGAACATTTTTTATGGCTCTGACAGATTACACGACTTTGCAGTATCACCTCGCAAATAAAACTTATATTGAATTTATAATAAAATTGACATCAGGTATTGCCAATGTTGTTTTGAATATTCTTCTAATTCCGAAAATGGGACTTGTAGGGGTAGGTATTGCAACACTCGGTGCAAACTTTTTATATTTTCTTTTAAGCATCATTATAGTTTTACCTGGACTAAGACTAATATTTCCAAGACTTATAATTTCTAGAATGCTCATTTCATTTATACCGTTTGGAATACTCTATTTTATATATAATAAATTTTTGCACCTTCCTGCATTATTCGAAATGCTTTCATTAATGTTTGTATTTTATATTGTATACTGGAGTTTGACCAGAACAATACTAAAACGTGTTGAGTGATAAGTAGTTTTTGTTAATATTTATTAACAAAATAGCAAGAAAAAATATTTTTTAATTTTATATTTTTGATAGTTAAAAGTGCACAAATTTATTAAGTAATTGTAATATAGAATGGAAAATTAATTATCCTCCTGATAAAATTGTAGCACTGAAATAATATATAAATTTAATTAGGGAATCTCGAAAGGAATATCTGATATGATAAAAGTAAAAGCCGGTCAAAGAAAAGTGGTTGCTTCCGCATTAACATTTTGCTTCTTTTTACAGCAGTCTTTCTGTCTGCAGGTTATGGCGACACAGATTTCCGGTGTAACAGGTGTTAACGGGATATATAATATTGATCCTACAGCAATTAACGGCGATATAGGATTTAGAAAATACGATCACTTTGACTTAAGTCAGGGAGATGTTGCAAACCTTATTTTTAATAATCTTACAAACGGCAAAGATATCAATACTTTTATCAACCTTGTAGATAACCAGATTAATATTCAGGGTATTGTAAACTCTGTTACAAAAGACGGGAATTTTAATCCGTCAGGGCATGCCGTCTTTGTATCGCCTAACGGGATGGTTGTCGGTACCAGCGGTGTTTTAAACGTAGGATCTTTATCTGTATTAACACCGGAAAGTGATACTTATGAAAAATATAAAAGCAATTTAAGAGATTCCAATAAAGCCCCATCATTATTACAAAACTACAGAGAAGAATTGAGCGAAAAAGGTACCGGTGCGGTTACAATTGACGGAAATGTTCTTGCCCGCAATTTTATTGATATTAACGCAGCTGATGTTAACATTGCAAACAGCGCGCTTATGATGGCAGGCGTGAATGATTCCACCAAACTTACATCAAATACGCAGGCTCAGGCCCTATTTAACAAACTTGTTAATACTGATAATCTGAATCCTGCAAATTCTTTCAGGAATGATAACGGAAGTATTAAAATTGAATCTTACGGCGCAACCGGCGGTACATCAATTGCAGGCAGCATAAAAAATTTCGGTTCCGGAAATACTGAAATTATAAACTCCGGTTCTAAAGGTATAAATGTTTCCGGAAATACTTCAAATGCGTCAGGAGATACTCTGCTGGTTAACACAAACGGCGAAGTAAATGTATCAGGCACGGTTCTTAACCGTGAAGGTAAGTTGTCGGTTGATAACTCCGGTTCAGGTGTATTGATTGCTTCAACAGGAGTTTTAGATAATGCAAAAGGCGAACTTATTGTTTCTAACAGCGGAGCAAACGGAGTTAACATTGCAAACGGAGCTAAAGTTTTAAATTCAACAGATGTTGTTAATATTAACAATACAGGTAAAAACGGTGTAAATATCAAAGGCAGCGTTAAGGCTAACGGTATTAACATAAATAATAAAGATTCAAATGTTGTATTAGGCGACAGAACAGGAAAAGATTACCTGAATTCAACAGGCGATGTTAACATTAATATTAATAACGGAAATCTTTTAAATTACGGAACAGAGGCAAATCTTATTAAAGCTTCTAAAGATTTGAATATTGATGTTAAAAACGGTGCCATAGGCAAAGAAATCGGGCCATGCGACGGCGGAATATGCACAGGTATCGGCAATGATGCCAGAGATTTAACAAAATCGGTTAATGTCGCAGTAGATGGTAAAGTGAGTGCAGCAAGCTCTGAAGGTTCAAACAAATCACTGGTAAATTTAGCAAGTTTAGATAAAGATATGAAGGTCAATAAGATTAAAGCCGATGGCAGAGTAATTCTTCTTGCAGACAGCTCTGTTAAAGGTTCTAAAGCTTTTGATATTATAAATGCTTCATCAAACTCAGCTGTTCCTAATGTTGAAGGCGCCGGAATTTCTATGATAGCAAGCGGAAACATCGGTTCTAAAGATAATGCGTTAACTTTCAGACAAACTCAAGGTAATTTCGGCAATGTGGATTCTAATCTGAATTATTCAGGGGATTCAAGATACGGCGTTGATATGCTTGCTATTAAAGATATTAACGTTAAAGGTCTTGATTCTGCTGATGGTAAAAAATTAGATACAAATGTGTGCGGGATTATTTCAAGAGAAGGCGATGTTAAAGCCGAGTTCTCAGGTGATACTTATATTAGAGAAATTACGGCTAAAAATAATATTGACCTGACAACACGCGGACAAAATCTGTATATTGAAAATCTCGGTCTTGTTCCAACTTACCCGCAGGACTATTACGGTAAAAACGGAAATATTAACCCTGAGACAGTTAAAGTAACTGCACTTGACTTGGGTACATCATGGCCTGATAATCCTGCTGATTCTACAATCATAATTAAAAACGGTGCAATAAACGGTAAAGGAGAAGGAAGACCAGCTCATGAACAGGATTTAACTCTTGTTGCAGACAACGCTTACGCTGGCGGTTACTATTTCAATATGGGTAAAAACAGAGGTCAGGTATCTGAAGATCCTTTGAGATTTAACCCGTCAGAAATTAAAGAAGATAATAGAACCAATACATTGAAAAATGCATCCGATGCATCTAAACCTGTTTCTATAAGAGCTAAAGCTGTACGCCCAGAAGATGTTACAGCAATTGGAAAAGAAGAAGATGAACGCAATTACTATTACGGCGGAAGCTCTCAAGGCATGGATGAGGACTATGACGGCGTTAAAGATGATGACGGGAATTACGTTAATAATCCTTCAAGCGATGAGCAGGGCAATGAAAATGATGATGACAATCTGGTTGTTCCCGATGATAAAAAAGAACAAACAGATACGGACTCGGATAACGATACGGATATGGATACCGATACTGATTCAGACACTGATATTGACACAGACTCGGATACGGATACTGACTCTGACACCGATACGGATATAGATACTGATACGGACAATGACTCGGATTCGGATAACGACAATGATTCGGACAGTGATAACGATATGGATTCGGATACAGATAACGACACAGATTTAGACACGGATACCGATGTTGATACAGACACTGATAATGACTCTGACGATGACATCGACAGTGATTCAGACAACGATACAGATAATGATACTGATATTGACTTAGATAACGATTCAGACAATGACAGCGATAATGATTCAGATGATGATCCGATACCTGATATAAGATCGGAAGATTACGGAAAATATACTTATAAACAGCGCGTTGTAGACTATAATGTAAATTCTATAGACAAACGCCAGTATATGAGATTCAGTGCACAGGATAACAGAAATCCGGTTCAGCTCGCAGATAATACTCAAATTGATTCTCTGCTTGATATTTCAAGAGGCGGAATTGCAGTAACACACCATAATGACTTAAAAGTCGGTGATGTTGTTCCTGTAAATATTTCTTACGGTGATTTGAACATTAATGCTGATGTAAAAATTGTTTCAGCTACAGACAGACGTGCAGGAGCAGAGTTCATAAATCTTGATCAGGCAACCGCAAACAAACTTCTGTATATGAATATATTGCTTGAAGAACAAACAGCATTAAGAAATAATGCTAATGATTTATCTTACATAAAATAGTGAAAATATTTTATAAATAAAAATAAGCTGTTAGAATGTTAACAGCTTATTTTTACACATATGCTCCTGCACCGGTTCTGCTGATTCTGGCATTTCTGATTTTCATAAATCTACTATCCTGTGTTAAATCCCACTGAGGTGCATATCCTTTTGTTTGTCCTGCTGTATACTGAGGAGCCGTATTCTGACTCATAAATAACGCTGCAGTAGATTGGAGCCCATTTGCAAATTTGCCCCAATCGAATTTTTGGCTTGATTTAAGTGTTTTGGATGCAATATTTTGGAATTTTGAAACAGTTTTATTACCGGCTTCTTTTCTTGCTTTTTTGGTAAGTCCACCGACAACGCCATTTTCTATAGTTCCGCCGACTCCTGTAACATTTTCAGAAAATATATCTTTGGCAGTTGTTCCGGCAGCTTGTACATTAACATTATTTTTTATATTGTCATTTTTAATATCATTGATTAAGTCTTCGCCAATTTTTCCGGTTTTATCATTTGCCATATCTGTTTGAAGCTGGCTGCTTATAGACTTTTTCATTTCTTTTTCAGTCATACCGCCGAGCTGTCCGCTTTCTGCCAATTGGCTTGCCTGCTCTTTTGCTGCTGTGTTTGCAGCAAGTTTTTGAGTAGCTTCTTGAGCCCGTTGATCAATTTGGTCAAACGTATTACCTAATTGCTTTGTAGATTTCACAGCTGCTGTACCTGTTTGAACAGCACTTGCTGCACTTGCTAAAGCTCCCATCAAATTGCCGTCTGCTGCATAAGCTGCAGTTTTTGTAATATTTGCGGCAGCCTGTCCATAATTACCAACCATTTCAACAACTGTACCGACCTTTTGCATTACTCTGCCTGTTGCAATCAAAGCTGCGCCCGCTCCGAATAAGCCGCTCATTGCTGTTCCTAATGCGACAAGTCCCTGACCTGCTACATTTACAAGTTGGCCTGTTTGCGAAACAATTGCGCTTATCTGTTCAATTTTTGTTGCGACTTCAGCAACTTTGTTTGTGTCAGACTGGTTAGACTCAATAGCTTTTGTATTCTTTTGATTTACTTTTACATAGTTATTGTTCGTTTTTTGCATTTGCTTGATAGTTCTTGATGAACTTCTTTGCAAAGTGTAAATCTGTTTGCCATTACTTTGAACAAGTGATGTTTTAGAACCTATTAATGCTTGTAATGCATTAATTTTACTTGCATTAGGATTTCCTTGCTGACCGTCAGATGAATTCCCGTTTATTGAGAAAGATGAAGAGCCTAAAAGAGAATCAAGCTCATTTTGCGCGTTTTCAATCTCTGTCTGAACTTCTTCAGTTTCTTTTACAAGTTTTTCCAGTTTTGCGTTGTCTTTTTTTAATTCAGCTTCCTGTTTTCTTAATTGAGTCTGAAATTTTTTATCATCTTTTTTAAGCTGTTTATCAAGTTTTTGAGCATTTCGATTATAATTATCAACTGTAACCTTATCATCTTGCGTGTCTTGAGTTAATGATTCGACTTGATCACCTTGAGACTGCGCATCAGCAGCTGCAGCTCTTCCATCCGCAGCATTATCTATGTCTGTTATATTTTCTGAGTCTGATGCACCGCCTGCAGCTCCGGCTGTTCCTGTTGTACCGCCGGAATTGTTTAAATCGTCTATACTTCTTCTTGTATTCAAATCATTTAAAGAATTTGCAGTTGTTGTCGGAGATGTCGATTTTGCACCTGGAGCATTAAAGATTGAACCTGTCATCTGAAGATATTCAGGTTTATTTGCGGAAGCTTGTCTGGTATTTGTGCTCAAGTTAAGCTTTATCGCATCAATCTTATTCTGTTGTACATTAGATATCGGCATAGCTCTCCTGCTTATTTAATCTCTCTTAAATATATAAAGTTTTATGGAGAGAGCCGATTTCAGCATTTTTACATGTTGTTACATTTGTTAATATTTAAATAATATTAAATAACAAGGCAGTAAGCCGTTAAAAATTAAATTGTAAATTCTCAGCGCCCTGCACTCTAAAAGCCTAAATATCTTGATAAACATTTGCCTAAAAATTCTGTTCATGATAAAATACTTAAGTATTTTAGTTTAAATTTTTAAGAAGGAGATATAAATTATGAAACTAATGGAAGGGAAAAAAGGTGTAATTTTCGGAGTATCTAATACTCACGGAATTGCTTATGCCATTGCAAAACAACTTTATGATGCAGGTGCAGATATTGCTTTTACTTATGCAGGTGAAGCAATGGAAAAACGTGTAAGACCGCTTGCGGAAGAAATGGGCGCTAAAATTATTATGAGCTGTGATGTAACTAAAGAAGATGAAGTTGCAGCTGTATTTAAAGAATGTGAAAGAGTTTACGGCAAATTGGATTTTGTTGTACATGCTGTTGCTTTTGCGGCAAAAGAAGATTTGCAGGGCAGATTTATTGATACATCAAAAGCAGGCTGGGATTTAGCACTCGGAGTAAGTTCATATTCTCTTATTACTCTTTGCCGTTATGCTGAACCAATCTTGAATGAAGGTGCATCTGTATTTGCTCTTACATATCTCGGATCTGAATATGTTGTTGCAAATTACAATGTAATGGGGGTTGCAAAAGCCGCTCTTGAATCTTCTATGAGATACTTAGCTGCAGATTTAGGCAGAAAAGGCGTCAGAGTCAACTGTATTTCTGCCGGAGCTGTTAAAACTCTTGCAGCTAAAGGTATTTCCGGCTTTGATAAAATGCTTAAAGCTGCAGTTGCAAAATCTCCCCTTAACCGCAATGTCGCTCTGGAAGATGTCGGCAAAGCAGGGCTGTTCTTAGCATCAGATCTTTCAACAGGTATTACAGGACAGGTTGTATTTGTTGACTGCGGATGCCATTCTGTATACGCATCACTGGAAGAAATGGAAATTATTGCAAACTCTATCCCGAAAGCGTAAAGAATGACATAATAGATAGATTAAAAAAGGAACACTTATTTAAGTGCTCCTTTTTTAATCTATAAACGAAAAATTATCTCCTAATTTATTTTCCAGTTGTATTATTAATTTTGATAGAGGGATATCTAAAGCTTCTGCAATCCTGAAAAGTGTACTCAGCTGAGGGTCTTTGATACCTTTTTCCAGATCAGCCCACATTGATTTTGTCATCCCTATTTCAGCACAAATTAAGCTTATTGACTTATGCCTGCTCAATCTTAAATCTTTTATTATTTCAGCAATTGCATGTTTTAATTTGTTTCTTTCAATCTCTATATTTACTTGCA
>ERZ780117.940-NODE-940-length-10222-cov-2.722337_pt1 | contig 10222 bp, 8 predicted proteins | sample MGYA00510985_ERZ780117 | MGnify/ENA primary metagenome ERZ780117 (study PRJEB29588, sample SAMEA2159553) | human gut metagenome | biome: human gut; feature: human-associated habitat; material: faeces | place: Denmark | collected 2008/2010 ...
GGGAAATAAGCCTGTTTTTGGCGGCTCGCGGCGCGGAAAAGGTAACCGGAATAGAGTTTAATCCCAAAGTTACCGCCCTTATGGAGCGCAGCATTAAAGATAACGGGCTTGAAGAAACGGTAAAGGTAATTGGCGGCGATTTGCGCGAAATTAATAAATATTTTAAAACCGAAAGCATGGATTTGGTAATTGCCAACCCGCCCTACCGCAACAGCGGCAATACCCGCAAAATTGGCACTGCTGCCTGCCACGAGGTAACGGCGGATTTGCGTGACTTTTTTAAAGCTGCAGCGTATGCCGTGCGTTACCGCGGGCGTTTTGCCATTGTGCAGCTGCCCGACCGTTTTGCCGAGTGCATGCAGCTGGCGGCGGAGTTTGGCTTGCAGCCCAAACGTTTGCAATGGGTACACAGCGCGGTTGACAAACCTGCATGGATATTTTTAATGGAAATGGTTAAGGGCGGCAGCTATGGGCTTGACGTTTTGCCGCCGCTTGTAATGTACAACGCCGACGGAACTTTAAGCGCGCAGGCACTGGCGTATTATGATAAATCGAAGGAGCAGGCAAAATGACGGAAGCCGGAACTTTATATCTTTGCGCAACGCCGATAGGCAATCTGGAAGATATTACGCCGCGCGTACTGCGCACTTTAGGCGAAGCCGATATTATTGCGGCAGAAGATACGCGTCATACCTTACAGCTTTTAAACCATTTTAATATAAAAGGGCATTTAGTGCGCTATGATGAGCACAGCAAGGATAAAAACGGGCCGAAGCTGATAGCGGAACTTTTGGGCGGTAAGAATGTAGCGCTTGTCAGCGACGCGGGCTTTCCCGGCATTGCCGACCCCGGCGAGCAGCTGGCGCGCGAAGCGATTGACGCAGGCATAAAAGTTGTGCCGCTGCCGGGCGCAAATGCCGCACTGTGCGCGCTGATTGCTTCTGGGCTGCCGTCATCACCGTTCTTTTTCGGCGGGTTTCTGCCCAAAAGCAAAAAGAACAGGGCTGAGCAGCTCGCGGCGTGGAAGAACATTCCTTCGACAATAATATTGTATGAAGCGCCGCACCGTATTAAAGACGTGCTGAAAGAAATACTGGCGGCGTGGGGCGACAGGCAGCTTGCCGCTGCGCGCGAGCTTACCAAGCTGCACGAAGAATTCTTCCGCGGCAGCGTAACGGAGTGCCTGGCATGGCTGGAAGCGCAGCCGCCGCGCGGCGAGTTTTGCCTTGTTATAGCGCAGGGTGAGGCTGATGTGCAGGAAGAAACGCAGGCAGCCGACCCGCTGGACGAAGTAAAGGCACTGATTGCGCAGGGCATGGATAAAAAAGCAGCGCTGGCACAAGTTGCCAAAGCACGCAAAGTGCCAAAGCGCGAGCTTTATAACAGATTGCTGGCCGAAGAATAAAAGGGTTTACGTTTGCTTTTATACAAAAGCCGTGCTATAATTAAGGCATAAAAAGCTGCTGTATCGTTTATGACGTACAGAAATAAAAAACCGGGAGTGCCAGCTCCCGGTTTTTTATTTGGGCTCACTGTGATTTACAAATATCTGTCGAGCCACTTGCAGATATAGTACGATACTATACCCGCCGTAACAGATACGATAAAAGCTGCAATAAAATCGTTCATGGCGTACCTCCTTTCCGCTGGAAAGGATCACAGCTTTTCCATTATGCCCAAAAAGTAAAGTTCTGTCAATGATTTGCCAAAAAGAAGTAAAACTTTTGCACAGCGGCGCAGAATGTGATAAAATTACAAAGGAATTGTCTGCAAAAATCAGCATTGCAGGCGCTTATACCGTTAAAACAATATTAACATAAAAGAAGGGAAAGCACATGAGCAAGAACAGTTTTTATATCACTACCCCAATTTATTATCCCAGCGATAATCTGCACATTGGCCACGCTTACTGCACAACCATTGCCGATACCGTTGCACGTTATCACCGCGCCAAAGGCGAGGATGTATTCTTTTTAACCGGCAGTGATGAACATGGCCTGAAAATTCAGCGCAAAGCAGCCGAAAAAGGCATTACGCCGATTCAGTATGTTGATGCTATCGTTGCCAACTTTAAAAAGCTGTGGAAAATGCTGAACATTTCCAACAATGATTTTATCCGCACCAGCGAAGAACGCCACCATAAAGTTGTGCAGGCTGTACTGCAGAAAATTTATGACCAGGGCGACATTTATAAAAAGAATTATGAAGGTTTGTACTGCGTTCCGTGCGAATCTTACTGGCTGGAACGCCAGCTTGTAGATGGCAAATGCCCGGACTGCGGCCGCCCGGTAGAAAAAATGGCGGAGGAAAGTTATTTCTTTAAACTGTCCAAATATCAGGATAGAATTTTGGAATATATTGAAACCCATCCTGATTTTATTCAGCCGGTTTCCCGCCGCAACGAGATGATTAACTTCATCAAACAGGGCCTGGAGGATTTGTGCATTACCCGCACAACTTTCGACTGGGGCATTCCCGTTCCGTTCGACCCGAAACATGTTGTTTACGTTTGGTTTGATGCGCTCTTAAACTACTTTACCGCTATTGGCTATGGCACGGATGAAGAAAAGTTTAAAAAATTCTGGCCTGCCAATATTCACCTTGTTGGTAAGGAAATTGTACGTTTCCACAGCATTATCTGGCCGATTATGCTGATGGCAATGGGCGAAGAACTGCCGAAACAGGTTTACGGCCACGGCTGGCTTGTTGTTGACGGAGACAAGATGTCCAAATCCAAGGGCAATGTTATCGACCCGATTGCTTTAATTGAAGAATTTGGCCCGGATGCTATCCGCTATTTCCTGCTGCGCGAAATTACGCTCGGCAGCGACGGCAACTTCTCGCGCGATGCACTGATTAACCGCATTAATGCCGACCTTGCCAACGACCTTGGCAACCTGCTGCACCGCACCGTAAGCATGATTGAAAAATACCATGGTGGCGTTGTAACGCATAAGGAAGGCACGGAAGCTGTTGACAAGGAATTTATTGCCCTTGTTAACGAAACTGTTGCCGGTTACAGTGATGCCATGGACCATATGGAACTGAACCAGGCTATTAAGGATGTATGGAACCTTATTGGCCGCGCCAATAAATATATTGATGAAACCGCACCGTGGATTCTGGCAAAAGACCCCGCACAGGCAGAACGCTTGCAGGCAGTTATGTACAACCTTGCCGAAGCGCTGCGCATTATTGCTATTTTGATTGCGCCGTTTGTGCCTGTTACCGCGCCGAAAATTTACGAACAACTCGGCCTGGGCAAACCGGAAAGCTTCTTTATGGCAGACGCTGTTTGGGGCAAACTGGCAACCGGCACAAAAGTGCAGAAGGGCGAACCGCTTTTCCCGCGCATTGAAGTTACCGAAGCCGGTGAAACCGTAATTGCGGCTACCAAAAAAACTGCCGCTAAGGCAATTAAAGCCGAAGCTCCGAAAGCTGAAGCCAAAAAAGAAGCAAAACCTGCAGCGGCAGCAGACGGTGAAATTACCATTGATGATTTTGCAAAGATAGATTTGCGTGTGGCAACCGTTATTGCCGCAGAACGCGTACCCAAAACCGATAAGCTGATTAAATTGCAGGTTAAAATCGGCGATGAGGAACGTACCATTGTAAGCGGAATTGCCCAGCATTATGAACCGGAAAACCTGATTGGCAAAAACGTTATTGTTATTGCCAACCTTAAACCGGCCAAGCTGCGCGGTATTGAAAGCCGCGGCATGGTGCTGGCAGCCAGCGACGGCGAAGGCAACCTGGTACTGGCAGACGCACCGGGCATTGCCAGCGGCAGCAAGGTGAAATAAAATGTCGCGTACAGGTTTGTGGGATTCGCACGCCCATCTTGATTCCGATTATTTTACCGACGACCGTGACGAGCTGATTGCCAAAATCGGCGAAGAAATGGAAGGCTTTATCAACCCCGGCTGTGACGAAGCAAGCTCCGCTTTTGCCGTACAGCTTGCAGAAAAGTACGATTTTGTTTATGCCGCTGTGGGCTGGCATCCGGAAGAACTTGCCGGTATTAAAGACGAGCATTATCTTGATAAACTGGCAGCGTGGGCTGTGCATCCAAAAGTTGCGGCAATCGGCGAAATAGGGCTTGATTATTACTGGAAAGAAAACGAGCCGAAAGAAGTACAGAAAAAACGCCTTTTGGAGCAGATTGACCTTGCCGTACAGTTTGATTTGCCGGTAATTATTCATGACCGTGAAGCGCACGGCGATATTTTCGAGATTTTCCGCAGCGAAGTGCCTGCGGGAACAAGGGCTGTGTTCCATTGTTATTCAGGCTCGCTGGAAATGGCAAAGGAACTTGCCAAACGCGGCTATTACTTTGGCTTTGGCGGTACAAGCACTTATAAAAACGCAGCCAAAGTGCGCGAGGTGCTTGCTTTTGTGCCGGACGAACTGCTGCTTTTTGAAACGGATTCTCCGTATTTAACGCCGGTGCCTTACCGCGGCAAGCGCAATAATCCGCTTTATACGGAATTTGTTGCGCAAAATGCGGCGCTGGTACGCGGAACAACTTTTGAAGCGCTGGCAGCGCAGACAACGAAAAACGTTAAAACGCTTTTTAATAAAATCAAATAATACTGACGCGGCAGTCTGCTACTGCTGCGTCTTTTATTTACCATAAAGGTGCTTGTGCATAATACTTTTCACAAAGCGTTGTTTGATTTTAAACCAAAAGTACCTTCAAGGAAGATGGCTTGACATTATAAAAAAGGCTGTGATAAAATACCCCCGAATTAAGGAGGTAATATTATGCCTAAAAATGTTACAGTTTTCAGAAGAACCATTTTGATAGCCATAATGTTTGTAATTTTATTCAGTGGGCATACGCATCTTGGTTTGGCGGAAGCACCTGTTACCCTTTTAAAGTTTGACGGTATGGAAAGAACAGTTACAACGGAACTTTCCGACCCGCGCGCTGTTTTTAAAGAAGCAGGCATTGCCGTAGGTCAGGCAGACCGTATTGAAGAAAAAACGAGCGGCCGCGGCAAAGTGCTGGTTTTAAAACGTGCCGTGCCGGTTATTGTTGTGCGCGGAGATTCGCAGCAGAAGTTTTTTACCAATAAAGACACTGTTGGCGAAGCGTTAAAGGAGTTAAACATCCGCTTTAACAAAAAACGTGTTTACCCTGCCGCAGATACTCCGGTTACTGCCAATGTGGAAATCCATATCCTTAACAAAGGCGATACTTTAAGCTCCGTTGAGGCCGATTCGGAAATTCCCGTAAAGTATATTGATGACGAGAATATTCCTTACGGACAGGAGCAGCTTGTGGAACAGGGCAAAGCCGGCAAGGTAAAAGTTGTAAAAAAATCCGTGGTAAGCACGGGCAAAGCACCGAAAGAAGTGGAAATTGCCCGCGAAGTTCTGGCTGACCCCAAATATTCCGTTATCAGGCGCGGCATTGGCATGTCGGTGGAAACGCCAGAGGGCAGAAAAAAATACAGCCGCATCATTACTGCTGAAGCAAGCGCCTATACCGTACACTGCGGCACGGGCACGGGCCTTACATCCATCGGCCTTGTGGCTGCCCGCGGTATTGTTGCCGTTGACCCGCGTGTAATACCTTACTATACAAAAATGTATATTCCCGGTTACGGCATTGCCATTGCAGGCGATACCGGCGGCGCTATCCGCGGCAACCGCGTGGATTTGTTTATGGACAGTTATGAGGAAGCAATTAACTGGGGCCGCCGTAATGTGGAAGTTTATATTTTAGGGGACTAATAAGTGCTGAAAGAAGTTATTGTAGTAGAAGGAAAAAGTGATACCGCGGCAATCAGGCGCGCGCTGGAAGCCGACACGATAGAAACGGGCGGCTTTACGCTGGCAGCGTCTACCCTGCGCAAAATTGAAGCAGCGTATAAAAAGCGCGGCATTATTATACTTACTGACCCTGACGGAGCAGGCAACCGCATACGCCGCTTTTTAACAGAGCGTTTTCCAGGGGCGGGGCAAGCTTTTATACCGCGCATGGACGCAACCGACAACGGCGATGTTTGTATGGAACAGGCAAGCCCCAAGGCTATTTTGGCGGCTTTAGGCAAAGTGCGCCACCATGAATTTACGCCGCAGAAAGAATTTACAGAGCGTGATTTAATGATAAACGGGCTCAGCGGCGGCAGCATGGCAAGCGTAAGGCGCGATAAGCTGGCTGCGCTTTTGGGAGTTGGTTACGGCAATGCCAAATGCTTTTTGCAAAGGCTTAACACCTACGGCGTAACGCGCGAAGAATTTAATTCCGCACTGGCGGAAATTGGAGAAGTGGAATGAAGAAACCTGTAATTGCTACACCGGAAGTTACTAATTATATATTGCGCAGGTTTAACCTGCATGCCGATAAAAAACTCGGGCAGAACTTTTTAATTGATGAAGACATTGTGCGCCGCATTGCCGCTGCCGCAGAACTTGTACCCGGCGAACCGGTGCTTGAAGTAGGGCCCGGCATTGGCACGCTGACGCAGGCCCTGGCAGAAACCGGCGCGGACGTAACCGCTGTTGAACTGGATAAACGCCTTTTGCCGGTGCTTGAAAAAACGCTGGAAGGCTATGAAAACGTGCGCGTTATTAATGCCGATGTGCTTGAACTTGACGTTAACAGCGCCATGGGCGGCAAAACCTTTAAGGTTGCAGCAAATTTGCCGTATTACATTACCACGCCGATAATTTTTGCACTGCTTGAAAAAAAGCTGCCGCTTGAACGCATGGTAATTATGGTGCAGAAGGAAGTTGCCGAGCGTATAACGGCAGCACCGGGCGGAAAAGATTACGGCGCGCTTTCGGTTGCCATGCAGTATTACACAGAGCCGGAAATTGCCTTTATCGTGCCGCCATCAAGTTTTATTCCGCGCCCAAGCGTGGACAGTGCCGTTGTGGTATGCAAAAACCGCACCGTGCCGCCGGTGGAAATTTGTGATGAAAAACTGTTTTTCCGGGTGGTAAAGGCAGCATTTTCGCTGCGCCGCAAAATGTTAAGCAATGCGCTGAAGAACATGGGCATTACCTCGCAGCAGGCACAGAAATGGCTGAACCTTGCGGGCATTGACCCCAAACGCCGCGGCGAAACGCTTTCATTGCATGATTTTGCGAACTTAACCAATACCTTTGAAAAGATAAAATAACAATATAAGTTCAGCAGGCTTAACCGCCTGCTTATTTTTTTACAAATTTTATGGTTAGTTATTGACAACCGCATAAAAAAATAGTATAGTGTTCTTGAAGAGGAACAATATACAAGGGGCTGAATGAGGGGAATGGAAATCGCAGAACGCTTAATGCACTTTAACCTTACACGCCAGGAGGCAACATTATACCTGCTGCTGATAAAAGCCGGACGCCTTACAGGCTATGAAGCGGCCAAGCAGACAGGCATATCTCGCTCCAACACCTATACGGCACTGGCCGGGTTGGTGGAAAAGGGCGCTGCCTATATAATGGAAGAAGGCAAAGTGACGCGTTATACGCCGGTTGCACCGGATGAGTTCTGCAATAATAAAATCCGCCGCCTGGCGGAAATGCGTGACGCGCTTATAAAAGAACTGCCCGGTGTAAAAAATGAAGCCGAAGGTTATATAACCATCAAAGGCAACGCAGAAATTATCAGCAAGCTGCAAAACACTGTACTTAATGCCAAAGCGCGCATTTATGTATCGGCAAATGCCGCCGTAATGGAACTTTTGCGTACTGAGCTTGAAGACGCGCTTGGCCGCGGCTTAAAGGTGGTGGTTATTACTGGCAGCGATTTCTTGCTTCCGGGGGCAATTTGCTACAACACCGTTAAACAGACAGGGCAGATAAGGCTGATAGCCGATTCGCAGACGGTGCTGACCGGTGATTTGGATGAGGGGGCAAATTCAACCTGTTTATATTCCTGTAAGCGTAACCTGGTGGATTTGTTTAAGGACGCGCTTAAAAACGAAATTAAACTGATTGAATTGCAGAAAGGTTGAGATTAATGTCTGAAAAAATTCCGTTTGTTACCAAAGAACAACTTGAAGATATTGCATCACGTTATGCAACGCCGTTTTATTTATATGACGAAAAAGGTATCCGCGAAACTGCGCGCAGGGTAAATAAAGCTTTCAGCTGGAACAAAGGCTTTAAAGAATATTTTGCGGTAAAAGCAACGCCTACTCCGGGCATTTTAAAAATTTTGCATGAAGAAGGCTGCGGCGCGGATTGTTCTTCTTATACAGAGCTTTTAATGGCTGATGCGGTTGGCTTTAAGGGCGATGAAATTATGTTTTCGTCCAACGATACGCCTGCCGAAGATTTTCAGCTGGCACGCAAACTTAATGCCACTATAAATCTGGATGATATTACCCATATTGACTTTTTGGAGCGCGTGGCTGATATTCCCGATACCGTGTGCTGCCGCTACAACCCGGGCGGGCATTTTGCCATTGCTAACAACATTATGGATAACCCGGGCGACGCCAAATACGGCATGACGCGCGAGCAGCTTACCGAGGCCTACAAACGCCTTATGGCTAAGGGCGTAAAACACTTTGGCCTGCATGCGTTTTTGGCAAGCAACACCGTTACCAACGATTACTACCCGGAACTGGCACGTATTTTATTTAAAGTTGCTGTGGAATTAAAAGAAGAAACCGGCGCTTCCATTGAATTTATCAATCTTTCCGGCGGTGGGGGCATTGCCTACCGCCCCGGACAGCCGCAAAATGATATTATGGAAATAGGCGAAGGCGTGCGCCGCGCTTATGAAGAAGTGCTGGTACCGGCAGGTATGGGCAATGTAAGGCTTTATACCGAAATGGGACGCTACATGCTGGCACCTTACGGCGCGCTGATAAGCCGCGTTATTCACCAAAAGCATATTTATAAAGAATATATCGGGCTGGATGCCTGCGCCGCCAACTTAATGCGCCCGGCTATTTACGGCGCTTACCATCATATAACCGTTATGGGCAAGGAAAACGCTCCCTGCGACCATAAATATGACGTTACGGGCGGTTTGTGCGAAAACAACGATAAATTTGCCATTGACCGCATGCTGCCGGAAATAAACATCGGCGATTTGGTATTTATCCATGACGCCGGTGCGCACGGCTTTGCCATGGGCTACAACTACAACGGCAAACTGCGCAGTGCGGAACTTTTGCTGAAAGAGGACGGCAGCGTTGAAATGATACGCCGCGCCGAAACTCCGGCAGATTATTTTGCCACTTTTGATTTTACAGGTTTGTTTAATAAGGATTAACGAGGATAACTCCGGTGCTTGTTTGGGCAGGCATCGGAGTTTTTTGTGTGCCTGTGCTAATTGAAGAATAGGGCAACGTATGGTATGATTGTAAAGTAAATCTGATTATGCTTGAAATAAAGAAGATGTCAATACTATTACAGCCATACAAAAATGCTGCGGCTTCTGCGATTCCGTCCGGGCTGCGCAGCCGGACTCTCTTATGTTAAAATTATAATTTTTGCCGCCGCAGTTTTTGCTTATGGCTTTATAGCATTAACATCTTCCTGGAATAAGTTCGTTTACAATAAAAATATCATAAAGGAGCAATATTATGTCGATATTGGAACATGCCTCGCTGATGACGGACGAAATAAGGCGCGTGCCGCTTGAAGAACTGCAGATACGCCTTGCGCGTTTCCGTGAGGAAATGGAAAAAGAACATCCCGGCTGGCAGATGGCAGTTATTAATAATAAAGTTAATATGTACTATTTTAGCGGTACCATGCAGGAAGGCGCGTTGGTTATCCGTCCGCAGGACGAAATTTTGTGGGTGCGCAGAAGCTATGACCGTGCCCGCAATGAATCGCTGCTGCCGGATATCCGCCCAATGCAGAGCTTCCGCACTTTGGCGGAATTTTATGGCGCTTGCCCGGAAGTTATGTATGTGGAATGCAGAAAAGCCACTGTTGACTGGCTGAACATGCTGCGCAAATATATGCCGTTTAAAGAATATGCCGATATCGATGGTCTGCTGTGCAGCCTGCGCCTTGTAAAGAGCAGCTATGAACTGGAACTGATGAAGCGCAGCGGCGCGATTCACCAGACGGTGCTGGAGCAGCTGGCGCCGAAAATGATAAAGGAAGGCATCAGTGAAGCCGAACTTGCCGTAAGCCTGTACACCGAAATGTTAAAGCGTGGTTCGCACGGCATTGCACGCATGAATCTGCCCCTGGGCGAAGATGTTATCGGCGTGGCGTCATTTGGCAAAAGCGGACTGGTACGCACTGC
>ERZ780117.945-NODE-945-length-10174-cov-2.334618_pt1 | contig 10174 bp, 9 predicted proteins | sample MGYA00510985_ERZ780117 | MGnify/ENA primary metagenome ERZ780117 (study PRJEB29588, sample SAMEA2159553) | human gut metagenome | biome: human gut; feature: human-associated habitat; material: faeces | place: Denmark | collected 2008/2010 ...
AATACCAGAAACTGTAGCTGATTATCATTTCACCGCCGGGCCGCAGGTCATGCTCCAGCATGTGGCCTTCAGGGTTTGGCGTTTCAATATACTTGCCATCTTTCACCTCGTAGCTTTTCCATTCCTGCCAGACACCTTGAATATGCTGTTCCAAGGGGCGCAGGATGGGATCTTCGGGAGAATCGTTGTCATCGCAGGACGTGGCAATAACTGCCAGTCCGATGAGGACGGGTAACAACAAGAAGTAGCGTCTGATTGTTTTCATATCTGTCAATATTTTTAGTGGTTATTCTTTCAGAAGAAGGTCTCGATACTCACCCTCGCGCATTTCTCCTGTAGCAGGGTCAAAATTCACGGAATAGAACACGTACATCGTGCGGTCATCCTCCAAGGTGATGCGCACTCGGGACACCTTGTCGCTGTCGAGGGGCTTGTAGGAGACTGTGTCGGTGACGGCATTCGCTTTCCACTGCATCGGGTCGGTGGTATGCTCGTTGTCGCCTTGGCGCGAGTAGGTGATGAAGGTGCCTTGCTCGGTATATTCGTGCCACCCCTCATCGGGGATGCCATAGGTGATCTCCTTCCACTCTCCATTCTTTTTCTCGTAGCTCTTGCTGAAATGCCAGCGCCCCACAAGGCGTTCGGCAAAGTTCTTCTGCTCTTCGTCAATGCGGCGGAAAAGCCATTTGAATTCTCCCTCTTGCGTGGCACCGGTAGCATAATCGGTTGCCTTGTCGTATCCGAATTCCAGCTCGTCGGCAGTGAGGCGCATCAGGGTGTACTCCACCGGATATGCTTTATAATTGATTTTAAATGTGTTTTTATGGTCTTCCGCCTCCCAAGTCAGAGATCTCAGATAGGTGTCGTGATTGGCGTAGGTAACGGCGGACATCATAGAGCCGTCGGTGCGGAAAAGATAGGTTGTGCCGCTGCCTTCCGGCTCGATCACTTCTTTCCACTCGCCATCCTTTTTCTCATAGCTCTTGATCATTGTCCACTTGCCGGGAAGGTTTGCGGCGATGGGGTTGCGTATGGCTTCCCCTTTATTCTCTTTGTCGCTACATGAGGGGAAGCCTGCTAAGGTCAGCAGGGTAATCCAAAAGAGGGTTAATACATTCTTCTTCATAATGCTTATCATTTAATATAACCAATATATTGTTTAATATTCTATTTTATCGTCTTTCTTCATCCACATATCAAAAGCCTTGACTGCTTCGTCCGTACGGGCGTCTTTCAGATTGAGGGTGGCGTTGATAAGCACTTTGTAAGCTTGTTCGGCCGGCTTGTCTTTGACAGTGGAGGGGGTGACTTGCGAAGTGCCAGTAATACTGTTGATGGGACCGTCTACATAAAGGGTTTCTTCGTTACCTGCCAGTTCGTTGAAGTGGAAGTCTCCGTCGATGACCCGAAATCGTGTGACGTCGCTTAATGCTTTTACGATAGCTTCACGCACCGAAGGGGCATATTCATCGTGCTGGGTAGTACTCTTACCTGTGACGGCGGTGGTAGCCAGATCGGTCAGGATGCTGCCTACGGTCTGCTTTTTGTTTTGTGCTTTGTCAACGTAACGAATGTCTCCCACAGATACCTTCAGGAAACTGTTACGCGAGGTTTGCGCCCGCAGGGCTGCCGCTTCCGGCAACAGGGCCGGAAGCAGCAGGATGAGGGCAAAAGGAATGTATGTCTTCAGTTTCATCATTCTAATACTTATTTATCTATTAAATCAAAACCACAGGCGGTGTACCATTGGTTTAAACGGTACGAGCGTATGGCATAATTGACATAGTCCTGAAATAACTGAAAGCCAGAGTAGTTTTCCAGTGCCATGATAGGATATATCGAAAGTCCGTTGTAATAGGGTTCTATATGGTTGTCAACTTCATCATACATCTTTACATCTTTCCCGAATCCGTAAGTGTTAATCAGGCATGCTTTGTTGTATGTCGAAAACCATTCATCGGTAAACGTTCCTGTCTTGCGCATGAAATCCACAAAATCAAGCTGGGCAGAAGGAAAGTTCTTTTGGAATAGTTCCTCTCCTTTGCCATCGTCGAAGTAGTTTTCTGTAAGATGGCATTTGTTGATAAAAGCGTCCTGAATATCGGCTAAGGTGATTTTACTGTCCATCAGAGCTTTCTTTGTATCTGCGGCAAGCTTGTCAAGTTGGGAAGCATCTATGAGGGACAGTGTCGCATATTTGTCGTCATCGGCCGAATTATTGTAAAGCCATTCGCAGGAATGTAACACAAACTTTGACAGGTCGGCACGGGGGCTGGTGTAAAGATACGACAGATTTTCATGCCAAGGCCATCCTACTGAAGAAAGGGATACTTCGCTTGCAACCAAATACCTGGTCTTATGACGCAGTTCGAATGCCACCTCCACGCTTGCCATCATACAAGCGTGCATGATCATAAATTCATAGTCGGGCAGAGTAAGGTCTGCTATTTCTCTGTTTTCAAGATATTTCACGGCATCACCGCCCATTCCTTTGGTCCTGAATGTATTATCATCGTTTAGGCCAAATGGGAGTATGCCGCTGCCATGTCCGAAAAGCATAAGTCCATAGCTTTTCGCAGGGGCTATGGCACGGACGTCGTTCTGTACTTCCGGATAACGAGCGATGTCCCCGTGAGTCCCAATTGGCTCATATTCTTTGACAACCTCGCTTACGATGGCCGGTGTGTCATCATGCTTTATTTTTAGCAGAACCGGATTTTCAAACTGTACAAACATGGGCGACGGATCAATGTAAACATAAAGGCTTCCTGCATAACTGTCGTCCCATCCTGCCTCCATTTTATTGATATAATCCAACTGAGAATTACTGAGGACAAGACCGCTTTCGCCGTCAATATCCCCCCAGATATAAGCGAGAATGGTTCTTTCCACCGGTTGGGGTTCTTCCGGCAGAGGTTCTTCATTAATGTTGTTGTCGTCATTGTCACATGACGCAAACATTGCGATGAATGACAGCAGTATAATAGCTGTGATGTTTCGGCAAAGCAACTGTATCGTGTTCATAAAAACCATATAAGTGAGTAATTAAATTATTATATGTAAAAGGTTACGTAAATATAAATTTGAGGAGAAACAACACCGACAGCACATACATGGTAGGGCTAACCTCCCGGTGTCTGCCCGTGCCCAGTTTGAGCAACACATAGCAAAGCATACCCAAGATGATGCCATTGGCAACGGAGTAGGTCAGCACCATAGTTATGATGGTGATGAACGCAGGAAGTGCCTCCGCGATATTCTTCATGTCTATTCGGGTGATGGACTCCATCATAAAGACACCCACCAGTACCAATGCTCCGGTCGTGGCAGCACCGGGGATGAGCAGGAAGATGGGAGCGAAGAAGATGGACAAGAGGAACATTCCACCGGTGACCAGCGAGGTAAACCCGGAACGCCCGCCTTCGGCAACGCCCGAAGCACTCTCCAAGTAGGTGGTAATCGTAGAACAACCCAGTATGGCTCCAAAGGTGGAACCGATGGCATCGGCCAGCATAGTCTCTTTTGCACAGGGAATTTCGCCGTTCTCTTTCACAATCCCGATCCGGTAGGTAAGGGCGACCAATGTGCCGATGGTGTCGAACATATCCATAAAGAGCAGCGTGAAGATAATCACCGCCATATCGAGCGTGAACAACTGGCTGAAGTCGAATTGATAAAAGGTGGGAGCCAGCGAGTGGGGCGTGGAGATGGGCAGGAATCCTTCGGGAATCGTAGTCACACCCAACGGAATGCCGATGAGCGTACAAATCAGGATGCTATAAAACAAGGCTCCCTTCACCTGCTTCACCACGAGCAGTCCACTCAACAGGATGCCTGTCAATGCTAATACGGAGACGGGCGTGAAGGGACCGAACGTCACGAACGTAGCCGGGTCGGAGACGATGATGCCGGCGTTCTTCAGCCCGATAAAGGCGATAAACATCCCGATACCTACAGAGATGGCGTAGCGCAGCGTAGCTGGAATGCTGTTCAGCACAATCTCGCGCACGTTAAAGAAAGTGATGAGGATGAAGAGAAGTCCCTCCACAAACAAGGCAGCCATAGCCACTTGCCACGGATAACCCATGCCCTGCACCAGTGTGAAGGCGAAGAAGGCATTGATCCCCATGCTGGGTGCCTGTGCCAAGGGCAGCTTTGCCATGAATGCCAGCAGCAAGGTGGAGAGGGCGGTGGCAAGCGCGGTAGCCGTGAACACGGCTCCCTTGTCCATCCCGGTGGAGGAGAGGATGGAGGAATTCACGGCAAGGATATAACTCATGGTAAGGAATGTTGTGATTCCGGCGATGCTTTCCGTGCGCAATGTCATAGTCTTTGGGTTGAATCCCAATAGTTTCTGTAGCATAGTGTTTCTGTAGTCTTTAATCACTAATTCTTAATCGGATGCCCACTTCATCCCCGATAGTCGAGTTTGAACGATTCACAGCGTGAATGCCAGAGAGAGGAAGCTGCTCTCTCTGGCAAACACGTCTTTATGGACATCTACTTCTCGTATTTCCATATGGGCATCTCGCAACGGCGAGTGGTGGAAGTCATATAGAAAGTGGTATCACGAAGGGTGCGCACATAGTCAATATGTATGACGCTGTCGGCATGGCTCACCACGTGTACGCTTTGCAACGGCTTGTCGGGATGCAACATACAGAGGCTGTCGTTGCGGAAGGTGTAACGGAATTCGAGCTTGTTCAGCAACGTGTCGTTCTGAATGGCGTAGAAATGCATGGTGCTGTCCGCCAAGTAGACTTCGTAAAGCTGCTGTTCTTGCGGATTTCCTACGTAGTCGAAAACCGTAGTGTCCGAGGCAGCTCCTTGCACGCTCTGGGTCACCAATTCGTAGTGCCAAACACCTTCAAAAGTAGGGGTAGCGGTTTTAGTGGTATCCTCCGCGTTCTTGCACGAGGCGAAGATTGCACCTGCCAGCAGGGCGATGCCAACAATATAAATTAATTGTCTCATTTTGTTTAAGTTATGACATTATTAAGTTATAAAATCAGTGAGTTTATTCTTATTTTTTTATCAGCACGTCTTTGAACTCACCTTCCACCACTTGTCCTGTAGCAGAATCGAAGTTCTTTCCATAGAACACGTTCATCGTTTGGTCATCATCTTCCAGGGTGACACGTGTGGAGGAGACTTCGGGGTTGTCGGCGAACTTGTAATAGACTGTGCCGGTGTCCTCGTTCGCCTTCCATGCGATATACTCGTTCTTCATTTCCTGGTCCCCTTTCCGCGAGTAAGAGGTAAAGAATCCTGTTTCAAAGTATTCGTGCCATCCTTCATCGGGCAGTCCGTAAGAGGTTTCCACCCATTCGCCGTTCTTCTTCTCGTAGCTCTTGGAGAAGTGCCACTTGCCCAGCAGCCGTTCGGCGAAGTTCTTCTGCGACTCGTCTATGCGGCGGAAGAGCCATTTGAACTCGCCTTCCAGGGTCTCATGGGTAGTCATGTCGGTGGAGAGGTGGTAGCCGAACTCTAATTCGTCATCGGTCAGACGATAGACCTTGTAGACGTACTCTTTGAAGAGAGTCATCGTGTTGTCGGTGTCGTTGGCCATCCAGGTGGTACTCCTCGTGTGGGTGTCATGACTGGCCATTGTGACGATGGAACGCATTGTCCCGTCGGAGCGCATCAGATAGGTAGTACCGGAACCTTCGGGTTCAATCACTTCCACCCATTTGCCGTCCTGCTTTTCGTAGCTTTTCACCTGGGTCCACTTGCCTGTAACATTCTCGCCAATAGGTTTGCGGATGCTTGTGTCAGATGTCTCATTATTGTTGCAAGCAGCGAAAGCAATTATTGCCGCCGCTGCTGTAAACATGATAGTTAAAATATTCTTTCTCATAAATTTCATTTGTCAATGCGTTTTTATATCAATCAGGATATAGTTACGACATCATGCCTCAACGAAACTCGAAGAGGTTGAAGAAACCGGTGATGGTGAATACGGACCGGATGTCATCGTTGATGTGGCTAAGGGCCAAGGTGCCCCCCTTCTTTGCCACCTCCTTGCGCAAGGCAAGGAACAGCCGCAGACCGGAGCTGCTGATGTATTCCAATCCCGTGCAATCCAGCACGATGTCCTTGTCCGCGCTGTCCATCAGGGGTTGCATATCCTTTTCTAATTGGTTGGCAATGGCTGAATCCAATCGCCCGTTGAGTACCCCGGTCAGTACTCCGTTCTCGTTCTTAATCTCAAAATTCATCATATTCAATTTTTAAATTGGTTATAAAGGGAATAATATAGTCACAATAAACAGGTTGGCCGCCAAGATAATCAGGTTCATCAACAGACCTATCTTCATGAAGTCCGAGAAGCGGTAACCTCCGGGACCATAGACCAGCATGTGGGTGGGCGACCCGATGGGGGTGGCAAAGCTGGAAGAGACGGCAATCATCAACGCCACGCAGAAGGTCAGCGGGTTTACCCCCAACGCTATCGCGCTCTTGTAGGCAATGGGAAAGAACATGGCTGCCGCTGCCGCATTACTGATAAGCTCTGTGATGAAAGTACCCACCAAGCAAATCACGGCAAGCACCACCAGCGGGTTAGTCCCGCACATCCCTAACAATCCGTCGGCAAGCTTTTGCGCGATTCCCGTGTTCTCAATGGCCATTCCCAAGCAGACGGAACCTGCAAAGACCATCAGCACATTCCAGTTGATGCTTTTACGTGCCTGCTCTATGCTGCAACAGCGTGTCAGTATCATGGCAAACGCTGCCAGGAAACAGGCATTCAGCAGCGGCATCACATGGAACGCCGACAGGAGCATCATGGCCAGCATAATCCCTGACGATACGAGCGTCTTATGATTGACCTGCTGGATATTCTCCGAATCGAAGAAACGGACATCTCCGTTGAAATCTTCCTCGCGCAACTTCTTTCCTTCCAACAGCAAGGTATCTCCGGCCTGCAAGACAGCCTCCCGGGGACTCACTTCCAAACGCTTGCCTTGACGGGCAATGGCCACCAGCACCACATCGTGCTCTTCTTCGAAGCGCGTATCCGTCATGCGCTTGCCTATCAAGTCGCTGTCAAATGCCAAGTAGCCGGTCTGCAACTTCCGTTGGCCTTCCATCTCGGTCACACTATAGACGTGATGAGTGGCATTCACCAATTGGTGCGTCTCGCGCAGGTCCAAGATGGCATCAATCTGGCCGGAATAGACCAGACGGTCGCCACCAAGTATGAACTCATCGGCGGGAACGGGAGAGATAATCTCTTTGTCGAAACGTACGATTTCGACCAAGCGGCCTCCCCGCACATCCATCAAGCCACACTCGCCGACACTCTGCCCCACCAGCGGGTTCGTGGTAGGCACCATCAACTCCACTGTATAATCGGAAATGGACTCAAACGAACTTTCCGGTGATTTCCGTTCGGGCAACAGCTTGCGCAGGGCTATCATGGAGAGGATTCCCACCGCTAGGCAGAAGAGACCCGGCAGCGTGGTGGTGAACACACCCAACTCCACACCGGCCTCACGTGCATAGAATCCCGAGATAATCAGGTTGGGCGGTGTTCCGATTAAGGTACATACCCCTCCCATTCCTGAAGCATAGCTCAGAGGTATCAACAGCTTCGAAGGGGCAACACCCAACTTCTTCGACCACATCTTCACCACGTTGATGAACAGAGCCACCACTGTCGTGTTGCTCAGCATCGAGCTTAGCATCGCCACCGGCAGCATCAGCCGTACTATCGCCTTAGGATAGGACGAAGGGTTGCCCAACAAATGGCGCCCTATCCACTGCAACACGCCTGTATAAACCAGGCCTGCCACCACCACGAACAGTACACCGACCACTACCACCGATTCCGAGCTGAAGCCCGACAGCACCTCCTTGGCAGGCAACACGCCACATACCAACAGGACCGCCATCCCTCCAACAAATACCACATCCGCCGGCAGCTTGGTGAAGAGCAACAAGCCAAACATCACCAGCACCAGCACAATCGTAATCCAAGCATTCAAGCTAAGACCTAAAAATACGAAACTCTCTATCATTCTCTCTTAGTTTTTGAGTTTTTTTCTCATTATCAATACATTGCAATCTCCTTCCCGCCTGTACGCCACTTCATCCATCAAGTTGCGTATCAGGAAAATACCCAATCCGCCAATCGGCCTCTCTTCCAACGAGAGGGTCACATCCGCCTCCGGCACGGTGAGGGGGTCGAAAGCCCCTCCCCAATCCTTCAGGCAGAAGGTGTGTGTCCGGCTTTGCTCGTCCCAGGCTGAGGTAAGGACTATCTTTCCTTCCTCCATCTGCGGGTAGGCATAATGGATGACGTTGACTAATGCTTCTTCCAACGCCACATTCAGCGACATCATCTCCGCCATACCCATGCCCGTCTCTTCAGCTATCTCTTCGAGAAAGAGCGGCAGACGAGACACTTCATCCAGACTGTTAGTCATTACAAGTTCCTTGCTTTCCACTGTTTCAATTATGAATTATAAAACTATTAATTATCAACTGTCAACCGCACACAGAGTAGCGTCAAGTCATCACTCTGCTCCGCCTCTCCGGCGAATCCGGTCACTAATTGTATCATCCGTTCCACAACGGAACGTGCTGACAGATTACCCAAGTGTGACATCTCTCCCAACATACGCTCATTTCCCAACAGTTCACAGTTGCTATTCTCTGCCTCGTTCAATCCGTCCGTATATATTAATAAGGTGCTTTCCTTGGGCAACATCACACACTGCTCTGTAAACTCAAAACCATCGCAAACACCTATCGGAATGTTCGGCACCGTGTCTACAAAAGAGCTCTGCTTATCCGGCTCTACCAACAAGGGTGGATTGTGTCCAACACTGCAATACGACAACCTGCCACTATCCAGTTCCAGTGCCCCGATAAACATCGTGACGAACATATTGGCGTCATTCTGCTCCATCACCGCGTGGTTCAGCTTGGCTGCAATCTCCGAGGGGGTGTCGCAAGTGCCTGCCATGATGCGGAACAGGCTACGCGTCACCGCCATGAAAAGCGAAGCGGGAATGCCCTTGCCCGACACATCGCCCACGGTGAAGAACAGTTTCCCGTCGCGGATGAAGAAGTCGTACAGGTCGCCTCCCACCTCCTTGGCCGGAGAGAGGCTGGCATATAGGACAAGCGTCTTCCACTCCGGGAAAGGAGGGAAGATGTTGGGGAGCAAGCTCATCTGCAACTTGCGGGCAATGTTCAGCTCGCTCTCTATCCGCTCCTTTGCGCGGGTGGTCTCCGTCAGCCGATGGATGTAGTCGTCCAACGAACGCTGCATGTAGGCAAAGGAGTCCCTGAACTGAGCCAATTCATCTTTGGTGCGAATCTCGGGCAGCGGTGCCGCCAGGTCGCCTTTCGCCACGCGGGACGCAGCCTCGGAAAAGAGCTTCAGCGGGTGGGAGGTACGTCTGATGCGCCATACGCAGAAGAACAGCAACGCCAGCAGTCCCAACAGGAACACCGACACCACCACCAAAGTCAGCCTGTCCAGCGGAGCAAACACATCCCTGTAGGGACAGACCACTGCCACCGACCATTCCGTGCCCTCCACAGGCTTGTAGAAGACATAAGAGAGCGTATCATCGTTCTGCAACTCGTGCATGCCTTCCTCGCCCCGTATCATCGCATCGCCCAAGATCGTCACACTGCGGTCCGTCATGTCGGATGTAGCGGTATAGATGGTCTCGTGCAGGATGCGTTCCGGCTTGGGATGCACCAAGTAGTTGCCTAAACGGCTTATCATCAGCGTGTAGGAACCGGGATAAGGTTTGATGCCATTCACCAGCCCGCTCAGATGGTCGAGCGAGATGTCCGCCGTCAGGATGCCGAACATCTTGCCTTCGCCGTTGCGCAATACGTGCGAGTAGGTGGACATCACACGGTCTCCCCCACCCTCGTCAAAATAGGGTTCGCTCCAATAGTTGCGGTCGAGGCGTTTGGGGGTGGCATACCACTCCTTCGCGTGATAGTTGTAGGCCGCATAGCCCAGGTTTCGGTCCTTCACCTCGCCTTCTTCCGTCAGGTAGGAGTAAGGGGCGAACAGCTCACCCTTCTCCGCATAGAATCCCGGCTCGAATGCCACACAACTGCCGATAACGTGCGGGTTGGTCCGCATCATCATACGGGTCACGGCATAAAGCGAGTCGGGATTGCCGCGGCGGTCGCCCGCGGG